>Ga0315902_10013363_pt1 | contig 10616 bp, 6 predicted proteins | sample LakEriMetagenome_9_FD_203523 | JGI IMG/M metagenome (GOLD analysis project Ga0315902, IMG submission 203523) | Freshwater fungal communities from buoy surface, Lake Erie, Ohio, United States - Buoy 12 MA117 | ecosystem: Environmental > Aquatic > Freshwater > Lake > Lake biofilm | place: USA...
GCCTACCGCGATCGTCATCGTCGCGCACTGATTCCGCGGCACGCATCGCGGAGGTGCTCGAGATGGTGGGCATGTCCGACTACGCCCACGCCCGTCCCGCCGAGCTCTCCGGCGGGCAGCAGCAGCGCGTCGCCCTGGCGCGTGCCCTCGCGCCGCGCCCCGACGTCATCCTTCTCGACGAGCCCTTCACCGCGCTCGATGCCGCGCTGCGCGTGCGGCTGCGCGCCGAGGTGCGCGAACTCCTGCGCGGCCTGGGCACGACCGCCATCCTCATCACGCACGATCAGGAGGAGGCCCTCTCCACTGCCGATCTCGTCGCAGTGCTGCGCGATGGGCGCATCGTGCAGGTCGGCACGCCTCTCGAGGTGTACGACGTACCCGCTGATCTCGATGTCGCGCGCTTCGTGGGCGATGCCGTGGAGCTTGCCGCCGTGTGCCGCGACGGTCGGGTGACCTGCGCACTCGGTGACATCCCGGTGCACGCCGCCTCCTCTGCGGCCCGCGACGGCGATGCGGTGGTGGTGCTGCGCCCCGAGCAACTCGTGCTGTCCTGCCCCGTGGAGCCTGACGGCCCTGCCGCGACCCTGCCGGGCAGCGGCATCGTGCGCGAGACGTCCTACCACGGCCACGACTCGCTCCTGCGGGTTGAACTCGCGGACGGCACGTGGATCCCCGTGCGCGTGCCCGGGGGCACCCCGCCGCCGAGGCCGGGTGAGGCCGTCGTCGTCGGCGTGACCGGCGCGGGCCGGGTCTACGACGCGTAGTCAGTCTGGTGAGGACTACAGCGCTTACGCGCAGTAGTCGTCGATCTTGACCGCCTGGCCGCCCAGCGCCTCGGCCACCTGCGCGGCCCCAATGCCGACGGTCGACAGAGTCACCGACAGCCACGCGTCGCCGGTGGCCAGCTCGAGGTTGCCTTGACCTTCGGGGATCTGGGCGCAGAGCTCAGCCTTGGCCTTGTCGATCTCGGCTGCGGACTCGCCAACGATGACGACGACACCCCCGGCCTCGCCCAGGGCGCAGGTCACCGCGGTCGCCGCGATGGCGTCCTGCACCGGCTCACTGGAGGTCTCGGTGCAGTCGATGCCGGCAGACTCGAGCTTGGGCACGACCTCATCGGTCGTGAGTGGGGCTGCAGAGCTTCCGCATGCCGTCAGTGCAAGCCCAGCGACGGCGATGCCGATTCCGATGAGGTGGGGACGCATGTGGCCCACTTTAGCCGTTGCACGGAAAACGACCGCTCGTCTGACTTCCCAAGGTTGAGAAGTCAGACGAGCGGTCGTTTCCCGATCGTGCCGATCTAGAGCCAGGTCAGGAGGCGCGGACCGCCGTCGGGTCACCGACTCCTGAGATGCACATCCCGAAGTGGCGCACCTTGCCGCCTGCCGCGATCTGACCACCCCAGCTCGGCGCCTTCACCGCGACCACGGGACCGACCTTCGCCACTGTGCCGCTCCACGACTGGGTGATCGCCGTCCCTGGTGCCAGCGTGAAACTCGCGGTCCAGGTCGACACCGCCTTGGTCGTCGGGTTGGCGATCTCGAGGGTGTAGCAGGCCCCGCTCTCCCACTTCGAGTCCACCGTGAAGCGCGCCGTGAGTCCGCTGTCCGGTGTCGGCGTGGGTGTCGGCGTGGGTGTCGGCGTGGGTGTCGGCGTGGGTGTCGGCGTGGGTGTCGGCGTGGGTGTCGGCGTCGGTGTCGGCGTGGGTGTCGGCGTCGGTGTCGGCGTGGGTGTCGGCGTGGGCGTGGGCGCTGCCGCATTGCGCGTCGCGCAGTAGCCGAAGCTCGTCGGGCTGCCTGCCTTCACCATGTGATTCCACGCGGCTCCGCCGACACTCACCGTGCCGTCGGGCTGGGTCGTGCGTACGCCGTTCCACAGGTCCGTGACGGTGATCCCCTTGGGCAGGTCCACGCGCCAGTGCTTGTCCGTCGTCGACGTGGTCGCCACGATGACGTCGGTGCAGAAGCCCGTGCCCCAGTCGCTGGTGACCGTGGTCACCGCGGTGATGCCCTCGGTCATGCCGGGCATCGTGGGCGTCGGCGTCGGCGTCGGCGTCGGCGTGGGAGTCGGTGTCGGCGTGGGAGTCGGCGTGGGAGTCGGCGTGGGAGTCGGTGTCGGCGTGGGAGTCGGCGTGGGAGTCGGTGTCGGCGTACCCGTCGCCCCCATGAGATCCCTCAGCAGCGCCATCTTGTCCGCGTGCACGGAGCGCCAATCGTCCTTGAGCACACCGCCGGTGTCGCCGGAGTTGGGGTTCCACGACCAGAAGGTCCAGCTCATGCCCTTGGCCTTCATGTACGACGTGAACTGGGTGATCCAGCGGCCCTCGACCGTGGTCGGCGAGACGCTCTTGGCGCCGAACTCACCGACAAAGATGGGCGCGATGCCCTGCTCGTGGATGTAGCCGAAGCCCTTCTGCCACCGGTCGGCGAGGATCGCGGCCATGTTGGGATCCGAGAACCACGGCTGCGCGAAGACACCGGGACCGTACTCGTGCGGTGAGTAGACGATCCGGTTGGCGACGTTCAGGCGCACGGGGTTGTTGCGCACGCCCTCGAGGTTGCCGCCCCACCAGTGCCGATCGAGCTGCTGTCCGCCGGCCACGGGGCCTTCGATCCCCTCGACGACGATGAGCACCTCAGGGTTGCGGGCGAGCACGGCGTTGCCTGCGCGCTCCGCGGCACGGCGCCAGTCGGTGGCACCGCCGGTGCCCCAGGTCGCGGCACCATGCGGCTCGTTCTTGAGATCAAAGGCCACGACGTGGTCGTCATCGGCGTAGCGCGTCGCGAGCATCTGCCAGGTCGAGACCCAGTCGTCTTCGGTGAAGCCGGCCTGGCCGTACCAGAGACCGTCCATGAAGCCGTCGTTTGCCTGCGAGTGGTTGTCGAGGATGACCATGAGGCCGAGGCGCCCGGCCTCGTCAATGACGGCGTCCATCACCTGCAGCGGGGTCTTGCCCTGGAGGTCGGCATTGCGGCCGCCGCCGTAATCGATGCCCGAGGTGGTTGTGCCGCGCATCGCCTGAAGGGAGAAGGGCACGCGGATGGTGTTGAAGCCGAGATCATCGATCTGCTTGAGCATGTCCTTGTAGTCACGTGTCCACAGCCCATGCGGTGCCTGGTTGGACGTCTCGAGCCCGAACCAGTTGACGCCCTGCCAGATGACGGTGTCGCCGTCGGCGTCGATGATCCGATTGCCCTGGGTGCTAAGCGGGTAGTCGATATCGGTCGCGGGCGTAGGAGTCGGCGTCGGCGTGGGAGTTGGCGTAGGAGTAGGAGTCGGCGTGGGAGTAGGAGTCGGAGTCACCGTGCCGGACGAGTCGAGCGTGACATCGGAGCATGAGTAGAAGGCCTCGGTCGAATCACTGCGCTGCCAGACGGTGTAGAGGATGTGGCGGCCCTGGCGTGCGGGCATGTCGACGCGCATCGTCGTGACAGGCTCCAGCGGGCGGAAGCCGGTGTCATGCACGAGCTCGAGGTCGGACCACTTCAGCGGCTTGGTGACGTCGAAGCCGGCCTTGGTGAGATAGACGCGGAAGTAGCGCGTCGCGTGGGGAGCCGTGGACTCCCAGCGCAGCGTGTACTTGCCGTCGGCGTCGGGCCGCAGGTTCGTCGCCTTCCACTGGGTGGAGGGCGTGTCGAAGGCGGCGTACTTGCTGCGCCCCGCGCTGCAGAGCTGACCGTCCGGGACCAGCGCCTGATGATTGCCGTTGGCTGCCGGCTGGTTGACCTCGGTCCAGTCGTAGAGCGCCTGCGGGTTGGCCTGCCACGCAGCTGCGCACATGGGTGAGCTGCGGTCTCCGTGGAAGCAGTCCCAGATCCGGGAGGCGGGCAGGGACAGCGACCCGTGGGCTGATGCCGGTGCGGCGATCACGACCCCCGTGACGGTCGCTGCAGCGGCGGCGACCAGGGCGGTAAGCAGGGCGGTGGTACGTCGCGCGGTGCGCATGAGTCCTCCGTGAGGATGGGGGGAAGCCGTGGGTTCACGGTCCCGGTACGGAGGGGTACGTCGCGCGGCGAGATCCTTAAACGTGCATCGGAAGTGCGCGTTTCCCGAATACCGCCCAGAGAAGCGACGACCCCCCATCCGCGATGGCGGACGGGGAGTCGACAGGCCTGAGTGCGGCTACCTCAGCTCGGCATTGAGGGCATCGATGAGGACGCCCTGACGGTCGCTGCTCAACTCCCACAGCATCACGCCGCCGAGCCCGAGGGACTCCAGGTAGCGGGCCTTGGCCTGCATGGACTGCGCGTCGTCGTAGGAGATGAAGACGCCCGTCGCCGGATTCCACAGGTAGGGCACCTTGGAGACCGAATCCCAGTAGCGGGTCATCCGCGGCAGGTAGTTGGCCTTGATGTCGTCGTAGTCGAGAACACCCGCCTCCCACGTGCCGGTGGAGGCGCCTGTCCCCGCCGAGTGCAGACCTGTGCCGCTGGTGCCGGGGGTGACCCCGCTCCAGCCTCGCCCGTAGAGCGGCATGCCCAGCACGAGCTTGTCGGCCGGCATCCCGCTCGCGAGATAGGCCCGGACCGAGGCGTCGATGTCAAATCCGGCCGGTCCGCGATCAGCCGCGGAGCGGTAGAGAGGCGCGTTGTGCCCGGTCGTCTTGTCCCATGAACCGTTGTAGTCGTAGGACATGAGGTTGATCCAGTCGAGCGTCGCCGCGAGTTTGCCGATCTCGAGGTTCTGCAGCGTCGACGGGCCCGCGGGCGCGGCGATGGTGAGGAGGTACTCGCGTCGATCCTCTGCCTCGCGTCGATCGAGCTCCGCGCGGAACTCCTTCATCAGCGTCGTGTAGTTGGCCTTGTCAGCGGCGATGCCCGTGCTGGGACCGCCCGACACGGGGTACTCCCAGTCGATGTCGATGCCGTCGAAGCCGTACTTCTCCATGAAGTCCGCGCAGGACTTCACGAAGGTGGCCCGCTTGGCGGGGTCGTTCGCGATTCCGGAAAACTCTCCCGACCAGGTCCACCCGCCCACGCTGATGAGCGTCTTGAGGTGGGGGTATTTGGCCTTGAGCTTCATCAACTGGTTGAAGTTGCCGCGCATCGCCGTGCTATCCCAGCTGTCGCCCGGGAAGAACTTGTCGACATCGGCGTAGGAGTCGCCGAGCACGCAACGGTTGTTGGCGATGTTGGCGAAGGCATAGTTGATGTGAGTGATCTTGTCGCCGGGGATCTGCGACACCTGGTAGTTGCGCCCGTACGTCGACCAGCCCGTGTAGTAGGCGACCACGCGTTCATCACCCACGGGACCCGGAGCCGGAGTCGGCGTGGGTGTCGGCGTGGGTGTCGGTGTGGGTGTCGGCGTGGGTGTCGGTGTGGGTGTCGGGGTCGGCGTGGGTGTCGGGGTCGGCGTGGGTGTCGGCGTGGGTGTGGGCGTCGTGCCACCCGTCACCGTGATGGCGCAGGGCACCGTCGTGCCGCCCAGGGTCGCCGTGCACGTCGTCGGCCTCGGCATGCCGGTGGCCGTCGCGTCGGAGAAGCCGAACGTCGTTGAGGCACCCGCAGCGAGCGCGCCATTCCATGAGGCATTGCTCGCCGTGAGCCTGCCGCCTGTCACCGACCCGGTGGCGTTCCACATAGCCCCGGCCTGGCCGGCCCACGGGAACGACACGGACCACGCGGTTGCTGATGTCGAACGCCCGTTCTTGACGCTTACGTCGACGGTGCGTCCCGTGCCCCAGTCACTGACGGCCTTCACCTCGACCTGCACCGAACCTGTGCCGGGCGTGGGGGTGGGAGTGGGAGTGGGCGTGGGCGTGGGCGTGGGTGTGGGCGTGGGAGTAGGTGTGGGCGTAGGGGTAGGCGTCGGAGTAGGTGGCGGCGTGGGTGCCGGAGCCGGAGCCGTGCGCGTCGCGCAGTAGCCGAAACTCGTCGGGCTGCCGGCCTTCACCATGTGGTTCCAGGCTGCGCCACCGACCGAGATGGTGCCGTCGGGCTGCGTGGTGCGTACGCCGTTCCACAGGCTGCTCACCGTGATGCCCTTGGGCAGGTCGACGCGCCAGTGCTTGTCGGTCGTCGACTGAGTCGACACGATCACGTCACTGCAGTAGCCCGCGCCCCAGTCACTGGTGACGATGGGAGTCGCGACGACACCCTCGGTCACGCCGGGCATGCCGGGCGTCGGCGTCGGCGTAGGCGTCGGTGTCGGCGTAGGCGTAGGCGTCGGAGTCGGCGTAGGCGTAGGCGTCGGAGTCGGTGTGGCGCCCGAGCCGTCCAGCGTCACGTCGGCGCACGAGTAGAACGCCTCGGGGGAGTCGCTGCGCTGCCAGACGGTGTAGAGGATGGCCCGGCCGTCGCGCTTGGGCAGGTTCATGCGCAGGGTGGCGGTCGCCTCGCGCGCCCGAGGACCGGAGTCGTGGACGAGCTCGAGGTCAGCCCAGCGCAGGCGTTGCGTGGTGGGATCGAAGCCCTCGCGCGTGATGAAGACCTGGTAGTACTGCGTCGCATGCGGGGCCGACGAGGTCCACGTGAGCGTGTACTTGCCGTCGGCGTCGGGCTTCAGGTTGGTCGTCTTCCACTGGGCTGACGGGCGATCGAAGATCGCGTACTTCTCACGCCCCGCGGAGCACAGCTGGCCGTCGGGGATGATCTGCCGGTGCTGACCTGCGGCAGCACCCTGATTGATCTCGTTCCAGTCGTAGAGAGCTTGCGGGCTGGTACGCCACGCCTCAGCGCACAGGAGCGAGGTGCGATCGCCGTAGAAGCACTCCCAGATGCGTGAGGACGGATTCGACATGGATCCGTGAGCTTGCGCTGGTCCCGCGCCCACCCCCACGGCGGTGAGCATCGCCGCGACGATGCTGAACGATCCGATGAGGGCGGTGCCGGCGCGCCGTGAGCGCAGGGCGGTCTTCACGTGAATCTCCTGTCCTGGGCATGTCATGCACGTTTGTGCACACCCGAGTGGACTTCCACCCTCCCGACCGGGTTCCCGGGATTGCCACTTCAGAGGCGCCTTCCCAGGGGTTTCTCACGAAGCCCTCAGCAAAACTCATCCGTTCGGCTGACACGGCCTCACCACATGGGGGACATCTGCGGATCCGCATAGACTGCCCCTGTGGCGCGCGGTGACGGCAGGCTCACGCACGATCTGGACCCGCAGGAGCGGGGACCTCAGGATGCCTGCGGCGTCTTCGGTGTCTGGGCCCCCGGCGAGGACGTCGCCAAGCTCACCTACTTCGGTCTCTACGCCCTGCAGCACCGCGGACAGGAGTCAGCCGGCATTGCCGTGAGCGATGGCCGTCACATCGTCGTCTACAAGGACATGGGCCTCGTCTCGCAGGTCTTCACCGAGGCGAGCCTCGAATCCCTACAGGGCCATCTCGCGATCGGTCACACGCGCTACTCCACGACGGGCTCAAGCTGCTGGGACAACGCGCAGCCGACCTTCCGCGCCACCGCGACCGGGCACCTCGCGATCGCGCACAACGGCAACCTCACCAACACCCCCGAGCTCGCCGAACGTGTCGCGGCGCTTGAGTCCGATCGCGGAGAGTTGCCGCTCGGCACACCCAAGCCCACGCGTGCGACTTCCGACACAGAGCTCGTGACCGCGCTCATCGCCGCGCATCCCGATGTTTCGCTCGAGGTCGCCGCGATGGCTGAGCTGCCCAAGCTCCAGGGTGCCTACTCACTCGTCTTCATGGACGACACGACCCTGTACGCCGCCCGCGATCCCCAGGGAATCCGACCTCTCGTCCTCGGCCGGCTCGAGCGCGGGTGGGTGGTCGCCAGCGAGACCGCCGCACTCGACATCGTCGGCGCGGCGTACGTCCGCGAGATCGAGCCGGGTGAGCTCATCGCCATCGATGAGCACGGCCTGCGTGCGCATTGCTTCGCCAAGCCCGAGCCGAAGGGCTGCCTCTTCGAGTTCGTCTACCTCGCGCGCCCGGACACGACGATCTCGGACCGCAGCGTGCAGGCCACGCGCGTCGATATCGGCAGGCGCCTCGCGCGCGAGCATCCCGCCGACGCCGACCTGGTCATCCCTGTGCCGGAGTCGGGGCGCTACGGCGCGATCGGTTACGCGCAGGAGTCGGGCATCCCCTTCGCCGAGGGCCTGGTGAAGAACGCCTACGTCGGACGCACCTTCATCCAGCCCTCTCAGACGATCCGCCAGCTCGGCATCAGGCTCAAGCTCAATCCGCTGCGCGAGGTGATCGCCGATCAGCGGCTCGTCGTCGTCGATGACTCCATCGTGCGCGGCAACACCCAGCGCGCGCTCGTGCGCATGCTGCGCGAGGCCGGCGCTCGCGAGGTGCACGTGCGCATCTCCTCCCCACCCGTGAAGTGGCCCTGCTTCTACGGCATCGACTTCGCCTCGCGCGCCGAGCTCATCGCCAATGGCCTCTCGGTCGAGGAGATCTGCCGCTCGATCGGCGCCGACTCCCTCGGCTATGTCTCCCTCGACGCACTGGTCGAGGCGACCACCCTGCCTAAGCAGGACTTCTGCCGCGCGTGCTTCGACGGCGTCTATCCGGTGCCGATTCCCGAGCCGGAGGTCATGGGCAAGCATCTGCTCGAGGGCCTGGAGAAGCGGGTGGCCTCGACCACACACATCGACGCCCTGCAGCATCCCTGATGGTCAGCTACTCCGACGCCGGCGTCGACGTCGAGGCGGGCGAGCGTGCGGTAGCACTCATGCGCGATGCCATCGCCCGCGCCACGCGCCCTGAGGTCGTCGGGGGGTTCGGCGGATTCGCCGGGCTCTTCGACGCGAGTGCTTTCACGGCATACACGCGACCCCTGCTCGCCACCTCGACCGATGGTGTCGGCACCAAGGTCGCGGTCGCTCAGGCGATGGATATCCACGACACCATCGGCCAGGACCTCGTCGCCATGGTGATCGATGACATCGTCGTGTGCGGTGCGGAGCCACTCTTCATGACTGACTACATCGCCACCGGCAAGGTCGTGCCCGAGCGCATCGCCGCGATCGTCGCCGGCATCGCCCGCGGCTGCGAGATCGCCGGATGCGCGCTCGTCGGCGGCGAGACCGCCGAGCATCCGGGCCTGCTCGAGCCGGATGAGTACGACGTCGCCGGTGCCGGGACGGGTGTCGTGGAGGCCGATCGCCTCCTCGGTGCCGAGCGTGTGCGCTCAGGCGATGTCGCGATCGCGATGGCGTCGTCGGGCCTGCACTCCAACGGCTACTCCCTCGCTCGTCGGGTGCTGCTCGGTGACGGCGGGCCGGGCCTCACGGCGTACATCGACGACCTCGGCCGCACTGTGGGCGAGGAGATGCTTGAGCCGACGCGCATCTACGCCCAGGACTGCCTGGACCTGGTCGATAACGTCGACGTGCACGCCTTCAGTCACATCACCGGCGGCGGCATCGCGGCCAACCTCGCGCGTGTGCTCCCCGCGCATCTCGCGATCGAGGTCGATCGCTCCACCTGGACCCCGCCCGCGGTCTTCCATGTCATCGCCGGCCACGGCGTGGAGCGCGGTGAGATGGAGCGGACCTTCAACATGGGCCTGGGCATGGTCGCCATCGTCGACGCGACCGCCGCGGGCGACACCATGGCGCGCCTGCGCGATCGCGGTGTGCCTTCATGGCCGTGCGGTGTGGTGCGCGAACGCCGTGACGGTGAAGCCGGCGACGCGGAGGCTAAGGGCGGCGGCGGGGGAGCCGCCTTCGTGCTGGGAGAGCACCCGGCCTAGGCCCCTTCGGGCCCGTAGGGGATCACATAGCATCGACCGATGCGTCCGATCCGCACATCTTTGGCCGCTTTTGCGGCCCTGGCCCTTTTGTCAGTTCCCTACCTGCCCGTGACGACGCTGGGGGCACCGCCCGCCGCGGCTGCGCCGAGAACCGCCTCCGCCGGCACGGGCACGTGGTCGAGTCTGGGCAGCGGGGTGGCGAGCAGCGTCAATCAGCTTGTTCGCTACCAGGACTCCATCGTGGTGGGCGGCAACGTGGACTTCGTGGGAGGACTGAGCGCGCCGGCCCATGTCGGCCGGTGGGATGGCACCTCGTGGACGGTTCTCGGCAACGTGGCCAGCTCCGGGACCAACGCGCTCGCGATCGATGGATCCGGCCAGGTCTACCGAGCCCTGAATCAGGCACAGGTCGAGCGCTGGGCCGGATCGGCGTGGTCGTCCGCCGTGAGCCCCTCACCCAACAACTTCGTCAATGCGATGGCCTTTGACAGCAATGGCAATCTCTTCGTAGGGGGTTCCTTCACTACTCCCCAGGCCAAGCTCGGCTACTGGAATGGCTCTTCCTGGTCGGGCCTGGGGGCTGGGCCGGGCATCAACGTCGGAGACATCGCCTTCGGCCCCTCGGGCTCCCTCGTGGTCACCGGCTATACGGGCTCGGGGATCAGGCAATGGGACGGCAACTCCTGGAGCACCTATGGCGGGGGCATGACGAGTGGCAACGCCATGGACACCGTCGCCGTCGACGACTCCCTGGTCTACGTCGGGGGAGGGTTCTCCGCACTCAACGGGCAGTCGTTCCGCAACGTCGCGGTGGGAGTGAATGGTGTTTGGTCAGCGCTGGGCTACGGCGTGAGCAATCCGCAGGCGCAGTCGATCTACGTCTACGACCTCGTGTGGGACGACACGACCGGACTGCTCTACGTCGGGGGCAGCTTCACGTATGCCTGCGGT
>Ga0315902_10013364_pt1 | contig 10616 bp, 15 predicted proteins | sample LakEriMetagenome_9_FD_203523 | JGI IMG/M metagenome (GOLD analysis project Ga0315902, IMG submission 203523) | Freshwater fungal communities from buoy surface, Lake Erie, Ohio, United States - Buoy 12 MA117 | ecosystem: Environmental > Aquatic > Freshwater > Lake > Lake biofilm | place: USA...
TTTTCATATGGTGGAAGAGGAGCACATCATTGCACTCGAAGGCGAAGCCACACTGCGGCTGGGCGAGGAGCGTCACCCCATCAAGGCCGGCGACTACGTTTGCTTTCCAGCCGGGCAACGCGCAGGCCATTGCATCGTCAATGAGACTGGCGCGCCGTTCAGGTTCATAATCGTCGGCGACCGCGCGGCGAACGAAACCTGCGTCTATCCCGACAGCGGCAAGATCATGATCTACAATCTTGGCCGCCTCATCCTCCCAGAAGGCGAGAGCCTGGATTACTGGAAGGATGAGAAGGCGGACGAGCTCTTGTGATCAAGGCGCGGTCGCGATCGCTGTTTGCGGCGCCGCTGCGCTCGTGGGTGTGTCGACGCTGAGCGCCAGGCCGTTCATGGTCGTCGTCGCGGCAGCGTTCATATCCAAAGGCTCGACTTCGCTTGGCAGCGCTTGACCGGCCGCTTCGGCCTCCGCGTACTGGATCACGCCGTTGACGCGCCCAGCGCGTGGGCCACGTCGCTCGACGGCGTGAGCCGCGGTTTCAATGCTTGCTTGCCGGGCGAACAATTGCGCAATGCTGATCGCGCGTGGCGTCGCGCGACGGCCTGGATCCGGCACATCAGCGTAGAAGATGTGTGCGCCGATGGTTTGGCGGCCGACGCCGTGCGGCGCCCAACGCGGACGCACCGCGCGCGTGTGATAAAACAATGCGCCGCCGGTGGGATCGACGGATTGGCCGGCGAGCACTTCGCGCGCGATGCGCTCGGCGGCGTCCCATTGGCCATCGCTCGCATAGCGCGCGGGATCGCGCACCAGATTGAGCACGAGGCGACGGTTTGGATCGCCGCGGTTCCAGACCGAAAATTGCTTCGGCGAGAGGATCACGGTGGTCAGATCTTCGCCAAACCGATCGCCGATGCGGTTGACCATCACGTGCGCCACCGCGCGCATGCCGTCTTCGCCTTCGCTGCGCGCTTCACCCCAAGCTGTCGCCGCAAGCAAGCGCACTTCGTTTTCATCGAGCACGATCGGCGCCGCCAGCGTTGCTGTACCCGACGAGGGTTCCTCTGGAACGAAGCCGACGATCTGACGTTCGCCACTCACCACAGCGGCGAGCGCATCCGGATAGAGCGCGAAATTCATCGCCGCAGCGACGACCAACACGCTCGCGAGGCTCGCGGCGTGCATGCAGTGCTTGATCGAAGCGCGTTCTCCGCGCTTGCCTGATTTTCTGTTGCTCGGACGTGAAAGTCCGATCCAGCGAGCGGCCATCTTGGTCCCTCTATTTCGCGGCGCGCCGAGCGCTGCCACGTCATGGCAAAAGCAATTTGGTCGCATCCACACCGCAGCCGTGCGCGGACACGAGGCGCTTTTCTACTTTTCCACAGGGCGAAAATGCGACGCGCAGGCGGCGAACTGCAGTGCAAAAGTCCTGGTTTTCCTTGCTTTTTTGTCAGGTTGGCGCTGTGCCAAAGCTTGACACGCAAGGTTCCCCTGAAACGCGATAACGCGGCGACCTTTTCGGGCCGCCGCGCGCGTTCGTTCAAACTGTTTCGTTTGGCTTAGGAGCCCAGTACCACGGTACGTTGGTTCAGCGGCTGCACGTGACGCGAACTTGAGCCCAAAGCTTCACGCAGCGCCGCGATCTGCGCGGCTGAGGCTTGGATCGGCGTGCGCAGCACATTCCAACGTACGCCTTCGCTGCATGGCGGCGTCGTCAGCGAGCCGGCGTAAGCAAAGTACGCGCGATCCGGCGGCAGGAGTGCTGCAAGATCAGCGGTGATGTGCGTGGCCATCTCTTCGCCTTGGCCGTTCGGGATCGAGGCGAGCAGCGCCCCCAAAGCTTGGTTCTCCAAGCCTTCCTCGATGAACACGCCGACGACCGCGAGTTGGCCCTGGCTGTTGCGATGCACGAAGTGCAATTCGGCTGGATACGCGCGGCGATCGAGCGTGTGCTCGGCCGGCGAATGAAAATGAAATTGCGCAAAGCCGTACGCTTGCTGACCAATCATCAAAGTCGCAGCGCTCTGCGCGGGATTGAATTGCAGCGTGTGGCCGTTGTTTACGAAATTGCCGTTGGCGGCGAGATAGTGCGCCGCGAGGTCGGGCATCTCGACCATCGGCGCAGCGCTCGAAAGATTGACTGGCGATTGCTCTTGGCCCTGACCGCACGCGCCGGCGACCTGCGCCCAGGCGGCCTGGTGCATATAATCCCAATGGTTCGCGTCGCCGCCAGCCGCCGCGCCGTGCGGGGCGGCGGGGCCGTGCTCAGCGGCGTGCGCTTCAAGAGGGCCAAGCGACGGACCGTGGCCTTCGGCCGCTTCAGCGTGCTCGCCGCCATGCTCGCCGGTTTCGCCATGCTCAGCCGAGCCGCCGCCGCAAGCGGCCAGAATTAGGGCGAGCGCAGACGCCGCCGCATTATTGATGCGCATTAGGAAATTCTCCACCACCCAACCGCGCGCCCGTTCGAACGGGTCTTTGCGGACAGAATGGAGAATACGGTACTGCACTTAAAGCCGGGTTACGGCCGCTGCTTCAAAAACGCCGGCCCGAAGGCCGGCGTTAAGCGATCACAAACCGTGTTGGCGCGTATCACCGAATTTCGGCTTGGCTCCGGACGACCTTGCCGACCAGGCCGTAGGCTTTCGCTTCTTCGGCTTGCATCCAATAATCGCGGTCAACGTCGCGCTTGATCTTGTCGAGCGGTTGGCCGGTGGCGTTGGCGAAGATGTTGTTTAGACGCTCGCGCATGCGCAGGATTTCACGCGCCTGGATTTCAACGTCCGAGGCCATACCGCCGACGCCGCCGCGCGGTTCGTGCAGCAGGAAGCGGGTGTTCGGCAGGCAATAGCGGTTCTCGCGCTCGGCCGCAGCGTAGATGAGCGCGCCGGCGGAGGCGACCCAGCCCGTACCCAGCATGCGCACCGGCGCGTTGATGAACTTGATCACGTCATGGATCATGTCGCCGCTTTCGACGTGGCCGCCGGGCGAGGAGATCACGAACGTGATCGGCTCGGCGTTCTCGGCCGCCAGCGCGAACAGACGTTCGGTGACGCGGCGCGCCTGCATGTCGTTGACTTCACCCGTCAGCATGACGACGCGGGCCTGGAACAGCGCCTTTTCGATCACGTCGGGGGCGTTGCGCGCCTCTGGGCTGGCCTTTTCGTCGTCGTCGAGGCGGGTGGGGTAGTAGGTCATGGGGGCTCCAAGCGGCCGGAATATGAAGCCCATCAGGTAGGCGGGTTCGGGGCGATTTCCTAGCCCTGTAGGGTTACCGCAGGCGCCATCGGCGCCGGAACGATCTCGCGCTGCGCTTTAAGCGGCGGCGGCGCGTCCCTAAGGTGTTGGGCAACATTGGAGAACCGAATGCGGTCCTGGATCGTCGCTATTGCTCTGTCGCTCGTCGTCGCCCCTGCGTTGGCGCAAACCAGTCCCGCGCCCGCACCGCTACCGGAAGGCGCGATCGCCATCGCTGCCGACCAGAGCGGGCAAACGATCGAAGCAGCGGTCGGCGGCTCGATCGCCATCCAATTGCGTAGCCAGCCATCGATCGGATCAAATTGGTTTATGGCGTCTAAGCCAGATTTCCTGGCCGACCCCACGCAATTTTCCGCGCCGACCGTTGTGTCGACGGGTGCGCCGCTTGTTGGCGGGCAGCGCCGGCAAGTGTTTGTGTTTGGCGTGAGCAAAGCCGGCTCTGGCGAGGTGATTTTGGAGCGGCGCGACCGCAGCCGTGCGGTGCTGGAAGCCTTCACGGTCACCATCGTCGCCCTATAGCGCGCGGGCCGTGAGCGACGTCTTCATTTCCTACAAGCGCGAGGACAAGGCGCGCGTGGAAACGCTCTACGCGTTGCTGCTCGATCTCGACGTGCCGGTCTGGTTCGACGCCGGCATCGAAGTCGGCGCCGAATGGGAGCAGCGGATCGAGGAGCAGATCGCCGCGGCCCAAGCCATGATCGTGTGCTGGACGTTCGCGGCCGTCTCCTCGCATTGGGTGACGCGCGAAGCGAAAATCGGCCTGGAGCGCGGCATACTCGTGCCGGTGATGCTGGCGCCATGCGCTTTGGTGGCGCCGTTCGACGCGGTGCAGGCCGCAGACCTCACGCAATGGGACGGCGCACCGGATTATCCCGAAGTGCAGAAGGTGCTGGGCAAGCTTGAGCAATTGCTCGGTAAGCGAAACCTGGCGCGCAATGCGCGGCTGCGCGCGGGCGGCCAGAAGGAAGAGATGGTCGCCGTGCTGCGTTCGCTTCTGGTGGAGCGCGCGCGATCAGGCGAGCGCCCCTTCACTTACAAGGAAGCCGAAAACGCGTTGCGCGAGGCGGCGGAAGCCGAAGACTTACGCATCGGCGAATTCGACCAGCATTCGCTTTGGGGCGCGCTCGACGCGATCTCCGAACAAAACCGCCGTCGCCGCGAACCGCCGCTCGATGTGCTCGTCGTCAGCAAAGATACAGGCCGCCCCGGCCGCGGCTATTGGCAAAAGCACGCCTTCCTCGAAGGCAATGGCGATGCGCTAGAGCAAGCGTTGTTCGAGCGGCACTTAGCGCGCGTGCGCGCGTCTAATTGGAGCCAGGACGTCTAACCCTTCGCCTCCAGCATCTTCGTCAACCGCTCGACCGCCGCTGTGAGTGCGGCGATCTCTTGTTCGCGCAGCAGATCGATTTTCTGGTGCAGCGTTTCGATTTCGAGCTCGGCTTTGTAATTGATGTCGTAATCCTCGATCGCGCGTTGGCGGTCGATCTCAGATTGCCGGTTTTGGCTCATCATGATGATAGGCGCGGTGTACGCGGCCTGAAAGGAGAGCAGCAGGTTCAAGAGAATGAACGGGTAGGGATCGACGCGTTCGGCGCTCACGGCGTTGAAAATGATCCAGGCGAACAAAAGCCCGCTCTGGATGATGATGAAGCGCCAAGAGCCGACCACCTCGGCGACTTTGTCGGCCGTGCGCGCGGCAAAGCCCTTCGGCGCGATGATGTCGGGCGGCGCGGCCCGCTCTCGGGCGCGTTCGCGCAATTGATCGAGCAATTCCTGGGCTGTTTCGGGCATGGGCGACTCCGGCGATATGCCGAAGCTTAGCCTGCAATCGGGTCGAACAAATTATTGAATGCCGCGACAGCCGCGCGCGGGCCTTCCGGGTGCGCCCATACGCCTGCGGACACCGCGATGAAATCCGCGCCTGCGCGCACCAACGGTTCGGCATTCTCGATCGTTATGCCGCCAATCGCGACGCACGGCGTTTCCGCCACTTCCGACCAAATTTCCAGGATATCGGGCTCGGCCCAATGCTTCGGGTCCTTGGTGCCTGTCGGGTAGAAGGCGCCGAACGCGACATAATCGGCGCCTGCTTCCGCCGCTTCCATCGCGAGGTGGCGCGAGTCGTGGCACGTGACGCCGACGATGCGATCCTTGCCGAGCAAGCTGCGAGCCTCGGCATAGCTCGCGTCGTCTTGGCCGACATGCACGCCATCGGCGCCAAGTCTCGCGGCGAGGTCGGGGCGATCGTTCAGGATGAAGGCCGCGTCCGCCGCTTGCACAATCGGCAGGAGCGCGCGGCCGATGCGCAGCACTTCATCGTCCGCCATCTCTTTTAAGCGCAATTGCACGCAGGCGACATCGCCCCCGGCAAGCGCATCCGTCAGCGCGGTCGAGAACGCGCCCAGCTCAAAATTTGGCGGTGTGATCAGGTAGAGGCGGCAGCGATGGCTCATGGCGCTGTCCTAGCGCGCGGACGCGTGAACGCAATCAGCGTGCTGCGCGCTTGCCGAACGAGCCGCTTGGGGCTGGCATTGGACCAGCGCTGGCGACGGCCGGGCGCATGCTGGGTGCAGGTCGCGGCGCTGGAGCCGCCATTGCTGGGCGACCTTGCGCTTCGATGGCGCGATCCATCGCGCTCAGCGCGCCGCCGAGCATGGCGGCGCCGCTCGCGCCGTCGCTGGTTTTCTCCCGCGCGGCGGGCGGGGGAGAATTGTCGTCGAATTTGTTGGGGCCGTCCGTGCCGGCCAAGCAGCCCAGATCGACGAAGAGCCAGAGATTGATCAGCATGCCGATGCCGATCCAGGGAAGAATGTGTGGCACAACAGCTTCCGCTGGCGCGTCCGTCGCGACGCCGCCCATCAATGTTGTGACAATCATAAGCGCGGGCAGAAACGGGACGAGCGCAAACCAGCCGCTGCGGCCGCGATCGTGGAAACGCTTCACTTGCAGCGTGAGGCCTGCCCAGCCGCCGGCGAACATGATCAGGCCGAGCACGAGCATCAGGAAGCCGCTCGGCGCACCCTTGGCGCCAAACGGCGCAAGGATCAGCGACGCGATGAACGCCAGTATGAAAATGCCGAATGTGACGCCGGTATTGCCTAGCCAATAGTGCTTGCGGTTGATGCGACCGCGAAAACTGAACAGGAAAGAAACCATATTCACGGTCGGACCCCGCGAGAAAACTCGGCGGAAGTCCTACCGTATCAGCGCTAATCGCCGGCTAAGCCGGACGGACAATTTTCGGTTTACGCCGCCTGCTTTTCGAGGCTCGCGTTCCATTTGCCGAGGCTGGCGAGGCCGTTCATGCGGGCGCGGTGGTGGAAGGCGGCTTGTGCGGCGCCGACGTTGTCGGTTTTGCCGCCCCAGGCCTTTTGCGGCGCGGCTTGCAATGCGCGACCGTAGGAGAACGTCATCTTCCAAGGGAAGCCGCCAATCTCGTTCATGCGCGAGAGGTGCGCGGTCGCGAGTTCGTCCGACTGGCCGCCGGAGAGATAGGCGATGCCTGGCACGGCGCTCGGCACGCACGCCTTCAGCACGCGGATCGTTTTTTCCGCGACTTCATCGACGGACGCTTGCTTGGCGGCTTTCTTGCCCGGCACGATCATGTTCGGCTTCAGCACGATGCCTTCGAGCGGCACGTTCAGATAATAGAGCTGTTGGAAAACTTCCTTCAGCACCCATTCGGTGACCGCGTAGGTGGCGTCGATGTCGTTATCGCCATCCATCAGTACTTCCGGCTCGACGATCGGCACGATGTTGAATTCTTGGCAGAGGTTCGCATAACGGGCGAGAGCGTGCGCGTTGGCGAGGAGGCCCGCGTACGAGATATTGGTCGGATCGATCACCGCGCGCCATTTCGCGAAGCGCGCGCCTTGCTCGTAATATCTCGGCAGGCGCTTATCGAGGCCGTCGAGGCCCTTGGTGATGAGTTCGCCGGCTTTGGCGCCCAAGAGCGGCCGTGTGCCTTCATCGACCTTGATGCCCGGAATGGAGCCCGCTTGCTCGATCAGCTTTACGAGCGGCGTGCCGTCGTTGGCGTTTTGCCAGATGGTTTCATCGTAGAGGATGACGCCCGAGATGAATTCCATAGCGGCCTTGGAGCGGAACATCAGTTCGCGATAATCGCGGCGATTGTCCTCGCTGTTGTCGACACCGATCGCGTCCATGCGCTTCTTCATCGTGCCGGTGGATTCGTCGGCCGCCAGGATGCCGCGGCTCGGCGCCACCATAGCTTCAGCGATCTTGTTCAATGCGTCGAGATTCACGTGTCCGCGCCCCGTTTTGGCGGGGTCGGGCCCCGCGTTTGAATGGATGGCGCGGGTTTAGCCCGGCTCTGCGCAAAACGCCAAGCCGGGTGTGGGAATGGGGGCAATTTTGCCTGTGTTGGGTTGCCGCAGGGGCGCTTAGCGCTTCAGCGCCTCGACGCCCGGCAGGGGCTTGCCTTCCATCCATTCCAGGAAGGCGCCGCCGGCTGTGGACACGAAGGTCATGTCCTCGGCCACGCCCGCATGGTTGAGCGCCGCCACCGTGTCGCCGCCGCCGGCGACCGCGATCAGTTTGCCGGCCTTGGCGAGTTCGGCGGCTTCTTGCGCTACGATGACGGTGGCCTGATCGAACGGCGGCACCTCGAACACGCCCAGCGGGCCGTTCCAGATCAGCGTGTGCGAATGCTTCATCGCCTCGCGCAGCTTGCGCACGGTCTTTTCGCCAGCGTCGAGGATTTTTTCATCCGGCGCGATATCGTCGAGCCCGGTCATGCGCGCTTCGGCGTGCGGCTTTACTTCCTTGGCCACGACCACGTCGACCGGCAGCAGAATTTCGCACTTGCCCTTGGCGGCTTCCATGATCGCGCGCGCGGTGTCGGCCATGTCTTTCTCAGCGAGCGAGCCGCCGATCTCCACGCCTTGCGCATAGAGGAAGGTGTTGGCCATGCCGCCACCGATGGCGAGCCTGTCGAGCTTGTTGATCAAGTTCTGCAGCAGGTCGAGCTTGGTCGAAACTTTCGCGCCGCCGACAATGCCGAGCACTGGCCGTTTCGGCGTGCCGAGTGCAGCCTCAAGCGCATCAAGTTCACGCTCCATTTGCTTGCCGGCGTAAGCAGGCAGCACGTGCGCGACGCCTTCGGTGCTCGCATGCGCGCGGTGCGCGGCGGAGAAGGCGTCGTTGACGTAGAAATCGCCGAGCGCTGCGATTTGCTTTGCGAGCTCTGCGTCGTTCTTCTCTTCGCCGGCGTGGTAGCGCGTGTTCTCAAGCAGGATCACGCCGCCGGCTGGCAGCGCATCGATCGCGGCTTTCGCTTCGGCGCCAACGCAATCCTCGCCAAACGCCACCGGCGCGCCGAGCAAAGCGGCGAGCGGCGCGGCCACAGGCTTTAGCGACATTTCCGGCACGCGCTTGCCCTTCGGGCGATCGAAGTGCGCGAGCAGGGCGACTTTGCAGCCCTTGGCGGTTAGCGCCTGGATCGTCGGCAGCGCCGCGCGCAGGCGCGTATCGTCGCTGACCGCGCCATCGGCCATCGGCACGTTGAAGTCCACGCGGACCAGCGCCGTCTTGTTCGCGGGCGCATCTTCGATGCGACGAAAGCTCATAAATGTCCTCCAGCGGCGCGGCCGATCCCGTAGAAGACGATCATTACAGCGCCAATCATGGCGAGCGCCAGGGCAGTGTTTGTCGCGCGCCGCGCTAAGGGCATGGAACCGAGTGCTGCCCGCCGCGTCCAGGCCCAGGCGATGGCCGAGCCGAGCGCGATCAGGCCGGCATACGCCAACGGCGCGTTCGCAATGCCCGCAATGAATGCGAGCACCACGAACACGACATCGGTAAGCGCCGAGCGGATGTTAGGTTTGCGCCTCACCGCATCAGCTCATCAAGAAGTCTTTCTTGCCGAGATCGACGCCGTTATGGCGCAGGATCGCGTAGGCCATCGTGGCGTGGAAATAGAAATTCGGCAGCGCCCATGAGTTCAAATAGGTCATGCCGTCGAACTTGAGTTCCGAACCGGGGATCTTGATCGACACTTCGCGGTTCTCGGCCCCTTCAAGTTGCTCGGGCTTAAAGCTCTCAACGATGGCGATCACTTTGGCGATGCGCGCTTGTAGATCGGCGAGCGTGACTTCCTTGTCCTCGATCGCTTCCGGCGCTTGATTGGCAAGGCGCGCCATTGCGCCCTTGGCGTGATCGGTGGCGATCTGGATCTGGCGCATCAACGTGAACATATCAGGCGCGAGGCGATCGTTCAGCAGCGTGGTGACATCGAAGTTCTTAGACTTCGCGTGCGCTTCAGCTTTGTTCAGCATTGCGGCGAGGTTTTTCAGCATGCGTACGAATGTCGGCGCGCTCGCCGCGTAGATCGAAACTTTGCTCATATTGGACGTTTTCCCTAAAGCGCGTCGGCTATTCCAAGACCAAGCCAGTACGCGCCGCTCAATATGGTAAGCAAGACCCCGATTGCGAGGGCGCTGATCTTAAAAAACGCGCGTCTCTTCAAACGGTCGAGAATCGGGCGGCGCGAGGTGAGCCAGAACGCGATCATGCCGATCGCCGCAACCAGCGCGATTTCAGCCGGCGCGCTGAACAAGCCGCACGCGAATGCTGCGATCGCGAACGCAAGATCGCCGGCGGCGATTGTGACATCTGACAAGCGGCGAGCGGCCATGCCCGCGATAATGCGCGGAGTGTTTTGTGCGCGCGCGCTGGTTCAACTATTTGGCGCGACTTTCACCCTACGGGCGCAACGCGTTCAGCAACACCGCCGCAGCGACGCCGATCCACGGAAACGCGGTCCCGCTCGCAACGCCCGCCGCAATCGTTCGCCAGCCGGAGCCTGTGAGCCGCGGCGCCAGAAAGCGCTCGCTCAGCACCCAAGCCAGCGCGCCAACGATCAGCATGATGCGATAGCCCAGCCCCCAATGCTCGCACGCCAGCACCGCCAAGGCCGTGCCGACAAGCAAACCCCAAAGCTGGGCTTTGGCGACGGGAGTGAGGTGGGGAAGTTTCAATGCGCTTGGCGTACATACAAAACTGCGCCGTCCAGCGGATCGGTCATGGAGGCGATCTCGGACGTGCTGAGAAAGAAGGGTTGGCCGCCCACATCGTAGTAGGTGTGTTCCCAATCGGCGCCGATGTCGCTTCCGGAACTCGCGCCTTGGATGAAGACGGTGTCACCCGAACGCAGAGTGGCGATCGTTGTTGTGGCGCGGCGTTCGGTAAGCACGCGAACGGCGGCGAAGCCAAGACCAGAGACGAGTTCTCCTTCGCCCTGGTCTTGGAACGCGGTCATTAGATTAGATCAGCTTGGCCATCGCCACAGCTGTGTCCGCCATGCGGTTCGAAAAGCCCCATTCGTTGTCGTACCAGGTGAGAA
>Ga0315902_10013367_pt1 | contig 10616 bp, 8 predicted proteins | sample LakEriMetagenome_9_FD_203523 | JGI IMG/M metagenome (GOLD analysis project Ga0315902, IMG submission 203523) | Freshwater fungal communities from buoy surface, Lake Erie, Ohio, United States - Buoy 12 MA117 | ecosystem: Environmental > Aquatic > Freshwater > Lake > Lake biofilm | place: USA...
ACAATCATAAAAATATAAAATTAAAAAAAATACAATCTAAACTAACTATATTTTTTGAGAAAATAAATAAGAGAAAGTTAGATGATGCTATAATAATATTTAATAGTATCGTAACAATTATAATTTATTATTGTATAACCAGAATTTTTGGCCAAAAAATTTTGTCATCGTATATTCTAAATATAATAGTATATTTCCTGACATTACCTCTCTCTTATAAAATAGGTGAACGACAACAAAAACAAAGTTGTATCAAAAAAAGTAATCATAATAAACATCAATGTTATATTGGTTATGAAATATATCATTATGCATCAGTTTCAGAACAATATATCTATCATATTCTAACTAAATTAAAGTCTAAAAAAAATAATTAGACATCATCTTTGCCTTCTAATCTTGCTAAAATCATTTTATTTATACTTTCGAAACATTGTGATATATTTTCCACTTTAATTGTTCTATACGAGCCTCTATACATAATAATAATATTTTCTGTTGAATTGACTCTGCTTGCAAAAACCAACTCGTTATGCAATTTTCTTTCGGCAACCATAATAATTTTATTTTTATAATTTTTTATTTGGTATGTCTTATATGTATTTTCGTTGAGATCGTCAGTAATATCAATTATTTTATGATCTTTATATTTACTATCCAAGAATTTAATAATTTTTTGAATATTTTCCGACGACTCTTGTTGTCCATTTTCATATTTAGCGTCCATATTTTGTTTAATCAAATATTCTTTAGAAAGACAACACAACTTAAATTTTTTACCGCTCATACAATAACATTTATCATTCCTTCCAATTTTTTTCATATTATATAACATAAAAAAAATAGTTTTTAAATTAGTTTACTAAATTAACAAAAGCATTTATAAATCCTAAAACAGCCGATGTATTTTTTGGTGCTCCTAACCCTGTAACATTATCATAACCAGACACACAATTAAAATTACCATTGGTTCCAGAAGTAATATCATTAAAGTCATTTCCGTAATTTTGGACAATGTTAGCAACCGTACCGTATAATACATTCTGTAGACCGTTATTGATACTGGTTAATCTACTTTTGCCTATCGCAACTCTTTTTTGATTAATAATAGCGAAAATACCAGCTAAAATAATATTTGAAGCACTTGTACCTCCAACGATAAACCATCCTGTACTTCCATTGTATCCAACGGAATTGTAGATATAGTATCCATAATTAGGATCTGCATTAAGACTAATATCTGGATTTTGTCTGTTTCCTGTTAATCCATATGACGATTGGTAAGTTGGAATAGGTAAATAAATACTAGCACCTCCGCCACTATTGCTCCAACCAACTTCAGAAGCAATTGTATCGTCAGGATTGAGTTGAACAGTTGTACCACCAACCGATAAAACGGTTTGCACAATCGCAGGCCATGAAACACCAACAGAACTACCATTATCACCAGATGATGCCGTATATATTATACCATTTTTACTAAAATAAGGATTGTAACTACTTTCCGAAGCAAATTCCTGGATACCAAAACTCATCGAAACGATAGTGGCACCACGAGTATTAGCATAATTGATTGCTTTTAATATATTTGTAACTGTTGCATCAGCAGCTTCGACCACTAAAATATTGGCTCCTGGAGCAATAGCATGTGCCCATTGTGTATCTAAACATTCCTCCAAATACCAATTTGTATTAGTTGCTGTACCATATGAATAGATGGTTAGATTGAGAGTTGTCGTTATACCATATTGGGCTCTAAAAACATTGAGGTCGTTAAGTAATTTTCCTGCAGGACTTTTATAACATGCTATGATAGCAATAGTTTGTCCGGCCCCTGTTTCAGTAAAATTATTTAGTCCATACGCTGTTTTTATTTGTGCAGGCGTATAAGCTATGGCATTAGTATTACCTACTGCCAATTTAAGATTGCTAAAATCCACAGTAATTGGTCTCCCGAAATCATCATCTAACGTTTTTATATGATTTTTACATTTGTTATTAGTTGACATTTATAACTTATATATATATAATTTTTGAATTGATGGATGGTATCTTCACCACTGTGAATAAATAAAATTATTTTATTAATTTATTTTTAACAATCAAATATCCTTTTTTGAGACTACTTATTAAGAGTAAATAAGGTTGGGTACTCGATCCTAGTGGATCAATAATGCGATTCTTGTAATTTTTAATAACACAAAAAGTATTTTGCATTAACACAAAAATTGATGTTGCCAAACTACCAGCAACATAATAATTTTCCAATATTTGTGTTGCCATATTTGGCCAAATAACAGGGAAAAAGACAAGAGATATTAGTCCTGTTGTAATCAAGCCAGAACTAAAACCGATAAATGGCGCAATATGTTCTCCTAATTGTTTGGTTTTTGTCAAAGAGTATTTACTTGCTAATAAAGTCATGGATGAGATAACAAAAGTATATGGGGCATGAAATGTATAGATAATTGGGTTCAAAACACAACCCATACCAAAAATTAAACCACAATAAGATAAATATCTTGATTTTTGATCCTGTGCATATCTAAATTTTCCAAAATCGTACATTTTATTAAATTTATTGACTCCATATCCACCTAACATTGTAATACCCGAGCCAATTAATGAAATAGTCAATGAAGAAAAAGGAACTAGATTATCAATCGTTGCTGCCGTTATTAAAGTTGCTCCCAAAGCCAAATTGGATAAATTATAAGTTTTACCCAGTGTTTCATACAATAGTTTATCATCTTGATTGTTTGATTCATTATGAATTTGTGAACAATATATCCTTTTTATAGGATTACCAAAATATGATGGATGATAACGTTGGATTACTCTATGATGAAATCTCTTCATTTTGAATAATCATAATAATTACCATTCAACAGATGTTTCTAAAATCAATTTTTTAATATACCTACCATAAAATATTAAAAAATTGATTTGTTATCTCAATTACTTTTTGGTATATATTAAAAGCATATTAGTATCCAATATCATTTATAAAAAAATTAATTTTCTTTTACCCACTCAATAAGTTCCGAAGTGCCATACTTTGAAGCGACAAGTATACAAATTGGTTTGTTCCATGAAATGTTGATTAACTTCATATATTGAATGATTGCCAACTGATTAAACGTAATTGCATGGAAATACCATGATTCAGGTATCTCTTTACCTTTCTGATGCCAATACTTCAATAATTCTACATGTCCCTGTTCACAAATCAGAAAACCAATATCTGGACCCACACTATAACCCATATCCTCAACCCATTGAAGAATTTCTAAATGACCACCTTCAATTGAACCTTGTGCTATTTCCTTCAACCAATTAAATTCAAATTCTTCTAATTCCATGAGCCATTTTAAGATATCTATTCTATTATTCCTAGCTGCTACCAAGCAGACATTGGAATTCATAGGATAGTCTTGTAATTTAATCAATTCAAGTAATTTTAAGTAACCATGTTCTACAGCATAGCCTTCATACATAGAAGCCACTGAACCTAATATTTTGAGACTTGTTAGTAATTCATCAACAAATACGATGTCTGGAATACCCATTTTTATCTCCCAACAAAAATTTTTAATAAAGAACAAACAAGCAATTACAATTTCAATTTTTACCTAATGAATGCAGCTTAAGGAAAAAGTATCATATGTTGCTAATAATTTACCAATATTATATAACAGGTATAGGACTGCTATTTCACAATATAATATCAATCAAATGATATCTTATCATACAATTTGATGCATATCATATTGTGGTATATCAGCCGGATTAATGATCCAATAGTTTTTTCATATGGGAGGTATTCACAATATGATCATCCAGATAATATCATGTCATTATATTGTAGATGCCTCCCATATGAAGATTATATTTAAGTGACTAAAGAGACATATACTTTTTTATATTTTGTTATCTAATAATCTTTTCCCTTATTCATAAGTGACATTTATTCATTGATTTTTACCTAATGAATAATCTATAAGTGAATAAGAGAAAGTATACTAATCAACTACTAATTTGATTAGTTATATTAAGAATATTCCGGACTGTTATTTCACAATATGAATTCAATCAAATAAGAACCTATTATATCTTTTGATAATTTCTATATTATAAGATAGCAGCCGAGATATTGGTTTATAGTTTCAGTCATGAATTCACATAGTTACTTACATTAACACATCATGTTATTATATTTTGTATATATACTTTATAAGTATCAATTGTAATCAAACAATTTTTTTAGATTTTATGAATATTTATCTTATAAACTCTGCCAGTTAAACAATAGTGTAATAATTGTCTTGTTTTGATCCCATAAATAAAAAATATAGTTATTTCTCAATCAGTTTGATGATTTGTTTAGGATCAGTTGGGTTCCATAAACCAGATACTTGTAAAATTGAGGCTTCTTTGAAGTCAGCGATTGATAAATTATCAAGTTTTGTATTATTTTTATTTTCATTATACGAATTATATTTGAAATTTATGGTTTGGCAAGCTTGTTGATTAAATTCAGAATTAACGATATAGTCTAAATCTTTAATCAACTTGTTTTCCACCATATAATATTTAGTGTTTATTTCGTTGTTGGTTGTATCAAAAATATAGAATTTTTGAGGAATCAATAAATCGCCTTGCTCATATTTAGGATCTAATCCAGCGCATTGACTGAAAGACAATAAAATATCCGCATCACTATAATCAACATTAGTCTCCTGAAAATGATCTGTATCTGTAATAAAATTAATATGTTGTGTTTTTGATTCCATTAACATTTGTAAGATTTTGATTATTTGTTGACCATGCTTTTTAGATTGGTGTATATGGACTAGAATCTTGGCATCATGATTAAAGTGAGAGTAATAATTAATCAAAGTGATATATGTTGCAAATATTTTGTGTTCATTGATATTGTCAAAATAATTTTCCAGTAAAGGATATTTATTATTCGAAATAATTTCATCAAATGTGATATTATCGATGAGAGGTCTATCTAGTACTGTAACAACATTAATCCATATTTTATTTTTTTTAAGCGAGAGAGCTGGCAAACCTCCTTCGATATTTAAACCTCCTGCCAATAAATACAAACTATCTGTGGTAAGTGACATTTTTTAGTATAATACATAACATAATCATTATATTTAGAATTCAATTTTAAGTATACGACAAATGATAACTATTTTTGGCACTATGATAATGTTTCTGAATAAATAAAATTGAATAATTAACAGTAAAGTTATTCTAATTATAGTCTAATACGATTTGAGATGGAAAATATTATTGTTGCACTATCTAATTTTCCATCTATCTATCCTATCTACTTGTCGTTACATTTTAATGATTTTTATACTTTTGCTTCGTTAGCATTTGTGTCTTTTTGGTCTATTGTGTCACATCTTTTGGAAAATCATAAACATGGCATGCCTGGATTGGGTAATTCAAAAAAAATATCTTATTTGACAAATAGATTAGATGTATTAGGCTGTGGTCTAATAATAAGTAGAATATGTTATTTGTACTATTACAAATATGGACATTCTATAAACCCGGTTATTGAAAATAAATATCTTGTAATAGGATTACTAATGCCAATTATCTTGCTCCAAATTTCCGAATACGATAAATATAATTCAAAAAGAAAATGTGTCTATATTATATTTCATTCTATGTGGCACATAACAGCATTTTATTCTTTGGGAATATTTTTAAAGTCTTTTATTTATTGAAAAATTTAAAAATAAAAGATCAAATGCCGATATAAAATATTTTTTCCGAATATTAGTCAGTATTACTTTTTATTATATTTAGTAAAAATATATGAGTATCCAAAATAGATAAATAAAAAGAGATGATCTAGATAATTATATTTTTAGTGATATTTTTTATGAAAGTAATTTACTGGCAATAACCATATAATAGGTCCACGCAGGAGTTTCCACAATAAAATAACCATACAATGATTATATTTAACCATTGTATGGTTATTTTATTGTAGAAACTCCTGCGTGGACCTATTATATGGTTATTGTTGCTATATTACTTTCATAAAAAATAGTATTAAAATACAATTATTCACCTTGTCTCTTTTTATTTATTTTGGATACTCTTCACTTTTATATTAAACCACAAAAAGCAATAGAGACAACTAATCGGAAAAAATATTTTATACTGGGTATATCTTGAATTGATGGATAAATATTGTCATTTTTTTCTTTTACAATTATCCAGTGTATAATTAATAAAAAAATAGAATTATAATTTATTTATGAAATTGAGTTTCTGTAACTCCTTTACCCATTGATAATGTTGAGGATGTTCCTCCTGTAACTAAATTAATTTGTGCGTCGATTAAAGCAGTCCCACTCCATTTTTGATGAGTTAACGTTTCCACATTAGCATTAGTTTCTTCACGTTGGATATCGTTAACATAAGCCAACATCTTTCTTCCTGTCCCGAAATCTCTAGCTAATTTAGTGGTAATGAGTCCATTAGCATGGAACCCAGCAACTGTAACAAATTGCCAAACATATCCATACGATGCTAATTTATCTTGGAATTCTTCGATATCTCGATCAGATAAACCGTGTGCTGACCAATTAAAAGATGGGGACAAGTTATAAGCTAACATGGCATTGGGGTAGACTTTTCTAATTCCTTCAGCAAATTCTCTAGCTTGGTTAAGATCAGGTGTCTTAGTTTCCATCCACAAGATATCGGCATAAGGTTTAAATGCTAATCCTCTATCGATACAGATATCAACACCATTTTTGATCAAATAGTACCCTTCTCTGGTTCTAGGTTTCTCACAATCCCAAGAAGGATTAAAGCCCATTTGATTAGCCACTTTTCTAGCCTCAAGATAGTCTAATTTTTTACCAACTCTTTGCCACTCCTCTAATGTGGATTTCATATATTCAGTTACGAGATCCCAAGTATTATTAGAAACACATTCCCTCAAACTATTCACTTTAATATCTCTAACCACAGCTTCATAATAGGTGCATAATTCTGCATTTTGATTCCATTGTTCTGTTATCTTTTGAATTTCATCTTTGGTAGCACCTCGATTTAAAGCATTTTGTATTGTCAAGTTTAATGGTTCCAAATCTGTATTTGTAGTGCCGAGGATGTAAGGTTGATCTCTTGTATCTATATTAGAATCGATCAATGTTGCAGCTTCTGCGTCTGTTCTAGCAACTATAATAGTTTCTGTTCCCATAATATCGGCTTGCAATCTAGCAGCACATAATCGATCAATATGTTCTTGTGTACTCACTAAAACTTTACCAGCTAAATGACCACATTTCTTAGTTCCAGGTTTTTGATCTTCAAAATGGATTCCTGCAGCTCCTTTTTCAATGAACATTTTAGTTAATTTCATAACTGCGGTTAATCCTCCATGACCTGTGTCTCCGTCGGCAATAATTGGTCTAAAATAATCTACCGATTCTGTTCTATTCCTTTCTTGTTGTGTCATTTGGCTCCTCTCTAATTTTTGTTTTCTATCGTGAAATTCTTGAGCTTTGAACAAATGTTCTACTTTATTAGGAACAGTATCCATTGGATAATCAGCAAGATCTGGGCCTGGTTCGTTAGATGTTGAAGCAGTAGATGAACATTGCCATCCAGATACATAAATAGATGTTAAATGTTTAGCCATTTGAACGACCTGGATTGGATCTAGTGCTCCAAAAGTGGAAGAGTATCCATTTCTATCTCTTAACTCAGTAAACATTTTCCAAGCTTTGTGAGCCAAAATGTTAGAAGGATACTCGCGTTTTAAAGTTCCTCTTAATTTCAAAACATCTTCTGCGGTATAGTTTCTTTTAATCTCATCAAATCTAGGTGATTTAAACCATGTTTCTATTTCTTCAACTTCTTGAATATTTTCATTTGATGGTTTTGTATTTGTAATATGTTGGTATGCTGGCAACGTAATGAATTCTGGTGGTTCATTTGATGTACACATATCTTGGAAAAGTTGTCCGGCTAAAACAAATTTACTGTTTTTATATTTATCTTGTCCCATAGAATGGTATATCTTATTTAACTCATCTTTAATTAGATCTCTAACTAGTTCTTTTGTTATCTCTTGACCATTATCTGAGAATTTAGCATGTTGATGAATCCAATTCCATACTTGGTATCTAGAAATTTCTGCAGTAGCAGCATCTTCCATTAAATTAAAAATGGGCACACACCCGTTACCTCGGAGCCACGATTCTAAATATTGGATACCGACAGAAATATTATGTCTCAAGCCATTTTCTGTGATCGATCCCTCTGGTAATTTTAATAAATCATCAGACTTGATGTCAACATCTTCTTTTTTAACATAAAGTTGATTGGGCCTAATTCGATCAAAAACACTTTTAGCTACTGGGACTAAACCAGGATGAGCGACCCAAGTTCCATCATGGCCTGCATTCAACTCCCTTAATTTATCCTCCATAACTGCTCCAATTGCTTTATTATTGGCATGAGGATCTGATTTGATTGGGATAAAAGCTGACATACCTCCTATCGCATGAGCCCCTCTTTTATGACAAGTTTGGATTAACAAATCGACATAAGCTTTCAAAAATGGTTGTGTCATTGTAATTTGACCCCTATCTGGCAAAATAAACCCATGTTGATCTTTCAATTTCTTCATAAAACTGAAAATATAATCCCATCTCCCACAATTCAAACCAGCAGAATGATCTTTTAATTCGTACAATATTTCATCCATCTCAAATGCTGCTAAAATAGTCTCAATTAGAACAGTACTTTTAATTGTGCCTTTGGGAATACCCAGATTATTTTGCGAAAAGTTAAAAACATCGTTCCATAGTCTAGCTTCCAAGTGACTTTCTATTTTAGGTAAATAGAAGAATGGTCCTTTGTTTTGTAAAGATAGCTTTCTGGCATTATGGTAAAAATAAAGACCAAAATCAAATAGTGATGCGGAAATAGGTTTATCATCAATCGTCACATGGTTTTCAGTCATGTGCCACCCCCTTGGCCTAACAAATAATGTTGCAACATTATTATTTAACTCGTATTCTTTTCCTTCTGGTGATTTATATTTAATAGTACCATCAACAGCATCCCGGAGATTGAGTTGTCCTTCGATATTATTAGTCCAAGTTGGCGAATTGGAGTCTTCAAAATCGGCCATAAAACAATTGGCCCCTGAATTTAAAGCATTAATAACCATTTTCCTTTCGACCGGACCTGTAATCTCAACTCGACGATCTTGTAATATTTCGGGAATTGGAGCAATTTTCCAATCACTTTCCCTGATATATTTTGTTCCAGGTAAAAATTTGGGCAATTTACCGGCTTTAATTTCATCTTGTCTATGTTTTCTGGTTTCAAGCAGTGATTGCCTAGTAATTTCAAACTCTTTGGAGAGTTCATGAACAAACCCTAGAGCAGAAGGTGTCAGAATCTCAATTCCTGAAGCGGTGACAGGTCCATGAATTTTCATTTTTTTAGACCCCAATACAGAATTTAAATTGTCTTGAAAATTAACTTGCCCATTGTACTTTCTGGCATAGATAGGCGAAACGTATTTATGGTATAAAGTTGTTTTTCTCATTTTGAGCTTTAATACAGTAAAGCATCTATTATATATACCATTAAAATATCAATTTTTTGGATATAGCCCAAATCGGAATATCTACACTATTATATTATATCATCCTTCACTATTCCATTCAAGTGATTTTATGTCATAAAAGAGTAACTTGGACTGTTTCCCAAACAATAAAAAAAATTGAAATTTTAACAGATTGCTATACTTTATAAACAAATAACTAAAAAACCATACCTTCTAAATAAATAGTTAAAAATGGAAACAAGAACTTATTGGGTTGGACCTTATGGTGTCTTAGTGCCTTCGCACATCAAACATGTTATTTCTAGTGATGGATGTAACACATATTATTCTGATGGATTAGAAACCGAAATGTGTGGTGATCCATCAAAATATATGACTCTTGAACAATACAGAAATAAATATGCTAAAGAGGGAAGACATGGATTGTGGTATTGGAAAGACAATAATAAAAAATAGTATGGGAAAAAGGTAATAGTTAATATTTGTTTATGGTTTACATATTAAAGTTTTCGCAATATAATCAATCAACATACTTCGCGTTTTCTATTAATATGTTATGATACTTTTTTATTAAGTATATGTATCTTTTGTTAGTTCACTTAAATGTAATCCAGACCAGTGAATCCATAATATAACAACCTGATATTTAATCTGGAGATTTATATTGGGGCTTGTTGACTGAAAATATTCGATTAACGCATCGGTTGTTATCTTACAATATTATGGAACCACATCCTGGAATATTCTTGGTATGACTTAATCAAATTAGTTATCAATAATACTTTTTATCAAGTCGTATGTATTAATAAAAAATCAATGAATAAATGTCACTTATGAATAAGGAAAAGTATGTCAGATAACGATTCATTTAATCTTATTTAGATAATATCTTTTTATCAATATTAATTTATTAAATAATATTCAGGCTACTATTCTCACTAAATAATATGATAGTAACATAGATATCATATTGTGTCATTAAATA
>Ga0315902_10013371_pt1 | contig 10615 bp, 12 predicted proteins | sample LakEriMetagenome_9_FD_203523 | JGI IMG/M metagenome (GOLD analysis project Ga0315902, IMG submission 203523) | Freshwater fungal communities from buoy surface, Lake Erie, Ohio, United States - Buoy 12 MA117 | ecosystem: Environmental > Aquatic > Freshwater > Lake > Lake biofilm | place: USA...
TCATCTACTTTTTGGCTACTTTTCGGCTACTTTTTGGCTAACTTTTCTATATTTTTCGGCTGTTCATCTACTTTTCATCTACTTTTTGGCTACTTTTCGGCTACTTTTCGGCTACTTTTTCTATATTTTTCGGCTGTTTGACTACTTTTCGGCTACTTTTTCTATATTTTTCGGCTGTTCGGCTACTTTTTCTATATTTTTCGGCTGTTTGACTACTTTTCGGCTACTTTTTCTATATTTTTCGGCTGTTTGGCTACTTTTCGGCTACTTTTTCTATATTTTTCGGCTGTTTGGCTACTTTTTGGCTACTTTTTCTATATTTTTCGGCTGTTTGGCTACTTTTCGGCTACTTTTTCTATATTTTTCGGCTGTTCATCTACTTTTCATCTACTTTTTCTATATTTTTCGGCTGTTTGGCTACTTTTTCTATATTTTTCGGCTGTTCATCTACTTTTTGGCTACTTTTTCTATATTTTTCGGCTGTTCATCTACTTTTTGGCTAACTTTTCTATATTTTTCGGCTGTTTGGCTACTTTTCGGCTACTTTTTCTATATTTTTCGGCTGTTCATCTACTTTACGAGCACCAAAATAATAACTATTTGAAAAAATATATCGAATGATAATATCATATCAAAACATTGTCGTGAAGAAAATTATGTATTTCTTCTTTTTTTAATAAAACATCGTCCGGTAAACATACAATATATTCATTATTTTTGTATTGTATTTTGACATCGCATATTTTTTGTTTGTTTAGTGCTAGCCAAAGTTGTAGTTTTGACTGTAGTATGATCATAAAATTTTCCTTACTTAATGATTTATAGGCGATATTTATATCTTCTTTTGTCAAAGAAAAAGTATTTTCCGGAGCATTTTCTAGCTCTTCCATAATATCATTATATTCCGTATTCATTTCTTGTGCTTTTTGCAAAAGATTATTTAGTGTGATTTGTATCACATTTCTCATTATCAATATATTTGATGTTTCTGCCATATCTATAAGTTTTATGAAGTCTGAATTAATTTTCAGTAATTCCTGTGATTTTTTTCTTGGTCTACTAAAACAAGATTCGTTAATTTTTTTGGTTTCTGTAAATAAAGATCTTCGATTTTTTTGTTTTTCATTATCGCAGTTGCGGCAAATTCCTCTTCTACCATCCCTATTTCTGGTGTCGATAGGAAAGTCGTTGCAATTTTTACTTTCTCCGCATTCTCTGCAAATTTTTAATTCTTCCATTTGAATAAATAAATTATTTATGATATAGGATGGATTCAATAAAATTATTTTTTGTGTTTTTGTGGATATATACTGAGAAAAATAATATTTTGTTCGATATCAAAAATTAAATATAATAAAATTACCCATCCCCATCCCCATCCCCATTAATGTGTATATATATATATCCAATTTTCAGTAACTTTTGGTGGTATCGTTATGATTCGATAAAAACATAAATTTTCGGCTACTTTTTCTATATTTTTTCGGCTGTTTGATAAAATTGATAAAGAAAATGTCCCGTGGATTTTTAGCGGATACTTCATGTTATTAACTTGACTGTAAATAGAACTAATAATTTTTATCAATATATTGATAAAATATGCGAATATGACGAGAAAATAGTGAATATTAATTGTTCTGTCCCGAATACTTACACAATATTGATAAAATATTCGAAGACGGAGTTTTTCTCGAATACTTTATGGGAGAACGTAAAGCAAAAAATAAAGTCTTCTTCAAATAAATTTGAAGAAATTTGTATAAACACTAATCTTTCTTGATTATTTTTTGATATTCTTGTAATAATTCATCAAACATATTATCATATTCTGCTTTGATATTTTTAATAGTTTCTGTCATATCTATAGAATTATAAACGGAACTATTAATACCATAAGATATCTCACTAAGTTTTTGATGAGTTATAGTCATATTCAGGAGTATTTTATCATATTCAGTACTATTTTTTGTACCCATATTTTCAGAAATATTCGCATCTTCTTCTTTTACGACCGCAGGAAGATTTCGATTCTTCCTTGTTTTATTATAACAATCTTTACAATCTCCTCGTCGCCCGTCTGATTTTGTTCTGTCCACAACGAAGTCTCGCAAACTTTTTTTTTCGCCACATTTATTACATATCTTTTTTTTCTTTTTTTCTTTTCGACATTCTTTACAAGTACCCTCTCTACCATCTTTGTTTCTGGTATCAACAGGGAAGCTGTCTAGCGATTTTTCTTCACCACATACTCTACAGACTTTAGTAATTTCCTCTATTTCTTCTGTGGATTTCTGTATATTTTCTGTCAATGTATTGACAGAGAAACATAGAACACCTCTTGCTTCGAGTGATTTGATTATATAACTTTTGATTTCATCATATTTTTGTAAGTTAGGTATACTTATTAATTCAATTGCAAATATATCACAATATCCTTCTTTTAGAAGATCTCGTGTCTTTTGTTTTTCAAAGTTTTCGGGATCTTTATGATAGAATTCTATGTATTTATAGTGTTGCGGTCCATTATACTCAATAGCTAGACCTAATTCTTTACAATATAAGTCCAATTCTAGAGGTTTATCTGTGTCAGGATTCCTCATTTTAGGATGCCTTATCTTCACAAAAGTATTGTTTGGAAATAATTCCTCTAAGATAGACTTACAAGCTAATTCTTTTTGATTCATGGTTTTTCCGCGAATATACTTGCGGAGACGTTTCAAATTTACAAAAAAATAGATTAGTTATTTAGATATTAGATATTATTAACAATATAACTCATAATATAACCGTTGAGTTTATTAAATTCATCTTCATCTATGGAATTTTTTTTTGGCCATTCAATCATAATATGATCGTCTTTGATAAATCTCACTGTCATATTTGATATATCAATATCATAACCTATTCTGTATAAATTTTTTTTCGTTTCTAGTAACAAAAGAGATACATACTGTCGTAGATCTATGTTTTCTAATTTAATTTCACAATGATGCATAGTATTATTCTTCTTAGAGTTTCTTAATGATAATATAAAATCTTCTATGTTTTCTCGCGTTAAATTAGTATTCAATATAACCTGTATAGAATGATCTCTTTGGTACTTTTTACTTTTAACTATACTAAAGTCCTCGTGTATTTTGGACAATTTACTCACAAGAAATAATGATAAATATGATTTAATATAATTTGCTTGATTCTCGTATGATTCTTTTTGTATCGCATCTGGAAAGTCATACTGTCTAACAATAAAAGAGTTAGTAGGAGGATATCTTAACTCTTTATGCACTTCTGCTAATTTGCTGGAAAACTCGAAAATATTATCTTGATTGAATTCTTTCGTCCCTATAGTTGCCTTTATTTTCAAAAAGTCTTTTTCTAGTAATTCTAACTTTGATGGTTCTTTTTGGGGTTTTTTGTTCGCAATCTTGCGAGAACGTGTAGATCTAACTCTTTCATTGTAACAAAGTTTACAATCGCCTCTCCTACCATCTTTTGTCGCACTATGGATAGGGAAATCTAAGATGGATTTCTCTTCACCACAACAATTGCAAATTTTCGTTAGCTCTTCCATTCTAAAATTTTATATATTGACAAATATAATCAGGCGTTTGATATTTTTTTGCTGTTATAATTAGATAATAATATTTTTTTTAAATATTATTGTGAAAATAATAATATTTTGGTACATTTTGGTATATTTTGGTACATTTTGTTTGTAACAAAATTTTCTATATAAAATTTTTTGTTACTTGTTTTGGTACTTGGTATGTACCAAGTAACAATATATATATATATCTTTTTTTTGACCTATTCGGAGATAAAACTTGCATTTTCTGAAAAATCGACTTTTCGTCTATTTTTATAAGCGAACGGCCAAATCTTCGTAAAAAAACCGAGCGAAAAGGCCTCAGGCCGGCCATTTTTCTCATATATATATATTCTTTGTTGATACATTAACAAAAACATAACGAACCGAACGAATATAAGGAATGTTGATTAAAATTAATTGTCTTCATAATTTTACAAAAATTATGAAGAATAGCATTATGAAATTATAATGGCGAGAAGTGAAAAATATGAAAATTTGAATAAATTTAAAATTTCGTACGGTTTGTACGTACGAAATGTACGTACGAAATTTATTTATATATATTATTTTTTTGACCTATTCGGAGACAAAACTTACACTTTTCAAAAATCCGACTTTTCGCAAAAGAAACAGCCAAAAGTTAAGATTTTCGTAGATATTTTTCCGTAAATCCCTTCGTAGATGCATCTACGAAAAAACCGAACAGATGGGCTCCGGCCGGGCCGCTTCAACTACTAAAAAATTCTTTAGTATGATATTCGTAAATACGCAATTTGATATTAAAGGTTTTTTATAGATTCTTGCCTCTTTGTACTAGTACAAAGAGAGTGCTTATTTTCTGTGAAAAACTTGAAAAAAGTTGAAGTCATCTCTATACTAGTATAGAGATATACGGAAGAATATTCACGGAAACAATGTTGTACTATTTGACTGACCACACGTACCTAAAGAAAAAGCTTTCCGCTTGGGGAATTAAATATCTCGAAGGAAGTTATGGTTTGGGAATATTGCAAAGAAAAGGCGAAACTGTTGTAGTGATAACATACGCTTCGGACCCGGAGTATTGTCATCATGCAATGGCCACGAAAAGGTATAAGCTAGAAGATTACGACCGGTTGACCAAAAAATGGGTACCCTCCACAAATTCTTCATAGTCTTCACAAATATTCTCTATACTAGTATAGAGAGAAAAGAGACGAGGAGAAAATGAGAATGCGTATAGTTTTTTATGAATATTCCTTGTAGTTTCTCTATACTAGTATAGAGATGAATGCTTATTCGCGATCTTTATCAGAAATTCTTTAATATGATATTCGTAAATACGCAATTTGATATTAAAGGTTTTCATAGATGTATCTATGAAGAGAGCGCTTATTCGACGTGAAAAACTAGAAAAAAGTTGAAAATTTCTTTAAATATATTCTCTTTGTAAACAAGTTTACAAAAACACGGATATAATGAGCAGCAGTGTGTTTGTGAAAGGCAAAGTGTTCGATTTGAACGAAACTTTCTTGGCTAAGAAGCTCAAACAATGGAAATTGGAGAAGAAACCTGGCGTGTACAATGTCAGTATTATCGAAAATGGGGGTTTTATTGAGGTGCGAGTCAACTATGCGATAGATGATTATCATGCAATTCAAAAAATAATCAAGAAAAGGTATGAACTGAAGTGTTACGAAGCGGTTGTAGACTCCTTTATATCTGTATAGATTTCTTTTTTTTCTTTATAGTTCTTGCGAATGTTTGGAGACCGTACATAGAATTTCTTATCACTTTGTGTTGGGCAATTATGTCTGGAAATCCCGGCGGTGCTTTTTCTGGGTTATTCGACCAAAATTTAACAATCCACATACCAATTTTTTCGAGACGAAAATCATTCGTTAACATTAAATCCTCACTTTTGATAGAAAAACCACGATCCGCTAACCAAATCAATAAGTCTAGTCTGTCGTTTCTTATTGCTGTTTCCACAAAATTCAATGGAGCGATCCTCAACCGAGGGTGTATTTTTAACAAAGTTTCCATAACTTGCATATTACCTTTCGACACTGAAACCCCAAATAACATGCCGGCGTCTTGGTATTTTAGATCGATATCCTTGCCAATTATCCATACAAATAAATTGGTGTAGTTTTTAACTATTAGAGTTTCTATATATTTTAATTGAGACATTTTCTTCGTCCAGAAAGATCTCATCCATTGGCAAGTAAATTTTATTGGATATATTGATTCATCTCCTGAATAATTGAATATGATTTCAATAATTTCGTTCGGGAGAGAATCCATTTTTTCCTTGTACTAGTACAAGGAGACCGCAAATATATTTTTTCCGTGAATTTTTCGCAAATATATTTGCGAAGATTACAAAAAAGTAAAATCAACTTTTACATTTATAGAAATATATCATTTCCATGCATTGATAATAGCTTCATGGCATATTTTCTGGTTTTTTCGGAACTGTCCTCCAATATAATCCGGAAGCTCATACCACGAGATTCCGTCTGAATATAGTTTAGAATTATTTTAGCGCTTTCGTTATATCTTTTTTTATGTAATTTGTACCAAATTGTTATTAATTTGTCAATTGGAAATGATTGGTCTCGTATAAATATTCTCCAAAGTGCTGGAAGATCAAGTTCCGATGAAATTAAAGCGTTCTCTATTATTTTATCGAATCTATCACCAAATTTAGACAAGTATCCTATTATTTTTTTGAATGCTAACTTTGGGAAAAAGTTTTGGCATAGTGAAGATAATATCGATATCATACATTTTTCTACTGTGCCACGTATTTTCTCACATATTATATCTGCTTTTAATGCAAATTTTGATTTCGGGGAAAAAGTGTTTTGATATTCGCTACAGAAATTATTTGTTTTTGTGGTTAAACTAACTATACGGCGAATTTGCTGAGTGTATTCAACGCCGCTACACAATTTACGAGAATATTGACGGATTGGTATGCATATTTCGTCTTCTACGTGATTAAAAATATATCGCACGTCTCGCCTTACCAACCTATTTCCGGCCTCTAGTAACCCGTCTATAAATATATGTGTAGAATCATCAATAAAATATTCGGAATATTTGTCTTTTGGATGACTGTCTTCTTCACAATAATCCCTGTTGAGTAAAAATGCCCAAAGCCCCCAACTATTGCAGACACTTTCTATTTCCTTATTAACCAAACATAGGGAAATGATAGATTTTACGTCTAAATACATGAATATCATTTCTTTGATTTCGGTAGGTACGGAGTGCATTTTTTCCTTGTTTTTTTGCGAATTCTCCGTGATCTCCTTATTTTTTCTGCGAATTCTCCGTAGATATATCTACGGAAAATAACAAAAAAATAAAATCAACTTTCATATTCGTATTTGCAGAAACATATCATCCCCATGTACTGATAATAATTTCGTAATATATTTTTTCCTTTTTTTGGGAGAATTCTCCATCATAAGCAGAAACATATCAATATAGTTTGGTCTCATTTGAATATATTCTAGAACTATTTCAGCGCTTTTGTTATGATTTTTTACATGTAATTTATACCAAATTACGACCATATCAGGAGTCGATGATAACATTTTTCTCAGAAATACACTCCATAACTGCGGAATATCGGACGTTGACGAAAGTAAAGTATTCTCCACCATTTTATTGAATCGGAGTGGCTTGTCGAACTCAAATAGGCAGCATTTTATTACCTTTTTAAATATTGATTTTTGTGAGGGACTTTGATGAAGCAATAGGGATAGTATCGACATCATATATTTTTCTATCTCGTTATACATTTCCCCATATATTATAGCTTCGATTAATCTGGATAAAGGATCTGTATATATATCGCCAAAATTATCTATTTTAAGAATTAATTTAGCCACACGACGAACTTGTTGAATGTACTCGGCGTTATTACACATTTTTTGGGAATATTGACGAATCGGTGCGTGTATTTCACTTTCTGCATTATCAAAAATGTACCGTATATCCTGTTGTATTAATCTATCCTTGATTTCTGACAATTTATCCACGAATGCGCTCGTACAATTATCGACGAAACATTCAGAATATTCGTTTTTTGGATCTTCGGCTTCTTTAGAGTAATCTCTTTTGAGTAAAAATGTCCAGAATCTTTGACTATTACATATGTTCTTTATTTCTTTGCTCACTAAATGCAAAGAAGTTATAGATTTTACGTCTAAATACATGAATATCATCTCTTTGATTTCAGTAGGTATTGAGTGCATTCTCTTCGTAATCTCCTTGTTTTTTCTGCGAATTCTTTGCAAATATATTTTTTCCGTGAATTTTTCGCAAATATATTTGCGAAGATTACAAAAAATAAAAATCAACTTTCATAAAGATTATAATATTTCATCCAACCATTTCCTGATACGATTTACTTGCACTAAATTATTACCATACTTTGCGAATGATCCGATGATCATGTGCTCGTTTACCGCAGCGTATTCTTTTAGAAATTTTCTCACGTGGGGCTTATCTTCTGCTTTTTTCCAAATTTTTCGCAATTTGTACGCGAAAAATGTTCTATCCTTGGGAATCATATCTATACAATATGCAAGCAGTAAATCATTCTGCTCTGTTGCATTCAATATAACTTTTTTGGCGATCCCTACTCTTTCATTGGCACTTAGTAGATCGATTCTGAGTATCTTGTCAACAACGCGGTAATCACCTCTTTTCAAGAAGAAAACAATAGGTATTCTAATATACTCTATTATTTTTTCTTTACATATTTGTGCAATGCGTGTTATCTCCGTGAATTGTGGTCCGAACATGTTTGAAGGAGCCATCACACAGCATATAAATGCGTCGTTCAAATTGTACCCGTTCAAACTTAAGGCTTTCACGAACCATCTCCCAAAATCCCTTTGCATATCCTTCTCTGGATCTTCTAACATACTATTCCAAAAATTCTCGAAATATTTGTTGTAGTATATATGTACATATTGTAATCTGTACGTGATGCCTTTTTTGATTGATGCTTTAGGATAATCTCTTGTCAAAAATCCACTCCAGAGCTTTTCATCTGTGCATATAACACGATACAATCTGCTTACGGCCGACATTTTGGCAGCGTTTTTTCCGTCTAGAAATGAACACAAGTAAGTCTTCATTTCGTTTGGAAGGGAGTCCATTTTTTCCTTGTACTAGTACAAGGAGACCGCAAATATATTTGCGAAGATTACAAAAAATAAAAATCAACTTTCATAAAGATTATAATATTTCATCCAACCATTTCTTGACGCGTTTTACTCGCCCTGGGTTATTGCCATATCTTTCGAATGATCCGATAATTGTGAGTTCGTTCACCATAGCGTATTCTTTCAGAAATTTTCTCACGTGAGGTTTATCTTCCGCTTTTCTCCAAATTTTTCGTAACTTGTACGCGAAAAATATTTTATCCTTGGGAACCATCTCCATACAATATACAAGCAATGTATCGTTTTGTTCTGTCGCGTCCAATATAACTTTTTTAGCGGTCTTTGCTCTTTCATTGGCGTTTAGTAGCTCGATTTTGAGTATCCTTTCGGCGATATTGTAACGACCTTGTTTTAAGAAGGAAGCGAGAGGTATTCTAATATACTCTATTATTTTTTCTTTACATTTTTGTGCGATGAGTGATATCTGCATGGACTGAAAATCTCCCGGACCTGAAGGGGGTGCCACGCAGCATATAAATGCGTCATTTGAATCGTACTTGTTCAAACTTAAGGCCTTCATGAACCATCTCCCAAAATCTCTCCGCACGCCCTTCTCTGGATCTTTTAACATACTATTCCACAAATTCTCAAAATATTTGTTATAGTATGCATGTGCATATTGTAATCTATACGCAATGTCTTCTTTAACTGACACAGTAGGATAATCCCTTGCCAAAGCGTCGCTCCAAAATTTTTTGTCCATGCAAATTTCTCGATATAATCTGCTTGTAGCAGACATTCTGGAGGCGTTCGGTCCATCCAAAAATGAACACAAGTAAGTTTTCATTTCGTTTGGAAGAGAATCCATTGTTCTTTCCGTGAATGTGTTTACGGAGACTATGGATGTATTCATGAAGTATCTGCGGGGAATTCACGATTCTTCGTAAACTTGTTTTTTCGCAATTATAATTGCGAAGATTATAAAAAAATAAAATCAAATTTTATGAAGCGAGATCGTATTTAATTGTTGTTATTTTCTTCGTAGACAAATATATGAAAAATGAGACCTATAATATTTATATTGATTATATTACTTATAATTGTTGTAGCGACAGCATTTCTTTATGAATATCACAAAAAAATAAGCGGAAGTTGGGAGGAAATGAAAACTATACAATTTTTTGGAGATAGTTTTGTGAAACCAATATATTGCATAGATCCGAACGATGTCAAAATAGATGTGAACAAATATTCTGGAACCACGATCCGCGGACTAGTCAAAAAAAAATAATCCCAAAAGAATCGATATATTGAAAAAAGCGCATAAAGATGCTGTAGGGATATTTGTATTTGGTAGCGTTGACGTACATTTATCGTACTATCATAATTATGGGAGAAAAGGATTATACGAAGAAAACGTTTTAGAAGAGTATGTCAAATTTGTAGAGTCTATTCCTATGAAAGATAAAATAATATTTGGGGTATTTCCTCCAACCGTCGCAGACGAGAACGTTCAAAAATCTTTACAAAAATACGGCGTAGATTATCCCTCTAATATACCAAAATATGAATTTACTTACGAAAATAGATATAATAACTACAAGAAATTTAATGAGAAATTGATGAATATATGTAAAAAATACGGAGTCAGGTTTTCCAATGTGGGAGATAAACTTTTGAAAAACGATAAAATAGATTCGAAATCACTCCCTTATAATAATTTAGATATACACGTAAAATGGGAGCCCAAATATCAGCGGCACTAGACGAATTAAAAAAACATATATCCGGCTGATTATCGTATTAAAAATAATTTTTCGATATACAATGTACATCGAGGTACTTAATATTATCCGTG
>Ga0315902_10013373_pt1 | contig 10615 bp, 11 predicted proteins | sample LakEriMetagenome_9_FD_203523 | JGI IMG/M metagenome (GOLD analysis project Ga0315902, IMG submission 203523) | Freshwater fungal communities from buoy surface, Lake Erie, Ohio, United States - Buoy 12 MA117 | ecosystem: Environmental > Aquatic > Freshwater > Lake > Lake biofilm | place: USA...
CCAATAAACACATCGACACCCTTCTTAATTTCATCATAACGATTCTTGATGTCAGGAAAGTAAGCGAAGACTTCCGAATCTTCTCCAGTTCTAATCAACTCTACAATCCGTTCGTCATCAATCGAATCCTTTAGATGATGAATCAAAACATACTTCTCTGACTTAACTTTGATTCTATTATAGTTCTTATCAACTAGAACGAAGCCTTCTTGTTTAGAAGGATCGAGTTCTTTTGCTGCAATTAAGATCTCATCGATAGTATTCATATCATATGATCGAACCACATCGAAGATATCTTTGTACAAAGAAACTGGAAACTCTTGACCAGTATTATTATCACGAACACCAATTAGAGTTAACTTGCCTTCGTTATTCAACTGAGAAGTAACTACACGATTATACTTTGAAGTCAATTCAAACATATATGTATTTCTAGGATCTAGATCAGAAACAGAATACATTTGTTGTTTGAAGGTTTCCCAGAATAACTCAGCGAATGTGAACGAATTATCACCGATAGTACCATTCGCATCAGGAGAACCTTTGGTGGCAACATTCCATTTACCAAGATAATTGTATAGGATCATTAATGATCCGTCAATCTTTTCTTGTGCTACAAAGGAAGACCAATCAAAGTTAACTTCAGTGACATTCTCGCCCCAATTAAAGAATCGATCGAAAGGACGAGCAACTACCGACCAAGAGGCATCACGATCCAGGATAATACCACGAGATTCTCGCACGATCGGATGATCTTTGATCTTCGAAGATTCAATCTGATCATAAGTGAATTGGTACAGATTTGGATATTGATTGTGTTGTTTAGAATACACACCATATTCGCTTGACAGACGAAGCCTATCGCCAAAATTCGTCTTCAGAAATTTTTGCAATTCTAGCATAACTACTCAAAGCCTCAACTTTCACCAGATCAAAACATTCCGGAATTTCGTTTTGTTCTAAGATAGATCTACCATTATCCCAAGCATCTTCTTCAGTATGATCGTAACCATATTTATTCCAACAGATAACATGACCAATTTCGTGAATCAACACACATAATAGTAAATCGTAACGATCATATGATTCGGTGTATAAATCTATTAGTGTCCAATCATCTTCAATAAATGCACACCCATCAACGAAGAAATCGATCTTCTCAAATAATGATTCTTGTTCTTCATTTACAAATATAGTAATATCCGATACATTCAATTTGGTTTTTGCATAATCACAATATTTGAGAAAGATCGATTCCCAGATCATATCTAGATAGAAATTTCTTTCCCTTTCAAATCAAGAGCAACACGAACGGGTTCAGTCGCATACATATAATAATCTGGAGTCACAATAGATGTGTTCAAAGCATTTTCTGATTTCTTGTAAGCATTTGCTTCTTCAAGTGTTTCGAAGTATTTGGTCAAAAATAATGTTTGGCCCCAGCCACGTTCAGATTCGATTAAATCAACACGATATTTAATATTAATTGTTTGTTTCATTTCTTTCTCCGAAGACGATGTCGATTCTACAGACCCAACAGTTCTTTTTCTTCTTTGGTTAACTTAGCAAGAGCAGCATAGATCTTTCGATTCTTCTCTTTCTCGTACTCTTCTTTCAGGCGAATTTCTTCGAGATAATCATTCATTCTTTGGATTTCGAAGATCACATCAAAATCATAATCATTCGGTAAGACAATCGGAAGAAAGAATTGAGGATTATATACAAGATCAGTGAAGGAATATACTGCTTCGTGCTTGTTTACTTCGTAATTAGGAAGCTTCGAGAAGACGAACACGAAATCCAAAAGGATGGTTGGATACTGATTCTTCAATTCAAGCCATTCATTATCATTTCGAATTTGCTCTTCAAGAGCCAATCGTTCACGTTTTTCTTTAGCGGTTTCTCTCTTCTTCATATAACCATTATACCTTATTGGAGATCCGAATCAAAGTTTTTTGTAAATTATATTCCGTTTAAAATGAATGACTTGCAACAAGTCATTGAAAACAAAGAGAATATTCTTCGGAAGAATATCTCGTTTAGAATCAACGATTTACCGTAAGTTATTGAAAATAAAGAGAATATAGTTCTGAAAAAACTTTGATTCAGACGAAGGATACGGTATACTGAATGTATGGAAAAGCTTACTGCTGCTGAGTATCGCCAATTAAAATGAATGACTTGCAACAAGTCATTGAAAACAAAAAAAACCACAAGAAGGAATTCATGATGAAATACAAAAACTATTGGAAAGAACAGATTGAAGATATTCTTTATATGCTTAAAGATAAGTATATTCTGGTATTGGATTGGGTTCGTTTCAGAACATGTAGAAGATATCATATCGTAAATACTGGGATGGAGCCAGGTTATTATGACACCGACACTCGTATGTTACATGTTAATTTTAATCTTCTTGTTGATTTCGTTGAGATCGAAAAAGCATGGATGAATACATGGACTGATAGATCTAAATATTCAAAATTATCTTGGTTCGACAAGAAATTTCGAAGATTTCGTTCTCCAGAAGATGGTATCGCTTATTTGAATTGGGAGATTAATCAAACTGAATTAGTGCATCAAGCTAAAGCAGCAAAAGAAGTTCTAGATCTTTATACTTGGTGGAAAGAAACACGACCAAATAGACCAGATCCATATGTTGAAGCTAATTATTATGAAGTATTTAAAGGCAAAACTCTTAGAGATGATATTGTTGAAGTCCAGCGTGATGGAGAAACATATTATACTTTAAAACGATCAACCAAACAAGAAAGACAAGTGTTTAAAACAGTCACAAAGATTGAAGCTAAATATGATAAAGAAGACGAACAAATGCTAATTCGTCTTATTAAGATTAGACGATTTCTTTGGACATAGATATGGATAAACAACTTATACAACCAATATTAGATGCATGTGTAGCTTGCGGTATTAAATGTGATTTTTTAAAAAAAGCGATAATATCCAATGCATATAAAGAGTGTGGTTTAATCCCAAAAGAAGAAAATCTAAATTATTGTAAAACAGATAATTCTAGAATCAAATCTATATTTGGTTCTAGGGTTTATCGATTGTCAGATTCAGAATTGTCAAGAATAAAATGCAATCCACAAGAATTTGCTGAATTGATTTATGGAAATACCAATGTTATTGGTAGGGGAATGGGTAATGTTAATCCAGGAGATGGTTGGACTTATCGTGGGAGAGGATACATCCAATTAACTGGTAGATCAAATTATAAAACGTATGGTGATCTATGTGGATTCAATATTATCCAAGATCCAGATCTGTTGGTAACTGATAGAAATATTTCTGCAATTATTTCTGTTAAATTTGTATTGGTTGGATTATCTGGAAAAATACAATTCACAAATCAAGCCGATGCAGATAGAGCAGTAACACAAGTAATTGGTGGCAGAGGACTTAATCTAGATTCCGGATATGGTGCGTCTCTGCTTGCAAAAGTAAATGACTTCTCATCTAAGATACAAATTACTTGACAAATAACAAATAATATAGTATAATTAGTAATATGAAATATTATACTAATGTTCAATCTTGGGGAAATACTTTATATGTTCGTTATGTTGAGGACAGGAAGCGAGAACAAGATAGGATAAATGATTTTCATCCTAGAATCTGGATTCCTGCCTCTTCACCAAATACAGTATCGGAATTTAAGAACTTAGATGAATATCCTGTTATTGAATTTGATGCTGGGAATGTAAAAGAAACAAGAGAATTTATCGCACGCAATAAGGATGTTGGTAATTTCTCAGTATATGGTAATATACAACCACAATATCAATGGATATCACAAAACACTAACAGTGATATACAATGGAAAACCGAAGATATTGTGGTTGCATATATAGATATCGAATGTACTTGTGAGAATGGATTTCCTTCTATTTCAAATGCCATTGAAGAAATTAATGCCATTACAATTAAATTTTCTAATCTAGAGAAAAAGATTGTATTGGGATTTGATCATTTCACAGGAAATTTGGCCGATGCGATATATATTCCTTGTGAATCTGAAGAGATATTACTAGAGAAATTCTTGAAGGTTTGGAAATCGAATTATCCTGATGTTGTTTCGGGATGGCACGTTAAATTCTTCGATATTCCCTATCTAATCAATAGAATTACACGTGTATTTGGTGAAGCCAAGGCAAAGAATCTTTCGCCATGGAAAATCTTACGTGAAGAGACTATTGAAATTATGGGTAAGAAAGTCCAGACATATGATATGTTCGGTATCTCTGTTCTTGATTATATAGATCTCTATAAGAAATTCACTTACTCTGCTCAGGAATCTTATAAATTAGATTATATTGCTTCTGTTGAACTTGGTGAAAATAAATTAGATTATTCTGAGTATGGTTCTCTTCACCTTCTTTATAAAGAAGATTATAACAAATTTCTCGAATACAATGCGAAAGATGTGGATCTAGTTGTTTCTCTTGAAAATAAGATGAAATTAATCGAGTTGGCTATGACTATGGCTTATGACGCAAAAGTCAATTTCGATGACGTATTCTCTCAAATTAGAATGTGGGATGTTATTATTTACAATCATCTACTTTCAAGAGGTTATGTTATTCCTGAAAGACAAGAATCAATTAAAGAAGAAATTGAAGGAGCTTATGTAAAAGAACCCAGACCTGGATTCTATAATTGGGTAGTTTCTTTCGATTTACAATCGCTGTACCCTCATCTTATTATGGGTGGGAATTTTTCTCCGGACACAATTATAGATAAGATTATTCCTGGTATTTCTGTAGATAAATTGTTATCTAAGGAGATAGATCTATCAGATTTAAAGAAAAATAATTTCTCAATGTCTGCGACAGGACAATTGTATCGTAGAGATAAGGATGGATTTTTGACACAGCTCATGTCCTGGATGTTCGAACAACGTAAGATTTATAAGTCAAAAATGATTCAAGCGGAAAAAGATTTAGAATCCGCAAATAAGACTGGTGAAGATACTAAGCAAATTCTGAATGATATCTCAAAGTATAAGAATCTGCAGATGGCTAAGAAGATTGCATTGAATTCAGCTTATGGTGCAATTGCCAATAGATATTTTAGATTCTCAGATAAGAGAATTGCAGAATCAATTACTGTATCTGGCCAATTGGCTATTCGTTGGGTTTCTAATAGATTGAATGGATATCTAAGAAATATATTAAAAACGAATAAAGATTATGTTATCGCAATAGATACGGACTCGGCATATTTAGATCTTGAAGATCTAGTAAACAAATTCTTTCCCAATAAGACTAACGAACAGACAGTTGATCTTCTAGATAAAATATGCAAAGAACAACTTCAGAAAATAATTAATGATTCTTATGAAGATCTAGCTGATTATCTAAATTCATACTCTCAGAAAATGATTATGAAGAGAGAATCGATTGCCGATCGTGGTATTTGGACGGCAAAGAAAAGATATATGTTAAATGTTTATGATTCAGAAGGAGTAAGATATTCAGAACCAAAAATGAAAATCATGGGTATTGAAGCTGTTAAATCTTCAACTCCAAAATTTTGTCGTGGTAAAATTAAAGAAGCAATTAAAATTATCATGAAATCGAATGAGTCTGATTTGCGTGAATATATTGATAATGTAAAAAAAGAATTTCTTTCGCTTTCTCCAGAAGATATTGCATTTCCCAGAGGTGTTAATAATCTAAAAACATATTCATCTAATATTTCTATCTATACAAAAGGAACTCCAATACATGTAAGAGGTTCACTTGTTTACAACAATCTCTTGAAAAAGAATGATCTTCTAAAGAAGTATACTGAGATCCACGAAGGAGAAAAGATTAAATTCTTGTATCTTAAAGAACCGAATATGATTCGAGAGAATATAATTTCTTTCAATTCAATTCTTCCTCCGGAACTTAACTTACATGAATTTATAGATTACAATTTACAATTTCAAAAGACTTTTATAGAACCTATTTCTACTATTTTAGATGCAATTTCTTGGTCATTAGAAAACAAATCAACTCTTGATTCGTTTTTCGACTAAATATTAAACACAGGTAGCTCCTGTATCAAACAGCAAAAGGAAACAAATGAGTAAACTATTAGACAAATTACAAAAAGCAGGATCTGTAAAAAACGCAGAGATCTTATCCGAATCATCGTTCTTCAATATTAAAGATTGCATTAGCACCGAACTTCCTATCTTAAATATTGCATTTTCTGGAGATCTGAATGGTGGTCTAGTTCCAGGTTTAACTGTAGTTGCCGGACAATCAAAGTCATACAAGACACTTCTTTCTCTTTATTGTATGAAGGCTTACTTTGATAAGTATGAAGATTCCGTAGCACTTCTCTATGATTCTGAGTTTGGTATTACACCAGAATATCTTGAGATGTATGGAATCGACGCTTCTAGAATCATTCATATTCCAATCGAACATATCGAACAACTTAAATTTGATATAGTCAAACGATTGAATGAAATACAACGTGGTGATAAAGTATTCGTCATGATTGATTCATTGGGATCACTTTCTTCTAAGAAAGAAGTAGATGATGCTGTTGATGAAAAATCAGTTGCAGATATGACCAGAGCAAAATCGATTCGATCATTGTTGAGAATCATTACTCCCCATCTTACTATGAAAGATATTCCTTGTCTTGTAATAAATCACGTTTATGCTACAATGGAGCTCTACTCTAAAGCCGTCGTTGGTGGTGGTACATCAGTGACATATTCTGCAAATCAGATTTTTATTGTAACACGCACACAAGAAAAAGATGGTACTGATCTAGTGGGTTATAATTTTACTATCAACATTGAGAAATCTAGATTCGTAAAAGAGAAGAGTAAATTAACATTTCAAGTTAAATTCAATGACGGAATTAGTAAATATTCTGGATTGATGGATCTCGCTTTGGAATCGGGACATGTAATCAAACCAAAAAATGGATGGTACCAAAAAGTAGGAGAAGATAAGAATTATCGATTAGATGCCACAAATACTGAAGATTTTTGGGAATCTATTATGCAAGATAAAACTTTTCAAGATTATGTTATCTATAAATTTAAGTTATCTAATAAGATTGTAGAAGATGAAACAACGGAAGAATATGCAGAAGAGGACTAAGTCCTCTTTCTTTTGGAGATATAAATGAAAAATACTAAACAAAAAGAAGAATCATATAAGATAGTACCATTTTTAGATATGAAAGCATCGTTCTTTATTACAGAACACAACAATAACGAAAAGATATTATTAAGATTAGATGAAGGAAAACATAAAGAAACTATTATAGAAATAACAGATATAACTTGTGAAGAAGAAGATTCTTCTATATTGACGTTTGATATGACAGTTGTGTACTCTCCCAATAATGTATCCAGTAATGATAAAACTCTGATTCAAATTGTCAAGAAATTAATTAAGAAGATATTAGAATATGCTATTTTGCATGCAAATGATTCCCAGTTGACTAATATTACAAAATAAGTTATAATTGTAATATGGTAAAGAAATCAATTTACAAAAGAATTATTTGGTCTGGGACTGGGTCTGGGTCTTGGTCTGGGTCTTGGTCTAGGTCTGGGTCTTGGTCTTGGTCTGGGTCTTGGTCTGGGTCTTGGTCTGGGTCTTGGTCTGGGTCTTGGTCTGGGTCTTGGTCTGGGTCTTGGTCTGGGTCTTGGTCTGGGTCTTGGTCTGGAAATTAATTATTCTAGATTATTCAAGATAAATGGAAATATGTTAACAACAAAAAGAAAATCTATTAGATTGAGATTTAATTCCAAGAAGAGGTTCTTCTCCGGTCTCCATAGTTGCGGAACCTCTTCGAGTATCTTCTTATCTTCTAAGTCTGGCCAATCTAATCATTATCTATCATGGATTACCGACAGTAGATATCGACATGGTTCTAAATCCGGGACATCCAATTTATGATTCACAAATTAAGAAAGAAATCAGAATATATATATTGGACTCGTTTATTTTCTGGATCATGGAGTGGAATTGGAAATTCACGCAGATCGGGATCCTGGTCTTGGTCCGGAGAGATACCCAAATCAGAATCTTGGTCTGCAAATTTATCTTCTTCAGGCTCAGGTTCAGACTCTAATTCTTGGTCGTTATCACAGGAGAAAACTAATTATGAAAATTGAACATTTGGTTTTAAAGAATCTCTTACATAACGAAGAATATACTAGATCAGTATTACCCTTTCTAAAGTCTGAATATTTTTCAGATCATAATGATAGAAGTATATTTAAATTCATTAATTCATTTGTCACAGAATATAATAAACAAGCTTCCGTAGAAGCTATTAAGATTATGACTTCTGAATCTAAGAAGATTAAAATTGAAGACTCAGAAGTAATATCTAATCTATTAGATTCTTGGACGAAGAATGAGCAAACTGATTTAAAATTCTTGATCAAACAGACTGAAACATTTTGTAAAGAAAAATCATTGCATAATGCAATCTTAGATTCTATTAAGATTATATCTGATGAAAAAGATACTAGAGATAAAGGTTCTATTCCTGAAATTCTTAAAGAAGCTCTTGCAATTACATTCGATCCATCAGTTGGTCATGATTTTGTTTCTGATGCAGAAACAAGATTTGAATTTTATCATAAGAAAGAAGAGAGAATTCGTTTTGATATCCAGAATTTAAATCTTATTACTGGTGGAGGAATTCCGAGAAAAACGCTAAACTTAATTCTTGGTGGTGTTAATGCTGGAAAAACTTTGGCGATGTGTCATATGGCAGCTTCTAATGTTCTTGATGGTAAGAATGTTTTGTATATTACATGTGAAATGGCTGAAGAAAGAATCGCCGAGAGAATTGATGCGAATCTATTGGATATTACCTTAGATACTCTAAAACAAATTTCTAAGAAACAATTCTTATCACTAATTAATAAGTTAGAAAGTCGAACACCAGGCAAGTTGGTTATCAAGGAATATCCAACTGGTTCAGCCAACGTATCACACTTCAGATATCTTCTACATGAACTTGCTCTAAAGAAGAAGTTTATTCCAGATATTATCTATATTGATTATTTGAATATTTGTGCTTCTTCAAGAATTAAGAATAACGGTCAAGTAAATTCTTATATGTTGGTTAAGTCTATTGCTGAAGAAGTTCGTGGTCTTGCTGTAGAAGCTAATCTTCCGATCGTATCCGCATCACAATTTACGAGATCTGGAGCGTCTGATTCTGATGCTGGTATGGGTGATATTGCAGAAAGTTTCGGCGTCGCCGCCACTTGCGATTTCATGATTGCTCTAATTAATACGGAAGAATTAGAAAAACTTGGTCAGTTGATGATTAAACAGTTGAAGAATAGATATAATGATGTGACTAAGAATAAGAAATTCTTGGTTGGTATTGATAGATCTAAGATGAGATTATTTGATATCGGTGATATTCAGATTGATGGAGAAGGTGGTATTCAAGATCCTTATCAGGATAATAATTATGGTGAATTTGATTCAGGATATGGTTCTTCGAAATATAAGAAGAACTTCGATAATTTCAAATTCTAATAAATATATGTATGTTATTTAAAGAATTTTCTAATCATATAGTAGAATTACAGCGAAATCTTTCAATCACGAAAGATTTCGCTAAATCAACACGAGATTTTCCAAGTTCACAAGAATATGCAACAATATATAGTGAATTTGACAAGCCTCTTTTGTTTAAAACAAAAGATGATATTATTATAGAAGTCAGATATTTTACAAAGGGGCCAGTAACATACATAACTAATTGGGTTATGGTCAACAAGACCCCAAGATGTATTGGTATGTTGCATCTATACAAGAGACCAATATATAATCGGTACGGATATGATTTTTATGAGATCATCAATTCATATTTGAAAACAGAATATATTGGAAAAGGAATTATGCCTGCAACATATATGGGATTGATAAAGAGGGGAATCAATCTTGCAGCATTAGATACTCAATCTGCTGGTGCAAGAAAGATGTGGAAGAATTTATATGGAAGAGAAGGAATCAAGATTTGGGCAATACTTGGCGTCAGATTATTTGTATCCAAAGAGTTACAAAGAACAAAAGATGATTTTATAGAATCTATTTCTTTGTCAGATAAACTTACTTCTATTCCAGAAAATCCTGATGAATTGTCTGCAGTGTTTATGACTCCAGATGGAGTTGAATCCGTCGAATCTGTTTATGTTGACACGGAAGGATATGAAGAATATGAGTCTTTATTGATTATGACAAATACTAATTCCGAGTTAGATAACGATTTAGAATTAATGATGAATTATGAACAATTCTCTAATGAGAAGAATCTATTTAACGCACTTCAGAAAATGTTATTACAAATAAAGAAATAGGGGCCAGCGGCCCCTTTATTTTTCTAAGCAAACGAATTTCTTAAACTTATACCAATTAGAACTTTCATACAATTCGCAAGTGCAATATAAATTTAAGCAGAGATATATTGGATTATTTTCAACATCCACTTTCGATTTTGAGTATTTGTTAATGGTCCCATAATCTTTTGTCATATATGGACCAAATATTGGTGAGTGTTCTATCTTAAAGAGTTTTGGATTTAGACAATCAAACCAAGGATT
>Ga0315902_10013377_pt1 | contig 10612 bp, 8 predicted proteins | sample LakEriMetagenome_9_FD_203523 | JGI IMG/M metagenome (GOLD analysis project Ga0315902, IMG submission 203523) | Freshwater fungal communities from buoy surface, Lake Erie, Ohio, United States - Buoy 12 MA117 | ecosystem: Environmental > Aquatic > Freshwater > Lake > Lake biofilm | place: USA...
TTATGCATCTCCAGAATCTTGAGAGGGTCCTTAGCATAAGATTCTAGCATGTTATCTCTCGCAGCCCTAAGACGCGCATTCTCTTTTGCTTCTTCCTCTTTAGTAAGTTTAGTAAAATGACCGGGGGTGGACCTATACCTGACGGTAGGGGTTTCTTCCATCATTTCCATATCGGTAGGAGTTTCCATTATTTTACTTTTCTTTTTTTGTGAATGTATTCACAAATATTAGATGTATTCGCAAAGTAATTCATTTTTTCTCAAAATGTTCTTCTAAACAACAAGAGATACAGCACTATGATTTTCCAATTTTTTCATAAATTATTCTCCACAAAATATAAATATGAAAATAGTACTTATTGGATGCGGTCAAGTAGGTCGTGCATTTTTAGAACTTATTCCTATATGTAAACTACTATCCCCTGACATTCATAAGAATATCTTCATAATAGAACCTAGAAAAATCCCAAGATTAGCATTGTTCAAACCATATTCTATAAAACATCTAAGAGCCGCTCTTACACAAAATAATATGGACAAAATCTTGGGTAAATATTTGGAAACAGGTGATGTAGTGGTAGATGTGTCAGTTAACGTAGATGCTCTATCTGTCATGAAATGGTGTAATAAAAAGAATTGTATATACATTAACACAAGTATGGAAGATTGGCTAGTAGAAAGTCCGGAAACAATAGATTCAGATCCTAAAGCATTGTATGAGAGATCTTTATACTCAAGAATATTATCTGGCAAAAAGCAATTTGGCAAATCAGGACCCAGTATGTTAGCCGATCAAGGAATGAATCCAGGCTTAATAAGTCAATTTACTATGAGAGCAATAGATGATTTTTCTAAGCATTCACAAAATCAACAAGCAATGGATTTTGCACAGAGAGGATTATACGCAGAAGCTGCGAGAGAATTAAATATCAGGGTAATACACATCACTGAACATGATACCCAAATAACTAAAAAAGTTAGACCGCCTGGAGTATTTTGGAATACTTGGTCGGCTGAAGGATTATTGGCGGAAAGTTTAGATCCAGTACAAATAGGTATAGGAACTGAAGATGACTCTAATTTTGTCAAAGGATCAATAGTGCCGGAAGAAGGTCCTGGAAATGTTTGCATTATGCCCCAAAGAGGCATGGATTGCAGATTATGGAGCGTAACTCCTTCTAGACATAAGTCTGGATTTCAAAAATTCGTGGGATGTTCTATACCTCATGGTGAAGCTAATACTATTTCCAATGTTCTAACTACATATGATGAAATAGGTCATCCTACTTACCGTCCTAGTGTGTTCTTTGTGTATAAACCATGTCCTTCCGGATGTTCATCATTAACAGAAGTGAAACAAAATAAATATACCCCTCAAGAAAAATATCATACACTATCACTTCCGGAAATTAGAGATGGGTATGATGCGATAGGCGTTTTACTTATAACAGCAGATGAGAAGGGTTATAAAAATAGTTGGTGGTGTGGCACAGTATTAGATACTTCTGACATGGCTAAAATTGGAATAAAATATTCTGGACCAACTACTATACAAGTAGCGATTTCCTTAATATCAGCTCTAAAATGGTTACTAGAACACCCTGGAGAAGGATTCTTGACACCTGAAAGTTTACCGCATATACAAATGTTAAACGATGCTATGCCATATCTTGGAAAAGTTTACTCCGGCCCTGTCAAAATGCCTCACCATAAGAAAGTTAACTATGACGCGTATAAATATAAAAATTGAATTACTTCGTGAATATATCTAATATTTGTGAATACATTCACGAAGTAAAAGTAAAATAATGGAAACACCTAAAGCAGAATGGCTAGAAAAATTCTATCGCATTGTACGTGAAATGAATAACGCGCCAATAGAAAAGAAAGAAGAATACTTACAAAAGTTAAAAAAATTATCCGGTCTTGATACTACCCCAAAATTGAGCGACGAGTATACAGCTGATGAAGCTGGATATAAAAAAGCCATTGCTAAACTTGGGAGGGAACTATTTGATGGCTACAGAACATATCAATGCTCTATATGGAAAGGAGATGTCATAGTAGAGTTCAAACATAGCGAAACATATAATATTCGAATGTCTGCCAGTTTGGAGGAAGTAGAAAAAACTCTAGATGCAAAATTTGGCGGAGTTTATAATGGGAGTGAAAGAACTTATCTCGTGTTCATAAAGAAACACTAAGTCTGGAATTATTTTTTTTTATCAATTATAAAATTGATATTATTTATGAATATATTCATAAATAGAGAATATCTACAATCTCTTTATAAACAAGTTTACAAAAAATGGAACCTATGAGATGTTTCGAATGCGGTCATTCACTGTCTAGTAAATGGGATGCATTTTTAGCTCTCAAAGAATATTTAGTATCGCAAGATACCGATAATGATAAAAAATTTATAGATCCTGATCTAAATCAAAATTTAATACCTGTATTCGAAGCTCTGAATATAGAAAAATATTGTTGCCGAATGCATTTTACTACTTCTAGAAATATACATAACTTCTAAGTAGATAATTAATTTAAATATTTGTTTTTTATATTTTTATTAAAATTGAAAAGCAATTCATTCGTATTCAAAGATGTCCGGAACCAAGTTCGTTTACCCTTCTGAAGTGTTCGCTGCTATCGCAGAGGCTAAAAGAAGAAATCCATCTGATCCATTTGGAGACGACGCCTTCCATATTAACTATGGCTCGGTGCGTGCAGGTAACAATAACGTAAGATATATGACCTTCAGTATTTTGAAGAAAGTAGCCCGCGATAAGTGGGAGTACATTCCTCTAAACTTAAAGTTCGCTAATTTGAACACTACCGCTAATATTTATCCACCTGGCCACGCCAAGAAGAAATATGTTGGTGCTAGATTACAATTTACTAAAGGCTCTGCAGTATTTTCACGCAAGCCGGGCGGTCGAGTTATCGAAGAAAGATATGGCGATGCTAAATTGGCTATATACCAAGCATATGAAAGAAAGATAACTAAGCTCCTAGCGGAAAAGAAGATATTTCATAATAAGACAAGTATCTCTTCTACTGTTCAAACTGAAAGAATAGTTGACACTAATTCTGGTAAAAAAGAAAAATTACAGGAAGGTAGTGAAATTATCAGACTGGAAATTCCTTTCAATAAAACAGGAGAGGGTGCTCTACAAACTATCTCGACTACTGAACCTCCTAAGTATAAGATTTTCGATATTTCACGCACTGAACTGAACCCAAAAACAGGTGATGCACCATTCAAATTGAACACTTTTATAGAAGTTCCTGAAACTGGTGGAGAGCCAGTTGAAGCTTCTATTGTATATGGCAACATCCATAAATTTGTTACATATGGATCTGCCGTATCTGGAATTGATAGCATGGACTCTATATCACTAAGCCAACAAGGTATCAGTCTTCCTAGTAAAGCAACATTATTGTATGTGAAACGTTCTCACGGACGTGCCCCGGTACCTAACGACACATTTGGTGATGATGAATTGAAAGATATGGTCGGTGCTGAAACTAAAATTGAACCTGACGTTGATGAAGAACTCGATGCCATAGAAACTCAACCAGAAATCACTCGCCAAACTCTGGAAGGAGAATTTGGGGATGACTTCGATTCTGAATTTTAACTAAATTAAGTTAAAAAATAATTTATTTTTTTGCCGACTTTTTCTTCGTAGAATTTTTGTGAATATATTTATCCTCTTTGCAGATATATCCTCTTTGTAGATATATACTCTTTGTGAATATATTTTTCTTTGCAGATGTATCTGCAAAAAATGTATGAGCAGATACAAGAAATAAATGGAGTCGGGCCGGTATTAGCAAAAGAGTTGTGCGACAAAATCAAAAAAAATGTCAAGGACCCAGTTCCAGATAAAATCCGCTATTATCTTTCTGCCGATGAATTATTTCAGACACTACCTATCCTATCTAAAATAGACATAATGTATAATCCCATCAAGAGAATACCTAGAGATATTATACATTTTGTGAATGATGAGTTAAATAAATACTTGAGAGGTATAAAATTCAATATAGCTGGATCATATAGACGAAAAAAACTAGTTAGTAGGGATATAGATCTGGTAGTTATTGGAGATGCCACTATAGTTAAAAAAATAAGGAAACTAATAAATGAGCATAGTCAAATGTTATACATATATCCTCCCTATGCCGGAGGTTCAGATAAAATTTCGGTTCTATTTGAAATTTTGGTACCTATAGAGTTGCAGCATTTACCCTTGCTGAAAGATAAATTAACAACCGCGAAAAAAGCAAGAATTAAAGTAGATATATTTATATGTACGAAAGAGGATCATATGTATACATTGTTATTTGCAACAGGTAGTGGAGATTTTAATGTTCGCATGAGATCGGTAGCAAAATCTCGCGGGTTATTACTCAATCAACATGGTTTATTTGATAGAAGTACCGGCAAAAAAATAGAAATAAAAAATGAAGAAGAAATATTTGAATACCTGAAGATAGAATATAAAACTCCGGAACAGCGCGTGTGAATAGTATTTTATTGAGATAATATGCTATATAATTGAACATATGATCATATATCGCGTAATGGAAAAAGTACACACATGTAAAATATCAGGTAATTGTATTTTCAGAAGTATTTTCGAAATATACACGGTATCATGGTTGATTACTATACCAACATCGTTGAAGAGTGTATTAAATTATTTTTCGATGTATCATGCGAAATTAAAAATAGTAAACGTAAAAAAGTTGTATCTACCATCACGCTGACACAGATACAACAAGTTTTATTTCCCAAAATTATAAAGGAATTAGCGGAAATAGATTAATGTTTTTTATAAATATATTTACAAAAAGGATCAAAAAAATGTTATTATTAGAAGATTTTCTAGAGCAATGATATCACTTCGGAATATCTGGAGTAGTATTTAGGTTCTACTTGAAGTTCTAATAACCACTCTCTTTCCGGAATAAATCTTTTTTTATTCCCAAGACATTTTACCAATTCTTTGCTTAGAAAACTTACATTTGCCACTTGATTTCGCACACTGTGTATTTTAGGTTCTAAATTTTCCATAGAAACATAAGTTTCGCCAGATATACTGAAAATATATCTCAGAATATCCAAGAGATACACTTTGTCTGCTATAGGAAGTAATCTCCAATTAGGAATAGCAATGTCTATAGGAGTACCATAAGGCAGATCTCGCGAAATAGAATAGTAAACTTTTTGTCTGTTAATTCTTCCATCATCTATAACGCCAGTTATTCCTATGATTACAGATTTTTCACACCAAGAATAAGGATGAAGATCGCATAACATATTATCTATTTTCGCAGTTGCAACAGCGATGGATTTATTAGTAAAACGTTTTAATAAATACCTGCATTTTGCATCTCCGTCGTTCAACCAACATATTATATTTGTACTAGTACTAGCACAAGGTATTTGAAATGTTCCGAACATATCCAATGTGGGGAAATTTTTCTTTTTTGGGGATGCGATATTTATAAGTTCGGAATATGTAAATTTAGCAGGTATAATATTCCCTATTGGATAAGTATGTTTGCACAAGTTATTATAAATAGTCAAACAAGAAGGTCTTGTATCTGTAGTATATATCGATTTATTAACAACAGGAAGCTCCTCATTTATAGTTTCAGCATAAAAATATGCACTACATTCGCGATCGTCTGATATTCGCACACTACATTTATTATATTTTGCTACACACCATGCTTTAGCGGAATTTATCAACTCCATCGTGGAATTCATATATTTACAAACCAATATGGCGAAAACCCATAACAATGGTTCAGAGCCAGTTTTCCATTTGCGAAAAGTATCTATAGCACATACCATGGCCGATCGCAACCCTTCATTTTTCGCAAATTTGCAATTCGAGTATATGTGTTCCCAAAATATTTTATGCATACCTTTTAGATACATAGTACCCGCCTTCATTAGCTCAGCGCGGAAATCAGACTCTTCTCGGTCCGGGAATGGTTCCAAGATATACTTGTTATCCAACATAGGCATCTTGAAACAACAAGCCAAAATACAACATCCCCTACATCTTTCTGATATAGATATTTCCGTTATCATCTCCTCTAGATCATATTCCGATAATAAACATTTTTGCACAAGTGGAATATTAGCAACGCCTATATCTTGCAGCACTATAATGGATAATGCTACTCGAAACTTGTCATTTGGAATTTCTTTTGCTATTTCGAACGCATCAGATAGAGTACCTCCAAAAATAGATTTTCTTATTTTGGCTAACATTCTCTTCGTAAACACTTCGTAAACGCTTCGCAAACTTGTTTGCGAAGAAATATATATATTGAGATTTTCAACTTTTTAAAAATTGATTACATCCGTAAATATATTTACAATCTCTTCGCGAAGTGTTTACGAAAAACGAAAAATGCATGTACTAAAAATAGTTACTATCATCACAGTGTTGTTTTACGTTTCCTTTTCGGAACATTTTTACCGGGGCAATATTCCTCGCATCCACGAGTGTAAGGATGGAAGATTATGCATATTTGAAGATAATATTTGCTGCAACGCTACTGTATGCACGCCCATATGTGAAAAAATAAACACACTTCAGTGTTTAGATTATATGGAAAAATGTTAACAACAATTCTATTTACTTTTTTCGGACATATATTTATTATGTCTGAGTATCGATGGATTGAGTTTATCAGAATATTTTTTGATGAATCTATCGGAAAGTGGTTGGTATCTTGCCACCTTATCCCAATGATCATCACAAAATACTTCTTGTAAATTTTCCAAGTGATTCTCTGACAGTGCTTGGTATGTAAGAATTATATCAATATCCAAGCGATCCATGTAGTCCGCAATGAACCCTTCCGAAAGAGTTTGCAATCTACACACTTTTCCCCAGAATAGTGGAATATCACTACTGAAGTTCTGGAATAAACGCAGGAACCATTCTGGTAAATTTTCTTTAGACAACAGATCGTGCCAGTCAGTAAGTTTAACGAAATCTCTGAGAAATTGTAATAATTCGTTGTCTTTGTTGGACTCACTGATTATTGCCGACATACATTCTTTGTAAAATACAGCGGAATGATCGGAAAGCATGTTCCACCATTTCTTTCGTTTGCCATATTTTTCTAAGAATTCTTCTGTAAACTCTTTTCCTTTTGGTCTACAAGTTGATAATACTGCCCACCACTGTATACATCCGATGTTTCCTGCTTCGGTTTCTTCTATGATTTTGTCTTCACTAAGCAAATTATTCTGCAATAATGAATACCAACATAGATTTTTCGAATACTTCGGATCGAGTAAAGTTTCTAGTTCTAAGTCGGAAAGTACTTTTTTGGATAATAACTTCCAATTTACACTTTCCATTATCTGTCTATGTGTAGACAAAGTACAGTCAACTTTCAACCTTCCAGTAATGCATCTCAAGAATACAATATTATTTACCACATCTAATAATTCTTTAGGTATTCTTTCTTTTATCAGCGTCAAGGTTTTATCGTCATATTCTTGATATTCTATAGCGGTTAAATATTCTTCTTTAAGATTTGGATTGTCCAATAACAACATCAGATCATCAGTGTCTAACTTTTGGAAAGTCAACACACATTTGATCATGTGGACATTGTAACTATTTTTTTCTAATAGCTTCATCGCAAACTTACTCGACATTTTCTGATAAGTAAATACGTTCATTAATGATGCAGGTTTGTCCGCGAAAAATGTTGACATAAATTCTTCACTCAATTCTTGTTTTTTAACAAGAAGATCCATATCTATAAGAATGTGCTCTTTATTCTCAGGAACGATTTTAGCGGAAATTTCGGTCTCTATGGCCAACATTTTGACAATGAATTGTTCGGGTACCTTTTGATACTCAAACACCAAATCGAGATATCCTTTGAACAAGGCATATTTTTCGTCGCGGAAAGCCGGATACATTAATTTCCATATATCTTCTTTATTAAGAGATTGATATCTGAACATGTATATTGGCTCTACCTCATCCATATATTTTTCCAATAATTCACTAGTGAAAGGTTGATGCATTTGAAATAATTCCCAGTCCATTTTATCTATTTTGGCCGCGCGAACTTCTTCTGTTATGTTTCTGTTTTGCACTAGATGAATATAATTAATCCTATTTTCAAACTTGTCAACTATGCGCAAAGTTAATGGTTGATGGAGACATAGCATCTTAAAGTCAAGATGACTGGCGTATTTTTCTATAAATTCTTCAGTTATACCCTCCATCTTTGATATTTCTGTCCAATTGCATACTTTAGCAAAGGCAGGGTATTTATCAAGTGTGTCAGAAATAATAGCAAACAAATCTCCCATTTTATTTCTATTTATTTTTATACTTTCCGTAGATATATTCTACTTTTCGTAAATGTATTCTACTTTCCGTAAATGTATCTACCTTTCTTTCCGTAGATATATCTACGGATGTAATCAATTTTCTAAAATATACAATATAAAAAATGAATACATTTTTCATAAATATTATTCTTTGCAAATACATTTTTCGTAAATACATTTACGAAGGAAATGGAAACCCCAAAAAATCAAGAACAAGTCCTAGATTTCGTTTCATTGGGTACAATTGAAGATGATATACTGGCAATGCCTACTCTGTATTCTGTAGACACTAATGGCAAATATCGCCTATGGACTATTTATATTGGTATAACAACGAATACCGAAGAACCTATGAAATATTTGGTCCCTGTTGATGATAATTACATTAATAGAGAAGATTTACCAAAAAAATCATGTGGATTCTATTGGACCGTTTCCGGAATAGAAGGTAAGAAGATGACTAAATCAGAGTATACTTATATACATAAAGGAAAATACACAGGTAAAAAGAATTACACTACCCCCTTCACACAAGCAATAATAGACGCGCGTTCATTATACAACAAGAAAGTTAAAAAAGGACACAATACAAACAGAGAGGCATTCAAACCTGCGGATCACGTATATTCATTTGAAGAATTACTTGAGGATAAGTCCAGAGACGAATACCCCTGGAGAGTATTCGCTATGGCCGTCCATGATTACAAAAAATTCAAAAGTAAAATTCATTATCCTGCGACCATACAACGTAAGCTAGATGGTACATTATTTATAGTAGTATACCATCCAAATTTGCCCAAGATTAGAGTTAAATTTCATAGACCGTCTCAATATCCCGACGATGATTGCATTGATATCAATGAGATAAGTATGGATGGATATTCCAGAAGTAGGGAAACATATGAAAAACAAGACCATATTTTTGAAGAATTATATCCTGTCCTTAAGAAATATCCAGGATTGCATCTAGTAGGTGAATTATGGAAAAAAGGATATGGATTACAAGAAATTTCTGGCATGTCCCGAAGAAAATTAGATATTGACACACACGGCCTCAAATATGTTGAGTTTGATTACAATGTGTTCGATTGTTTCTACATCGATCAACCCGAAATCGGTTTCGAAGATCGCCAATACATCCTAGATGATATTTTTGGATGTTTGTCAGAATCAGGAATAGATAAAAGTGTAATTCAACGAGTACAAACTTATGATGTTGCAACGGAAGTAGAAATGTTAAAATATTATAAGACATTTTTGAAGGAAAAAATGGAAGGCGCGGTCGTGAGAAACAAAGATGCACTTTACGAATTTGGTGTTAATAAAGAGATTCGATCATATCAATCACTTAAAATAAAACCCCGCCCAGATGCAGAATGGCCGGTAGTAGGGTTCACTAATGGAAAAGGTAAAGAATTAGGACTAATTATATGGATATGCGCGGAAAATTCAGATAAACCTTTTTCCGAGAGGAAAAAATTTAATGTAACACCAAATCAACCTGCCGACGCGCGCAGAAATATTTTCGAGAAATTAAGCAAAGAGAAGGAATTCTTCGAAAAGAACATCTATGGGCAAAATGCTGTGATAAGTTATAGTATACTTAGCGAAGCGGGGTTACCTCAACAACCAAAAATGTTGAGATTCCGCGATGAAAAAATAGATAAATTGCTTCAAGAGTAGATTATCTTCTGCGATTTTTTTTTAAAAGTTGAATGTTTCCGTGAATATATTCACGGAGATCTGCAGAAAAATGGAACCAACGCGCTACATTTCGGACCTTTATAACTCTGAACTTAAACCAGTTTTATTCGAATTATTATTCAAGTTCTTAAAAAAACTTGGAAAAAATTCAAAAAAGTTAGAAACAATACTATCGAAACCCGCTACGGATGAAAATTACCTAAAAATTTTTATGAATTTAGTACACAGAAATACCGGTAAAGAAGAAATTAATAATAATAGAGGACTCAAACGTGTAGGAGAAATCAGAAAAATATTAAGTGAATACCAAAACATTGACTACAAAAAGAAAGTCATCGAGGCGGCTAAAAATGGTAAATATCTCGATCTCGGGTCGAATGATTGCACCATAACTAGACTTATAGGTCGAGGGTTCGGCTTCGGTAAAGAAAATATTTATGCAGTAGATGTTGACGATTATTCGCGAAATGCAAAAGTACAACAGATAAATTTCACAAAAATAGATGGCAAACAC
>Ga0315902_10013379_pt1 | contig 10611 bp, 8 predicted proteins | sample LakEriMetagenome_9_FD_203523 | JGI IMG/M metagenome (GOLD analysis project Ga0315902, IMG submission 203523) | Freshwater fungal communities from buoy surface, Lake Erie, Ohio, United States - Buoy 12 MA117 | ecosystem: Environmental > Aquatic > Freshwater > Lake > Lake biofilm | place: USA...
GTCGACGATTCGGACACGCCTCCGGCGAAGTCACGACGAGGCGAGACATCGGCAAAGGAACGATCCGACGCGCGATCCGAAGCGTATGCGAAACCCGAGATGACGCGAAAGGATACATCAACGACAGTCGAGGCATCGGATTCGGACGAGGAACCACAACGTCGCTCCCATCGCCGGCCTCCTCGCCGCGGTCAGGGTGCGGATACGAGACCCGCTCCGACCTCGGCACGTGACGAGTCTCGCCCTGCACGTGATGAGTCCCGTACTACGCGTGACGAGTCCCGTACTACGCGTGACGAGTCCCGTACTACGCGTGATGAGTCTCGCCCTGCACGTGACGAGTCCCGTCCCGCGCGTCGGGCTGAGACGAAACCCGAGCGATCCTCACCACCGCGTTCGCAGAACCCGATGCCAGAAACCGGAGCCATGAGAAAATCATCTGGATTTGGTGCCGGGATCGATCGCATGGACGAACCCGACGAGGACCATCTCGACAGACGTACCGCTCCATCGCGATCGCGTGAAGAGCGAGGAGCGAGGGAGACGGAAACGGAAACCTCCGAAGATCAAGAAGGTCGAACACGACGGCGTCGGCGTCGCGGAGGACGGGGTCGCAAACGCGATGACGTGAAGAGTTCGGATTCGGGCGACGAACGATCTCTGGATTCAGAACATGACAGTGGATCGGAACGCTCGTCGCGTGATTCAGGCGACGAGGATGCGACGAATGATGATGCGCCGTCGATTCGGCATACGAAGATTCCTTCTTGGAATGAAACGATCAGTGTGCTCGTCGAAGCGAACATGCTGAATCATCAAAGATCCCAATCGTCGCAACGAGGAAATCCTCGAGGCCGCGGCCGACGCTGACGATCGCAACCAATTTGATTTCGCCTTGAAGGCTAGATCATTTTTGCGATACTCCATTGGTCGCCCGACAATCGGAGCGACACTATCGCTCGACTGATACTATCGCTCGACTGACTTCGTACTCGTGCGAACCGATGTTGGACTACTGGATAAGGCGAGTTTCCCAAGCACTCCAATCAGGAATAAACAACCATGTATAAAAACCTCAATGCTACTGTTCTTGGAATTTCGGGTCGCCAAAGCGAATTGATCGAATTGGCGATGACCTACGGGTTCAAAGGACTCGACATCGATGCAGACGATCTGGTCAAGCGAGTGCAGCGCACCGATTTCGAACGGTCCACCCGTTTTTTGACCAGCTCGCGCATGAAGGTCAGCGGGTTCGACGTCGATATCGATTTGGATTGCGACGACGCTGCGTTTGACAAGGCGTTGAAGAACCTCGCAGCGACGGTCGAAATCGCTGGCAAGATCCAAACACACGCTGGTTTCCTTCGATTGCCTGCGGCTACAGATCGCATGGCGTTTCCCGAGTTCTTTGATGTGGTCTTGCGGCGTATTGATCAGCTCGCGCAACTCTTCGAGAAAAACAATGTCCTCCTCGGATTGGGTTTTTCGACTGCCGAAGAAGACAGGCAAGGCAAGCAGTTTCGGTTTATTCAAGATGTCGAGAGTTTTCTCGCCTTTTTTCAAGCGTGCAAGAATCCTGCCGTCGCGGTGATCATCGACACGTACGATTGGTCGGTCGGTGGCGGTACGTGGGAGCAATTGGCGGCGATCCCCGGCACACGCATCGCAAACCTGCGCATCGCGGACGCCGAGACCCTCCCTTCGGTCGCGCAGTCCACTCGCGAAAAACGCCAGATTTCCGGTACCAGCGGTACGATTGACAACGTTCGGTTTGTCTCGGTTCTGAGCAAGAGTGGTTACTCGGGCCCCCTGACCAGTTTCGCCGACGCAAGCCATTTCGCGGGTATGACCCGAGATTCGATCGTCGCCAAAACCCAGGATGCATTGGATCACGTTTTGGCGGGTGCAGGACTGCCGACTTTCACACGCCGACCTGATATGATTACGGAATCGACCGCCCCACTCCTCGAGGATATCGGCCTCGAGGCGTAAATTGTTGGCGGAGCAGTGTCTCCCACGATCCCCACGTCGTTGAAGCTAACTCGCTCGTTGTTTAAGAGGTTGGTATGACCAGATTGACTCTGCGAGTCGTTCAAGGGGCGGATCGTGGACGCGTGTTTTCGGATCTCAAAACACCGATCACGATCGGTCGCGAAGAGGGGAACACGATCCAACTCAATGACGAGCGGATCAGCCGCTTTCATTGCAAGATCCAAGAGGACAACAACCATCTTGTTCTCACCGATCTCGAGAGCACCAACGGGACTCGCGTCAACGGCCAAGATTGCCAACTTCGCATCCTTCGTTTTGGGGACATCATTTTTCTCGGTCGCAGTCTCCTGCTCTTTGGGACGCATGATCAAATCACCCATCGCGTCCAAGACGAACTGACCAGCGAGCAAGATCACGCTCCGGTGACGCATACCAAGGATATCGGAGACTTTGAACTCGATTCCGACTTGGCTCAGTCAGTCAATCAACTGAATGCTTTCCGCTCGATTCCTGGACTGCCCGAACGATTGAGTCCGAGTCAGTCCGCCCAACTGGCGGAACTCTTGGAGTATTTCCACGACCGCGTAGGAGAAGTCGTCAATTCCGTCCAAGTCGACGAGAAGAATCCGAAAATACAGATCGACTTGGCGAAGTGGCAGCACCTCCTCCAAGTCTATACTCGACTCGCAGAAATCATTCGAGGGATCTCGGATCCGGATTTCCGACTTCCTGGATAATCGATTGGTCCGCAATCGACCCCATCTCTTGCGCTAAGGATAGAGTTGGTACTGAGTCTTGCGATTCAGGAAATCGCTGAGTCCTTGTCGCATGCGGGAGTCCTCCCCGGAGAGTAGCGACTGGTCGAGAATTCCATCCACAACCGCTCGATTTCCAAGGAGTCGATGAAGCGATTTGGTCTCCCAGTCGTCCCCGTGTAGTTTTCGCAGGGCGACGGCGATCGCAATCCCTACCCCCACCGGTTCGCATCGATCGCGGTCGGTAACAATCACTTCGATGCCCTGGCACAATTGCCCCTGGAACTTGCTCCCCGAAGGAGTGAAGGTTCGAGGAATAAAGCCGACGCCAGCGAGTTGCTGACGGTTTAATTCCTCAGCCAGGGCACGGCTATCGATCCACGGCGCGCCAAGAATCTCAAACGGCGTGTCCGTTCCGCGACCGACCGATACGTTGGTGGTCTCGAGAAAGCCGACGCCGGGGTAAAGAAACGCTTGACGCAAACTGCGCATGTTTGGGGAGGGATTGGTCCACGGCAGACCGGTGCTGTCCCAGAAGCTGGCTCGATTCCAATGTTCGCAAGGTACGATCGTCAACTCGACGTCCAATTTCCGTTCCTCTCGAAACATCATCGCCATCTCACCGACGGTCATTCCATGGCGAAGAGGCAATGAGTGATAGCCGACGAATGACTCGGTGCCTGGATCGAGCATCGGTCCCGACACATGAATCCCATTGATTGGATTAGGGCGATCGAGCACGATGAATTCTCGCTTTTGTTCGGCGGCTGCCGTCATCGCTTCTCCCATCGTCGAAATGTACGTGTAGAAACGAGCTCCGATATCCTGGATGTCGAACACGAGGGCATCGATGTCTGCGAGCATCTCCGCGGTTGGTTTTCGAGTCTCTCCATACAAGCTGTAGATGGTCAGGCCAGTGTCGCGATCGACCCCGTTCTCAATACGACTCACGTCGAGATTGCCTGCGAATCCATGTTCGGGACTGAACAGCGCAGTCAGCTTTACCCCCTCGGCATCCCGCAGAACTTGCGCGGTGGGTACTCCGCGCGAATCCAGTCCGGTCTGATTCGTGATCAGCCCAATGCGTTTGCCTTGCAACGGTGCAAAACCTCGGTCTTGCAGCACGTCGACGCCCAACCGCACAGGGCGGGTGGAATGGGATGCAGCTTCGAGCTGCGATCGAGCCGTCATCAAGACATTGAGAATTTGTCCCGCCAAGCCGTTGACCGAACCTACGCCATCGGGGTGAAGACGATTGCTCAGAAAAATGAAAAAGAAATCCCGGTCCGGGTCGATCCAGATCACGGTACCTGTAAAGCCGCCATGTCCAAAGGCGCGTGGACTGAGCAGATCGCCGCGATTGGAAGAAAACCCGGTCTGCATATCCCATCCGAGCGCCCGCGCCCCCCCTGGGACCCGGTTTGGGCTGGTCATCAAGCGAATTGTCCCGGGCTGTAGCCACGCCACAGGTTCGCCGTCGGCACGCTGGATTTTCGGTTCCAGCATGGCTTGCGCGTATTTGCGCAAGTCATCGAGGGTCGAGAAAAGTCCCGCATGTCCCGCGACGCCCGCCAATGCCCAGGCCCTGGGATCGTGGACCGTTCCGATCATCCAATCTCCGTCCCGTTTCTCGGTCGGGGCGCAGCGATAACGCAGATCTTCCGGAACGCCATAGCCGGAATCCACCATTTCCAGAGGGGCCAACGTTTTTTCTCGTACATACTGGTCGAGCCGCATGCCGGATTTTCTCTCGATGAGTTTTCCAAGCACGATAAAGTTGACATCCGAATACTTGAATGCTTTGCCAGGCTGGGCTTGAGGTTTCAGTTCGCAGATCTTTTGCCAAGCAACCTCAGGTCCCTCGGCGTAGTCGCTCATCGGATTGTCGGGGATCAAGCCGCTGGTATGGATCAGCAGTTGCCGGACCGTGATCTCCTTTTTTCCCTCGCTGACGAATTCGGGCAGGTATTCCGACACCGGCGCGTCGAGTCGGATCAGCCCAGATTCGAGCAAGTGCATCACTCCCGTGGCGGTTGCAATCGGTTTGGTCAGCGAGGCTAGATCGAACACCGTGTCGAGCGTCATCGGCACCGGCTGCGGTTCCACGCTCCGAAGCCCGTAAGCTTTCTTCCAGGTCAATCCTTGACGGGATCCAAACCCGATCACGCAACCTGGCATCTTGCCTTCCTCGATCGCTTGAGCCACAAGGCGGTCGATCGTTTCCACCCACTTGCGGTCGGTCGCGGTGGGCTCTTGGCCCAGCGCGATTGGCCCCAACTCACCTGACCAGGATGCGATCAGTCCGGCCGCAAGGGCGACGAAGGCAAACCAAACTCGAAAGAAAACCAGGTTCCCCATCGTGCCAATTCTCACAGCGATCATTTTTGTCCAATCTCCAAACCTTCGTTGAATCGAGGCTGCGAACATCTTGAGCCCTTTCGAAATCTATCGAAACTTGCGATCATCATCGTAGTCGGTTTTTTGACTTTCCGTACTAGGAGTCCGCACAACGTGACAAGGGATTTGCCTCTGACCGAACGGGATCATCCCGATTCCCAGCAATTGGATTCTTTGTCTCCGCTTGCAATTGTCCGGCTCATGAACCGACAGGATCGGTTGGTTGTCGACGCGGTTGAAAGGGTCGCCGACGCCATCGCAGAGTCCATTTCAATCGTAACCGAGCGTCTGCGGTGTTCGGGGCGACTTATTTATTGCGGAGCCGGGACGTCGGGCCGATTGGGAGTACTGGACGCTTCCGAATGCCCTCCCACGTTCAGTTCCCCGCCCGAGATGGTCGTCGGTGTGATCGCCGGAGGCCGTTCGGCTTTGACGCGCGCGATCGAAGGTGCCGAGGACGATGCCGAGGCGGCGATCGCCGACCTTCAATCGCTCGGGCTCACGGAAAGGGATGTCGTGGTCGGGATCGCAACCAGTGGTAGCACGCCCTACGTGGTGTCGGCGATTCAGTATGCCAATTCCTTGGGCGCTGCGACGATCGGGATCGCATGCACCGAGGGCGCGATGCTCGAACAACATGCGCGGTGCATGATCTGTCCCCTGGTCGGGCCTGAAATCCTCAGCGGTTCGACTCGACTCAAGGCCGGTACAGCGACCAAGATGATTCTCAACATGATTAGCACGGGCGCCATGGTCGGTCTTGGGAAGACATATGGCAATCGGATGGTGGACCTGAAACCGAGCAATGCCAAGCTAAAGCGGCGGAGCATTCGACTCGTCTCCGACATCGCCGGAGTCGATACCGAGACCGCGACCTCTCTTCTCGAAGAGTGTGGCGGCGAAGTCAAGACGGCCATCGTCATGCATGCTGCATCATGTTCTCCCGAAAATGCCCGCGAAACCCTGGCGGCCTCGGATGGGCAATTGCGCCGCGCGTTGAACACTTGCTCGTCGGGTCTCCCACCGGATCGGTCCTGAAGCCATGAATCTCATTCTCGGCCTGGATTGCGGAGGTACCAAGACGGCAGCCGCGCTTGCGACTCTCGCAGACGATGCATCTCTGCGATTCGGTTTCGATCCTCTCGCGATTGGGTACGCTGGCCCGTCCAATCCCTATTCGCTGGGATACGAGCAATCCTTTGCCAACATGCTATCTGCGATTCGTCAAGCCTTCCATCAAGCTCGGATACCGATCCAACCGGTGGAATCGATCGCGATTTGCATGGCCGGAGCCGGCCGCGAGGAGGAATCGCAACGCGTGCGAGCTTGGGCGGTCGCTGAGGGATTGGCCAAACGAATCCACGTGGGGGATGACATCGCTCTGGTTCGATGGGCAGCTCGGTGGGAAATCGGTCCATCGGAGTCCACCGCGCATACCGCGAGTTCGCAAGCCACGGAATCCATCGTCACCTTGATTGCAGGCACCGGCTCAATTGCGTGTTGCACCGATCCCAAGGGCCACACCGAACGCGTTGGGGGGTGGGGGTATTTGCTCGGGGACGAAGGGAGCGGATTCTCTATCGGACTACAGGGCTTGCGGAGCGTTTTCGCAGCCACCGACCAAAACCTGCCATTCACCCAGATGCATCAAGAGTTGATCGCGGCCATGCATTGTCGCACCTTCGAGGAGCTAGTCCCGACCGTGTATCGCCCCCCCCTCCCTCGCGCGGAAATCGCAGCGCTCACCCCGATCGTTCTCAGCCATGTAGCCAACGATCCGAATGCTCGTGAGATCGCAGAGCAGGCGGTAAAGGCTTTGTCGCGCTTGGTCGTCCTCGCGCTGGATCGAGCCGGGGTTCGAAATCATCCCTACCTATTGGCCGTCAGCGGTGGGCTTCTCGATACGGATTCGCAACTGTTCCGTGGATTGAAGGATTCTCTGACGGCCCAAGGAATCGAACCTGCTCGCATCCATGTCGTCCAGCAGCCGGTTCACGGCGCCTTGTACCTAGCCGCCCGTCAACTCTCGAACGCGAACGCATGAACGCTGCGATAGAAGAAAACATCGTTGTGAAAATAGGGGGCGCGTCCCTCTTCGGTGGACCGCTCTTGATCGAACAGATTCGCGCCGCAACAGCAGCGTCCGCCAACCAACGCATGTTTGTACTGTTCGGAGGTGGCGATACGATCGAGTCCATGCGTTCCTTGCACGCGTCTTTCCCGCAACTGGACGTCGAGGCAATGCATTGGCGTTGCGTTCGTTTGCTGGATGCCACCTGGGAAGTGGGGTGCGAGCTTTTTCCCGAGGCCGTGCCGGTGGTAACCTGGGACGCCTTGCAGAGGGCCAAGAAAGGACCGTTGGGCAAATCGTTTCTGGTGCGTGTGGCCGCTTTCTATTCGCCGGAATTGTTGCATCGGGTCGAACGAAATCTGCATCCCGCCCACGATTGGAACACAACCACGGATGTCTTGAGTTGGGTTCTCGCCCATTTGGTCGAGGCGGCTGAGTTGCGAATCACCAAACGACGGCCCGTCGATCCCGCGATGTCGATCCGCAACGCGGCTCTCTGCGGTATGATAGATTCGGAATTGGCACGCATGGTTGCGATCCGAGACCCGCGCGAGCGGCCTGAGGTCCGCTTCTTGCACTTGAAGGAAAACGTATGAATCCTCCGCATTCTCGAAGCGCATCGATGCTCTTGCTGTTCTCACTCTGCGTCGCGACGCTCGCGGGTTACCCTAGCATGGCGTCGGCATGGACTCCTCAATCGACCGCGACCGACGTCGCCCAAGCCCAGCGGATCTCGGAGTTCGTTGCTGCCCAGGATTGGCTCGGTCCTATCTCCGCGATTGCTCTTTCGCCTTTTTTCGGTTTGGCTTGTTTGTCTGGGATCGCAACCTACGGCCCCGAATGGCTACGCAATACGCCGCTGCTATCGGTCTCGGGACCGCTCAACAGTCCGTTTCTGTTTTGGTGCATGGCTGCCCTGACCCTCGTGACCAGCCTGCCGCGTTGGACGAAATTCAGCAAGCCGATCGCGATGGCCTTGGAAAAAGTGGAAGCCTATTCCGCGATCATTATCCTGCTCGTAATCCGGTTTTCTGCAAACGCGTTGGGTACGGACAGCGGAACCGATATCGCCGCGATTCCACCTTCGTTTGCCGAGGCTGGCATTCTCTCTCTTCCGCTGGAGATTTTGCTCTCGATTGCTTTGGCGATCAATTTGATCGTCGTCAATACGGTCAAACTCGTCGTCGACCTTCTGGTTTGGCTCACTCCTATTCCGGCCATCGATTTGATTCTGGAAGGGGTTGGCAAACTCGTTACCGCAGCGCTCTTGGGACTGTATGCCTTCAGCCCGTTCCTCGCGACCCTCGTGAACCTCGGGATTTTCCTTGCTTGTTCGCTGATCTTCTTCGCTTCGAAGCGAGCGCTGTTGTATTTCCATGAAGTCTATGTGCGTCCCACGATCGAACGAGTGATCGGACGATCACCGTCATCCACCAGCATGCAGTCGGTGTTTCTTGATCGAAAATGGAACGGTTATCCTCGTCGCTCCCGAGGCCATCTCGTCCCCCATCCCGACGGCAAGACAAGTCAGTTATCATTGACCCGCTGGTTTTCGACACAACGTTTCGACGTTAGGATTCCTGCTGCTAAGCCAACCCTCGGCGTCCTCGCGGACACCCTCGTGGTCGATACCGAATTCGGACCTCTCGTATTGGAGGCTCGCAAGGGAGTATTCGCACCGCTTGAACGAGCAATATCCTTCCCGCACCCCCAGGAGACTTAATTCATGCATCCAAGCGGCGTACGCCATTCTTATCTGTTGAGATTCTTTCTGTGCAGCGCGGTCGTCGGAGGCTGGGCCACCAGCGTCGCGCATCTGCACGCGCAAGATAATCCGAAACCGGTCGTGAAACCTAAGGGTGAATTCATCTATGAGAATGCACCATTTCCAAGCTGCCATGCTTCAACGATCGAGGAGACCGATCGAGGGTTGATTGCGGCATGGTTTGGCGGCACAGAAGAAAAACACCCGGACGTGGGCATTTGGGTATCGCGTCGCGAAAACAATGCATGGACACCACCAGTCGAGGTCGCCAACGGGGTCGTGTCACCCACCGAACGTTATCCGACTTGGAACCCTGTCTTGTTCCAGCCTCGGCCTCGCAACGGGGTTACGTCCCCCTTGGTCCTTTTTTATAAGGTTGGTCCGAGCCCTGAAACGTGGTGGGGCATGATGATCACCAGTAGCGACGGAGGCGTGACATGGTCCAAGCCAGTGCGACTGCCGGAAGGCATCCTCGGACCTATCAAAAACAAGCCGATCGAAATGGAAGACGGAACCTGGTTATGTCCCTCCAGCACCGAAACCGAGGAAGAGCCCAGCAAGTGGCAGATTCACTTCGAATGGACCAAGGACGGCGGCGCGACTTGGTCTCGCACGAAATCGCTCAATGATGGAGTTTCGATCCAAGCGATACAGCCCAGCATTCTGAAACTCGAAGGCAATCGGTTGCGTACGATCGGACGAACTCGGCAGGACCGTGTGTTCGAAGCCGATTCGACCGACGGTGGCAAGACATGGTCCCCTTTGCGGCTGGGAAATCTTCCCAACAACAACTCCGGTATCGATGCGATCACCCTAGCGTCCGGGCTCCATCTCATCATCTACAACCATGTCGCAGGGACGCCCGGAGAATGGGGTGGCAAACGCACTCCGCTCAACGTGGCCATCTCGAAAGATGGGGAAACTTGGAAACCACTGGCCGTTCTCGAGGATACGCCCGGGGAATTTTCGTATCCCGCTGTGATCCAAGCCCGCGACGGTCGCATTCATTTCATTTACACATGGAACCGCAAAAAGATCAAACACATCGTGCTCGACTCGGCAAAGTTCTAAGCGAAATTGCCTGTGCTGCCGCTATTTGAGCGGCAGCGTTGAAAAATCGATTTCCGGGTGCGTGGACGAAGAACTTGACCGTTCCAAGACCACCCCCGGCTTCCGGGTCCCGTGGAAGAAACCGCAGTTCCTCAAGTAGAACGTCGACTGCGAGGCGCCGCCGTCGAAGTCCAGACGGTGCCCACCTTGGCCCGTTGCATCGACGGTGAATCGTGCTGTCAAGCACTCGGACCAAGTGCCGTCCCGGTCGCGGACCCAAATGTTTCCGTGTTGGCCGCGACGCATTTGATTCCCTGTACTCGGGTCGAAGTTCTCAAGGAACGAGTGAAAACCTCGCAGGTACGTATCCGTCCTCGGACGCTGGAAACTCGCGATCAATCGCCATTCTTTGGCCTCTTTATCGCCAAACCAGGACGTGTAAATCGTATTGCCTTTCCCATCGGGGGCCACGCGTGTGAGAAATCGATACGTCCGGCCGGCACTCCAGGGATACACGAGGTAACTTTGTCCACCGGACCCCTCGTTACCGAACTCGCCGGTTCGTACCGCAGGCCCTTTGG
>Ga0315902_10013385_pt1 | contig 10608 bp, 15 predicted proteins | sample LakEriMetagenome_9_FD_203523 | JGI IMG/M metagenome (GOLD analysis project Ga0315902, IMG submission 203523) | Freshwater fungal communities from buoy surface, Lake Erie, Ohio, United States - Buoy 12 MA117 | ecosystem: Environmental > Aquatic > Freshwater > Lake > Lake biofilm | place: USA...
TGCCGCTTGCGCCCTTCGGGATCGGCGGCTATATCGCCCGCTCCCGCGCCGTGGTCCCTTCGTCTATCGGTTAGGACGTCAGGTTTTCAACCTGAAAAGAGGGGTTCGATTCCCCTAGGGACTGCCACGCGGGACATTCTCCTAAATCCTTTCAATGGGTTGCAGGGTCATTTGGCTAACCTGTTAGGAAGGTTAGCCAAATCTCGTTCCGCATCCGTGCCGATCTTGGCCATGGCCGAGGACGCCAAGCGTCTTTGATCGCGGGCGCGGATGTAGGTTTCCACCTCTTTGGGGTTCTTGTGGCCGGTCACGGCCATGATCTCCGAGTGTGTGCACCCGGCGTCGGCCATGCGGGTGGCGATGCACTTGCGAAGGCCGTGCGGCGAGCACTCGGCAACGCCCGCCTCCCGACACGCGGCCTTGATCCAGTTGTAGAAGCCGGTGGCCGTGTAGGCCGGTCCGTATTGCGTCGGCAGGAACAACATCTGATCCCCCGGAACCGTGGCCAGCGACGCGGCGAGGCGCGGGTGCAGCGGGATTGTCAGCTCGGTCCCGGTCTTTGACTGCCGGACCCTGATCCCGTCGCCGGTCAGGGACTGGCGCCCCATAAGGCGCACGTCCTTTGACCGCTGGCCGGTGTAGAGCAGCAGATCCATGGCGAGCCGTTGCTTTGTCCCGACCGGCCACCGCTTTTCGAACGCGGCCACCTCAGCCTCGGTCCAGGTGTGATAGCCCTCGGTCCTATACTTGATCTTGACCACCGCCGACGCCGGATTGTCCTGACGCCAGCCACGCGCCACGGCGAAGGCGAGGAACCACCGCAGCGCCTTGATGAAGTTGTTGCGGGCGGCTTGGCCGGGGATGCGGTCACGCAGCCTCAGGACGATTTCAGGCGTGAGGCTCCGGACGGTCTTGTCGCCGTGGTCCCGGCGCAGCCGTTCCATGACGCCGCGATAGTTGCGCTGTGTGCTTTCGGCCAGCGCAGACCAGTCGGCCGATTCAAATGCGGCCACCGCGAGGGCGTTGATCGTGCCGGGCTTCGTGCGGCCTTGGCCGATCGCCAGCGGCTTGGCCCCCGATGCCGCAGCTTCATAAGCGGCGGCGAACTCCAGCGAGCCGGGCACGCCGGGGAGATACACGGTCGGCAAGCCCTTCTTGCGGAACCGATACCGCACCTTGCCGTGCCGGTCCCTGAACGCGCTCGCGTGCGGGAAGCCGATCATTCTAAGGCCGCGTCCCATTCCGCTCGCTCCTTATCCAGATCAGTCGTGTCGTTCGCTGCTGGCGGGACACGGTGCAGGCGCACCGCACCGCCGGGCAACAGATCAAAGGTCGTCGGGATCACGCCGCGCTTCTCCAGCACGTCCAGAACCCGCTTCAGCTCGTTGGCCTTGACGACACGCGAAGCCATCAGACGCTCCAGTCCCGGTAGCGGTTGGCCAGCGTCGCCGCAGCAGCGGGCGGGGCCTCGCTGTGGCGGTCGTCGTAGAGGCGGCAGACGTGCAGCAGGGCCGAGGTCCGGACGCTTTCCGGGATAGCGTCGGTTTCGGCCAGGCCGTCGGCATGGGCGAGGGCGGTTTCCGTCGCGGTCAGGATCAGCCCCGTGATAAGGGTGTCATCCTCGTTGTGCAGCACTCGCAGGAACTCCTTTGTCTCGGCGAGCGTGAGGATCGGATCAGGCATTGGCCACCTCCGGCGAGCTGCCCAGCGGAATCCAGTTGGCGGGTTGGTGATAGGTGTCGCCGCCGGGGATAGGCGTGTCGTTCTCCCGGCGTCGAATGTCGTTCGGCGACAGCGCGCCGATCTCCCGGCCGATCCGGTAAGCCTCGAACCGGGCGCGAACGTCGCCTCGCAGCAGGGCGGCGAGGTCGTGTTCGATGTAGAGGGTGCGGCGCGCCTCCGGCGTCAGCAGACAGCGGATCATGGCGGTTTCAACCCGCGCGGCCAGCGGCCCCAGACAGTTGGCCACCAGCGCGCGGGCCTCCTGTTCGGTGTTGCTATACGTCGCCTTGTCCGTGATGCCGACGCTCGTCGGCGGAACCCCGAACAGGCGGGCCACGTCCTCGTTGGACAGCTTTTGACTGGCCAGGAACTCGGCGTCCTCGGCCGACCATGCCAAGGGGCTGTATTTGGCCCCGCCGTCCATGATGATGAGCTGGCCAGCATTGGCCGACCCTTGCAGCCGCTCCCGCACGGACTCGCGCACCTTCGCCCGCGCGTCGCCGGTCAGGCGCTCGGCGTAGCTCATGACGCCGGAGGGGCGCAGGCCGTTGTCCACTAGCGCCTTGGCCGTCTCCGATTGCGCGACCCGCAGGGCCATCGCCTGCCGTCCATATTGAATAGCCGACAGGCCCATAACGCCGTCTCGGGACGGGCCGCGGATGTGAAGGGCCTCATCCTGTAGCAGGACAAACGTCCCGCCGGAGCGTTGCGACACGCGGTAGCGCAAGCGACCGGACGGCAGAGTTTCGACCACCACGTCAGCAGGGGGGAGCGGATAGATCGCCGTCACCTGACCGCGACCGTCGCGCTCCAGCCGGGCATAGGCGTTGCCGGTCAGGTCCAGCGAGCGGATCAGGAACTCGCGGGCTTCAAATGCCGTCATTTGCGGGTTGGCCAGGTCGTGCAGCACGCCGTAGAGCGCCAGATCGTCAGCTCGCGCCCGGCCGCCATCGGCAGACCGGCGCAGCAGGAACAGGCCGACGCTCGCCAGCATTTCCGACCGGATGTTGACGCATCGGACGGCCACGGCGCTGTTGCTCAGCAGGGTCTCGGGGTTCACCGCGCTCGGCCCCTGACCGCGAAGGCTGAACCATTCGGCCAGATAGGGGTCGGAACTGGCGATCGTCGCCGCGTTGCGGGTCTCGCGCTTGAAGGGCCAGATCATGCGATGGCCTCCAGATAGCGGCGGGCATGGGCGAGGCGCAGGGCCGTGACAGCCGCACGGGACCGGGGCGTCACGATGGTGCCGTCGTATGCGGGCCACGCCTTCACCACGCTGATCTCGTGAAGCCGGACGGCCTCCAGGACGCGAACGCCCCCCTCTCGGGTCTCGCCGCCGGGCGCGACGGTGAAGCCAAAACTCATCCCGCCGAGGTCGCCCCGCTCGGCCAGCGCCAGCACGTCGCGGCCCTCGGTCGTGTCGGGAAGGTCCAGCTCAAAGGCCAGTCCGGTGGAGTCCTCAGACAGGCGCAGGGAGCGCGAGCGGGTCCGGGCCAGCAGACGGGCGGGGTCGTGATCCACCAGGGCCAGAATGTCACGGCCGGACCGCAGGGAGCCGGTGAAAGCCCCCTGACGGATTTCTTCGTCAAACTGATCCGCGATCCGCGCCCGAACGCCATAGAGGGCGGCGTAGCCCTCCAGGCGTCGGCCCTTGGCGCGAAGCTCGATCGGCGAGGAACGGTGCTCGGGCGCGGTCATCGTCAGACCTTCGCGAACCGGAAGGCTTCGGTGTGCCGGACGGCCACGTCAGCGTCGAGGAAGGCGTGGATCAGGGCGCCGCCGTTGCTGGCAACGTCCGGGTGATACGGATTAACCATCACGTCCACCGCCGACCAGTAGCCGATCACCAGCTCCGACCAGAGGCCGTAGATCAGGTTTTGCTTCACCGGAGTGCCCCCGGCGTCGGGAACCTGTGTCGTCACCTCGACACGCTGGCCGTGGAAGGTCTCGGCCAGCGTGATGTAGTGGCCTTGGCCGTCAACGATCTTGCGTGCGGCGTTCAGGGCGGCCGGATTGGTGAGGAAGGCCGCCGTGCCGTTCACGTCGTCCAGCTCAAGGGCGGCGATCATGTTGGCGCAGGTGTCGCCCAGCTTGGTCGCAGCCGTCACCTCTGCCACGCCGGTCGTGGCGAGGATGCCCTTGGGCTCGTTCGTCGCCCCGCCCTTGATCGCGGCGGCGTCCAGCGCCTGCGCCAGGATCAGGCCGAGGTCGCGGCGCATCAGATCCTCGATCGCCTCGTTGCTTTGCAGGATCAGGCGGCGCGAGAGCCGGTATTCGCCCGTCACGGTCTTGGGAGCCATCGGAACCTTGGCGAAGGTCGCGGCCGACCGGGTGGCGTTGCCGTTCTCGGCGACCCACGACGCGGAACCGGAGGCGGTCAGGTTCGGCAGGTCCACGGCACCGGTGAGGTTCCGCAGGACCGTCGCGCCCATCGCCTCGACCCTCAGGGCCGGGCGGAAGCGATCGGCGAGGGGGGCGACGTTCGTCTGAACCGTGAAGCCGCCAGCCGACCCGGTGCCGACCGTCTGCGACCGGGCTTCCCCCAGCAGCATCGTGGTAGGGATCATGACGCCACGGGTCTCACGGCCGCGCGACAGCTCGGCGTGCATTTCGCCCTCCAGGCCGTCGAAGTTGCCGGTCATGCCGCACCGCATGGCCCGGGCCACGCTGTAGCGGGACAGGTCCGGGGCGTGGCGGTTGTCGTTCACCGCGTCACCGGCCGCGCGGCGCTCGGCCTCTGCCAGGAACTCGGCGTTGCGGACTTGCACGTCCAGCGCCTCCACCTCGGCGCGGCCCTGGTTGAAGGCCGACACCTCGGCAGGCGTCAGGTCTCGGTTGTCGTTCTCGGCGGCCAGCTGGATGGCCTTGAGCGCATCCACCTTGGCGGCGCGCTTCTCTCTCAGGGAGGGCAGGTTAGGCATGTGGTAAAAGCTCCATCTGGCCCACGCAGGGCACGGGGAAAGGGCGTCTCTCGACGGCCGGGGAAGTATCCATCTGGCCCCAAAGGGCGCGGGGATATCGCGTCTCACGACGGGAATGGGGTGCGGCTACGCAACCTTGAACGCTGTCTGACCGACACCCCGGAGCCGCGCAGGTTGCTTGTCGTTGTTCGCCTAGCCGCTTCGGCGTCATAGGAATGGCGACGGGGTATCTCATTCGGCGTCATCCCCATCGACGCCATCGTTCACGCTCTCATTGGCGCGCTCGAAAGCGGTGCGAATGACGCTCTCAACGTCGATTGATATACAGACGGGGGCCGGCTCACGGCCCGGGGCGCCCTCCCACAAGGCCACCAGCTCCATGCGCCAGTCGTCGCCGTCGCGATAGAGATAGAGCCGGCGATTCACCCAGACCATCGGCAGCACGCCGACCGACACCTCGTCCGGGTTTTTGAGGTGGTTCACCTGGGGGAAAAAGTGATCGCCCATGATGGTGTTGGCGATCTTGCTCGCGGTCGGCACGTCAACGCCAAAATTCACCAGCGAGCGCACCAACGACAGGATGGCGATGTCGCGGAAACTGTATTCGGTCCAGCCGCCGCCCTCAGGCTTCGGGGTATGGATTTCGACAAGGCCGCGCTGCAACCACAGGCGCACGGCTTTCGGGGTCGAGCCGATGGCATAGACCACATCGGAGAACCGCAGCTTTTTCGACAGGGTTGCGTTCATGGAAACGGCCTCACGGGAGCACATAATGGATGTGCTCCCGTTGAGGCCAAAAGTCAAGGGAGGGCGTGCTCTCGTGAGGCCTTTTCAATCGGCCTCGTCCGGCTCCTCGCGGCAGCGTCAATGAACGGCGGCCGAAGGGGGTCATTCGGGCGATCCGATCAGCTCGCCCAGAATCTTGATCGTGCCGTCGTTGAACCGGCGCGACGTATCGAGGCCGCCCAAATCGGCGTCCATGAACTTGTAGTCTCGGATTTGATCGACGTCGGAGGGCCACTCCGAGAAGACAGCCATGCCCTGGCCGTGGGTAGCGGCCACGCGGACGGAGGCTTGCGGGAACGGACCCAGCAGCGATATTTCAACAAAGCAATGACCGGGGGCGAGCGGGTTCTCGTCTGAAGGACTCCGCATCTCATTGGTGAAAGCCTGAAACCGACCGTCCCCGGCGGCGGCAATCATCGCCGTCAGCAGGTCTTCCAGTGTGCTCGAAACAGACAGCCAGTCCGGCACGGAAAAATTGGGCTGAATGGACCAGTCACCAGCAAGGGCGCCGTAGCGGCGCGCAGAGGCCACAACCTCCGACGACGGGACTGAACCCGCAACGGCAATGACCAGACGCGCGGCGTCGCGGGCCGTGACCTTGGCGGCACTGCGACCTCGACCACCCTTGGTTACAAGGCCAGCCTCTCGTAGCGCGCGCCAAGGATAGTCGATGGCGCTTTCAGGATAAGCGAAGACGCGAGCGAGCGTCGATTTGAGCTGGCCGGGCGTGGCGGTCACGGGCTATTCCTTATCATTGGCGAAAGCTCCCATGATTTGCCTGCCCGGTCAATGGCGTTTTCACTAATGGCTAATGATAGTCGTCCGGCTCGTCATCCCCGGTCGGCGCGCCCTCGTCCTCGCAAGCGTCCTCGGCGTCGATCCAGTCCACCCCCACGCGCTCCCATCGAATCGCGTTGTCCTGATCCATGGCCAGCGTGAAAGACAGGCTCGGCTCCAGATCGCCGCCAGGCTCCAGATCGGCGACCTCGGCCAAAACGTCGGGGGCGATCTTCTTGCCGCGAGCGAGGTCGCGGCGGACGGTGCGCTCGTCAACGCCGAGGTCGGCGGCGGCCTTTTTTGAGTATGCGGACAAGTTGTCCGCATTCCTGCCAGAGTGACGAGATGTCCGCCGCGTGACACCTTTGCGGATAAGGATTTCCTCCCGCCGCACGTGGTGATCCGCGCGCTGGCCCCCGCATCGTAAACGATGCAGAGTCTGCGCCGTTATCATGCACTGACGTAAACAAAGGCGGACGTATGACTGAAAAACTCGAGATGGCCCTGCAGAAGGTCAATCGGATTGCTGGTCGGGGCGAGGCTATTGGCGAGGCCATAAAGGTTGTCTCCGCTATGGCCATCTCCGGCATGGGTATTGATGACGTGCTAGCCTGGCTCGAGGCGGAGCAGACACGTAACATCTTGAACCTCGAAGAGGCTGGCAAGGAATTGGCGGCGGCCCTCCCGCCGAAGCTCTAGGCCGCCTCGACCATAGGCGACCAGTCCCCGGCCTCCGGCTTCATTTCCATGGCGTGCAGGGCCATCGCCAGCGCCACCGCGCCGTCGATCCGACCCGTGGCGCGGCTCTTGTCCAGCTTCCTGTTCGCGGCAGGGTCGCGGGTCACGACGGCGTTGGATACGCACCACGTCAGGATCGGATTATTCGCGTGGCGCAGCTTCCGCTCGGCCACCACGCGCTCCAGCGCATCCACAGCCGGGGCCATATCCCGGTAGCCTTGGCCGTGCTCGACCATGGCCAGATCGGTCACGCCCTCGTCGGCCAGCGCCATCTTGAAGGTCTCGATCCGCCAGCGGTCATAGGCCAGCGCCTGAACCCTGAACCGGGCGCACAGTTGCGCCACCGTCGCCGCGATGAACCGGGGATCAGTCGCAGCCCCCGGCGTGGCGGTCAGAAAGCCTTGATCGCGCCAGACGGTGTAGGGCACGCGGTCTTTCTCGCCGCGATCGGCCAGCCCCTCGGCCGGAAGGTAGAACTGCGCCATGGCGTCAACGGTCCCGTCCTCATGGGGAAAGACGGCGACCAGCGCGGTCAGGTCGCGGGTTGCGGCCATGTCCAGCGCGAGCCAGCACGGTCGTCCCTCCAGATCGGGGCGCAGGGGCGCGCCGCACGCTTTCCATTCCGACACCGGCAGGAACCGGGTCTCGGCCGCGACACGTTGGTTCAGGATCAGGTTTCGGAACGCCGCTTCCTTCGACGGGATGCGTTGCGCCTGCGCCGCCTGCCGGGCCACGTCCTCCAGAGACCGGAAGTCGTCCAGCGCCGGGTTCGCCATGGCCCAGGTCTCGGGCGACCACGGGTCAGCGTCCTCCGGCGCGGCGTAGTGTGTCAGGTGGAATGACGGGTCTTCGATCTCGCCGGACTGAACCCGCTGGCCGTAGTCGATCAGCTCCGACATAGGGGCCAGATCGTCCGCCGCCTGGGTGGATATGACCAGCATCAAGGGCTCGGCGCGGGCGCCCATCGCGGTGTCGAGAGCGTCCAGCAGATCGCGCTTCGCCGCTTGGCCCAGCTCGTCATAGACCACAAACGACGGGCTCAATCCGTGCTTGCCGGGCACGTCTGCCGACAGCGCCGCATAGACGGACCCGTTCTCAAAGTCCTCCATTTCCTTGGCATGGCGGCGCAGGCTGACGCGCTCGTCCAGGAAGGGCACGCGCTCAATAATCGCGGCCATTTCGTTGTAGATCAGAGCGGCTTGCGCCCGATCGTTGGCCGCCGAATAGACTTGGCCCCGCTGCTCCGCCTCCGGCCCCGACAGGTGGCAAAGCGCCAATCCAGCCGCCAGCGCCGTCTTCCCTTGCTTTCTCGGCATAGACAGCACCGCCGTCCGCACCGGGCGGGTCGCCCCATCCGCCACGCCATAGACCGCTTCAAGAAAGGCGCGCTGCCACGGCCGAACCTTGAACTGCGACCCTGCCAAGGCCCCGGACGTGACCGGCAGGAACTCCAGAAAGGCCACGACGCGCTCAACGCGGGTCAGCCCCTCGGCCTCCCACGGCAGGGCTCCCACGGCCTCCGCGGGAGCCTCCACGCTTCGCTTCTTCATCGGCTTCGCGCCGGGTCCACGCAGGCCCATCAGACGCCCCAGTCCTGAACTAAATGGTTTTTCTCATTGCCCGGCGGTCCGGAGGCGAAAGCTCCTTGTCCTGAAAGGGGGTTATCCCCCGCGAGGAACGGGTGCTCGGGATCGAGCGGAAGCCCATCAACGTCGCAGCCTTTGACGGCGACGCCCTTTCCTCCGGCTCGCTCGCGGGCGGCGGTCTTGATCGAATGGCATGACGGGCAGAGGGAGCGCAGGCCATCGGTCGGGGGGAAGGCATGGCCCCCGCGTGAGATGGCGACGATGTGATCGACGTGCTCGGCGATGACGCGTCGGCCGCGTCGGGCGCAGGTCTCGCACAACGGCTGTTCGGAGAGCTTGAGGCGGCGCAGGCGCTGCCATGCGGTTGTCGTGTAGGGCCATTCAGCCATGGGTGATCCTCCGGGCCAGCAGGCGCAGCTCGGCCTCGATTTCTGACTTGTCGATGTGGAAGCGTTCGGGGTCGCGGTGTGACGGCCCGAGGCGGCGCAGACGATCCGCGAGGGCGATCAGCCTTAGGGGGGCGCTAACATCGCTAACAGCCCTAACAAGGGCGCGGGGGAGGCTCATGACCCAGCCTCCTCAATGTTAGCGATGTTAGCGATGTTAGGGGGGGAGATATCAGGGTGAAGGTATTTGCCCCGTCCGACCTTCTGAACCTGCCCGGCTTTCCCCATCCGGCCCAGCAGGAAGCGGACGTTGGCGGACGCCAGACCGCTAACATCGGCGATAACATTCGGGCCGACCGGCTCGGTCTCGCCCGCCAGCGCCTCCAGGATCGCCTTCCTCTCGTCGGATACCCTGACCTCCTTGGCGTCCCCGAGGACGCTCCAGCGGCAGGTATCCCGGTCGAACTCCATAGCCGTGTCGAACTCGGCCACGTCGCGGCCTCGGCCGGAGAGGGTGACGCCCTCGCCGTCGCGGTCGAGGATGATGGTCGTGTCAGCCGCGCCGGTCAGGCCGTTCGTTCCGCTGACCTTCTCCAGCTTGTCACCGGCATCGGCCTTGCGGGTGTGGTGCACGACGACGATCGCCACGCCGAACTCGTCGGCAAGCTCCTTAAGCGGCGTGACGCTTCTGTAGTCGTAGGCATAGGGGGCCTCGGTCCGGCCCTGCGCTGACCGCACCTTGTTGAGCACGTCGATCACAATGAGCCGGGGGTTGCTGGCGGCCTCGATCCAGCGGCGCAGATCGGTCAGCCCGCCGTCGTCCAGCATCCGCATTTCGGTCCAGATCGCCAGGGCATCAGACGGCTTGCGGGCGCAGACCTTTCGCAGGCGGTCTTTCAGCCGTCGCGGGTTGTCCTCCAGCGCGGCATAGAGTGCGGAGCCCTGCGAGCAATGCCGATCCCCCAGGACATAGCCGCCCTCGGCGACGGCGCGGCAGAGGTCCAGCGCGAGCCACGACTTGCCCAGCTTCGGCGCACCGACCAGCAGGGTCAGGCCCGCCGCGATGTAGTCCGGGACAACCCAGGCCACGGGCGGGAACTCCATGTCCCAAAGCTCGGCGGCAGAGAACCGCGACGGACGGGCGGGGCGTTCAAGGCCGTCCAGATCAACGCCCCATTCGGCCAGATGATCGTTCGCGGGTGCCGGACGCCGGACCCATCCGTGCGACCTTGCCACCTCGCTGGACTGCCATCGCCCCTGCCAAAAGACGCTCGTTCCGCCTATCGTGTCGGTTGACGTGTCGCCCTCCACGGGTCGGCGCGGCGTCCGGCACTTGGCCTCGAAATCGCGGGTCACGCTCATGACAGCGCCCCCCGGATGGTGTAGGCTCCAGCCCGGTTAATCCCGACAGATGAGCCGACCCCAGCCCCGGTAGCGCCCGCCAGCGCGCCGGGGTTTTTCGTTGCCGCGTCGGGCCACAACGGGTTAGCCATCGTTCCGGAATGTCGTTTCCGGTCAATGGTGCGGGTTACAGGGGTTCGCCAGTCGAAGCGGTTGTTTTTGCAGGGGAAGTGCTCTTCCCTAGGGACTGCCATGCGGGGCTCCCCTGACAGAACCGTTCGGGACGGTGGTCCGGTCCACGACTCCAGCGCCCAGCGGAAGGCGCGCCGGTTCTTCCCGGCCTTCGTCGCG
>Ga0315902_10013386_pt1 | contig 10608 bp, 8 predicted proteins | sample LakEriMetagenome_9_FD_203523 | JGI IMG/M metagenome (GOLD analysis project Ga0315902, IMG submission 203523) | Freshwater fungal communities from buoy surface, Lake Erie, Ohio, United States - Buoy 12 MA117 | ecosystem: Environmental > Aquatic > Freshwater > Lake > Lake biofilm | place: USA...
AGGCCCGGCACCTCGGGGTTTCGGATGAGGCAATGCTCGAGTGTGTGCAGTGCGCCGCCACCATGGCGGCCGCGTGTGCCTTTGTGAATTCGGCCAACGCCTGACAGGGGGCCGGGCCGGTGACACCATTGAGGGGGAGCCGGTTTGAAGTGCCGAGTCGAACGGGAAGGGGAGTTTGACCCGGTCGGGCCACAGCGGGTAAAACTGGTGGGATGGAAGCCGGGGTCAGGATGACGCCCGGCCTGGTCGCAGACCTCTGTTGATGAGACGAGTACGCATGGCGTCGGGAACGCAGATTCCGTTTGAAGACCTGAAGGCCGGACAGCGGGTGAAGATCACCCAGCGGGTCAAGGTCGGGCTGAAGATCTGGCAGACCGAGGTGACGGGAACGGTCGAACGGACCGAACGCCGCCGCAACGGGCTGCATGTGAAACGCAATTTCGACGACCGCGCCTTCACCGACCTCATCCTGCTCAAAAAGGATGGTGGTCCCGGCGAAGAGACGACGGTCGCCATGGATGAATTCACGCACGTGGAATTGCTGGGTTGAACCAGGACGATTCTTCCCGGTTTGACCCGGCTCACTTCCCTCGGTTCCAAAAGCGACCGAGTGCAGACGGGTGGGCGATCGCCGTCATGTGTCGGGTTGGTCTTTGGATGGGCACGAATGGGTGATTGCGACGCCTGAGTCCACGAACCGTCGTCTCGACAGATGGCCGCGTCTTGGGTGGGCTGGGTTCGGGGGCGTTCTTCGGGATTTCATCCCCAAATTCCTCTGGGAGACCCTCCGGGCGGCGGCGTGATCTTCCCCGAAAGAGGTTCGGGCCTGCTGTCGGGGAATGCCAAGGTTCAATCCGGGAGATCTCCGGGGAATTTCCGGATGGGTTTTATCTCTGTTTCCGGTTCTTCGCTCCATGACTGGATCTCATCCCGACGAGAAATTCCCGGGCCAATCTTCCCCGACGGTGGTCGCTGACCGTGAGGGGGATTGCACCCATCCGATGGTCGCCCCCCGGGGGGATGGTCTGTTGGGCTGGGTTGCTCTCGGGCTCTCCACCGCTTCGACCGTCGTGTATCTCGCGACCAGCCACGCACTATTGACCTATCTCGAGTTCCTGACCGGCTCGGTCCGCAAGGTTCTGGGAGCGTCCCCGTGAATTGGCTCGCGACTTTGGGTTATCTCGCTGGCGTGGCGCTGGTGGGGGGGGCTTGGCCTGACGGGTGGTGCACTGGCGGGCCGCGGGAGACAGCCGCGTGGCGTTGGGCGATTCGGGCCACCGTGATGACAGTGGCGTTCTACCTCCCTTTTTACCTGCTGGGGTTGCTCGAACTGGCGACCGGCCGGGCGGTGGTGCACACCAGCAACGCGGTCGCCCTGCTCTGGCTGGGTGTGGGGGGAGGGCTGACCCTGCGAGCGGTCCGTGAGACGGCGCTGGTGCGATGGCGTGGCGGACTGAGGGGTCTCGGTTGGCCCCGGTGGGACGCTGGCCTGGCGCTGGTGGCGTGGGCGGGGTTGGGGGCCCTGTTGATGACCATGTTTCCCCTGGGGTACGAGTCGCTCTGCTATCACCTGCCGATGGGGGTGCATTTCTTCCAGGAGGGGACACTCCGGGTTTGGGATTCCGCCCAGATGCACACCCAGCCCGCGAACGCCAGCCTGCTGTTCGGGTTTCTCTTGAACAGTCTGCCGGAACGGGTGGTCTGCGCGGCGAATTTGCTGTTTGTCATTCCGCTGGTCGCCGCCCTGTACGAGTTGTCGCGCTCGGTCGGCACAGACCATCGCGACGCGACAATCGCCGTGCTGGCGGTCGTGTCGATTCCCATCGTCATGTACAACTCGGCATTTCCGATGGCCGAGGGGGGAGCGCTGGCCTTTCTGGCGGTCAGCCTCATGATCGTTTGCCGTCCGGGGCCGCTCTCCTGGCCCGCGCTGCTGCTCGCCGGTGTCTCAGCCGGGTTGTCGTATGGTTTCAAGCCGGTGGTTCTCTCGGCCCTGCTGATCCTGACGGTGGTGGTGTGGCTGCGGGGGCTGTGGTCGGGTCGGGGAATCGCCGTTGCCAGCGTCCGCACCGGAATTTTTGGTGTGATGTTGCTGGCGGGCTGTGGTTACTGGTTGATTCGCAACCATGTCGAGTTTGGCAATCCGACCTATCCGCTGCAGTTGCCGCTGCTGACCCGACTGTTCGAGTGGCCGATTGCCCCCGATTTGGATTATGCCTCGTATCCTCCCTTGGTCTCCCCCTGGACCAATGCCCGTTGGGAGTGGCTGATCTATCCCTGGACCGAGTGGCATCGGGTGGCGGGAGTCGGGCCGGGGTATGCCAGCGGTGTCGGATACAGCCAGCGGTCGGGCCTGGGGGTGTTTTTCGCCGGGGTGGGGCTGCCGGTGTGCGCCACCGTGGTGCTTGGGCTGCTGACCGGCCGCGTGTCGCGGCGCGACCTCGTGGTTGTGCATTTGGCGGGGTTCTCGATCGTGCTGTTCATCTGGTGGAAATTCGCTGGATTCGACCCCTATTACACCACCCCGGGGATGCTGTTCCTGGCACCGGTGACGGCATGGATGCTGGCCCAGGCACGGGGAGCCGCACGCCCCCTGCTGCGTGGGCTGGTGGCCCTGACGGGGGGCTTCATGCTCTTCGTGTTTGTCTCTTCGATTCTGTTGTTTTTCGGCAGTCACATTGTCCAATCGCGCGAATTCAGCCGGGACAGCTTCTTCCGGTATCCTGCGGCACTCGACCGACTGCCCGATGGTGCCGTCGTGATCAACCTGTATGGCCGCCCGACGAACTATCCCGCCCTGGGTCGACGGCTGACCAATCGGGTGATCAGTCTCGAAGCCGCGGTGCAGGCGGCGCTGGGACCCGCAGCCAACACCATGGAAATCCGCAACCAGCCGAATTCTCCCGCCATTCCGCTGCCCGAACGTTTTCTGAAAGAGCGGGGGGTCACCCACATTGTCGGGCGTTCCGATCGGGAGGTGTTGCTTCCCCCCGGTTGGCACGTGCGCGAGATCGACCAGGTGGCCAAGACGGCCAAGGAAGGGAACGAAAGCCCGGCGATGGTGCTCTACGAACTGCATCAGTCTCCGTAGAATCGCGTCGCATTCGCCGGAAAGCTCACGACTGCCACGACCGAGTGTTCCCCCTCCCCCCCCCCTGGTCCAACTGTGATCTGGGGTCCAACTATGACCTGGCGATCTTTTGGGGCAGTGCGTTGGGGCCGGCAACACTCTCCGTCAATGACAAGACCGCGTGCTCGACTGTCTCAATGGTCAATTGGCGCAATGGTCAATTGGCGCAATGGTCAATTGGCGCAATGGTCAACTGGCGGACCGGGCAACTGTCAAACCGGGAGACGAGAAGGGGGAGGCGTCATGCCCGGGCCGTTCGGCACAGCGCCCGCTTCAACCCGGTTGGTTGGACTGAGGACGCGATCGTGTCGGTGGTCCGAAATCATCTTGTCGAAACGCTGCCGGGCCGAGGATTTCACGCACGGTGTATTGCGGCTTGCGGTTCACATTGAGGTGCAGCCGACCGAGGTATTCTCCAATCATCCCCAGCGAGAGCAGTTGCAGTCCTCCCAGCACGAGAATCGCGATGATCAGCGAAGCGAAGCCCGGAACGGTAATGTCGGCTGCCAGGTAGCGCACCAGGTAAAACAGGGCCCCCAAAATGCCCCCGCAGGCGACCAGAAAGCCGATGGCCGACACCAGCTGCAGCGGCAGCAGCGAGAAGTTGGTGAACAGATTGAGTGACAGGCTCAACAATTTCCCCAGCGAGTATCCCGAGCGACCGGTGGCGCGGGGCTGGTGCTTGACGAGGACTTCGCCGACCCGCTGGGTGTTCCAGGCCAGCAGGCCGTCGATGTAGGTGAAGTTGAGATCGTACGACAGGATGCTTTGCACGAGTGGCCGACGGATGATGCGGAAGGCGGTCACGGTCCGGCTGGTGTCGAAGACCAGGCGATAAAACGCGTTCACGATCAACGAGCCCAGGTTGCGCCAGGACGCATGCTCTTTACCGTCATACTGACCATAGACCAGGTCCATCTTGGTCTGCCGGATGTGTTGCCACAGCTTGGGAATCTCTTCGGGGGGATTTTGCAGGTCATCGTCCATGGTGACGATGTACTCGCCCCGCGCCTGGCGAAAGCCACACATCAGGGCGTTGTGCTGTCCGAAGTTCCGCATCAGGTTGATCGCGATCACCTGCTCGGAATGCTGCTGCTGGAGCTGCTGCACCACGCTCCACGTGTCGTCGGGACTGCCGTCGTTGACGAGAATGATTTCATGCGTGACATCCAGTGTCCGCAAGACAGCCAGCAGCCGCTCGACGAGCGGGCAAATGGTCTCACGCGATCGGTAGACGGGAATCACCACGGACAATTCAGGCATGGCAGGCGTCATGACGGTGGCAGACAAGGGGACAAACCCGGCCGAGGCATCCCGTGGGCCGACAGTCCGGGAGATCCATGCGGATTCACCTTCGGCCCGGGAAGCTGGAGGCTAGGGCAGATTCGGCGTGGGAGACCAGAGGTGGTAGAGAGCGGAGACTTCGGACGGGAGGTATCCCAATTGCCCGTACAGTCGGCAGGCGGCAAGGTTATCTTGCTGGGTGACCACGGTCGACTCGCTGGCGCCGGCCTCCTGCATCCAGGCGAGGGCCCGCGTGACCAGCCCGGTCCCCACGCCCCGTCCCCGACACGAGGCATCCACCGCCAGCAGTCCGATGTCTCCCACCGAATCCCGCAGGGTCACCGTGGCCAGACCCACGGTCCGTCCCGATCGGTCGCTGGCCACCAGAACCAGGTCGGCCAATTCCTGCCGGGTCGAACGCTCGATCCAGATTTCATAGAGGGCCTGGAACCTGGCCGTGCCCAGTCGCCCGTCGCGGCGGAAACGACTGTACTCTCCCGCGGCGATCGCCAGGGCGACCAATTCGGGAGTCGCGGGACCGGGAGGAAACGCGTCAATGGTCACATCACGGGGGGCCGGGGCCGTCGTGGGACGAGACAACCCGCGCAGCGACCGTCGGTAGACCACCTTGCGATCGGCCAGAAAACCGGTCCAGGGGGCGAACCACTCGTCGGTCACCGGCAGCGAGGGGTCCGCGGGCCAATAGGCGAGTTGCAGCCCCGCCTGTTCCGCCCGGGCCAGTGCGTGCCGGACCCCTTCCTGGGAGAGCCGCGGGTCGAGCAGCCGGGCAATCGGAAGGCCGAAATGGGCCGAGTCCCATTCGAGATACCGAAACCCCGCGGGCTCGGGTCGGTCAGTGGGGGGCATGCGAGCCCCCTTCCGGCGAACAGGTGACGCCGACTGTGACGCGGTCGTGGCGGGCCGGCGCAGAGTTGGACGGCACGAGGCTGGCCATCAGGATCCCCGGCTCTGCAGGAAGTCGGTCACCTGGCGGACCACCTCCCGCTGTTCCTCTTCGAGAATCTCGTAGAACAGGGGGAGTCGCAGCAGGCGGCTGCTGAGATCGTTGGTGACTGGCAATTCATCGCCCCGGTATCCATAGCGTTTTCCCATGGGAGATGAGTGCAGGGGAACGTAGTGAAACACAGCGAGAATGCCATGCGCCTTGAGATGAGCCATCAGGGCATCCCGGGTCGCCGTGTCGTTCAGCACGATCCAGAACAGGTGCGAGTTGCTGGTGCAGTCGCCCGGGATCTGGGCGCGGCGGAGCAGACCTGCCGTCTCCAGCGGGGCCAGCTCGCGGTCGTAAAACTCGTACGCCTGGCGCCGCCTGGCACTGATCGAGTCCATCAGCTCCAGCTGCCCATACAGGAAGGCCGAGCAGATCTCACTGGGGACATACGACGAGCCGATGTCGACCCACGTGTACTTGTCGACCTGGCCCCGCAGGAACTGGCGGCGATTGGCCCCCTTGTCGCGGATGATCTCGGCCCGCTCGATGTACTCGGGGGCATTGATGCACAGGGCCCCACCTTCGCCACAGATGAAGTTCTTGGTCTCGTGGAAGCTGTAGGCTCCCAGGTGCCCGATCGAGCCGAGAGGCCGTCCGCGATACGACGCGTTGACCCCCTGGGCGGCGTCTTCAATCACCACCAGGTTGTGGGCCCGGGCGAGTTCCATGATCCGGTCCATGTCGCAACTGACCCCGGCGTAGTGGACGGGGACAATCGCCCTGGTGCGGGGACTGAGGGCCCGCTCGATGAGGTTTTCGTCGAGGTTCAGGGTGTCGGGGCGCACATCGACGAACACCGGGTGGGCCCCCAGTCGCACGACCGCATTCGCAGTCGACACGAAGGTGAAGGAGGGGAGGATCACCTCATCCCCCGGCTGGAGATCGCAGAGCATGGCCGCCATTTCGAGGGCGGCGGTGCACGATGGGGTCAGCAGCACCTTGGGAATGCCGAATTGCTGTTCGAGCAGCGCGGCACACTGCTGGGTGAACGGTCCATCGCCGGAGATGTCTCCATTGGCCACCGCCCTGGCGATGTAAAAAAGTTCCTTCCCTGCGATAAACGGTTTGTTGAAGGGAATCTTGATCGACATGAAACGAGTCGGAATGAAATGTGGATTTGGCCGCGACGAATCGATCGGCTCCGTCCAGTTTGAACGGCGAGACACATTGGCAACGGCGGTCCGAGTCGCCGAAGCGCGAAACTTTGCGAATTGTCGCCAACCGCCAGGAATCTGGCAATCCCGCGAGGGGGCTTGAGAGGGGGCATTCTACAGTTCGGCTGGGACGGTCGGTGACCAGGCCGCCTGTGGGGAAGGTTGTCCAGAAGGCTTCGGAATCGAACGACAATGACGCGGGTTATTGCCGGGTTCAACGTTATTGATTTTTCACAAGTCCGATTCCGTCGCTAAACTCGCGGGGTGCTGTGCGAACTCGTCGTTTGTCGACGGTCGCGATCCCCAGTGTGTGTTTTGGTTGCCTTAGCCCAAGATCGAACGACTCACATGTCTCCTTGTCTGAATCTCGGAATTATTGGTTGTGGTCGGGTGACTGAAATGCACCATTGGCCTGCGATCAGTGGTTTGTCAGGTCAATTACGGGTTGTGGCCGTGGCCGACCCCGACGAGTCAAAGGCAGGGAAACTGGCGTCTGTGATGGGAGCTTCCTGTATCGCCACAGATGTGTCAGGAATCTTGCGAGAGACACGAGAACGTCTTGATGCAATCGCTGTTCTCACTCCACCATCCGAACATGCGGACATTGTCGAAATGGCCTTGGACGCAGGCAAGCATGTCTTTCTCGAGAAGCCAATATCACTGACCCTGTCGGATGCGGATCGGATTGTCACAGCGACAGCGAAACATGCTGCACAGGTCTTGGTGGTTGGATTTCAGTTGCGACAGCATCGACTGATTCGAGAGATTGCGAAACTCGTCAGGGAAGGAATGATCGGCGAGGTTCGCCTGATTCGTACTTTCTGGACCTGTTCCCTCCGGGGGAGATTGGATATTCCGTCGTGGCGAAATCGGCGCATAACCGGCGGGGGCGTTTTGACGGAACTCGCTGTCCACCACTTCGATCTTGTACGTCATCTGACCGGATTGGAAGTGACTGAGGCTTTGGCAGTGAGCGAGCATGGCGAGGGAGACGATGAAGCTGCGTCCGTCACGCTGCGTCTGAGCAATGGTGCGATCGCTGCATGTGTGTTCACAGAACACGGGGGGGATGCCCAGGAGGTCGAATTGATCGGCTCGCGTGGACGACTTGGATGTTCTCTCTACCGGTTCGACAGTCTTGTTTTCACTCCCACAGGATGCGTCAATGGCCGAGCTTGGCAATGGACGCAGACCATGAAGGAATTTCCCAGGGTTTTACCGGTTCTTCGTCGTGGGGGAGATCTCGTCGAGAGCTATCGCCAGGAATGGCTGGCTTTCTGTGATGCCATCTCGGGGAGGGGACTTTGGAATGCTACGGCGGAAGATGGTCGGGAGGCACTTCGGGTTGTCCTCGCATCACAGGCCAGTGCGAACCTCGGCAGGTCGGTTCCGGTCTCCATGGCCCCGCCTGCGCCACCGAAGGTTCCAGGGAGGGTGGAATATTCAGGGAACTTGGATCGGGAAGCTCAGTCTGTTGAGGTTGCACGGTCTTCCGCGAGTGAAATCTCTGCAATTATCGTGACTCGCAGAGATTTCGGAGCGATTCGTCGAACTGTCGGATACCTGAGGCAACAGACGATTTCTACACGGATGGAAATCGTCGTTGTTTGTCCTTCCCTTGGGGAGTTGGGACTGACTCCATCGGATTCAGAGGGGTTTCACGAATTTCAGGTCGTTGAGATTGGCACCATTACTTCGATTGGCAGCGCCAATGCGGCAGGTGTCAGGGCAGCCAAGTCGCCAATCGTTGTGCTGTGCGAAGATCATGCATTTCCAGACCAATCCTGGGCCGAGGAACTGGTTCGTGCGCACCGGGTGCCCTGTGTTGTCGTGGGGCCAGCCGTTTACAATGCCAATCCCGGTACGATGGTCAGTTGGGCCGACTGCCTCATTGGATATGGACCATGGCTGCAGCCGATACCCGCGATGCCACCCACACATCTTCCCGGACACAACAGCAGTTATAAGAGGGCGATTCTGCTGATGTATGGATCACGGCTCGAGGCGATGCTGGAAGCGGAGACCATCCTGCATTGGGATCTCTCCCGTCGCGGGGGGCAATTGGTTTTGGAACCACGGGCCCGCCTGGCGCATACCAACTTCGCCTTGTGGGGAATGTGGACCCGCGTGCAGTTTCACGCGGGACGAATGTTTGGGGCCACACGAGCAGGTTCTTGGCCGAGATGGAAGCGTTGGATCTATGCTCTGGCCTCACCATTGATTCCAATGGTCCGACTCAGCCGAACCTGGACTCATGCCCGCCGGCTCAATGAGGCTCACCATTTTCTGCCGAAGGTACTGCCGGCCCTGGTCTGGGGCCTGTTGATCGATGGACTTGGACAGATGGTCGGTTATTCCCTGGGAGTGGGGCTGTCTCGCGAAAAACTTTGCGAATACGAGTTCGAACGCGTGCGTTATATCACGGAGCAGGATCGTTCTGCTTTGGAAAAGAGCGATAAACCATAACAATCCTGGATCGCCTTCAATCAATTTGTTACTGGAAGTACGCAGCAAACGAATCACCCCCCCGCCCCCAGATGCTTCACAAAAAATTCCGTCCTGCGCCGTCGGCCATAGTTCGACTCGGCGGCCCCATGCCCCGCACCCGGGATCAGCAGCAGGTCGAAGTCGCGGTCGGCCTTCACCAGGGCGTCCACCACCTGCAGCGTCGAGGCCGGGTCGACGTTCCGGTCGAGTTCTCCCACCACCAGCAGCAGCTTTCCGGTGAGTCGGTGTGCCTGCGTCACGTTCGACTGCTCGGCATAGTGCGGGCCCAGCGGGTAACCCATCCACTGCTCGTTCCACCACACCTTGTCGACCCGGTTGTCGTGGCAGCCGCAGTCGGCCACCGCCACCCGGTAGAAATCGCCGTGCCACAACAGCGCCCCCAGGGCGTTTTGCCCCCCGGCGGACCCGCCGTAAATGCCGACCCGCGCCAGGTCGAGTTCGGGAAACTTTTCCGCGGCCCCCTTCAGCCAGGCGATGCGGTCGGGAAAGCCCGCGTCGGCCAGGTTCTTCCAGCAGACATCGTGAAACGCCTTCGACCGCTGGCTCGTCCCCATGCCGTCAATCTGCACCACGATCATCCCCCGCTCGGTCAGATCCTGGTTCCCCCAGTACGGGGTGAAGGCCTTGGGGACATGGGCCGCGTGCGGACCGGCGTAGATGTTTTCCACCACTGGATACCTGCGCCCGGCCTCGAAGTGGCGGGGCCAGTGGATGATGCCATGGATGGGGGTCTGCCCATCCCGTCCCGGAACGACCAACCGCGTCGGAAACCGCCTTCCCGCCGCGAGAAACTCACTGGCATCGGCCGTCTCCAGCCGTGTCACCAGCGTCCCGTCGGTTCCCCGCCGCAGTTCGTGCACCGGCGGCAGGTCGACCCGCGACCAGGTATCGACGAAGAACCGCCGGTCGGGTGACCACTGCACCTGGTGCGTGCCGTCTCCCTCGGTCAGCCAGGTCAGACCGCTGCCGTCGAAATTCACCCGGCCGTAATGGAGATGGTAGGGATCCTGCCCGGCGTGGTTCCCCCCCGCCCGGAACCAGATCTGTCGGTTGTCGACATCGACCCGCTCGACATCGCGGACGACCCACTCGCCGCGGGTCACCTGGTTGCGCAGCTCGCCCGTCGCCAGGTCAAACCGGTAGAGATGGTTCCACCCATCCCGTTCCGACATCCACAGCAGGTCCCCCGTCTCTTCCAGCAGCCGCAGGAAGAACTTGCCCGAATAATCGACGAAGGTGCCACTGGTCTCGGTGACGAGGGGAGTGACCATTCCGGTGGCGGCGTCGATCGCCAGCACCCGCAGGGTCTGATGCCCGCGCTGGTTGTAGACGCACCACACCCGGTCTCCCGTCTTGTTCCACCGCAGGTCATCGATGTTCCACGGATTGTCGAGCAGCGTGTGGTCGATCGGAATCGCGCGCTGCGCGGGAATGTCAAACAGCCGCAGTTCGCGTTTGGGCAGGGGATCGCCCGGCTTGAGGTACGGATAGGTGTGCAGCACCGGCCGGCCACCGCTTTT
>Ga0315902_10013388_pt1 | contig 10608 bp, 10 predicted proteins | sample LakEriMetagenome_9_FD_203523 | JGI IMG/M metagenome (GOLD analysis project Ga0315902, IMG submission 203523) | Freshwater fungal communities from buoy surface, Lake Erie, Ohio, United States - Buoy 12 MA117 | ecosystem: Environmental > Aquatic > Freshwater > Lake > Lake biofilm | place: USA...
CCCAGACCCGGGGCCTGCGCAAGGTGCTGCTCGAGGGTGTGGAGCTCTACCGCGCCGAGGCGGCCAACCGCGAAACCATCGAGAAGTTCGGTCACGGCACACCCAACGACTGGATCGAGCGTCATCTTTATACCCGCCATCCGAGCATCGGCATCTATCTCACGCTGCTGATCGACGTCCTGCTTTTCGGCGCCATCGGCCTCACGGTCTTCGCGGTGCAGATGCTCTGGATACCGGTGACCGCCGCCGGCATCATCAATGGCATCGGGCACTACTGGGGCTACCGCAACTGGGACTGCCCGGATGCCAGCACCAACATCCTGCCATGGGGCATCCTCATCGGCGGCGAGGAGCTGCACAACAACCACCACGCCTACGCCAGCTCGGCCAAGCTCTCGGCGAAGTGGTACGAGTTCGACATCGGCTGGTTCTACATTCGTACGCTCAGCCTGATCGGGCTGGCCCGCGTGCGCCGACTGGCACCCACGCCGAAGTTCACGGCAGCCCGGCCGGTGGTCGATGTCCAGACCCTGCAGGCTGTCATCGTCAACCGTTATGACATGATGGCCGCCTTCGCCGACACGCTGCGGCGAGCCTGCGCCGAGGAGGCCCGGCGACTGGGCAACGCGGCACCGCAGCGTGCCCTGCTGGCGTCGTCGCGGTCCTGGCTGGTGCGCGACACCGCCAAGTGGACGGCCGAGCAGAAGGCCCGCCTCGGTGAGGTCTTCGCGGCCAGCGAGCGGGTGCGCAAGCTGGTCGAGATGCGCGAGGAACTCGCGGCGCTCTGGGAGCGTTCCACCCTCAGCCGCGATCAGCTGCTCGAGAAGCTGCAGCAGTGGCTGGCGCGTGCCGAGGCCAGCGGGCAGGTTCCGCTGCAGGAACTCGCGCTTCGAGTGCGGCGCTACGCCGCCTGAGGGTGCGACAGCATCGCGACAGCCGGTCGCGATGCTCAAGAAAAACCCCGCCTAGGCGGGGTTTTTTGTGGACGCGCCTGGTGCCCGACGTGGGGCACTGCGCCTTACTTGATCTTGGTTTCCTTGTAGGCCACGTGCTTGCGCGCGACGGGATCGAACTTCTTGATCTCCATCTTTTCGGGGTGCGTGCGCTTGTTCTTGGTGGTGGTGTAGAAGTGGCCGGTCCCGGCGGTGGACTCGAGCTTGATCTTGTCACGCATGGTGGAGGGCTCCTGTCAGCGGGCGTTGATGGGCGGCGTCAGACAGCGGCGCCGCGGGCGCGCATGTCGGCCAGCACCACATCGATGCCCTTCTTGTCGATGAGACGCAGGGCGGCATTGGTCAGGCGAAGGCGCACCCACCGGTTTTCGCCTTCAACCCAGAACCGGCGCGACTGCAAATTGGGCAGGAAGCGGCGCTTGGTCTTGTTGTTGGCGTGCGAGACATTGTTGCCCACCATCGGGGCTTTGCCGGTCACCTGGCATACGCGGGCCATGGCCATGCTCCTGAGAAGGCGGCGGCCTTCGGGCGCGCCGCGGTCAATACTGAAAAAGGCGCGCCAAGGCGCCGAAAAGCCCTCGATTATGCCGCGCTCGTCAAGCCATGTCCAGCGAAAGGATGGGCGGCGCGATGGGACACGGCTGGCTGTCGTGTCACAGCCAGCCCCGCTCGGCAAAGGAGACGCAACGGCTGCCTGCCACGATCAGGTGGTCGAGTACCGGGATCTCGAGGGCTGCCAGTGCCTGACGCAGCGCATCGGTGAGGAGGCGGTCGGCGGTGCTGGGCTCGGCGACGCCCGAGGGGTGGTTGTGTGCCAGGATCACTGCGGCGGCATTCAGCCGCAGCGCCTGGCGGGCGACCTCACGCGGGTAGACCGCGGTCTGCGACAAGGTCCCTCGGAAGAGTTCGCATGCTGCAATGACCCGGTGCTGGCTGTCGACGAACACGCCGACAAAGCATTCCACCGGTCGGTCGCGCAGCCACAGCCCCAGAAAGCGCCGTACGGCGTCGGGGGAGCCGAGGATGTCGTGCTCGGTGAGCGCCTCGAGCTCGGCGCGGCGCATCAGCTCGGTGACCGCTCGCAGCCGGCGCCACCGGCCGGCGGCCACGCCAGGTGGCGGCTCGGGCCCGAGCAGCTGGCGCAAGCTGGGGCAGGCACGCAGATCGCGGCGCGCCCGCGCGAGCGCGCCCGGGGTGTGCCGGCCGTCGAGCGCCAGCGCGAGCAGCAGGCTGTGGTCGGGCGCCGTGGGGGCAAGGCCTGGCATACAATCCGGGGAACTCATGAGCACTCCTCTCGTTCAGGGCGATTCGCATCTCACGCTGCACTACCGCATCAGTCTGGCCGATGGCGGTGGCGAAGTCGTCAGCACTTTCGGCGGATCCCCGGCAACCCTTCAGCTGGGGTTAGGCCAGATGGCCGAGCCGCTCGAACGGTGTCTGCTCGGGCTGGCACAGGGCAGCGATGGGCGTTTCGCGTTACCGCCCGGTCAGGCCTACGGTGATCGCAACCCCGCGCTGGTCCAGCGTGTGGCCCGTGCGGTGCTCGAGGCCCATGCCGAGCCGGGTACCGAGTGGTGCCCGGGCGATCTCGTCGATTTCCCCGCCCCAGATGGCGGACGATTCGCCGGGGTGCTGAAGTCCATCGACGAGCGCGGTGCGATTTTCGACTTCAATCACCCGCTGGCGGGGCGCCCGATCCTGTTCGAGGTGCGGATCATCGCGGTGCTCTGACGCCATGAACGACCATCATCCCGTCGCCGAGGGAGGCCTCGCCATGGAAGCCCTGCTCGCGCAGCCGCGCGGTTTCTGCGCGGGTGTCGACCGCGCGATCGCGATCGTCGAGCGCGCGCTCGACCTCCACGGTGCGCCCATCTATGTGCGCCACGAGATCGTTCACAACGACCATGTCGTGGCCGATCTGCGCGGCAAGGGAGCGGTCTTCGTCGAGTCCCTCGACGACATCCCGGCCGGCGCTACGGTGGTCTTCTCGGCGCATGGTGTGTCGCGCGCGGTCCGCGACGAGGCGCAGGCGCGCGGTCTTCGCGTCTTCGACGCGACCTGTCCGCTCGTCACCAAGGTGCATGTCGAGGTGGCACGCATGCGCCGCGAAGGACGCGAAGTCGTCATGATCGGCCACGCCGGTCACCCCGAGGTGGAAGGCACGATGGGGCAGGTCGATAGCGGCATCCACCTGATCGAGTCCCTGGAGGATGTCGCCCGTCTTGAAGTAACCGATCCCCGGCGCCTGGCCTACGTCACCCAGACCACGCTGTCGGTCGATGACTGTGCCGAGATCATCTCGGCACTGCGCGCCCGCTTCCCCGAGGTGGCCGAACCCAAGAAGCAGGACATCTGCTACGCCACCCAGAACCGCCAGGACGCGGTCAAGTTCATGGCGCCCCAGTGCGATCTGGTGCTGGTCATCGGCTCTCCCACCAGCTCCAACAGCAATCGCCTGCGCGAAGTGGCCGCCAAGATGGGTTGCGAGGCCCACCTGATCGGCGGCGCCGCGCAGCTCGACCCGGCCTGGCTGGTCGGGCGTCGGCGTATCGGCATCACCGCGGGCGCGTCGGCACCCGAGGTGCTGGTCACCGAGGTGCTCGATCGTCTGCGAGCGCTCGGCGTGCAGGCGGTGCGTCAGTTGCCCGGCGTCGAGGAAGACACCGCCTTCCCGCTGCCGCGCGGCCTGGCTCGGGAGTCCTGAGCGCCCGCCTGCGGACCCGTTGCCGCCCGTCGGTGCCGGCGGGCGCGTTCGTCGGGTAGCCCTGCCCGCCCCGCATCACGCTGCCTAGACTGCGCACGGAGCGTGGTGTCGGAGCGTGGCGATGAGAGGCAGAGGATTCACCCTGATCGAATTGATGGTCGCGGTCGCGGTCGTCGCGATCCTGGCGGCAACGGCTATGCCGGCCTACCGTGACTACACCGTTCGTTCGCAACTGGTCGACGCCACCGCTGCGCTGGCCGATCAGCGCGTGCGCATGGAGCAGTACTACGCCGATAACCGCCACTACGGCGATGGCAGCTGCGGGGTGTCCGTCCCGATCCTCGAGCGTTTCGAGCTCGGCTGTGCGCTGGGCACCGATGGCCAGGGTTATGAGATCACCGCGACAGGCCGCTCGGACAGTCTGCTCGCGGGTTTCAAGTACAGCATCGATCAGGCGAACCGCCGGGTCACGGTCACCTGGGGCGCCGGCTGGGGCAGCGTGCCCACCGCGGGCGCCAGTCGCTGGCTGATCCGCAAGGAATGACGTGCGCATGGCTCGCTCCCCGTCGGTTCAGGTCGGCTTCACGGTCGTGGAGCTGATGATCACGCTGCTGGTGGTCGCAATCATGCTGCGCATCGCGATGCCTGCCTTCGCCACCTGGATCGGCAACGTGCAGTTGCGCGGTTCGGCAGAGTCGGTGATCAACGGCCTCAATCTCGCCCGGGCCGAGGCACTGCGGCGCAATGCGCGCGTACTGTTCACGATGGCTGGTGACGATGGCGGCACGACCGCATGGTCGATCTGTCAGGTGGTGGCAGGCGGCACCACCTGCGACACCAACCTGCCGGTCATCCAGGTGCGCGACGGCGGCGAGGAGTCCGGCCGCGCCCGTGCCGGGGCGACCACCACGGTGTCGCTCGCCGAGCCCGGCGCCGTGGCCACCGCCCTGTCGCCCGGCGAAGGCATGCCCGCCTCGGTGATCTTCGACGGTCGCGGCCGACCGCTGGTGGCCACGGGCTGGGCCAACACCGTGCGCATCGATGTGCGCAACACCAGCCTTCCCGCTGACGAGGAGCGTCGCATGGTGGTGCTGCTGGGTGCGAGCGGCGGGGCGCGGATGTGCGACCCGCTGACATCGGCCGGCGATCCGCGAGCCTGTTGAGGACGATGATGATGAGGATCACGAAGGCTGGGCAGCGCCGCCGTGGCGCTGGCGGACCGGAGCGCCAGCGCGGGCAGCGCGGCTTCATGATGGTCGAGGCGCTGGTTGCGATTCTGGTGTTCTCGCTCGGCATCCTCGGCGTGGTTGGCATGCAGGCGCGTTCGGTGCAGATGATGAGCGATGCCACGCTGCGGGCGCAGGCGGCGCAGCACGCGTCGGAGCTGATCGCCGAGATGTGGACGGTCGATCCATCGTCGCTCGGCACGCTGTTTTCGAGCAGTCCGGCCGGTGCCCGCTACACGCAGTGGCGCGGCCGTGTGGAGAGCGGCAGCACGGCGCTGCCAGGTGCGGCGACGCTGCCGCCGCAGGTCACGGTGGCCACCGCGCAGGTGGCCTATCCGCCGACGCTCGCCTTCGGCAACCAGACCGCGACCACGGTGACGGTGACCGTGCGCTGGCAGGCGCCCGGGTCGGCCGCGGCGAGCTCCTACACCACCACCGCGATGATCCTGGAGCCGCAATCGTGACCAGGATGTCGCGCCACCTTCGCCTCGCCCGACGCGCGCGGCAGGCAGGCTTCACGTTGCTCGAGCTGATGGTCGCGTCGGTGATCGCGATGGTTGCGGCCGTCACCATCTTCCAGACGATGTCGGTCAGCGAGGAGCGTCGGCGCAGCACGACCAGCGGCAGCGAGGGCCTGCAGGCGGGGGTGTTCGCGCTGGCCAGCCTCGAGCGCGCGATCGTCAACGCGGGCTTCAATCTGACCGCGATCAGCGACACCACGTATGTGTCGCCGGTGCGCAGGGTCACGCCCGGCAGCGGTTTCGTGCTGTCGAGTACCACGCCGCCGCGCCCCGAGCTTCATCTCGGCTGCACGTTCACGCACAGCGGCCAGACCTATCGGGCGGCGCCGCTGCTTGCCGCCGCGACCGGTGCCAACGCCGGCATCGACACCGACACGCTGACGATCTTCAGCGGCAGCAGTGCGACCGTGCCTTTGCCGGTGCCGGCGACCGGCACCGTCGAGGCGGGTGCCACCGCGATCACGATGGCCTCTATCCACGGCTTCCAGGTCGACGACTGGGTCCTGGTCTACGAGCAGAGCGACGCTGCCAGCCCGGGAACCACGCGGCCGGTGGCCTGCACGCTCGGCCGCGTGACCGCGCGCACGCCAGCCTCCGAAAACGGCACGATCACGATGGCCCCCGGTGCGGCGGCCAAGTACACGCAGCCGGTGGTCATCAACCTTGGTCGCGCACCGACGCTCGAGCGCTTCGTCGTCGATGCGAACGGGCGGCTCACCGTGACCAATCTGCTGGGCACCGCCGGGCCGCAGGTGCTCGCCGACAACGTCGTGGCGATGCGGGTCCAGCTGGGCATCGACCGCGGCAACGACGACGTCATCGATGAGTGGATCAATGCGCCCGCAACCATCGACACCTGGCTCAATCCGGACAATCCGCTGCCGCCGAACCAGGTGGGAATCCCGGGTGGCGGCGGTGCCGGTGGCGGTGGCGGTGGCGGTGGCGGTGGCGGTGCTGCAGCCCGCGCCTTCCACCAGATCAAGGCGGTGCGCGTCGGCCTGCTGATCCGCAGTCCGCAGTTCGAGCGCGCCGAGGAGAAGGGTGGCTGCATGATCACCGACGGGGCCAAGCGCCAGATCCTGCCGGCGCGCACCGGTAACGCAGCTGCCGGCCTTCCCGACATGCCGGCCAGCGGCACTTACACGTTCGAAGGCGACCAGCGCTGCTTCCGCTACAACACGGTGAGCGCGGTGCTGGGTCTGCGCAATGCGCTGCTGAGCGAGATGTGAGCATGACCCATGGCTACCCGAATCCGCGGCGCCAGCGGGGTGCCGCGCTGATCGTCGCACTGGTCGCGCTGGTGGCGATGATCACGGCCGGCTTCGCGCTGTTCCGGTCGGTCGACAACGCGAACATGGCGTCGATGAACTACCAGCTGCTGCGCAGTGCCGAGCAGAACGCCGACATGGCCTTCAACGATGCGCTGCTCGCCTACATGCAGTCGCACCCGACCGCCTCGCTCAACGTGATGGACCGCAACAGCAATCAGGAGACGATCGCGTATTTCGCCTCCCAGCGCCCGCAGAATGCCGACGGCCTGCCCACGACGCTGACCGATCTGGCGGCGCCCGCCTGGACGGCCAATGGCCCGCAGCCCACCGGCTGGGCGGGCGAGCAGATCGATGCCACCTCGCGGCAGCTGCGCCGCTATCTCATCGAGCGTCTCTGCGACGCCGAGGGCGTGGCCACCGCCGCGGCCTGCCGCCGCTACGAGTACCGGTTCCCGCGCAACTGCCTGAACAACTGCGCCGAGTCCACGAACGAGTGGCTGCCCTTCGTGAGGGTGACCGTGCGCATCGACGGGCCCAAGAACGCGGTGGTCTATGCGCAGATGTTCCTGAAGGGCGACTGAGTCGCTGCGGTTCGCGAGCCCCGCGGCCGGCACGCCGCCGGGGCGCGCCGATCTTCGATACCGAGGCCGAAATGACGCACCGATTTCCGAGGGCGGCCCGCGCGCTGGCGGGCCTGCTGGCAGCCACGCAGTTCCTTGCGCCGCCCGCGCTCGCCGCCACCGCGCCGCCGGTGGGTGGCAGCGTGCCCGCGATCAGCGATCAGCCGATCTACACCCTGCCGGTCGTGCCGCCGAACCTGATGCTGACGCTGGACAACTCGGGTTCGATGGACTGGCAGTACGCGCCGCTGACCACCTGGGGTCACCGGCTGCTGCCCTGCTTCCAGAACTCGGCCTACAACCGGCTCTACTACGATCCGAACGCCACCTACCTGCCGCCGGCCAAGGCCGATGGATCGCGCTTCCCCGCCGCGAGCTACGCCTCGGCCTGGCGCAATGGTTTCGTGACCAGCCTGGGCACCTACAACCTGAGCACCGATTTCCCCGGGCTGACCAATTACGGTGCCGGCAGCGGCGGCGGGGACCCGCGTCGCACGACGGGCATCGCCAACCGCGGCGCGTACTACTACGCCTACACCGGGACCTCACCCGCCACGCCGGTGCCGGGCACCTGCTACCCGGATGCCAGCTACACACTGGTCGAGATGAACTCCGCCACGCCGGCGCAGCAGCAGAACTTCGCCAACTGGTTCAGCTACTACCGCACGCGGATGTACGCGATGAAGAGCGCGGTCAGCGAGGCCTTCCGCTTCATCGATGGCAACTTCCGGGTAGGCCTGCACACGATCAACACCCCGGAACGCACCGATGCCTATGGTGCGTTCCTCGAGCTCGCATCGTTCACCGGCGCGGTCCGCACCACCTGGTACACCCGCTTTCAGGAGCAGCGGACCAACGGTGGTACCCCGCTGCGTGCGGCCACCGAGCGGATCGGGGAGTACTTCCGTTCCGGGGCGAGTCCCTCCGGGGGCACGCTCGCCGACCCCATCCAGTACACCTGCCAGCAGAACTATCACCTGCTCACCACCGATGGCGAGTGGAACGGTGCGGGTGCCTCGGGAACCCTGGGCACCACCAACTGGAACCGCACGCTGCCGAACAATCCGCTGCTGCTGACCGCGCTGAGCGCCGAGTTCGGCACTACCTTCACCGCGGGGCAGAACTGGCCGGCGCCCTACCGCGAGAACGATGGCACGGCATCGACCAACTCGCTGGCCGATATCGCCGCCTACTACTGGCAGACCGACCTGCGGCCGACGATGGCCAACAACGTGTTCACCTCGAAGCGCAACCCGGCGAACTGGCAGCACATGGTCACCTTCGGGCTGGCCTTCGCGGCGCAGGGGAACGTGGCCTATCCCGGCGGGCTCGACGCGATTCGCGCCGGTACCGCACAATGGCCGGCCCCGGTCCCGGAGAGTCCTCCGGCGGTCGACGATCTCTGGGCGTCGGCGGTGGTGGGCCATGGGCTGTACTTCAACGTGATGTCGCCCGGGGAACTGACGGATGCGCTCTCGCGTGCGATCACCGAGATCCGTTCGCGCCAGGGATCGGGCTCCGGTGCCGTGCTCTCGACCAGTGATCTGACGCTGGGCTCGCCGCTGGCCTTCCGGGCGATGTACCGCTCGGGCGAGTGGATCGGCGACGTGCAGGCGCGCAACATCGATCCCGCCACCGGCACGATCTCGCCGGTGGCGGTCTGGAGCGTCGCCGAGAAACTCGATGCGCAGGTGCAGCCCGCGGGCTCTGGCGGTGGCTGGTCGACGAACCGTCGCATTGCCACGCGCACCGGCGCCGGGTCCACGGGCACGGCGGTGCGATTCCGCGAGCCGGGATTCAGCGGCGCGGGCGGGACCATCACGGCGGATCAGGCCAACACGCTCACCGGTGGCGTGGCCAACGCCGCCCGCCAGAAGAAGATCATCGAGTACCTGCGCGGCGATCGCAGCAGCGAGGACACCGCCACCGAGACCCGGGACTTCCGCCAGCGCACGGCGGTATTGGCCGACATCATCGGTTCGGAGCCGCGCTACGTGGCCGCCCCCTCGGAGGCCTACCTGGATTCCTACCACCCGGGCTACTCGGACTTTCGGACGGCGCAGGCAACCCGCTCGCCCACCCTCTACGTGGGCTCCAACGCGGGGATGCTGCATGCGATCGATGCGACGATGGGCAGCACCGGATCGGGCACCGAGCGCTGGGCCTATGTGCCGAGCTTCATGTTCAGCTCGGGGGTCGAGGGTCTGCAGGGTCAGGTGTGGCGGGAGACCGATCCGGTGCCCGAGCGCTTCGATCACCGCTTCAGGGTGGATGCCACGCCGACGGTTCGCGATGTGAACTTCGGCCGTGTGGCGGGTGTCGGGGTGTCCGGCGCTGACTGGCGCACGCTGCTGGTGGGCGGTTTGGGCAAGGGCGGCAAGGGTTACTACGCGCTGAACGTGACATCGCCGACAGCTGCGGATGAGGCCACGGTGGCCGGCAAGGTGCTGTGGGAGTTCGACGGCAGTTCGAGCGGCGATCAGAGCCGGATGGGCTACAGCTTCGGCCAGCCGATGGCGCTGTTCACGGCGGCGGGATGGGTGATCGCGGTGAGTTCGGGCTACCAGAACGCGACCGGCACCGGCCATGTTTGGCTGCTCGATCCGCGCAACGGCAGCGTGATCAAGCGGCTGGACGTACCGGACAACTCGGGCGCCTCGACGAGCAACCCGATCGGCCTGGCGCAGATGGAGGCGTACTTCCAGGACGATCGCGAGCAGAAGGTGCTGCAGGTGTACGCGACGGATCTGCGGGGCAATCTGTGGCGGTGGGATCTGTCGGGCAACACGGTGGCCTCCTGGGGCACCAACGCGACGAAGGTGGCGTCGGTGGGTGCGCCGATCACGACCGCGCCTGCGGTGGCGATCAACCCGGCCAATCCCTCGGAGCGCTGGGTGGTGTTCGGCACCGGGCAACTGCTCCACCCTGCGGATGCCGCGTCGACTGCGTCCCGCACGCTGTACGCGGTCAAGGATGGGGGGCCGTCGACGCCGGGCAGCTTTGCCAGTGCGCTGGGACGCGCGGACCTGCAGGCGGTGTCGCTGAGCGGCACGGCCACGGTGGGCGATGCCACCAAGGGCTGGTACATCGATATGCCGGCGGGCGGGCAGATCGTGGTGTCGCCCTTCGTGGCGCGCGGGGTCGTGATCTGGGGCGTGACGATCCCGATCGCAGACCCCTGCAGCCCCGGGGCGAACTCGCTGCTGTACGCGCGTGAGCTGGGCTCGGCGACCAACCGGATCACCAACGGCAGTACCTCGATCGCGGTGAGCGCACCGATGACCAAGGTGCAGACGGTGCTGGCCTCGGGCGC
>Ga0315902_10013389_pt1 | contig 10608 bp, 8 predicted proteins | sample LakEriMetagenome_9_FD_203523 | JGI IMG/M metagenome (GOLD analysis project Ga0315902, IMG submission 203523) | Freshwater fungal communities from buoy surface, Lake Erie, Ohio, United States - Buoy 12 MA117 | ecosystem: Environmental > Aquatic > Freshwater > Lake > Lake biofilm | place: USA...
CAACGTTCGGTTATCAACATTCTCAAGCTCACCGCCGGGCTCGACCTCGGCGAGGACCGCCGCCCGCAGGATGGGCGCATCAGCCTCGAACTCGGCGGACAACCGATCGATGTGCGCGTTGCTTCGATCCCGACGATCAATGGCGAGAGCATCAGCCTGCGTCTCCTCGGCAAGGAAGTGTTCAGTCTCGAGCGTCTCGGGCTCGATGAAGACTACGCCTCGAAAGTGCGCGAGCTGCTCGCCTTGCCCAACGGCATCATTCTTGTCACCGGTCCTACCGGTTGCGGCAAGTCGACTTCGCTTTACACTTTCCTTTCGAGCCTCAACACGCGCGAGCGCCGCATTCTCACCATCGAAGACCCGGTCGAGCACAAGCTGCCCGGCGTGAACCAAAGCGCGGTGCAACCCGAGATCGGCAACACCTTTGCCAATCTCCTGCGCAGTTTTCTCCGCGGCGACCCGAACGTCATCATGGTCGGCGAGATGCGCGACTACGAGACGGCGGAGATCGCCATCCGTGCCGCGCTGACCGGTCACTTGGTTTTCAGCACGCTGCACACCAACGACGCGGTCGGAGGCATCACCCGCTTGCTCGACATGGGCGTCGAGCCTTTCCTCGTAGCCAGCGCGGTGCGCGCTTTCCTTGCGCAACGACTCGTGCGGCGTCTCTGCTCCGTTTGCAAGGCCCCGGCCCATCCGGGCGACTATTCGCCGCAATACCTGCGCAGCATCGGTTTTCCGCCCGAATACGACGGCAAAATTCTCCGCGCGGTCGGTTGCGAGGCCTGCCGCATGACCGGCTACGAGGGTCGTCTGGCAATCATGGAAATCTGCATGGTCACACCGAAGCTGCAGGAGTTGATCACGCACCGCAAAACTGCGGCCGAGTTGCGTCCCGCGGCGGAGCGCGAGGGCATGCGGCCATTGCGCAAATACGGCTTCGACAAAGTCGCGTCCGGCACCACCACGATCGAGGAAGTGATGCGCGTGACCAGCAGCGACGTCAACGTGCAGGACGAATAACGCGTCATGCCCGTCTTTGCTTACCAAGCCCTGCAACCCGGCGGCGGCAAGTCCTCCGGGGAAATCGAGGCGCTCAGCCGCCAGGATGCGTTCAATCGTCTGCGCCAGCAGAATTTGCAGCCTTTCCAACTCTCGATGAAAGGCGCCGAAGCCGCGGCCGCAGCGGCGGACGGTCCCTCGACCAGCGGCGAGAATGTTCTTTCTCGCCAGCAAGTGTTGCTCTTCACCGAAGAACTCTGCGAACTGCTCGAGGCCGGCCTCAAGCTCGATCGCGCCTTGCAGGTCATCGAGCAGCGCCAGGACAAAAGCATGCTGCGCAATGTGGCGGCCAGCGCGCGTCTGTCGCTGCGCGAGGGCGCGACATTTTCCGCCGCCTTGAAGAAAGCCAGCCCGAGTTTTTCCGACCTCTACTGCAACATGGTCAAAGCCGGCGAAGCGAGCGGCACCGTGCCGAAAATCCTCAAGCGGCAAGTCGAGTTCCTCACCATGATGAGCGAACTGCAGCGCCGCGTGACCAGCGCGCTCATTTATCCGTCGGTCATCTTCGCCGCGGGTATCGGACTACTCGCCATTTTCATGACTTTTCTGCTCCCGCAGTTGACCATGATGCTGACCAAGACGGGTAAAACCCTGCCCTTGGCCACGCGCGTTCTCATCGGAATCAGCGAATTTTTCGGCAACTACTGGTGGGTCATCCTCATCGTCGCCACTGCGGCCGTCCTCGGATTCCGCCAACACACGAGCAAAGGCGAGGGGCGGGCGTGGTGGGACCGGGCGAAGCTCTCCCTGCCGGCAGTCGGACCGCTGCTGCGCATGCGCTTCTACGCGCAGTTCACCCAGACGCTTTCCACCCTGCTCAACAACGGTGTCTCCCTCATGCAGGCCATGCAGCTGATCAAGAACGCCACCCCGAATGTCTACCTGCAGGACCTGCTGGAAAAGGTGGCGGAGAATGTGCAGGACGGGGCGCAACTTTCCCGCGCCGTGGCCCGGGTGCAATTTTTCCCGCCCACGCTCATCGACATCGTGCAGGTCGGCGAAACAACCGGCGATCTCGGGGGAGCCTTGGAGCGCAGCGCGAAAAGCTATGACAAGCAGCTCTCCGTCGTCATCGAGCGCGTCACGGCCCTCATCCAGCCCATGGTCATCGTCATGGTGGCGCTTTTCGTCGGGCTTGTTGCCTATTCCATGATCACCGGTATCATGCAAACCGTGTCCGGCTTGCCCGGCAGACGATGATTCCCGCCCGAAAATTTTCCCTTCTTCCGGCGCTCGCCGCCGCTCTCTTCGTTCCGGGCTGCGCGGTGTTTGAAGGCCTGAAAACGGGTCGCCCCGATCCACAGGTGGTCCGCGCCAAGGAACAACACGCCGCGTTCCGCGGCCAGCCCGGATGGCGCAAAAAGACCTACCGTGACGAGCAACTGGTGGCCAAAGCCGCGGAAGGAAATGCCGCGGTGGAAATCGCGCTGCGCGAACAGCGCGGCTTGCTGCTCGTCAACGAGGCCATTGCCATGGATTTCCCGGTCGCAACCGGACGCTCCAGCCACCCGACACCCAAAGGCTCGTACAAAATTCTCGAGAAAAAGAAGACCCACTCCTCCAATCTTTACGGGCGCATAGTCGGCGTGGATGGCTCCACCGTGGTGGGGGATGCCGACACGCGCGATCACGCGGTGCCGGACGGCGGGATCTTTATCGGGGCTTCCTTGCCTTATTGGATGCGCATGTCTGCGACCGGTGTCGGCATGCATGTCGGTCATGTGCCCGGGCATCGCCCCGCTTCGCACGGGTGCATCCGGCTCAGGAGGGAAAACGCGACCGAGTTGTTCGCGCTCCTCCCCGTCGGCACGCCGGTCGAAGTGGATTCCTTTGCTCCGTCTCTCGGTGGCCCGGTTGGGGTCGACAGCGTCGTCATCGGCGAGGTGGCCGACAAACCATCGCGCCCGCGCCGTGCCGCGCCGCCCAAACCCGCGCCTCTGCCGTCGGCAACACCCGTGCCGGCGGAAGGACAGACCATGCCCTCTTCCGCAGCGCCCGCCGATCCCGCTGTTGCGCCCGCTCCTGCTACTCCCGTTCCTTCACCCGTCCCTGCCGTTGCACCCGAAGCGGCCGTTGTTCCCGAGCCGGTCGCCGTCGAAGTTCCACCCGCGCCCGCGGCGACGCCGTAGATCATAAGGTGGATCGCGATGTCCCCATCGCGATTTGCCGACTGGAATATCGCGCCGGGCTTCCGGCTCGTAGAGCCTACAGCTCGGAGAGACGGCACGCTCCACCCATCCAGTCAGACCAACGTCCCCCTGCGATCAGACTTTTGGTCTGGGGTGGTAGGGACGGCTGGCTCAGCCGTCCGCACGCTTTCTTGCAGTAAAAGCAGCGGCCCGCTGGGCCAGCGGGCCCTACCGGGGTCAAAGCATGGATGAAGTTCAAAAGCTGCGGGACGTTGGTATCAGACGCTTTTCGCGATCGGTGTCAAAAGTCCCCGGCGCGCAGCGAATCGAACGCGCGGCCCAGATGGTCCAGCACATCGCTCGGGGCGAGCGATTCTTCCGAGGCGCCGCCGTGACTGACCGCGATCTCCGCGGCGCGTCCGCAAACCCACGCGCCGATCGAGGCCGACAAATACGCGTCGGCGTGTTGTCCGAGCAAAGCGGTGCACACTCCGGTGAGCACATCGCCCATTCCGCCCGTGGCCATGCCCGGATTCCCCGTCGTGTTGAAGCGCAGAGCGCGGCCTTTTTCGGCGATGACGGTGCGCGCGCCTTTGAGCAACAGTGTCACCGGATGTTCCCGCACGAAGTCGGAGGCAGTTTGCGCGCGGTCTTTGATTTTCTTCCCGGCGAGCAGGCGCTGCATTTCTCCGGGATGCGGCGTGAGCAAGCGCGGTGCGGCCGCCGCGTCGATGTGCTGCAGCCCGGCATGGGCCACGATAGTCAGGGCATCCGCATCCACCACCGCGGGACAAGGTGCTTCGCGCACCACGCGCAGGATGTGCGCTTCGCGGCCGTTGCCGAGACCGGGCCCGATCCCGATGGCGTCGGCCTGCAAGGTGAAAACATCGGTCAGTGCTTTGAATGGCCGCACCATGACCTCGGGCATGGCCGTGCCGGCCAGCAGTTCATAGCAATCGGCCGTCGTGCCGAGCGAAACAAGTCCGGCCCCGGCCCGCACCGCACCCGCTGCGCAAAGATGAGCCGCTCCGAGTGTGCCGCGCGATCCGGCGAGCAGGACAACGCGCCCGCACATTCCTTTGTTCGTGTCGAAAGCCCGCGGCGGCCAATGGCGGCGCAGCATCGGCGCGGTGATAACTTCCGGCGCGTCCTCGTCGGGTTCGCCGAACTCCGGAATGTCGAGCACGGCGAGCCGGCCGACAAAATTCGTCGCCGCATCGGCGACCAGACCTTTTTTGGCGAAGCCGACCGTTGCGGTGATGTCGGCCTGCACGCAGGGATTGCCCGGCATTCCGGTTTCCACATCGAGGCCGGAGGGAAAATCGACCGCCAGCGTGCGCGCGCCCGACGCGCGCCGCAAGCCGTTCATCTCCTCGGCCAGCGCAGCGAGGGGATCGCGCAGATTTCCCGTGGCGCCGAGCCCGACCAGCGCGTCGAGCAGAAGCAAGGGACCGTCCAGCGGCACTGAAGGTTCGAGCGGACGCGTCAGAATGTCGGCACCGAGCAAATCGAGCTTCGCTCGTGCCAGGGCGGCAAAATCCGTTTTACGGAAAGGCGAGCGCACCAGCACGCGCCAACCGGCTTCGGCGAGGTGTCGCGCGGCGACGAACGCATCGCCCGCGTTGTGCCCTTTTCCCGCGTAGCAAACGACGAGGCCCGGCCGGGGAAAGAATTGCGAGGCGCAGCGCGCCAGTTTCGCGCCGGCCGACTCCATGAGGAGATCGGCGGGCACGCCGCGCGCCATGGTCTGCTGCTCGATCTGCAGCATGCGTTCGCGCGTGAGGATCATGGAAAGTTCGCGCGCCTCAATCCGCCGCCGTCGCTTCCTTGTATCGTCCGGCCACGTAGTCCCAGTCGACCACGTTCCACCAGGCATCGACATAATCGGTGCGGCGGTTTTGGTTTTTCAGGTAGTAGGCGTGTTCCCAGACATCGAGGCCGAGCAGCGGTTTGCCGCCGTTCATCATGGGATTGTCCTGATTGGGCGACGACTCGATGGCCATTTCTCCATCCGGCGTGATGATCAGCCAGGCCCACCCGCTCCCGAAAACTTTCATCGCGGCCGCGGTGAATTGTTTTTTGAACTCGTCGAAACTGCCGAAGGCTTCGTCGATCGCCGTGGCCAAGTCGCCCGAGGGCTGACCGCCGCCGCCCGGTTTCATCATGAGCCAGAAGAGCGAATGGTTCGCGTGTCCGCCCGCATTGTTGCGCAGGGTGGTGCGGATTTCGTCGGGCACTTCGTCGAGATGAGCGACCAATTGGTAAACATCCATCTTGGCCAGATCGGGATGGTCGGCCAGCGCCTTGTTCGCGTTGTTCACATAGGCCGCGTGGTGTTTGTTGTGGTGGATCTTCATCGTCTCGGTGTCGATGTGCGGCTCCAGCGCGTCGTAGGCGTAGGGCAGATCGGGGAGTTTGAAGGGGCCGGATGGCGGTGTGTCCGCCGGCTGGGCGGCCGAGATCAGCGGGGGAAGGAAGGCGATAAGAACGGCAAGGATTCGTTTCATGGCGGGCTGCAGCCGACCATGCCTCGGTCCCGGGTGCAAGTTTTTGGCGGGTGAGCCGGTTGACTTGGTGCCCCACTCCATTAGGCTGCGCCCAGGGCGTCTGCGCCGTTTCCCTATGAAGAAAGTCCTCTTTATCTGCACGGGCAATGTTTGCCGCAGTCCCATGGCCGAGGGGCTTTTCCGGTCCATGGCGAAGGGGAAGGCCGACCTCGAAGTCGCCTCGGCGGGCTTGGGCGCGGGCCGGGGACAGCCGCCCAGCCTCCACTCCATCGATGCCCTCCGTGCCGAAGGCATCGATATTTCGGCAATCCGCAGCCAGCCGGTCAGTGCCGGGCTTTTGGAGGATGCCGATTTCATCTTCACCATGACCCGAGACCATCTGGATATGATTCTCCTGCTTTATCCGGAAATGGCCCCCAAAGTCCGGCTATTGCGCTTCGACGAGGCAGCCAAAGGGGGGCGTGCCGACGTAACAGATCCCATCGGGGGAACCCGCGACACTTATGAGTCCTGCAAAGAAGACATCAAACGCGCTCTCCCCAAAGTTTTTGCTATAGTCACCGGACCACAGGAAAATATGGACGCCATCGAAACCACCAAGACCGTTGCCAATCCCGCTGCCTCGGACATCCGCGAGATCGAAAAAACCGATCCCGCCATCGCCGACGCCATCCACGCCGAGGAACGCCGCCAGTTCGAGAATATCGAATTGATCGCCTCGGAAAATTTCACCAGCCGCGCGGTGCGCGAAGCGCAGGGTTCCGCCCTGACCAACAAATACGCCGAGGGTTATCCGGGACGCCGCTGGTATGGCGGATGCGAGCACGTCGATGTCGTCGAATCGCTGGCCATCGACCGCGCCAAGGAACTTTTCGGCGCCGAGCACGCCAACGTGCAGCCGCACAGCGGCAGCCAGGCCAACACCGCCGTCTACTTCGCCTCGCTCAACGTCGGCGACCGCATCCTCACCATGGATCTGGCCCACGGCGGACATCTCACGCACGGCCACAAGGCGAATTTTTCCGGAAAATTTTACGATGTCGTCCACTACGGCGTGAGCCGCGAGGACGAGCGCATCGACTATGACGCGCTGGCCAAACTCGCCGATGAGTGCCGCCCGAAAATGATCACGGCCGGCGCCTCGGCGTATCCGCGCCTCATCGATTTCGAGCGCATGCGCAAAATCGCCGATTCGGTCGGTGCGCTCCTCTTCGTCGACATGGCGCACATTGCCGGACTGGTGGCCGGCGGCATGCATCCGACCCCGGTCCCGTATGCCGATTTCATCACCAGCACCACGCACAAAAGCCTGCGCGGTCCGCGCTCCGGTGTCATACTGTGCAAAGCGCCATACGCCAAAGCGATCGACGCGCAGGTCTTCCCCGGCGTGCAGGGCGGACCTCTCATGCATGTCATCGCGGCCAAGGCCATCTGCTTCCACGAGGCGCTGCAGCCGTCCTTCAAACAATATGCCGCACAGGTCGTGTCGAACGCCAAGGCGCTTGCCGCGCGCCTCGCCATGCTCGGCTACCGCATCGTTTCCGGCGGCACGGACAACCACGTCATGCTCGTCGACCTCCGCCCGCACGGTCTCAACGGCAAACAGGCTCAGGAAGTTCTCGATCTCGCGGGTATCACGGTGAACAAAAACGCTATCCCCTTCGACACCGAGTCGATCATGAAAACCGGCGGCATCCGCATCGGCACCCCGGCCATGACCACCCGGGGCATGAAGGAAGAAGAAATGATGGAAATCGCCGACCTGATCCATGCGGCCCTGCAAAAGGCCTCCGACCCCGAGGCGTTGGCTGCGCTGCAAAAGCGCGTCCATTCCTTCACCAGCCGCTACCCGCTGCCGTAAGCACCCGGGCCGGAGCGCCGCCGAAACCGCTTGCTTGGACGAAGATTGAGACTTAGTCTCAATAGAGAACCATGTCGAAGTCTGCCATCCACAGTCTGGCCTCCACGCCGCGGCACATCGCCAGCCGTGTTGTCTCTTTGGACGACGAGAGCGAATGGGCTTCGCATCTGCGTCGGGCCGGCTTCCGCGAGGGCGTCGAGGTCGAGGTTCTCTCCGGGCGCGATCCGGTCATGGTCCGCTGCGACAACGGCTGCATCGCCCTCCGCCGCTGCATGCTCGGCTGCGTCTTGGTTTGCGCCCTGCAAAAAGCGCAGCAACGCGCGGCAAAATCCGCCCGATGAACGGCGCGGCTTGTTCGCTGTCCGCCCTGCGGACCGGCGAACGCGGACGGGTTCGTCCCGGTTCTCCCGACCACCCCGCCTTCCAGCGCCTCTTGGCCCTCGGGCTCTTGCCCGGCACTTCCGTGCAAGTGGTGCAAGTCGCGCCGCTGGGCGACCCGGTGGAAATCGAATTCAACGGAATGCGGCTCAGTTTGCGCAAAGCGGATGCCGCCGCGGTGGAAGTCGACCGGGCGGACTGAAAAACCGCGCATTTCCAAATGGCGAAGACCCCGACGCTTTCCTCTTCCGTTTTGCGCGTTGCCTTGGTCGGCAATCCTAACACGGGCAAAACCACGCTCTTCAACCGCCTGACCGGCGCGCGGCAGAAGATCGGGAACTATCCGGGCGTCACGGTGGAGAAAAAATCCGGCACGTGGGAGTGCGGCGGCCGCCGCGTCGAACTTGTCGACTTGCCCGGAACCTACAGTCTCGCCGCATCCTCGCCCGACGAACGCGTTTCCTTCGATTTTCTCACCGGCCATCTCGCCGCCGAACCCGCGCCCGATGCGGTCATCTGCGTGGTCGATGCCTCGAACTTGGTGCGCAATCTCTTCCTGGCCTCGCAGATCGCCGACCTCGGTTTGCCTCTGGTCATCGCGCTCAATATGTCCGACGCCGCGGAGAAAGCGGGCATCCGCGTCGACGCGCAACTTCTTTCGCGTCACCTCGGCGTGCCGGTCATGCGCACCGTGGCGACAAAAGGCGAGGGGATCGATGCGCTGGAAAAAGCGGTCAACCGCGCCATCGACGAGCGTGCTTGCATGGCCCGGGTGCCCTGGCCCGAGGCGGTCGGCCGCGCCGTATGCTACTTGCGCGATGGATTGGAAAAAGAAGGTGTCCGCCCGCTGGCCGATGGCGAACTGCGTCGCGTCGTGTTCGACCGTCAAAGCGCCGTCCTCGAGCGCGCGGGAATTCCTCCGGGTTTCGATCCTGCGCCATTGATCTCCGCCTCGCGCGACATCCTCACCGCCGCCGGTATCCAACCGCTTTCGGCCGAGGCTCTGCTCCGTTACGAACACCTCGGGCATCTCACCGCGGGAACGATCGAGTTTCCGGAAAAACGGAAGCGATCCCGGACTGAACGTATCGATGCGGTGCTGACCCACCGCGTGTGGGGCTTGGTCATCTTCGTCGCCATGATGTTTGTCGTCTTTCAATCGATCTACACGTGGGCCGGTCCGTTCATGGGGTGGATCGAGGGGGCGGTTGCTTCCGTCCAGTCGCTCGTTGCGCCGCTGCTCGGCAACCGGCCGGTCCTGCAGAGCCTCGTCGTCGACGGCGTCATCGGCGGCGTCGGCGGCGTGGTCGTCTTTCTTCCGCAGATTCTCATCCTTTTCTTTTTCATCTCGCTCCTCGAAGACACGGGCTACATGGCGCGCGGCGCGTTCCTTATGGACAAGATTTTCGGATGGTGCGGGCTGAACGGCAAAAGCTTCGTGCCCATGCTTTCGAGTTACGCTTGCGCCATCCCCGGCGTGCTCGCCACCCGCACCATCGAGGATCCGCGTGCCCGCCTGACCACCATCCTCGTTTCCCCGCTCATGAGTTGTTCCGCACGCCTGCCGGTTTATGTGCTCATGATCGGCGCCTTTATCGAGCCCTCCTACGGGGCGGGTGTCGCCGGCTTCACTTTGTTCGCCATGCACTTTGTCGGTCTCGTCGTCGCCGTGCCCGTGGCTTGGGCACTGAACAAATTCGTTCTCGGCACGAGGCCGCAGCCGTTCCTCCTCGAAATGCCGCCCTACCGCGCCCCGCGATTCCGCGATATTTTGTGGCGCATGTGGGAGCGCGCGCGGGAATTTCTCGTCCGCGCCGGAACGGTCATCGTGGCCATGACCATCATCATCTGGGCGCTGGTCTACTTTCCGCGTCCCGAAAGTGTGCGGGAAAAAATCGAATCATCCGCCGTCGCCGAGTCGCCCGCGCAAATCGACAGGCGTGTCGATGCCGCTTACATCGAACAAAGCTATCTGGCGCGAGCCGGTCGCCTCGTGCAACCGCTCTTCGCCCCGGCCGGTTTCGATTGGAAAATCACCGTCGGTGTTCTCGCCAGTTTCCCCGCGCGCGAGGTCATCATCGCCACGATGGGGACGATCTACGGCATCGGTTCCGACGTGGATGAGGAATCGGGCGACCTGCGCACGACGCTCGCCTCGGACCAATGGGCCGAAGGCCCGCGGGCCGGCCAACCCGTCTTCAATGTGCCTGTCGCGCTGGCCATCATGGTCTTCTTTGCCCTTTGCCTGCAGTGCGGTGCCACCGTGGCGGTCATGGCCAAAGAGTCCAACTGGGGCTGGGCCCTCTTCGCCTTTGCCTACATGACTTTGCTCGCCTGGGCCGGAGCAGTCTTGACCTATCAGGTGGGCACGCGTTTCTTGGCCTCATGAGCGGGTTCGAACTCATCGCGGTAGCCGCCGCCATCGTCGCGGCCGCATCTTATCTCCTGCGACGCGCGCATCGCCTGCTCGGAAAAAATGCCGCCGGGGGATGTTGCGGACGCTGCCCTCTCGTCCGTCCGCCCGCGGGCCGCTGATGCCGACCATGCGCAAGACACTCCTCGCGTCGCTCGCTTTCGCCGCCCTCCACACTGCGGTCGGCCACGCGCAGGAGAACGCCGAGGAGCTCGAAGTCCTCACCATTCCTTCGCCTGCGGAATTTTTCGCCGCGCT
>Ga0315902_10013392_pt1 | contig 10607 bp, 10 predicted proteins | sample LakEriMetagenome_9_FD_203523 | JGI IMG/M metagenome (GOLD analysis project Ga0315902, IMG submission 203523) | Freshwater fungal communities from buoy surface, Lake Erie, Ohio, United States - Buoy 12 MA117 | ecosystem: Environmental > Aquatic > Freshwater > Lake > Lake biofilm | place: USA...
CGCTGACCTAAGGCTGCGGCACTCGCCGCGGTTTCCTCCCCCGAGGCTTGTGCGACACCTGCCCTCAGGCCGTCAGTGATCGACGCACGGCAGCGCGCGCGGGCAGGTGTCCCACAACCCTAAACAGAAGGCGACGATCACGCACCTTGCTTTGCGAGTGCGGCGCCTACGCGGCCGCCAGCGACTCATGGGCTCGACATCACGGCGCGGCAGGTCGAACCCGCACCGACAGATGATTGAAGCCCGACGGATCCGTCGTCTCCTTGACCTCCAGGTAGGCCTGCTTCCGCACCAACTCACTGAGCTTGGTGAACCCGTAGTTGCGCGGGTCGAACGACGTGTTGTTCTTGTTGATGAACGACCCTACGGCCGACAACGAAGCCCAGCCGCTGTCGCGGGACGTCTCCGCGATGGCGTGGGTCAGCAGCCCTTTCAGGTCGGGCACATCGGATACCGAAACCGGAGCGGCCGCCTCTGCCGGGCGCTTCAATACCTCCAGGAAGATGAACTTGTCGCAGGCCGCGATGAAGGGCTCGGGCGTCTTGCGCTCGCCGAAGCCGTAGACGACCTTGCCCGCCTCGCGCATGCGCGTAGCCAGGCGGGTGAAGTCGCTGTCGCTGGAGACCAAGCAGAAGCCATCCAGGTTGCCGGCGTACAGCAGGTCCATCGCGTCGATGATGAACGCCGAGTCGGTGGAGTTCTTCCCCTTGGTGTAGGCGAACTGCTGCATGGGCTGGATGGCGTGGCGATGCAGATGATCCTTCCAACCCGCGAGGTTCGTCGTGGTCCAGTCGCCGTACGCGCGCTTCACGGTGGCTGTGCCGTACTTGGCCACCTCCTCCAGAAGCTCCTTCACTACGCTGGCCGATGCGTTGTCGGCATCGATCAGCACGGCGAGTCGGGCGGTGTCGTTGTTGGCCATTCGTTTTCTCCCTTCTGAACTGTTGCCTTCGGGTCACGGGTCGCGGCGGGCCGACTCAGCGGGCGAGCGCCCTGCCGAGCTCAGACCGAGCGCCGTAGTTGTCTGCAGAAAGCATCGCCGATACACGGTTCGCGATCTCGGCCCCGGAAAAGCCAGCGTCAGTGGCTGCGGTCAGCCACAGCTGGCACGCCAGATCGAAGGCTCCGCCGACGTATCCCCCGTCGTCATCGACCCGCTCGAACACCACGCGGTCGAGATCCAGGAATGCCGCAAGCAGCGCCATGGCCTCGCCCGGGAAGCGCGGCAGCACTTCGCGCTGCACCTGTGTCACCCACACAAGGAGGTCCCTGCCAAACGCAGCGGCGTCCTCGTATCGGACAAGCCGGTCGTCGAGCCTCCAGCTCTCCAGCCGAAGGCTGAACTGCGCAGCCAGCGCAAGCGGGTCATCGCGCACCTTCAATCGCTCTAGGCGGGCGTAGACGGGCGGGAAGTCCTCGGCCAGCTCCAACAGCACCTGCGCCAGCGTCGGTGCATCCAGGCTTGTCAGGAAGCTGGCCAGCCTCTCCTTGTCTCCAACGAGCTCCATGGGCACATTCTGCGGCGGTTGAGTTCGCAGGCCGCCTGCTGCGCCAGCACAATGCCCAGCGAAGCAGGAGGCTCCCCATGCACAGGTCCACCCTCACGCGACAGCGCACGCCAATTGACGGCGTGCCGGCAGACACCTTTCGGGAGCTCGCAGAGTTCGTGCGCCGCGTGGCACCCCGCTGGCTGGACGGCAGCCGCAGCCTGAACCGGCTGACGATGCGCCGCGCCCGGCTGCGCGAGATGGCCCGCGGTCGGCGTCGCGGCTACCGCGTCGTCAGCGCGGCGCCCTCGCGTGTCGGCTCAGACCAGGCCCACACTCGGCGCGGGCGCTGAAGCGTCGTCGCCACCCGGGTCTTCGCCGATAACCGCACCCAGGCGCGCCACCAGCTCCATCGGCTTCGGTCGGTAGAGCTCGCCGTCGCCGCAACCCCGGTCCACCCAGTCCAGCGCCATGGCCGTGTAGACGGGAGTCCATGCATCTCCGGTGCGGAGTTGCAGAGCCGGGTTGGGCAGGTAGTGGCCGTTGCTCGCCCGTACCCACAGCTTGCGGGCGGGCACGTAGGTGCTGCTCGCCTCGGCGCGGGCCAGCACCTGGTTGACGTAGCTGCGCTTGCGGCGCTTGTCGCTCCACAACCAGGGGGGCAGCTGGGCCAGCACCTCGTGCAGTTGTTCCGCAAAGAACCCCTTCGCGTACTTGTGCGGCTCCAGCGCCCGCGTCACGCAACTGGACCACTGCATCTTCAGGCCGGCCAGCATCAGCATCAGCACCCAGTACTCGCCCTGACGTCGTTCCAGCCGAACGAGCCGGCCGTCGACCTGCACGTCCAGCGCCGCAGGGGCCAGCAGCGGCAAGACCGCTGGCAGCCCCGTGGCCGCGAAGCCCGGCTCCTGCAGCGCCCGGCTCAAGGCTCCATCCCAAGGCGTGTGGCCGAAGTCGTCGCGCAGCTGCGGGTCGGCACCCTTGTCCAGCAGCGCCTGCACCAGCGGCGCATTGCCAGCCATGGCTGCCAGCATCAGCGGCATGGCGCCCACGGGCGTGGCGTGGTCGGGGCCGTACTGGTCCACCTGCTGCAGCAGGTCCTTGAACTTCTTCGCCTCCCAGGGCTGCAGGTGGCGCTGGCGCACCGCGGCCACGGTCTTCCGGGTCAGCCCTTCCAGCCGCTCCCAGGCGTCGTTGCGGACGCCGTATCGATTGGGCAGCAGCGACCCCGCACCCCAGAACTGGCCCTCGTCGAGCAATTGCCTCGCCGCCGCGAAGTTGGCCTTGCCCAGCGCCGTCACCCACTCATGCTGGCCGTGCCAGAGCGCGTAGTCGAAGACCGTCTGCCGCGGTTTGGCGCTCGGGTTCTTCGGGTCCAGCGCCTTCGGCAGCAGCGCTTCGACCAGCGCCCGGCTCAAAGGCGTCCATGGCACCGGCTTGTGCTGCAGGAAGGCGTCGCGGATAGCCTGGGCCTGCTCTTCCTTGCCCTGCAGCTGCAGCTTGCGCGCTTCCTGGGCCCATTCCTCGCGCGTGGACGCGCGTACGGCCTGCGTCTGCGCCTCGCCCGCCTGCAGGCCCAGCAGCGCCAGCAGTGGGTGGCCGGTGTCGCTCTCCACGAGCGTCAGCGTCTGCACGGCGCGTGTCATCGCCACGTACAGGGCGTTGACGTAGAACTTGTACAGCTCCAGCGACTTGTCGGCCTTGTCCTTGGCGCGCCTGTAGTCGAGTTCCTCGGCTTCAAGCTCAGCCGGCAGCACGCCGTCGCACACCTCGGCATAGGCCTGGCGCTGGCCGGAGACGATGTCCAGCAGCAGCACGTGCGGGTACTCCAGGCCCTTGGCCTCGTGCACGCTGAAGACCAGCGGCGTGCGGAAGCGCAAGCGGGCCGCTGACTTGTTGTCGTCGCGCAGCACGATCACGGCGTGCTGGGCCGACTGGCGGGTGGCCGCGTCCAGCGCCTGCACGGCCGCGTCCTTGGCCGCCACCAGCGCCACGCGGCCGGCCTCTGGCGCGGTGCTGCGCACCAGGAAGTTGCTTTCGCGGTCCACCGAGCCAAAGCGCGCCTGCTTGATCTTCAGCAGCCGGTTGGCCAGGTCGGTGACGGCGCGGGTGTTGCGGTAGTTGGCCTGCAGCAGCTGCAGCGGCTGGCGTTGGGCGGCGTCGCCGGCCAGGCCGTGCCAGAACAGGCTCTTCAACGCCGCCCAGCTGAAGAAGTTGGGGTGCACGATCTGGTGGCTGTCCCCGCACAGGATGAACTGGCCGGGCTTCTTCAGCAGGGCCAGCACCAGGGCCAACAGCACCGGCGTCAGGTCCTGCACCTCGTCGATGACGATGAAGTCGTAGGTCGGTTCGGCCGCTTCGGCGATCTGCGTGCGCCAGGCGTGGGCGACGAGGTTGCTGTCGTACAGGCCAGCTTCGCCCAGCCACGCCACGTAGCGCTGGAACAGGCCATGGGCGACTTCCCGCTGCGCGCAGTTCAGCAGGCTCTGCCGGGTGCCCAGCGCCAGGTAGTCGGCCAGTGACATCGGCCCTCCAGGCTGGGCGCCAATCACGCCGCGGAACTCTTCGAAGAGGGCCTGCGCGTCCATCGCTGCCGAAGGTCCTCCCAACAGGCGCAGAGCCTGGCGGTGGCGGTCGCACCAGCCGGCGAAGGCCGGCAGCGTGACCTCGCGGCCGGGCGGCACGCGCAGGGTCTCGAGCAGTTCGCGGTAACTGAGAAAGTCGACTTCCTGTTTCGGGTTGTCGAAGCCGTGGGCCGCGTGCAGCGCACGGGCGCTCTGCGCCAGGTAGGCCGACAAGGTGACGTACAGCACCCGTCCTTCGGCCTCACGCAGCCGGGCCAGCGTGACCGCAGTCTTGCCGGAGCCGGCCGAACCGATGACGACCAGCGGGGCCGGATGGCGGTAGGCGCCGTCCTGCGCCTCGTCGAAGACGATGGGCTTGTCCAGCAGTTCGAACTGAGTTCGGCCGGGACCCAGCCAGCGCAGCGGCGTGGCCTCAACACCCAGCGAAGGCGCCGTGGCCTCGGCGGCGGGCTCGCGCTCGATCTTGGCCTCGTCCATCACCGCGCCACGCAGGAAGCGGGACTTGTCGTAGGCGTGGTTCTCGATGACTTCCAGCGCCAGGCAGACGGTGGTGGTGCCCTCACCTTCCGCCACCCGGGCGAACTGCAGCAGCAGCCGGTCGGCGTAGGCTAGCTTGGCGCGGTAGTACGGGCCGGCGTTCAGCTTCTTGACGTCGGCCGAGCGGAAGTCATCGGCCTCGATGGCCGCACGCAGCTTCTCGAAGGCGGGCTTGACGCGGCGGAGATCGAGATCCTTGTAGAGAAGCAGGCGCATGCGGCTGGCTGCGGAACTGGCGAGAGATAACGGGACAGTGCCTCGCCATTCTCGCCGCCAGCTTCCGCGCTACGGCGTCTTGGCCGCCGCAGGCAGCAGCGCGATCGCTCCCATTGCCTGGGTCAGCGCTTCAGCTACGACCTCCTCCGGTGCCAGTGCTTCCGAGAATGCCGTCGCCAGCACGCGGATCTCCTGCTTGCCCTGCGGGCTGGTGAAGGTGACAAAGGCGTAGGCCGACTGCTTGACCTTCTTCCAGTCCTCACAGCGGGAAAGGCAGATACCGCGCGGGTCCCCCGTCAGCGCTGTGTTGAAGGCGCCCTTTACGCCGGTGGCCTCGCCCAGGACGTTGGCCATGCTGCTGACAGCCAGGCCGGCCCAGAACGGCGTCGTCGCTGCCTTGAGCGCGGCGTTGTCCAATGCCAATCCGACGGCTGTGTTGGCCGCCTCGCCGGGGGTGACCGCGCGGTTGCTGGCCGCAGCGGCCAGCGTGCGCTCGGTGGCGTCGCTCATGGCGACTTTGGCGCCCTTGCAAAAGACCGGGCCACCCATCATCACGAGGTCGCCGCGGATGGACAGCGTCGCGCGGGCCGCCGACCGGTCTTCCGTGGTTTGCAGGCCCTGGGCTTGCAGCGCCGTGGCCATGTTCTTCGTCAGCGCAGGGCTGCGGTCGAACTCGACGAAGACCGGCAGGTGTGCGTCCGGCCGCAGCTCTATACGGCCGTTCACGTGGGTCTGGATGGCTCCGGCACCGAGCTTGGGGCTCGGTGCCGTTGTGGGCGCTTCGGTCTGCGCCACGGTTTGGGTCACAGCCAAGGCCAGCCCCAGGCAGGCGTGGCGAATGGAATGCGTTGAGCGGAACTTGGTCATGGTCTCTCCCTGGTTGGTGGTCTTGAAGGGTTTCTGGCGGACCGGCGCCGAACGGCGGACCGCCCCTGGATGCGGCGTACCTATCGCCTGAGCATCTCTTCGTGACGGGCACGGCCGGCCTCGGAAGACGCGGCCTGGGCGTCGTCTTTCAGGGCGAAGCGCGCCCGCACCCAGGGCTCGCAGTACGCCGCCAACTGGCTCGCGCTGACGTACCTGTCCTCGTTCCAGTAGGTCTTCGCTTCCGCCGTGCTGCTGGTCAGGCGCTCGACCAAGTCCGGGTGCGGCCGGAGGAAGTAGATGGCGTTGTGGCAGCGCAGGAGCGGCGCCCCCGATGCCGACAACCAGCACGCGCGGCCGCACAACGTGTACGAGCTGCGAGCCAAGCTGCTGGAGAGCATCGAGCGCACCTTCGCCCAACAGCATCTGTTGAACCGCTTCCAGGTGCGCGGCGCATTCGCCAACTTCTACAAGCTTCTGGCCTCCGACCTGAAGTCCATCTTCGCCAGCGGCTGGGGCCCGGAGCTGATCCCGGACGACGACATCCTGCAGAGCCAGTTTCCGCAGGTTCTGGCCGAGCTGGAGCAGCAGCATGGTCGCCTTGCCGAGCTGCAAGCGCTGTTTGCAGCGGCCAGTGAAGAAGGCTACGAAGATACCGACGACACCGGCGTACTGCCAGCCGATGAGGTGAAAGCGCTCAAGGAGGAGCTGAAGGAGGCGACCGCCGAGTGGAAGGCCCAGCTCAAGACGCTCAAGGGCGCGGTCAGCGATCTGTTCACCGAAATCAAGGCGTCCGGCCTGCTGCCCAAAGGAACTGACAAGGCCCACCACTGCACCGATGGCTTCACAGCCCGGGAGGCGCAGTTCGCCAACGGAAGGAGGGTGCTGAACCTGGCGCAGGCAGTGGGTCACACCTCAGACATCGTCGCCGTCATCGAAGCAGCGATGGATCGAGGCCAAGTAGCCAAGGCCAGCGCCGAGCGGCTGGAAACCAAGTTGGCAGCGCACAAGGCTCTGGAAGACGAGGCGAAGACGTTGAAGGCGACCATCAAGTCCACGCAGGCCAAGAAGGATGAGTTGGTGGAGCAGGCGCGGCTGAAGATCAGCGCAGACGAGGCACGTCAGGTGATCGTGGCGCGGCTGGGCAAGGTGCTAATGGACAGCTACCGGCACTACCTGCTCGCCAACCGACGCGCTTGCGTCGCTACCCTTGACAGGCTTTGGGAAAAGTACGCGGTGACCGCGCGACAAATTGAAGCCGAGCGAGATAGGGCGGCGGCCGAGTTGCAGCGGCGATTGGTAGATCTAGGCTATGAGTGATTGGCGCGAAAGCTCCGTTGCCGACCTGGCGGATATCGTCAGCGGAGGTACCCCGTCGCGTGATGTCTCAAGCTTTTGGAACGGCAGCATCCCCTGGGTCACACCGACTGACATCACGGCAAGCGTACGGAACTACTTGTCAGACACGGCAAGCTCCTTGAGCCGCCTTGGTTTGCTGAGCTCGTCGGCCAAGATGCTGCCGGCGGGCGCCATCCTGTTCACTTCGCGGGCATCTGTTGGTCTCGTGAAAATGGCCGCAATGCCTGTGTGCACAAATCAAGGATTCAAGTCCTTGGTACCCCGGCGCAATGTGGATGGACCGTTTCTCTTCTACCAAGTAGAGCGCTTGAGGGGACAATTTCAGCGATACGCAGCGGGCAGCACGTTTCCAGAGATCAACAAGGGCGACACGGGCCGCGTCCGCATCCCGCACCCAGCGAGCAAGCATCAGCAGAGACGGATTGCGGAGGTACTGGAAGCAGTAGATGCAGAAATTGGGTCGACAAGCGACCTGATTGCGAAGCATCAGCAAATCAAGGCTGGCCTGATGCACGACCTGTTCACCCGCGGCGTGCGGCCCGACGGACAGCTCCGTCCGCCGCACAGCCAAGCACCTGATCTCTACCAGGAAACGCCGTACGGGTGCCAGCCTGCAGTGGCTGTTCACTGACAGCCATGCCTACTACCAGTGGGCCAATTTCTACGGCAACCTGGTGAACCTGAACAAGATCGATTGGCCCATCCTGCAGGCTCGCGACTTCAAGCGCGACCCAGACGACCCGGCCAAGTTCGAGCGCTACCAGGCGGAGGCGCTCGTGCACCTGCACATGCCCGTCAGCGCCCTTCTCGGTGTGGTGTGCTACACCCCTGCCTTGAGGCAAAACATCGAACAACACGCGGCGGCGCGACAGCTGAAGCTGGCCGTGCACGCCCGGCCCGGCTGGTACTTCTGATGCCTAGGACGACACCATGATCACGTTTACCCAAGGCAATTTGCTCGAAGCGCGCGCCGAGGCCCTCGTCAACACCGTCAACACAGTGGGGGTGATGGGCAAGGGCATCGCGCTGATGTTCAAGGAGCGCTTCGACGACAACTACCGCCGGTACGCCGCTGCGTGCAAGGCCAAGCAGGTGCAGGTGGGCAAGATGTTCGTCACGCCCGTGAGCGAGCTGGGGGGGCCGCGCTGGATCATCAATTTCCCGACCAAGCAGCATTGGCGCAGCCCGTCCCGCATGGAGTGGGTGGTCGACGGCCTGCAGGATCTGCGGCGTTTCCTGGTGCAGGAGCAGGTGAAGTCTGTCGCCATCCCGCCGCTGGGCGCTGGCAATGGCGGGCTGGAGTGGGCCGACGTACGGCCACAGATCGAAGCCGCCCTTGGCGACCTGGACATCGACATCATCGTCTTCGAGCCCACGCGCCAGTACCAGAACGTTGCCAAGCGCACGGGCGTGGAGAAGCTGACGCCTGCCCGCGCACTGATTGCCGAATTGGTGCGCCGCTACTGGGTGCTGGGCATGGAGTGCAGCCTGCTGGAGATCCAGAAGCTGGCGTGGTTCCTGGAGCGCTCGATCGAGCGTGTGATCCCCGAGGACAACCCGCTGAAGCTGCAGTTCGTAGCCCACAAGTACGGGCCCTACGCCAACCGGCTGGACCATCTGCTCAACAACCTGGACGGAAGCTACCTGCACAGCGACAAGCGCATCACCGATGCCGATCCCTTCGACGTGATCTGGTTCGATGACAGCCGCCGGACGCTGGTGCAGGCCTACCTGAAGAGCGAGGCCAAGGCGTACCTGCCGGCTTTGGAAGCCACCGCCAACCTGATCGACGGCTTCGAGTCGCCGTTCGGCATGGAGCTGCTGGCAACGGTCGACTGGCTGCTGGCGCGCGATGGCGTGGAACCCACCGTGCCCGCCCTGCGCGAAGGCCTGCGGCACTGGAGCGGTGGCCCAGGCGCAGCTGCGCGAAAGGACAAGCTCTTTGATGACAAGGCGCTGGGCATCGCACTGGCACGGTTGACGCAGGCTCCGCTGGCCACTCACTGAGGGTCAGGCGCGGTGAGCGAGTACACCGAGGTTGAGCGCCCCTTTCTCGATCAACTGGCCCAGCAGGGCTGGACGGTCATCGACCAGGGCAGCGGTATCCCACAGCAGGCCGGCCCCAGCCTGCGAAGTCACTTCCGGGAATGGCTGCTCCCAGGGGTGTTCGACGACGCGGTGCGGCGCCTCAACCGCACGAACGATGGCCAGCCCTGGTTGACGGATGCGCAGCTGGATGAACTGCGCCAACAGCTGACCCGGCACTCGAACCGGTCGCTGCTGGAGGCCAACGAGTCCGTGCAGGCCCTGCTGTTCAAGGCACAGGTGGGCACCAACGAGCTGACCGGCGAGTCCGACCCGGTCGTTCGGCTCATCGACTTCCACCACCCAGAGAACAACCGCTTCCACGCCATCAATCAGTTCAGGGTGGACACGCCGGGGTGCGTGAAGGCCTTCATCGTCATTGAGCGCGACGGCGTGGTGACGGTGCGTCCGCCCGCTCGGATGACACCCGAGCAGATTGACCAGACCGTGTTGTCCAAGCGAATGTGGATCTACCGGAGCCTGGCTGAGTGGCGGGAGCTGAACGGAAGCCGCGTCAATCGCGAGTGGGTCAGCGGCGAGACCTTCATGTACCTGGGCAGCAGCTACCGGCTGGAGTTGGTTGCCGAGCAGGACGAGCCGCTGAAACTGAAGGATGGCCGCTTCTGCCTACTGAAGGGCATCGTCAACGGAGCCGGCACGGACGGCGCGAGCAAGGCTTTCGCAGCCTTCTATGCTGCAAAGGGGCAGCCACGGCTGGCGCGCCGAGTTGCGTACTTCGCCCCCAAGGTTGGCGTCGCGGCCGGCCGCGTGGAAGTCAAGGATCTGGGATACCGCTGGGCCTCGTGCCTGAAGGGCGGCGACCTGCACTTTCACTGGAAGTGCCTGATGGCACCCTTGACCATCATCGACTACGTCGTGGTCCATGAGCTCTGCCACCTGCGCCACCGAGACCACTCCAACGCGTTCTGGAACGAGGTCGACAAGGTTCTTCCGGACTACCAGCGCCGGAAGGAATGGCTCCGAGTGCGTGGCGTGGAGCTGGACATCTAGACGCAAGGCTCGCCACGAAGCCCGACGGGTCGCTCCACTATTTGCTTGGATGCGATGCCTCGATCTGACACAAGCCCAACGGTCACCGACGTTCCGGGTTGCGTCGGCTGCCGGCCTGTGACGTCACAGAACCTGTCACAGATCCTGTCACAAGCCCCAGAAACGCCGAAGCCCGCACGAGGCGGGCTTCGTAAGTGCTTGTCAGCACTCATATTTCTTGGTTGCGGGGGCAAGATTTGAACTTGCGACCTTTGGGTTATGAGCCCAACGAGCTACCAGGCTGCTCCACCCCGCGACTGAGCCTTCGACTGTAGCACAGGACCTTGTCCGTCTCCGCTCAGCCGCAGGAGGCCGGTGTGGTGGGTGACTGCACCCGTTGCAGGACGAGCAACTCTCCGATGCGCGTGCCCGCAAAGTCCTGCACGAGCATCACCAGGTTGTTGCCTTGCGCGGTGACGATAAC
>Ga0315902_10013393_pt1 | contig 10606 bp, 4 predicted proteins | sample LakEriMetagenome_9_FD_203523 | JGI IMG/M metagenome (GOLD analysis project Ga0315902, IMG submission 203523) | Freshwater fungal communities from buoy surface, Lake Erie, Ohio, United States - Buoy 12 MA117 | ecosystem: Environmental > Aquatic > Freshwater > Lake > Lake biofilm | place: USA...
TGTTTTTGGAACGGCCGATAATACAACCATCAAAATAAATGGAGCGAATGTAGCAACCATCAACACAGGTGAAAATTACGAATGGAGATTGTCCGATGAATCCTGCTATATGGAAACCAGCAAGCCAGTTCAAGTCTATCATGTAACTGGCTTTGGGTGTGAAGTGGGTGCATCCGTCATTCCATCCATCAAATGTACAGGTTCCACCAGGGTAAATATTACCAGGGCTTCTGCCGGAGAGGAATTCTATCTTAATGTGATTGCTCCCAAAGAGATCATCAACGACTTCAGGATCAACAATGACCCGTCAGAGCTACCTGCAACTTCATTTACGCCTGTAAAAGGAAATAATGACTGGATGCAAGCCCGCTTCAGCATCTCTGCAACATTTGCGGGTACAGATGCCAATATCACTCTCGAAAACATTGCCGGAAAATTTCATGTGGGCGCTATTCAGGGTGGAACCAGTTCTACATCGCGTTATGGATATTTCTCAGATTTCAGTACCAATAGTATTTTCCTGAAAGATCCAAAAGATCCCAATGCACAACTAAAGGAAGAAAAGATATTTTGTTATAAAGACAGCGCCTGCATTCTGGTGATCAATTCAGGAAGAGACATCCGTTTCCAATGGACTGGGCCCAATGGTTTCAAGGCCGATAGTTCATTGTTGTTCTTCAATTCCTTTTTACCAAAGGACACCGGTTTGTATACGATCACCACTACCAGTCCCGGTTGTGGAACCGCCTCCAAAAACATCCGACTAAAAATTGATCAACCCTTTGCATCCTTTGATTATACCACCAATGGCTGTATGGAGGACAGTGTACAATTTAGTACTGATAAAAATGCAGGTGTAAGATGGAGATGGAATTTCGGTAATGAAAAACTTTTAGATACCAATACGGTGAACCTTCAACCGGTCAAATTCAACAATGCAGGAGATATCAGCGTATCACTGAGCGTAGGTTCAGAACTGGGATGCTTTTCTGATGATACCGTCAGAACGATCAGCCTTTCTACCAAACCAATTGCCCAATATGCTGTTCCCAAGATCACTTGTGTCAATGATGAAATTGTATTCAGAGATGAATCGGTCATTACAACTGGAAACATCAGAAAATGGAAATGGGACCTGGATGATGGCAATGGATTCAAAGAATATACAGACAATGAAAACCGAACTGCAACCTACTTGCAATGGGGCACGAAGAAAATACGCCTGCAGGTAAGTTCACAAACCGGATGCATGAGTGATACCTTCCAACTTTCTTCATTTACGATACATCCTTTACCCAAACCAGGATTCATTATTCCAGAAGTTTGTCTGGATGACGCAACTGCCAAATTCATTGACACCAGCAGCAGTCCGGATGGCTTCGATCAATTTTCATATGCTTGGAAATTCAACGCAGGTGCAACTCCTGTGAGTCCTGGTCCGGTATTCAACACCAACCAAACCACTGAAAAAGATCCTGCGATTCGATACATGAGTACAGGACAGTATCTGGTTCAACTGACTGTTAACAGCAGAGGATGCATCGATTCCATCACACAATCTTTTAAAGTCAATGGCACCAACCCTATACCTGCTTTTGAACTCATTCCGACTCAAAGTTTTTGCAGCAATGATTCTGTTGTCATAGAAAACAAGTCGACCATCGACTTCGACAATGTAACCAGACTGGAAATTATGTGGGATGAAAATGATCCAACCCTAAAAACCGTAGATGAGAATCCATGGATCGGAAAAAGATATGCCATTCAATATCCTTCCTTTCAATCCCCCTTAGAGAAAAAGATCAAGATTAGCCTTCGCGCTTTTTCCGGTGATGCGTTGTCCTGCAGCAAAATCCTCACCAAAGAAATAACGATATACGCGAGTCCGAAAGTACGTTTCAACCCAATACCCTCGATCTGTCTGAACGCAGATGCACGTCAAATCCTTGAATCAAGTTTTGATACACGGGTTCCGGGTAGTTTTGTTTACTCGGGTAAAGGTGTTTCATCAACCGGCAGCTTTGATCCCAGCCAGTCAGGCACAGGAGATCATATCATCCAATATGTTTACACAGCAGCCAATACAGGTTGTAAGGATTCGGCGACGGAGAAAATCACTGTCTGGCCTTTACCGGTAGCGGATTTCAGCATCGGAAACCTATTGTGTGAAAAAAACAAAGCCAGTTTCAGCAGTTTGTCCGTTGCGAACGCGGGACAGATCAACCAGTTTATTTGGGATTACGGAGATGGAGCCAAACCGGACAGTGCAACAGCTTCAGTTGCAGAACATGTATTTAACAAATGGGGTACCTATTCCATTTCCCTCAAAGTAAAAACAAGCAATGGATGTTATAGTGATGCAAAATCAAGATCCATTGAGATAAATCCATTGCCGTTCGTGTCCTTCAGTATGCCGAAAGTGTGTCTCCCTGAAGCAAAAGCCCTGTTCATCAATAACAGCAGCATTGCCGACGGAACAGATAATTTTCTGACATATAAATGGGATTTTGATAACCCATTGAACAAAACATCAAGTGTTAACCGCAACGGCGATCATGTCTTTACCCAAACCGGATCGTATAATGTAAAGCTGGTCATTACCAGTCGCGATAATTGCAAAGACTCCCTCACCAAAATCTTCAGTGATATTTATCCGCAACCCAAGTCAATATTTTTGAGCGAAGATTCCCTTTGCCTTGGCGAGAACCTTCATTTACGGGATAGCAGCAAAGCCGTGAATGGAACGATTGCTGAATACTACTGGATACTGGGGGATAATAATTTATCTACCGGTCAATCCTTGATACACCGATATGCGAATGCAGGGGCTTTTACAATCAGCCACTATATCAAAACATCCTTGGGGTGTTATTCCGATACTGCCAGGAAAACAATCAATGTCTTCAATTATCCGGTAATATCAGCAGGACCAGACCTGAATGTGCTCGATGATGGACAAAAGAAGATCCTTGCAACTGCGAGCGGGAGCATCATCAGTTATCAATGGACCCCAGTCTTGTACTTGAGCAGCTCCGATAGTTTACAACCTTTTATCATCAAGCCACAAGAGGACCAGACTTATGTGCTTGCAGTAAGAGGCAGAGGCAATTGTATCAGTACGGATGCCATGAACATGAAAGTGGTACGCTTGCCCAAGCCACCCAATACCTTCACGCCCAATGGCGATGGCATCAATGATACTTGGGAGATTTTGTATCTGGATCAATACCCTGATTGCCTTGTTGAAGTATATACCAGTAGCGGACAAATGATTTATAAGTCGACCGGTTATCCAAGGCCATGGGATGGTAAAAATAATGGGCGAGATTTACCGGCCGGGACTTATTATTTTGTGATTGATCCCAAGAATGGAAGATCCAAGATGGCAGGATATGTCCAAATCCTGAAATAGTTTTTAGTTGGTTGCATCTTTCAGCTGCTTCTCTAGCTGATCCATTTCTGCAGGTGTCAAATAACGCCATTTCCCTACAGCCAGACTGCCCAATTCTATGTGCATGATGCGGATGCGTTTGAGGGTTTTCACTTTGTATCCAAACACTTCACACATACGCCTGATCTGACGGTTCAAGCCCTGTTTAAGGATGATGCGAAAACGCCTCGAGCCTTCCATCCTGACAAAACAGGGTTTGGTTTTTTCATTTAGAATCCTGACACCGGCGGCCATGCCTTTGATCATTTCCTGTGTGAGTTCTTTGTCTACCGTTACGATGTATTCCTTTTCGTTGTTGTTGCTGGAACGCAGGATTTTATTGACGATATCGCCATCATTGGTCAGCAAGATCAATCCTTCAGAATCTTTATCCAGTCTGCCTACAGGGAAGATCCGTTTCGGATGATTCATAAAGCGAATGATATTGGTCTTATCGCTCATGTCGGTCGTAGAAGTAACCCCAACCGGTTTGTTCAGGGCAATATAAATGGGGCGCTGTTTGTTTTTGATGCGCTCGCCATCAATGGCCACCTCATCTCCTTCCATGACACGGGCAGTTGGCAGTACGCACTCCCCGTTGATGGTGACCCGCAGCTGTTCAATCAGCTTGTCTGCTTCCCGCCTTGAACAGAAACCGGAGTTGCTGATGTATTTGTTGATTTGAATACCTTCTTCCTTAATGGGGGATTTCATCGGCACGAAGATAAAAAGATGAAGGGTAAGGAAAGGATATTGTAGAATTTCGTTTACGGATTGATTCAAAAAAATGTCAATTTTGGACATGACCAATTTGAAGACATTTATAGTTTGTGTTTTTCTATCGTTTATAACTAGTGTTCAAGCGCAAAAAGATAAAAAAGTTCTCGTTACGTATTACAGCAAAAACAATTCTACCCGGTTGATGGCAGATGCTGTTGCCAAGGGAGTAGAAAGCAGCAAGAATGTTCAGCTGATTCTCAAAACCATAGAACAAACCAGTTCAGAGGACTTATTACAGGCAGATGCCATCATATTAGGTAGTCCGGTTTACAATGCCAATGCTGCACCAGAAGTATTGAATTTTATCAGAACATGGCCATTTGAGAACAAGGCATTGAAAGATAAATTGGGGGCTGTATTTGTGACAGCCGGAGGCATTTCTGCGGGTGAAGAATTGGTGCAAGTCAACCTCCTCCATGCCATGATGATCTTTGGAATGGTAGTAATGGGGGGTGATGAGTGGACAGCAGCCTTTGGGGCATCAGCCATCACGCATGAACCGCCTTTTGACATTGATACAAATAAAAAGATGGATCCTGTCTTCCAGAACAAAGGTTTTGCATTGGGCAAACGCGTTGGTGAATGGGTCAAGCGGATAAAGTAATTTCATACCCATAATTGGCATTTCAGGGTTCCATCAATGACGGCACTACCATAACCGGACAATGAGATTTTTCTATGAGTTTGGCAGTATTGCTGCCCATCACAAGGTTTTTGAGCTTTGATGTTCCTTTTTGTCCCATTACCACCATAAATGGATCCAACCGGTTGATGGTATCAAGAATGCCCTTGTAAGCATTGGCACATTGAATGATCTCTCTATCCGGCACAGGCACCACACCCAGTTTGCCAAAACAACGGAGAATATATTGATCCATTTGTTGCATGACCATGGCTTCACGTTCATCGAGGGTTTCTATTGGGTCTTTGCCCTGTAATTCGCCTCTTCCCAATGGCACTTCGATTGCATGCATGATCAGCAATCTTGTGGTGGGGATGTCGAGAAATTCTAGTGAAAACTTCAATGCCTTAGCAGCATTATCTGAAAAATCCGTTGGATGAAGGATGATCTTGGTATGTAGTTTCATAAGGCGAAACTAAACCCCTGACATCTGTCAACCGATGATCCCCTTTATGGTGAGACATGAAGTTGGTCAGTCCGCCTGGTACCGGCATACAATTCATATTCCAACAAACGGCAGTCGATTTTGGCATTTAAAAACTCAATGCGTCTGGATGGTTTCAGTCGGATCGACTTGGCTAGTTCAAGATTGCCCGTGAATACGTAACCCAATTTACCTCTGCAGGATTGCTTCAAAAAATCACCCATGCGAGCATAGGTTGCTTGTAATTCCTGTTCTTCTCCCAGTCGTTCGCCGTATTCGGGATTGATCATCACGATGCCATCGCCATCAGGGATGATCGTTTCCTGAAAATCACAAACCTGAAAATCAATCAGGTGTTCCACTCCTGCTGCTGCTGCATTGATTTTGGCAATGCTGATGGCTTTTTCGCTGATGTCGGATGCAATGATCTTGCCCAGCCCATCCTCTTTGATCTTATCATCCAATAGGACTCTCTCTTTTTTGTACATCTCAGGTTCATAACCCTCGATATGCATGAAGGAATAATTCTGACGGATGAGTCCCGGTGCCCTACCACTGGCCATCCATGCTGCTTCTATGGCGATTGTACCAGATCCACACATGGGATTGATAAAAGGACTTTTTTGATCCCATTTGGTAGAAAGCAGGGTTGCTGCTGCCAAGGCTTCCAGCATGGGTGCTTGTCCGGGTAACTTTCGATACCCATGCCTGGCCAAACTTTCCCCGGATGTATCAATGAAGATCTCTGCTTCATCCTGCTTCCAAAACAGATGGAATACCGCTCCCACCAGATCGGATCCTGAGCTGGGTCGGCGAACAGAGATGCGACGCATGCGATCCACGATGGCGTCCTTCACGCGAAGATTGGCAAAAAGATTGGTCGAGATGGTGGGATGAAAAACATTGCTGGTCACGGAGAAATAGCCATTGGGTGCTAGTAGTTTTTCCCATGGGATGGACAGGAGGGATTGGTAAAGTTGATCGGGATCGTCACAGGAAAAGGATCGCAGCGAATACATGACCTGGCTCGCGGTGCGCAAGTTGAGATTCAGTTTGATACAGTCTTCCACTGTGCCAGTCAATTCAATGCCAGTCTGAAAAACTCGCTGGGGGATGAAACCCAAGTCGACTATCTCCTTTTGAAGGGCAGGTGATAACCATTTGTTGCAGGTGATGATGATTTTGCGGGGCTGGGAGAATACATTCATGAAGAACAAACATAGTGGAAACCAAATGAATATTGCCTAATTACAGCAAAAGATTGTGGGTTGTAACAACTACATTACTATAAGGATGGGATATTATTTAGGGGAAATTCATATAGCCTGTATAAGGTGCTTTATATAGAATAATTTCATATGTGTTATAACATATACAGGACACAAAACTAAAAAAGAACTATTTTGTATAAAATATCTAAGCTAACAATGAAAAAATCAAAAATATTAATAGCACTGCTATTGATTTTGTGCTATACTGATGTTTTTTCTGCTAATTATTATTGGGTTGGAGACGGAGGGGATTGGTCAGATATCAGTCATTGGGCTACTACATCGGGTGGTTCTGTAAAACATTTACAAATACCTACAACAAATGACGATGTCTTTTTTGATGCGAATTCATTTACAAAAGCCAATCAGGTTATCAACATCAATTTGTCTGCTTCCTGTAAAAATTTAAATTGGACAGGCATACGTTTTACTCCCACTCTATCAGGAAGTAACCCTATTAGTATCTATGGTAATTTGACATTGTCAAGTGATTTAACCATTCAATTTACTGGCGATATATTTTTTGAATCAACTTCAACAGGTAAAACAATCAAGACATTTGGCAAACAACTTGAATCCAATCTTAAATTCAATGGAGTTGGCGGAGAATGGATATTGAGCGATACCTTAAAAACAAGCAGAATGATCGAGTTCAATAACGGTCATTTTAATTCTAATGGACAATACATTGATTGCGGAGGTTTTCAATCTCGATTGAATAGCAATAGGATATTAACTATGACAAATTCAACGATTGATTGCAAGGGGTTGGGAGAAACTCCAGTATGGTGGTTAAACGGTGATAACCTTACCTATAATATTACGAAATCAACGATATTAATTAAAAACCACAGGGGGTTTTACCATGAAAAAAAATCCGTCAATTATGAAAATGTAATCTTTGAAAAAGAATTCAGACCTTTTTTTGAAAATCTAGGAAAAACATTTGTATCCGTAGGATGTAGCTTTAAGAAAATCATTTATAATACCGTCGCTGGTTCAGGTTTTGGAGGATCCAGCAGAAACAAAATTGACTCCTTGGTTTTCAACAATGGTATGGAGTTTTATGGTCCCAATAGTGATACAATTGGCGTATACTTAACAAAAATAAATGGCATTGTTTCCGGAGGATCGGTGATAAAAAAAGCGATCTTTTTGGGTAACAGCATCATCAATGGCTCTAACCAATTTGATACTTTACAGTTTTCATCCGGAACTGCAAATACCATACAAGACGGGCAAATACAAACTGTTGTCAAGTCATTTGTTGCTGAAGGAAATTGCATAAAGGATATAATTATTGAAAGTTCAACATCCGGAAAGCAGGCAATTATAAAGCCTGGCGTTTTACCTACTCAATTGAATTATGCGTCTTTTAAGGATATTAAAATTGATTTCAATTCAGGAGTCACAGTTTCGAATTCTATTAACCTTGGGAACAATACTGGTATTGTATTTCAAAATAGACAATCAAGAAATTTCTATTGGATAGGGGGCTCTGGAAACTGGAGTGATGTGTCACATTGGTCAAATACCAGCGGGGGTGGATCAAGCGGATGTCTGCCAAGCCTGGGAGATGATGTGTATTTCGATTCAAAATCATTTAGCAGCTCGGGACAAATAGTAAACTTTGACCTTCCTGTCATAAGCTTTAAAAGCATGAGCTGGGAGGGCGCTTCTAATATACCAACTCTTCAAAGCAATGCAGATGTTCGATGCTATGGATCCTTAAAGTTGATAAAAGAAATGAAGGTGTCTTTGACGGGGAAATTATTTTTTCAATCAACATCAACTGGCAATAAGATTACCTCAGGCAGCAACCTCATTGATGGAGAAGTGTACTTCAATGGCAATGGTGGAGAATGGGTGCTCCAAGATTCACTGAAGACCTCAAAATTCATGTATTTGATAAATGGTCATTTGAATACAAATAGCAAATTTTTAAAATGTTCTAATTTCTATTCAACTATTGCCAATGACCGTACTTTAACAATTGTGAATTCAACAGTTGAAGTTGAAAATACATCAATTAATTATTGGGAAGTTAACTGGAATATCAATGGCCAAAATCTTAAATTGAATTCAGCAAATTCACAAATCAATTTATCTAGAACTGATTCTAGATTTTCATGTACATTTTTACATGGTGGTGCAGCCCAGTATCATAATTTAAGATTCTACAATGCAGGTTTTGGGGGTTTAGATATGCAAAATCTGAGATTTAATAAAATGGAATTTGACTCTCCTATTTCGAATAATTTAATTGGTGGATTAGTAGATACACTTTTGATTAGGTCAAATATGTATCCTGGTGTTTATATATCCAAGGATTCGATCACCTATCTGAATTCAACATTTCCGATTATGTTGAATGGTGAAAACAAGATTGGTGATGCAGTATTGAATGCCAATGCCAAGTTGTTGGGGAATAATACCTATAAAACGATAACACTGAGCCCGGGGTCAGCTTATGCATTGGGTGCAGGTGCTACCCAAACTGTCACACAATCTATCTTGGCTTCTGCAGATTGTAACAAAAGCATCTCCTTGGAATCATCCGTCAGTGGAACACAGGCTTTTTTGAAAAAAGTCAATGGGACAGTTAATGTTGCCTACTTGAATATTCAAGATATATCCGCTACAGGGGGGGCAACATTCAAAGCAATCAGCTCGAGTGATCTGGGGAATAATGCCGGTTGGACATTTGACAATACCACCTCAAGAGATCTATATTGGGTGGGAGGAACAGGAAACTGGAATGATATAGGTCATTGGTCCTTGACTAGTGGAGGACCAGCGGAAAACTGTATACCGGGTGCTAATGACAATGTATTTTTTGATAGCAAATCATTCAGTGCAACAGATCAGACTGTTAATTTAAACATAGAAAACGCTCTTTGTAAAAACATGAGCTGGATAGGTGCGAAATATATACCTGAACTTAAAGGTGATTATGGCTTAAGGATTTTTGGGTCTGTCACCTTTATTCCAGATATGAAGTATACTGCAAAAGGAGAGATTTTATTTAAAGCAACTAGCCCGGGAATGAAAATCACCTCTGCTAATCTTTTGCTAACCTCGCCCATCGCTTTTTCTGGTGCGGGAGGTGAATGGCAATTACAAGATTCATTGAAAACCACCGAACAGCTTTCCTTGATATCAGGTAAGCTCAATGCGAATGGAAAAGTTATTCTTGTCAGACAATTTTTTTCAGACTACAGTTCAAACAGGTCACTCATACTTGATAATTCCAGACTACATGTTGAAATTGGCAGATGGATAGTAAACGGCACCAATATGCAACTTAGCGAAACGGGATCATCCATCATCATAAATGGTGGAGATTCCAGAAACTCCATGATGTTCTTGCATACAGGAGCCCCACTTAGATACAATTTTATCAATTTCATTTCCCAGGAGGCCAGTTTTGAGATTAACAATTGTACTGTTTCGAAATTGACCGTAGAGAAAAATCTGTGGATGATGGGAGGAGGAAAGAATAAGTATGACAGCGTAATTATCCGAGGTAGGATGGATATCAATGGTTTTACCAACGATACAATAAATGCATTATCGCTATACAATTATGCCATTGTAAATGCTGGATGCAGAATTAAAAAAGCTAACTTTTACAATTCGGGAATCATAATTGGAAATAATACATTTGATACATTGTACTTTTCTCCAGGTTTCCAATATACACTGGGAGCCAAATCCACCCAGAGCATAACAAGCGAACTCATGGCCATAGGCAATGGTTGTTTCCCAATTAAAATTCAATCATCCCAGAATGGCGTTCAGGCATTTTTTTCCAAACCAAATGGCAATGTTTCCAGTGACTTTTTGGAGTTGCGTGATAATGGTGCAACAGGAGGAGCAAATTACTATGCGGGTAAGAACAGCACAAACGTATCGAACAATACCGGTTGGAATTTCAATAATTTACCAGGCTATAGTTATGGTCTTGGACCAGATACTTCTTTTTGTGGACCTGGACTTACGTTATCAACCAAGAATTT
>Ga0315902_10013394_pt1 | contig 10605 bp, 11 predicted proteins | sample LakEriMetagenome_9_FD_203523 | JGI IMG/M metagenome (GOLD analysis project Ga0315902, IMG submission 203523) | Freshwater fungal communities from buoy surface, Lake Erie, Ohio, United States - Buoy 12 MA117 | ecosystem: Environmental > Aquatic > Freshwater > Lake > Lake biofilm | place: USA...
AACTGAGAATGGAATTGGAGCTGGCTACGGGGAAAACCGATCGGATCCAAACGGTTGTTTTTCCTTCTTTCTTGGAGGATTGCTCCGGCCGCCGGTTAGAATGTGGGGAGGGAATTCGGTTCGAACCGGCGGGTCAAAGGACCATTGAGGAGTCGCAAATCGATGGATACTAACAAAGAGCCCAAGTCTTCATCGCAAGCCGTAGTTCTCTACGATGGGCAGTGTCGTTTTTGCATAGGACAGATCGCAAACCTACGTCGCTTGGACATCTTCCATCGGCTCCGATTCGTCTCCTTGCACGAAGCTTCTGTGGCCCTAGACTACCCCGAATTGAGCCATGAACAACTCATGGAGCAGATGTGGATTGTGAGTCCTGAGGGGAAACGCTACGGAGGGGCTTATGCCCTGCGGTATCTAACCCGGTTCTTGCCCGCACTCTGGCCACTGGCTCCGGCGATGCACCTTCCGGGGCTGATGCCATTCTGGAATTGGATCTACAGGTCGATCGCCCAGCGTCGATACAAAATTGCCGGTCGGGAGTGCCCCGATGGATCTTGTGCTTTGCATGCACAGGCACAGAAACGCTGAGGTTCATCGGGACCAAGGCAAAAAAGCTAGCGTTTTCAAGACGGCCCGCGAATCCGTCTTGGTACAAGCCGGACGGCTTGCTATGTTAACTTAGCAGTTTCGAGAAGGGGAGTCGCGAAGGGATACGAAAGGAATCGGATCGATGTCCAAGTCGCCAGATACAAAGCAATCAGTACATATCAGATGGTTGATTCGTCGAGATCTCCAAGCGGTACTCGATATCGAATCGGCAAGCTTCGAATATCCATGGACCGAGGAGGAGTTCATCAACTGCTTGCGCCAACGCGATTGCATCGGCATGGTCGCCGAATACGCCGAGCAAGTCGTAGGATTCATGGTCTATGAGCTTCAGCCGACGAGCATCCACGTCCTGTCGTTCGCAGTGCATCCTGAATTTCGGCGCAAATCGGTCGGAAGCGCCCTGATGGATAAGTTGTTTTCAAAGCTGGCTTATCAACGCCGCAGTCGGATCCAGTTGGAAGTGCGCGAGACGAATCTTCCTGCGCAGCTATTCCTCAAGCAACTGGGATTCCGTGCCACGGGCGTCCTGAGAAGCTTCTACGAGGATTCGACCGAGGACGCATTTTTGATGCAGTTCCGCGCCGAGGCATCCCAGAGCGAGCGGATGCCCGCAGAACCAATCCATCGGGACAAAGCGAGCTGAATTCAAAGGGATCACTTACTGGGCCATTTGCTCACAGGAAACAGAGTGTCTATGGTCCAACGAAAAGTTGTCTACCGTGCACCTCGATTCGACGTCGAACAGGTCGTAGAAAAATTGCAAGACGGACGGGAGTTGCCACGGACGATCATCAGGCACCCTGGAGCGGTTGTGATCTTGCCTGTGCTCGACGATGGGCGTGTGTGCATGATCGAAACCTACCGCGTGGCGATCGATCGCTGGCACTTGGAACTACCGGCCGGAACGATGGACAAAGGGGTCCGGCCGATCGAGTTGGCTGCGATGGAATTGCAGGAGGAAACCGGTTACGTCGCCGAAGAGCTGGTTTTGCTTCATAGTTTTGCGATGTCGCCGGGCATTTTGGATGAGAAAATGCACTTGTTTTTGGCCCGGGGCTTGAAACCAGGCCCTACGGCCAGAGAGCTAGGCGAGCAAATGCACAACGAGCTTTTGACTTGGTCGCAAATCGACCTCATGCTCCGCGACGGTCAAATCGCCGATGCGAAAACACTGGTAGGATTGCTTTGGTATTTGAGGTATCGCCAATATGCGTGAGAAAAATCAATGAGGGAACTGCTCCAATCGAACAAACTCAAGTCCCGCTCAAGGCTCAAAGCGGCCGCTGCCCATGTTGCGATCGAAGCTGCACATGCCGGTTCGGTCGCTCTGCTTGGCCACTTCCGAAAGCCCCTGGAGGTCCATAGCAAGGGGGTGGCAAACTACGTTAGCGAAGCGGATTTGGCCTCCGAATCGGCCGTTGTCCAGATCATTCAAGATGCGTTTCCAAGCCACGCAATTCTCTCCGAAGAGTCCCACAGCGATCGAGCCGACGCGGACCATTCGTGGATCATCGATCCTCTCGATGGAACGAACAACTACATCCACGGGATGCCCCATTTTGCCGTTTCGATCGGATACTACCAAAAGGGACAAGGCGTCCTGGGGATCGTGACCTGTCCTGCCACTGGCGATTGGTACGTCGCAGGGCGCGGCGAAGGTGCTTGGTTCAACGGCCAGCAGATGCACGTGAGCAAGGCCCAGGGGCTCGAACAAGCGATGATCGCCTGCGGTTTTTACTACGATCGCGATCAGATGATGCAATCGACCCTCGACACCATCGGAGATCTTTTTCGATGCCAAATCCACGGAATTCGGCGATGTGGCGCGGCCGCACTGGATTTAGCCTACATCGCAGCCGGTTGGTTCGATGCGTTCTTCGAATTCCGACTTAGCCCCTGGGATATTGCCGCTGGTGCGGTGTTGATTCAAGAAGCCGGAGGGGAAATCACCGATTGCAAAGGTCAACCCTTTGAGCTCAGACGACCGAGCAGCATTTGCGCCTCGAACGGACAGCTCCATCCGGCAATGCTCGATGTCGTCTCGGGCAGGGTTTCTTAAACAAGGGAGATAGAGGGGATTTGAACCCCCGACCTTCGGAGCCACAATCCGACGCTCTAACCAGCTGAGCTACTACCTCCATCGTGGTAACTCAAGTGTAGTAATCCGTCGTTTTTCAGTCAACGCCCCACTACCGATTGTCGCAACGATTGAAAAAAAAGCCTGCAAGGTTAGGATTTAGTCTAGGTGGAACCCCGTTGGGCTTCCGAATCGTGGCCCCAGAAGGCCCCATGTCAAGTTATCCAAAGAAAACCTTAGGTGCATCCGATGAAGTATTCCCTCCCCGTCGCCCTTCTGGCGTGTTCCGCTTGTGCACCTCTTGCGATGGCGCAAGAGTGGGCCGATGTGACGATCAAGTTCGTTCTCGATGGGGCTTCTCCTGCCGGTGCGGCCGTCAATGCCAACGCCGATGCGTTTTGTGCCAAGCAGCAAATCCCATCGGAACGCCTGGTCGTAGACGGCAGCACCAAAGGAATCGCCAACATGGTCTTCATGATCGATGGCAAGCAAACGAAGCTCTCGGGCGATCAGATCCATCCGACGCTCAAGGATGCTCCGAGCACCAAACCGGTGCTCGATAATGTCAATTGCCGATTTGTTCCGCACATCCTGCCTGTTCGTGTCGGCCAGACTATCGAAGTCAAAAACTCCGACTCGACCAGCCACAATGCCAAGTTCGTTTTCTTCAACAACGACGAGTGGAACCAGGTCATCCCCACCGGCGGTAGCAAAACACTTCAAATCAAAAAAGCCGAAAGTGGTCCCTCCAAAGTCGAGTGCAACATCCACCCATGGATGACCGCCTACCACATCGTGACCGATCACCCTTATGTCGGCATCAGTAATGAAAAAGGGGAAATCAAGATCGAGAAACTACCCGCCGGTGTCGAACTGACTTTCAAACTATGGCACGAAGCCCAGAACAAATTTGACGAAGTAGCGGTCAACGGAAAGGCTGATAGCTGGAAAAAGGGGAACGTAAAGTTCACTCTCAAACCAGGTGCCAATGACCTGGGAACCGTCTCGCTCAAGCCCGACAAGTTCAAACCCTAAGCGACCTAGGATGCATCGCATCGGTTCGCTATTGTCCCTGGCGTGCTAAGAGACTTTTCTTGGCACGCTTTTTTATTGCTTTGCCCGCAGAGTGTCAGCTCGTTTTGGAGCTCAAGGATCATCGAAGGACAAGTAAACTCAATGTCGACAGGAAAGCCCCAGAGCATCGTGATCATCGGAGGCGTTGCGGCCGGAGCCTCGGCTGCCACCAGAGCCCGTAGAATCGACCCTAAGGCGGAAATCACCATCCTCGAAAAAGGCCCAGCCGTCTCGTTTGCCAACTGCGGCTTGCCCTACCATCTAGGAGGAGAAATCGTCGATCGGAACAAACTTCTGGTCGCTACTCCCGAACTGTTTTGGAATCGATTCCGGATTCGCGTCCGAACCCGTCAAGAAGTCGTCGCGATCGAACGCCAATCCAAGTCCCTTACCATCCGCGATCCTTCGGATCCTACGCAAACCTTCTCCCAGATCGCCTACGATAAACTCATCCTTGCTATGGGAGCCCAACCTGTGCTTCCCCCGTTTGCCAAGGATCCGGCCCCCAACGTTTTCCAACTGTGGACCCTTCCGGATATGGATGGGATTCTTCAGCAGATCCAAAACTCCAATGTCCGACGAGCCTTGGTCGTAGGAGCAGGTTTCGTTGGAATCGAGGTCGTCGAACAACTCCATCGCATCGGTATCCAAGTCGACTTGGTCGAGCGTTCCCAAACGGTCCTTAACCGACTCGATCCCATCTTTGGGAGGATGGCGAGCAATCTCCTGCGGAAAGAAAACATCCACCCCATCGAGGGTCAAAGCGTCCTGGAACTCAAACGCCAAGACGGTCGCGTCAATGCGGCAGTCCTCAGTAACGGAACAACGTTGCCAACCGATTTGGTGATTCTCGGAGTCGGGGTTCGCCCTCGTACAGAATTGGCCGTCCATGCCGGATTGCTCGTCGGCAATGCGGGTGGATTGGTCGTCAATGAATTCATGCAAACAAGCGATCCATCGATCTATGCGGCCGGGGATTTGGTCGAATACACCCACCAAATCACGAATGCCAAAACACTCAATCCACTGGCTGGCCCAGCCAATCGATCCGGACGTATCGCCGGTGAGCATGCTGCCAGCGGACACTCGCAACCGATGGGAGGAGTTCTCGGGACCTCGATCGTCCGAGTCTTCCACTCCACCGTTGGGATGACTGGATTGAACGAAAAGTACCTCAACGCACAAAATATCCCCTACCGCACCGCGATTGTCCAAGCGACCGATCACGCATCCTATTTTCCAGGGGCGACCAACATGCAACTGAAGGTCCTTTACGAGGAACCTAGCGGTCGAATCCTCGGGGCTCAAGCCATCGGTGGAAACGGAGTCGACAAGCGGATCGACGTCCTGGCAACGGCCATGACTCTCGGTGGTACGGTCTATGACCTTGCAAGAGTCGATCTTGCCTATGCGCCGCCCTATGGATCGGCCAAAGATCCGATCCACATGGTCGCCTTTACAGCCATCAACGATCTCCATGATCAACCAAGGTTGCTTCCACCCGACGCGGATCTTACTGGCTTCCAGATCGTCGATGTCAGGACCCCTAAGGAGCAAAGCGAATTGCCGCTTCATGGTGCCACCGCAATTCCTATCGACGAGCTGCCCGGTCGCTGCCATGAACTCCAGCAAGATCTACCGACCGTCGTGGTATGCCACAGCGGCAAGCGAGCGCATGTGGGTGCCTGTCGGCTCAAAGCCTCCGGGTTTAGCCGAGTCTACAACCTCACTGGCGGAATGTCCGTCCGCTCTCAGGTCCCAGCCTCCTGAATGGGTTCAGCGGGAACTAGATTTCTGTCTCAACAGCGTTGATTCAAAGCCGTGTACTGCAACCCGTGAGCCACTTGCCGCTAACGCGTAGCGAAATCATTTTTTTAAGAGCGTTTCAATCTCAGGGATTTGTAGCCGCACGGAAAGGATGTAAGGAGGCTCGTCTTGGGTCCAGTGCCCATAGGTGGTCGTAACGATCGTTCCATCAGGAAGGATCTCCACGCCTGGATAGGCGCAGTCCCCGCTTTTGTAATTCTTTTTCAGAAGGATCCGGTAATCGCCTAAGGTCCCTTTGACGAGATCTTCGTAATGACCGACCCAAGCGACCCAACTGTTGGCTGTCGGACTGGTATTACCCTGGCTTGGGATATCCCGAAACGACACAAAAAGTCGACCATCGGGGAGATACTGGGCCGTATGCCGATCGCCCGTAAGCGCGTTGGGAAGCGGCTTGGGTTCGCTCCAGCTTGCCATTTCATCGTTGCTAAAAACGATATGCGAATTCGCCTTGCGTCGATTTTCGCGGAGCAGCACCGCGATTTGCTTTCGATCAGGCGAAAACACCGCGCCGGGTTCGCAAAGATGTACACTCGACGAAACATAGATCGGAGCAGGATCGGACCAGTGTTCTCCTGCATCGCTCGTCGTGGTTTGATAGAGGGTAAATCGACCTCGCACCGGATTGGGCTTGGCATTGAAGAACCTACCATCGTCGTGGAAAAGCGCTGTGTAATGCCCTGGTTTCGTGAGGATCGGAACGACCGACGCCATCGTGACGATTCCTCCGAAGTTGCCGATTGGCTCAAGTTCCGTCCAGGTCATTCCGTCGTCGTCGCTGATCGATTGACGAACCGGATAGAGTCCGCTAAAGAGAAGAATTCGCTTTTTGCCATCTGCGGTCACGACCCGGTGGATCGTCGGCGTTTCCTTGGAGGTTTCCCAGCTCTTGGGAGTCGGCAGGTGGTCCGACCAGGTCGCACCGCCGTCGGAGCTGCGTTTGTAGAGGATTGGGCCCTTGCCGTGCCCTTTTGGGTAAACGCACAGAATGGTTTTACCGTCTTCAAGAAGCAGTGTCGTAGGGTGACCTAGATATACCTTGGGCTGTCGGTCGACGATGACTTGAAGGTCGCTGCGTTGGTCCAGATCGATCGTCGGAATCCCGATGTCCTCGGCACGGCAGATCGAAGCAACAGCGATGGCCAACGATGCGATGTAGAGCACCGTTGAGCGATAGGTTAAGAAACGCCGGGGTTGGAAATCGATCGGTTTCATAGGGTTTAACAACGTTGGCAATACGAAACGAATATTTCAAAAAAAGGCGAGACATCCACGGATGCACCGCCCTAGGGGGAAACGCATTGAAGTCGTAGTCCCCTAGCATACCCATGGGGATTGCCAAAGAAAATGCTAGCGGCGAAAGATATCGGAAACAGATTCCTTTGGCTTACTGGAGTCCCAAGGCCCGTATCGTGTTCGACGGCACGGTGCGATTCTCTGATCGCTTCCTCGACAAACGGGAGCGCACCGTGGACCAAATGGTCCAGGCCGCTCGGCCCGGCAAACAAAATATCAGCAACGCACCCAGGGCGGCGCTTCGCTTTGCCCTGGGCTATCTCATGATGCCTCTTTGGGGCCAGAGGCGATGGTTGTCCCGATCGATTTACAAAGCCTCTTCGCTCTCTAGCGAGCCGATCGGTCTTTGAGGTATTGGCTCAGGGTGTGCTCGTCGTGCAAGGGGACCACGGGCAATCGAGCGGCAATCAACCGAGCCGCATGATCGTAGTACTCCTCTTGGTGGCAGTTAAGCAATACGGTTAAGGAATGCCCTCGGCGACGCATCATCTCCAAGGCCATTAGTCCAGCTTCATCGACTTGCTGAGCGATCACGATGAGCGAAAGGAGTTTCGGAAGCCGACTCTCGGTCTCAAGGAGCAACTGATCGAGTTTAAGGCCATCGGTCCTTTCAAGTCTAGCGAGCATGCGATGCAACTCGGCGAAATGCTCGGGCGTCCGATTGGCTCCCAAGAGAATCGGGGTTAGACGATCGTTGCGAGTCTTCATCTCGATATTCGCAGTCGCCGTTTGTCGGTCGTTATACTCGGACCGTTTGTTGAGTTCCCGCATCCGGTCGGCCGCATCGCGGCCGTTGCTGACCAATCCGAATGGTTCGCTGTTGCGGTAAAGCCAATGCGCTATCGATGCCGCTGCGGTGACGGCAAGGTCCGTTCGGACCGGCTCGTGCTTTTTTGGGTTCGTCGATTCGTGCATGTCCAAGAGCAACATCGCACCCTGAACGCATGTCGGCTGAAAGACCCGTGTGTGGAGGACTCCTGTTCTAGCCGTGGCCTTCCAATGGACTCGATTGATCGGGTCCCCGGCTCGGTATTCTCTCAAGCCACTCATGAGCGTCGGATCCTCGAGCAGCCGATCCTCAACTTTCATTTCTCCCATCGGTCGGCGACTGGAAACCTCGACGGACTCCAAAACGATTAGCGGGGGTAAAACGGTGATGTAGCTCGGTTGGTTTGCGATGCGATAGCTTCGGTGAAGACCGAGCAGATCGCCTGTTTCCAACAGGGTCGGACCGAGTTGAAAGTAGCCTCGGCGCAGGGTCTCGATCGCATAGCGATGCAGGGTCGTTTTTTTCGGTCGAAAGGAAAAAAGCTGTACGCTTGCCGATAGGATCTTCAATGCAAACGGTGGTTGCTTGGTGTACCGCTTGGCAATCTTATCGTCGATGAGCATCCAGGGAATCCAATAGCCCGATGCATTGGAAATCTTCATGCCGACTGCCACGCTCTGGCCCACTTCGATCTCATGGGCTTCGACAAACCGCTGAACCTCGACGGCTTGAATCCATCGGCTCGAAAAATGCTTGGCCAACTGGATGACAATCAGAAAGGTACAAGCCCCTAGGGCAAAGAAGTTTGCTCCGGTCAGGATCCCGAGCAGGAGCAACAGAGCGATCAGCGGGAGGATAGCCATCGCATCAGCGCCCGTTCTCTTCGAGCGTCGGAACGGCGATCTCGGCGACGATTTCTTCGAGGATTCGATCGGAGGTCATCTTGCGCAGTCTAGCCTCGGGCCTTAGGATCAAGCGGTGGCTCATGACGGGTTGCAAAATCCGCTTGATATCATCGGGTTGAACGAAGTCTCGGCTGCGAATGGCCGCCATGGCTTGGGCCGCTCGAAACAGCGCAATGGTCGAGCGTGGGCCAGCACCGAGTGCAAGGTCGCTATGACTGCGCGTTTCATGGACAATCTGAAGGATGTATTGTCGAACTTTGGGGTCGACGTAGACCTTTTGGACCAGTTTTTGAGCTTCGAGCAATTCTTCGATGCTTACGACAGGCTTCAAGGTTTGGATGGGGTGCTCGGTTTCGAGCATCTGAAGCATTTTGAGCTCTTCTTCCATCGACGGATAACCGAGGGTGAATTTCATGAAGAAGCGATCGAGTTGGGCCTCCGGCAGCGGAAAGGTTCCCTCGTGATCGACGGGGTTTTGTGTGGCGATGACAAGAAAAGGGGGAGCAAGCGCGTGGGTCACTCCATCGACCGTCACGCAGCCTTCGGCCATCGCTTCGAGCAGAGACGACTGCGCGCGGGGTGTGGTTCGGTTGATTTCATCTGCCAGCAGGATATTGGCAAACACAGGCCCAGGGCGAAACTCGAAGTCCGATGTTTTTTGGTTGTAGATCGATGAGCCGGTGATATCGCCGGGCAGCAGATCCGGAGTGCATTGGACCCGTTTGAATCGTCCTCCGACGCTGGCAGCTAGGGCCCTGGCGAGCATGGTTTTGGCTACCCCTGGGACATCCTCCAAAAGGATGTGGCCTCCTGAAAACCACGAGACCAAGGAGAAGACCAGTTGCTTTCGTTTGCCAACGATGCACTTTTCGACGTTCGTGATGATCTTGCGAGAGGTTTCGTAGACGGCCGTCGACATGCTTGAAGTTTCCCAGGGGAGTGCGGATCTCCGGATTCATCCCGGAGTAATCCTGGAGTAAACACTGGGCTAAATTATAGCGTCGGACCGATGGCCCAAGGAGTGAATTCGTCTTCGCCGTATCCGAGCAATTCGCTTTTGGTTTTTTTGCCGCTAGCGGTTTCCAAAATGGCATCGAAGAGCCTTTTGCCCGCGTTTTCCAGGGACTCGCCCTTGAGGACCGTGCCCATGTCCAAGTCCATATCGTCGTTCATCCGCTCGAATAACGGAGTGTTGGTGGCGACTTTCAGGCTCGGTACAGGCTTGCATCCAAAGCAACTTCCTCGACCTGTGGTAAACACGACGACATTGGCTCCGCCTGAGACCATCCCTGTGACGCACACCGGGTCAAAGCCCGGGGCATCCATAATCACCAACCCTCGTTTGCTGGTCTGCTCGGCGTATTCGATGACGTCTTGCAAGGCGCTCTGGCCACCTTTGACCGCCGCTCCGAGGGACTTTTCGACGATCGTGGTGAGCCCTCCGGCCTTGTTTCCTAGCGAGGGATTGTTATCGATGTCCTCTCCGTAGTGGGCGGTGTAGTCTCGCCACCAAACGAGCTTATCGAGTAGTTTTTTGGCGACTTCCTTGCTGGCGGCCCGCTTGGTAAAGAGCTGTTCGGCTCCGTAGAGTTCGGTGGTTTCCGAGAGGATCGACGTTCCACCGTGGGCTACGAGCAGGTCCGAGGCGATCCCCAAGGCGGGGTTGGCCGTGATGCCCGAGTATCCATCCGAACCGCCGCATTTGGTGGCCAAAACGATCTCGCTGGCCGGAACATCGGTTCGCACCATGGCGTTGACCTGAGGCAGGATCGCTTGAACCAAGCCGACCGCCTTGTGGATTGTCGCCCGTGTTCCGCCGGTGTCTTGGATCGAAAGTACTGGAACCTCCTGAGTTTCAGCTTGGCCTGGATTGGACTTCCATCGGACCCCTTGAAGGGAAACGAGTTTCTGAGATTTTTGCAGATGCCCTAGCGTGTTCTGTTCACACCCAAGACCGATTAAGACATAGGCAGCGATATTCGGATGCTTGGCGATCCCACCGAGAACACGGCTGAGTGTTCGATGCTTGATCCCATCGAGAGCCATGC
>Ga0315902_10013396_pt1 | contig 10604 bp, 16 predicted proteins | sample LakEriMetagenome_9_FD_203523 | JGI IMG/M metagenome (GOLD analysis project Ga0315902, IMG submission 203523) | Freshwater fungal communities from buoy surface, Lake Erie, Ohio, United States - Buoy 12 MA117 | ecosystem: Environmental > Aquatic > Freshwater > Lake > Lake biofilm | place: USA...
GTAGTGTTGCTTAAAGCAGACAATACAGAAGAAACCAGAGGACTGTTATTGCGTGATTTTGCCACACAGGATTTTGGCAGTGCATGGACACGTGAAAAAGAAGGATTTACTGTAGGTGGTGTGGCCAATGACAATGTGATCACAGATCTCAATGCCACATTCAACACACCATTTATTGGTGGCTATGGTCGTAGATTAACTGATGCTATCAGTCCAGCACCATTCAATAGATTGAATACAGGTGATCCGCAATTACCAGCACAGGATAATGCAGGTAATTACACAAGATTCTTGAATCCACCACAAGATGGAACAACGATTTACTAAGGATAACATATGGCAACAGTAACCTGCACAGGCGCATTCACAGTAGAAATTTACATGGAAACCTTGGTTGGTTTTAGCAGCCAAAAAAGAGGTTATGTAGAACGCAGTGATGGCTATGTTAAACCCTATACTGAAGGACGTTGGGGTCTGCAGACCACTTGGGGTGAAACCAGATATTGGGGTCAAAATCCCACACTGCCAATTAAGTGGACCAGTGATCTATTAGATCTAGGTTCAGTCAAAGATTTTACACTGAACATTACCAGTGAATTTGATGGCACTATCAGTTACATTGTGCATACCAGTGACATTGGATTATTTGCTGGTGAAGAACGTGAATATCTAATTGAAGAAGGCAATACCAATATACCTGCATTCTCAGGTCAATTTGTTTATGTTACTGCTAGATTAAATGGTAGACAATTAAGACGTATGACCATTGAAGCCAATAGTTCAACTGTAAACATACAATTGACTAATGTAGATACATCAACATTGCCTGGCAGTATAGGCAATAGACAATTGACTGTAGGTAGAAATATATCAGGTATCCTAGATGTTAAAGTATCAGTTAGAGCTGCTACAGCCTATCCAGTTAACCTCTATGTCAGTGACACACCAACCAGTGAAGTATTGATACCAGTGATTAGAAGCAAAGGTGCTACACCAACCATAGGTTTGTTTGGTATAGATAATGATCCACGTGATGGCATAGTTGATATTGAATTCAAAGCATTAGCCAGTCAAGTGATGTTAGGCGGTAATGTATACGTGCTATAACAAAAAATAAATATAGTGAGGAACAAATATGACATTTCCAATTGGAGCAGTAATACCAACAGCAAACTTAGATTCAGCAGATGATGATCCAAATGCTGCTAGAATTGATCTGCTGGCTTTGGTCAATGCATTTAACGCATTGGTGGCCAGTGCTAATCAATCACTGGGTATACCATTATTAACCGCAGGTGGACAAATTGAAAACAGTCAAATTCCAACCAATTGGAATGTTACTGGCAGTTTAACTTTTCAACCTAGCAGTAAAATTGTTAACATACGTGATGTTATTAGAATGACACAGCGTTTTGTTGCAGACATGGCATTGTTAACAGATGCTACCATGGGCGACATAATCTTTTTGGTAGATGGTGATGCGGGACAACCATGCCTATCAGTCTATGATGGCACAGCGTGGAAAGTAGTTCGCCTAATGACCACTGTAGGTAGTGTTGCTGCCAGCATAACCACAACATCAAGTCTAACAGCTGAGGCAGATTAATCGTGGAATTCAAACCTACTGAACATGAAAAGGAAAGTTTGGAAGCACACGTTGATCTGTGTGCTGTGAGGTATCACCAATTGGATCAAAGATTAGAAAAACTAGAACAAGATATCAAAGAAGTGCGTAAAGATGTTATAGATGGACAGAAGAGTTTGAAAACAACCATCATTACGACATCTGGCACAATAATTGTTGCTATCTTGGCGTTAATAGGCACTATCTTGACTGTATTTGGCGCAAAGTGATTTCTTGCTATTAGAAAATAATTTAGATCCCTTAAAGATATTCCAACGATCTTCATCACAATAAAAAATGCTATAGGTATAAGATTTATAATTGTATCTAACCATTTGTATATTGTAACAAGGTATTTTTTTTTCAAATAATTCCCATTGTAACTGCCACTCTATATCACTGACTTCTGATGGTGTTCCTTGAAACACTATTTCTCTTGTAAAATCTCTAGGACGCTTTTGATGTTCTTCTAACATAGGTTTATTAGAACAAATATAGGTATCACCTTCAGGAACTCCTCTTCTAGCACCAATATAAACCAATCCAGTTTTATGATCCGTCCACTTATACACATAGGCTTTCATAATAAGAGTATAACACCTTTATAGAATGTCATAAAATAAAAAATGCTCAAAATCACTAGGTTTGCGGCATCGCTAATGCGGTTTTTTTCTGGTGTTTTGGAGAATTTTTGTTTTATAGGCCTTTTTGTGTCTATATACATGGTTTTCACATTAACCTGACATTTGCGACCCATATTTTAAATATCAGTATGGACCAAAAACAATTTGAACAAAAACTATCAGAAGTTGCTGAATGGCGACGTGAACCATTAAGCAATGAAAATCTGCACAAGGGCGGCTATGAATACCTAGCAGAAGTTCCAACCAAGATAGTGATCAAAAAAATCAAACCCACTGCCTGTCCATATGTTGAAGGCAACACTGATTGTGATATCAGTTGTAAATTTTATGAACATCTGGGTCAACGTATATTTGTTAGACGTTGCCAAAACTGCAGACATGTGATCACACCCAAAGGACATGTGTTCTACATGCCCAGTGTGCATAATATTGCCGCAAGAGTAGTGTTCGTAGATCGTGATGATAAATAGTGTTAGCGGATAACATTCTCTGTTAATTAAGGTCTGTCAACTTTAATCAAAATACTCACGTCACTTACAGCCATTGGTGACACATCCGTTAGAAGGCTCACTCCCGGTGGGCCTTCGTCTTTTCTGCTTGTTTTCCTGTGGTTTTGACTGTATAATATAAATACATATGACAGACAGGAGAATACAATGGCTATCAATCAACCCTATGTAATTTTAGAACAGCGAGAAATTGGTTCCAAATATGGAGGAACTGTTATTCGCATAACCATGGTTGGCATCAAAGACCGCAACCAATATACCACCTATGTGGATCACAGAAATAGGAATCATGCGTTTTGGGATCACATCACTAGAAATCCTCATCATGGCTTTGTGATCAGAGGATTGAAACTGAAAAAGAATAAAGACTTTTTGGTTTCCGCTGACAGCCGTCCAATCATAGAATGGCAGCACGATAACCCAGAAGTTATCTTTGGCCAGTTAAAAGATATCTGGGATGAAGAAGATCGCAAGGCCAGTGCTGGCACTTTTAGAGATTTATTCAACTAAGGAGAACGTAAAATGGCATTCTATGGTTCTATTGAAAATGCATGGGATAAACATCACAATTGCCAAATTGTAATTCATTGGAAAGAATTTACCAATAGAGATATTGTTCCTGGATTATATTGTAAAGATTATGGTATTTGGATCCAATGGTTAGATGTTATAACAGCAAATGAATTAATCAGCAATGGCATAGAAGTAGTTACAACACAACCAAAAAAACGCAATGGACACACATGGCTTGATCCAAAGGTATTAAGTATATGAATTATACACCAAACTTTACAGATCCTAGAATTATTAAAGCACTAACCAAAGCTTTAGATTGGTGTTCTACATATCTAAATCATAATCGTCAACAATGGTTGTCTACTAGAGAAATACAACGCCAGCTAGGCAGTCAAAGTAGACCACTGGGTCGTTGGCTAAAGAATAGATTATTGATCTGCACCAATCCTTATTATAACAGTCTAGCTGGTGTCTGCAAATCATACAAATTAAATCCAGATGGTTATACAAATATCTGTGCAATCATTAATTATATTCCAAAAATTAAAGTCAATATCAAACAACAACAGGAACTAGACACAGGTGAATTCCTTTATGTGGAGAAATCCAATAGAGAATACCACCCCTTGCAAAATTTACCTAAACGTATCAAACAACCCTTGTTGAATGCCAGAGGTTATAGACATGAATATGACATCCAATGCTGTGCTCAAACACTGATCCTACAACATGCAAGACAATTGGGATTTGCAAAAGCAACACCTCTGTTAGATCTCTATATCAATGACAGGACTGATGTGAGATCAAATATCAGTAAACGCACTGGATTAGACATTGCCACTGTGAAAAAGATCTTAACAGCCATACTCAATGGAGGAACTATCAGTGCTTGGCATGAAAACATGATCTTCTCCTATGTGGATTACAATCGTCTAATGATTGACATCCTCAGAGAGGATGTTTACATCCAAGGATATCAAAGAGAAGTCAGGGATATGTGGAAATTCATTAGGAGTTATCAGTCACTTGAGCGGGGAGAACGATTCAATGCCAAGATGAAGAGTGGAATATACAGGCAGTTAGAGGAATCAGTGAGGGTGGTGATTAAGAGGCATTTACGGAGGACTCATAACAGGGCTTTTATAGAACATGATGGTTGGAGTTGTCAGAGCGCAGTTGATATTGATCAATTGAAGCTGGAAGTTAAACAACAAACTGGATTTGTGATTGAACTTGATTGGACAATACATGAATATGTTGACGCTTACTAATACACACAGCCCACACAGCAGCATATAGTGTAACGGTTCTCCAAAATGAAGCTAGGTTGCCACATACCCAACGAACAATTTGACATGATATATCCTTATATTGATTGCCTTTTTGCCAATCCAATAGATGAAGAATATATTCTCTATGACCCCAGTGACAGATGTCTGTTGATGTTGGCCTTGTGGGATATTCACACATATGCTTGTGATTAATTTACTATAGAAAGGATTAAAATAAATAAGACTATGCCAAGACAAGGACCAAGACCACATACATGGAAGGCAGGACCAGATCCTATCAACCACGCACTATATCTTCAATGTCAACGTGCCAGAGCACAGGCCAAATACCGCAAAGAAGAATGGTATATTACAGAACCAGAATACATTCAATTATGGTTAGAGGACGATAGATACAAATACAAAGGACGTCATCCAGAAGATCTCTGCATGACACGCCGGGACTTTGAAAAACCCTGGACTGTGGACAATGTTTTATTCATTACTAGACACGAACATTACAAGACCAGCAATGACCATAAGGTAGAATAATATGTTTGATCCCAATTTTGATCCCATGAAGATATTAGAGGAACTACATAGAAACCAAGCCATTCTTAATGAAAATCAAGCCAAGTTAGCCATGAGTATGCAACAGATAGTTAATAGACTAAATCAACAGGATCAAGATCTTTCTAATCTGTATTCAGCTGTTGAATCAACTAACAAGGCCAATGAAATATTATTGCAGGGTATGGCCTCAGATATACAACAAAAATTAAAGGAGCAGTTTAAATGACCAAGCCAGCAATAACATTTCGCAGTGTTAAAGACGCAGCCTTAACCTATTCAGAATTAGATACTAATTTTCAAAACCTCAAAGACGCAACTATTACAGTTGCAGGTGACACAGGATCTATTGTCAATGACCTAAACGGGTCAATGACCGTTGCAGGCGGCACAGCATTGACCACTAGTGTTGCCGGCACCACGCTGACTGTTAATTTAGATAACACAGCAGTGACACCGGGGTCATATACCAATGCAAACATCACAGTTGACGCACAGGGTCGTATTACTCTAGCAGCCAATGGCACTGGTGGTTCATTGGCCAATGTAGTAGAAGATACAACACCGCAGCTAGGTGGAGATTTAGATGTTAATGGATTTGCCATTAAGTCAATTAATATTAGTCATGATGTAAACATTACCACTACTGGTTCAAGTATTAGACTTACTCCAGGCGGAACCACTGGTCAAGTTGTAATAGACAACAGTGCATGGCCTACAACACAGGGTTCTGCCAATCAAGTATTACAAACAGACGGCGCAGGTAATTTAAGTTGGATTACTCCAGCAGGTGGCACAATTAATCCTGGCACAACAAATAGAATTCCCTACTATTCTGCTTCTACTACCTTTGATGATACTGCCATTGAAATTATAGCCAATGCAATTAGATCAACAGGCAGTGATAGTCTAGTTCTTAGAACACAGACCGCTGTGGGCATTGAAATTACTAGCAGTAGAATTGGAATTACCAATGTCTTGTCATTAAGTCCAATAACAACTACTCAACGAGATGCAACTACTCCTACCAATGGTGATTTAATTTATAATTCTACTACAAATAAATTTCAAGGTTGGGTAACTAGTGCTTGGGTAGACTTACACTAAGATTTTTGAAGTTTTTTGACGTTTTTTAAAGTTTTGACTTAAATACTCAGTCAGACGCTCTCATGACAACAGACAACAATAGGTTGTCTGTAAATTCAGACAATCTATATTCAAGGAGATAAAAAATGTCAGCAGCAAGTAATTATTTAGAAAATAAAGTATTGGATCACGTTTTACGTGTTGCCAGTTTTACACAGCCAAGCGGTCTTTGGCTAGCATTATTCAACAACACCAGTGGTTCCGCAGCTACTAACCTAGAAGCAGGCACCTTAACTGATGAAACTAGCACATCTGGCACAGCCTATGCACGTCAGGCAGTGACTTTTGCCGCAGCATCTAGTGGTTCTGCAGCAACTTCCGCAACTGTGACTTTCCCAGCAGCAACTGCCAACTGGGGCACAATCACACACGTGGCCATCATGGACGGCGGAACAGCAGGTGCAGGCAATGTGCTTTTCTGGGGTGCAGTAACAACCAGCAAGACCATTGAAACAGGCGATACATTCCAAGTATCCAGCGGAAACTTAACAGTTAGCTTAGCCTAATAACAGCCAGGGTCAGAGACTTGGACTCCTCTGACCCTATTTTCTTAACTTAACGTGGAGCAAGTCACATTATGGCAACAATCGTAACAAGAGCAGGCAAAGGATCAGCCTTAACCTGGACAGAAGGTGATAACAACATCACCAATATTAACAATGAATTGGTCGCAAAGGTAGCCAGTGTCTCAGCAGGCACAGGCATTTCCATAGGCGGAACCAGCACAGCGCCATCAGTGGCATTGGCAAATACCGCAGTATCAGCAGGATCATACACCAATGCATCAATAACCGTAGATGCACAGGGAAGATTAACCGCAGCATCATCAGCATCAACTACAGGTTCAGGTAATGTAGTGTTGGCTTCAAGTCCAACATTAACAACACCTAATATTGGTGCTGCCACAGGCACAAGTTTAACCACAACTGGTGCTAATGGTGTATTGGCTCGCGCAGCTTCTACACAAGATGGTATTGAAATTAGAGGTCGCTCAGGCGGCACAGGTAACTGGGAAACTATTCTTACTCCAGCAACTTTGAGTGCTGATAGAACAGTTACATTTCCAGATGAAACATTTACAGTAGGATATAGAAATTTACCAGCATCAGGAACTAGGACTAGTTCATATTCATTGGCCACTACTGATGTAGGAAAATATGTGCAGGTAGGTTCAGGTGGTTCAATTACCATTCCTAACTCTACATTTGCAGAAGGTGATGCCATTGTCATCGTCAACAATCATACAGCAGGCATTACCATTACCTGTTCAATTACAGATGCATACATTGCAGGCACTGACACTGACAAGGCCACAGTGACATTGGCCACACGCGGTGTTGCAACTATTATTTTTGTATCAGCAACACGTTGCATTATTTCAGGAAACGTATCATGACAGGCGTAATGTGCGCATTTGCTGGACAAAAACCAGCAGCAGTTCAACGAACACAGATTACCTGGGCTACATATGGCAATGCACAGATTGACACTGCACAAAGTAAATTTGGCAGTGCAAGTGGATTATTTGATGGCAATGGTGATTATTTAGAAAGCACAGGCAATAATAGCATTTGGAGTTATGATGCTAATCAAGATATTACTTGGGAATGTTGGTGGAGAAGTCCAACTGCTACTGCACCAGTAATTGGAGCATTGTTTAACAATCCTGGTTCTATGATGTTATATCTAACCAATGTCAGCGGTAATTGGGTTTATGCACAGTGGAGTGGTAGTAATAACTATGTTACATCGTCAGCACTGACAATTTCAGCTAATACATGGTATCATGCAGCATTTACACGCCAAGGCGGAACTATGAAATTGTGGCATAATGGCACTGAGGTTGGCACTGCTGGCGGATTAAGTGGAGCAATATCCGCCAGCAATGGTGCATTGATTGGAAATTATGTTAATGCTTATTGGCTAAATGCACATATTGATGAATTAAGAATTAGCAAAGGTATCTGTAGATACACTAGCAATTTTACACCTTCAACCTCAGCTTTTGTAAATGACGCAAATACAACTTTGTTAATGCATTTTGAAGGTTCAGATGGATCAACAACATTTACTGACGATAATAGTTAATTAAGGAGCAATTGTGGATCAATTTTATTATGAAGAAGGCTATATTGAAGCCAAGTATTATGTATATGTGGCCTCAGCCAAAATTGATCTCACGCCTTATATTGATGAAGGTTACATAGAAGCCAGTTACTATGAATATTATGGTAGCACTGGCACACTGATCTGTGATGCAGAAATTGTTTCAGGTGTTACAGTTGAAGCCAACGGCAGTTTTAGCAGTGCTGCCACGTTGGCTGCTGTGGTCTACAATATCAAACAGTTTGACAGCGCACAGTCTGCAGCATTTGCACAGACTACAGCAGGTAGTAAAACAGTTGATCTCATCATTGACCTTGGTGCTGCATTTACACCTACACTCTCAGTCATTGTCTATAAAAATTACACAGCGATCATAGATTCCATAACCACAATGACTGTGGATGCTGTGGCTAATAGAAGTGCAAACATTACACTTGACAGCATTCTTAATGTATCAAGCCAAGCAGTGAAAACTGTGGATATTACCAAAACTCTATCCGCAGAATTCACACAGACTGCCACAGGCACTCATACACACTACATATTAGCCACACTTCAATCAGAATCAACACTAACTGCAGATGCATTAAATGTTCAATTTGCACAAGCAGCACTAACCACAAACGCTACTCTCTCAGCCACAGGATATCTCAGCAATCGTCGCCCACGTGTTTACACCGTCAGTGGCTCAGCTGCTATTAACACCTCTACTAAGAAATGGGGTGCTGGTAGTCTGTATGTTCCTGCAGGCAGTTATGCCTATATGGGAGATAGTGCGGATTGGGACAATTGGGCTACTATTGATTTCTGGCATTATTCTACATCTACTAATACACAGACTTTTATCAGCCAAGGCAATACTGGTGGCAATACCAGTTGGAGTCTGCAGGTAGTCAACAACAGATATTTCTTTAACAGTTATAATAGTGGTGGCACACAATTATCTACTAGTTGGGATATTGTTACTACCAATACATTTAACCATGTGCGTTTGATACGCAATGGCACCAGCATCTTTCTTTATGTCAATGGCACCAAGTTAACACCTATCAGTGGTGGAACCATACCAAGTTCATTCCGTGATTCCACACAACCAGTTTATATTGGTGACGGTCTGTTTACAGAAAGTGGTGACTTTTACATTGATGAATTATTGATACGTAATGATCTAGCACTTGGTAATGGATCAGCGTCAACTATTACTGTGCCTACTGACAAATGGTTACCAGAAAGTCAAGGCAACATATTAGTTCTAAGTCATTTTGACATTGACCTCAGTGATGACCTAGGCTTACTAAAAACAGCAGACAGCACACAGTCTGCAACATTTACACAGTCAACTACTGCATTCAAGATCACAGAAGCAATGAGTGGACAGAATGTCCAATCCACTGTCAGCATATTGACCACAAACATCATTGATGGTCAAGCACAGTTAGTAGTAGAAGGATTCCAAGTATTTGCTGGCACACGCATACAACAGGCACAAGCAACCCTCAGCAGTGAATTTACGCAGACCACAGTAGCTGGTCCTGTGCGTGATGCCAATGCTGCATTGTATGAAGAAGTAACTTTAGTTGCCAATACAAATCTATCAAGAATACGCGAAGCCAGTGCTGCATTCTCTGCATTCAATACAGAGTTGATAGAAGGAATGCGTGTTAGATTAGCACAAGCTAATTTGACCACAACTGCCACAGTCTCAGCCTCAGCAGACAGAATCAGAGGTATTACTAGGACATTATCAGTCACAACAACATTGACCGCAGATGGTCGTGCATTTGAAGGTAATCTAAACATAACCAGTTGGCTATTTGGTATAAGAAATGATTCAAGTGACATTTATTGGTGGTTAGAAGATTTTGTGTTAGATGAAACCAACGAAATTATCTATGAGTTAATGGGATTAAATCTCAACACCAATAACTTTGATGGCAGTGCTATTGTTGCTAGAAAAACCAAGACTGGTGAAGAGTTATGGGCCAAGTTTTATCAGTTTGATCGTGGTCAAAGCACACAGAATGAAGCCATTGTCAGTAACCTAATCAAGAAAGGTGATAATCTATATTGGGTAGTAAACAATTTTACAATCACTGCAGGTTGGTCTAGCAATGTCTATAGATTAAACATCAATACATATACATTGACTTCATGGACTAGTCCAATACAGACAGTTGAAAAAATCACACATGATGGCACAGACATTTATCTAACTGGT
>Ga0315902_10013398_pt1 | contig 10601 bp, 8 predicted proteins | sample LakEriMetagenome_9_FD_203523 | JGI IMG/M metagenome (GOLD analysis project Ga0315902, IMG submission 203523) | Freshwater fungal communities from buoy surface, Lake Erie, Ohio, United States - Buoy 12 MA117 | ecosystem: Environmental > Aquatic > Freshwater > Lake > Lake biofilm | place: USA...
CATAACGAGGTTGCCGGCGTGGTCACTGCTCGGACCCCAGATCATGTCAGCCGCAGCACCGGCGGTGCTCACCAGCAGCTGCTGGCTCGTGGTGTACATGACCGTGGGTGCCGCCGACGTCGGGCCGTAGTTCAGGCCCGTGGCGGTGTTGGCATACGCGTTGTTCGTATACGCCAAGCACCCATCCTGCGGCCGCCCTGCGACCAGCCACGACTGCGTGCCGAGGAACCACGCAGAGTTGTAGGTCGGCGTGCCACTAAACGGCCGCGGGTTTCCTTCCTTCGACTCGGCCACCATGATCGTCTTGGAGGTGCCGTCGCCCGAAGTCAGATTGCGTCCTCGCAGCACGTAGTTCCTCACGTTGGCCACACTCGCAGACTGCGGCGGTGACGTGGTCGGAACGAGGGGCATGTAGCCGTCGTCGGACGACCAGGTGCCCTTCGGCAAGACGCCGCTGGATCCCACGGCCGCTCCCGTGGAACTGCCGCGGCCGGCCATCGCCTTGTAGCACGTGGCGCCGAAGTTGTTGTTGCTGCTTAGAAGAGCATCGCCACCCCAGCTCGGGCAGATAAGGCCGGACATCTGGACGTTCGCAAAACTGCCGCTGATCGTCATCGGCAGGGTCGAGAACTGGCCCCCCGTGCCGGATGTGACAGACTTGATCCGGTCGTAGAACGCGCTCTCTTCGAAGTAGGGAAGAATGTGGAAGATCCAGCTGTAGCCGCTGGGGCTGCCTGCGGGCATCTTCGTTGCCGGAGTGGTGCCGAGGGCGTACCACCGATCATTCGCCGCGGGGAAGGAGTCCTTCCGGGCGCTGGCATACTGATGCAGACCGAGACCGACCTGCTTCATCTTGTTGGAGCATGCGGCACGGTTGGCCGCTTCACGAGCCGACTGGACGGCGGGCAGGAGCAGGCCGATCAGCGTGGCGATGATCGCGATCACCACCAGCAGTTCGACGAGCGTGAAGCCACGCCGCTTCGAGTTGAAAACGATGCTGGACATGGAAAAACCTCCGCCCTTACGGGCAAACGCGGACAGGGATGAAAAATGAAACAATGAAAAAGTCCGCTGGAAATCCGCCAAGCAGGGCACGAAAGGTATAAGGGATGCGCCCCGTCGGTTGACCCCAGACTCTTTCCAACTATATCGACGCCGCCCGGCGACCGTCAACGGTTTGGTTCCATGCCCGCTCTCCCCGCCGACCCCGCCGCCGCCCGAGCCTTCGCAACTGATGTTGTTCGCCGCCTCCGCGAGGCCGGCCACGAGACCTACTGGGCCGGGGGGTGCGTCCGGGACGACTTGCTCGGCCGAACCCCAGCCGACTACGACGTGGCGACGGCCGCGAAACCAGACCAGGTGCGGGCCATCTTCGGCCGCGGGCGGACGCTGGCGGTGGGGGCGTCGTTCGGCGTGATTACCGTGCTTGGGCCGAAAATGGCCGGGCAGGTCGAGGTGGCGACGTTCCGGGCCGACGCGGCCTACACCGATGGCCGCCATCCGGCCGGGGTGACGTTCTGCTCGGCCAGGGAAGATGCGCAGCGCCGCGATTTCACGATCAATGGCCTGTTCCTCGATCCCTTAAGCGGCGAGGTGCACGACTTTGTGGGAGGCCGGACCGATCTGGCTGACGGAATCGTCAGGGCCATTGGCGTGCCGGCGATGCGGTTCGGCGAAGATCACCTGCGGATGCTGCGGGCGATTCGATTTACGGCATTTTTCGGGTTTGTGCTCGAGGCTGAGACGCGGGTGGCGGTCGAGGGCATGCGGCATCTGGTGACAAGCGTGAGTCCCGAGCGGATCGCCGCCGAACTGCGGGCGATGCTCTCGCGGCCCGGACGGCGGCAGGCGGTCGAGCTCCTGCTCGAGACGGGCCTGGCCGGCGCGGTGTTGCCCGAAGTTGCGCCGCCGGCCGTGGACGAGCCGCGGTGGCGGGAGGCTGCCCAGATCATCGACGCCTTCGACGAGCCAGATCTCCCGATGGCATTGGCGTCGCTGGCAGAGGCTGCTGGCGACGAGGTGCTGGCGCGGACGCATGCCCGACTGCGGCTCTCGAATCGCGAGGCGAAGAAGGGGGAGTGGCTGCGAGCCGGCGTGGCGACCGTGGGCCGCGGGAGTGATCCGGCCGCTCGCCGCTGGTCGGAGATGCAGCGGTGGGTGGCGCACGAGGATGCGGCCGCCCTCGCGGACGTGCTTCGGGCACGCGCCGCCTGTGGGCTCGGCGATGCCGATCGGGCGGCATGGTTCACGCGGCAGGTCGGACGGCCGCAGGCGGAGATCGATCCGCCGCCACTGGTGACGGGCGACGAACTGCTCGCCGCGGGCGTGCCGCCAGGCAAGGCCGTCGGTGCAGCGCTGGCGAGGGTGCGGGCGATGCAACTCGACGGCGCGATCACGACGCAGGCCGAGGCGATTGCCGCGGCACTGCACGGCACGTAGCCGCAGGTTGGTTGCGTTCACCGTAGCCGCAGGTTGGCTGCCTTTAATCGTAGCCGCAGGTTGGTAACCTGCGGTAAACCGGAGCCAGGTGCGCTGCATGTGCAGGTTACCAACCTGCACCCACGAGAAGGGTTGCCAAATCGATACCCACGAGAAGGGTTGCCAACCCGCACCTACGGAGTGGATCGCGAAACCTGACCTACTGCGGCGGGTCGGTGGGCGACGGGAGGTCGGCGAGGCTGTCGAGTTTGAAGAGCTCGAGGAACTTCGGAGCCGTGCGGTAGCACGGCTCGCCACCGTCCTCGTGGACGAGTTCCAAAAGCCCCCGGCGGACGAGTTGCCGCAGCACCGCCGGTCCGCCGTCGCAGCCGAGTTCGACGAGCTTGTCGCGGGGCACCGGCTGATTCCACGCCACTGCCGCCAGCACGTCGAGCGCCGCGGCGTCGAGCCGCACGAGCCGGGCCTTGGCCTCGAGCACGTGCCCAAACTGGGCGAACTCCGGCCGCAGCCGCATCACCCAACCATCGTCCTTCGCCGTCACCTCGTAGGGGCAGTTGTCGGCGAGATACCGCTGCCGCAGCTGCTCCGCGAGATCGTCGATCTCCTGCGGCCGCACGCCACGCATCAGTGCTGCCACCGTGCGGCTCGAAAGCGGCTTACCGCCTGGAAGCCCCACGAAGAGCAGCGCCTCGAGGATGGTCAGCGGACTGACGGGGCAGGCCGCGTCGGCATCGGCGGCATCGTCGAGGTCGGGCGAGGCATCCACGTGGACGACCTGAGCCTCGGGCTCCGGGGCGGCATGCGGATCCGGTGCACCCATCATCGCCGCAAAGGCCTGCGCGAGCTTGTCGATCGAAAGCCCGCCATCTGCAGGGGGCGCCGTGAACCCCGTGGCGGGAGCCGGCGCGGTCGGCGGCTTCTTCTTCGAGCGGGCCATCCCTGCGCTCCGTCGTCGCTGCGCCATCCTCTGAAGCCGCAGGCTCAGCGGGGCGAGCGGCCCTTCTGGAATAACACCCGCCGTGACGCCGCGGCCTTCTTGAGCGTCGCCTTCTTGCCCGCGCGGCGGGCCTTCTTCGCAAGCCGCCGGCCGTCCTTTGTGGCCGGCACGCTCTTGAGCGGCTCCGGGGCACCGTCGAGTGGATCGCCGGGACTGATCGCCGCCAGCCGGTCGTCAATCCGTGTGGCGTACTGTTCGGAGAGTTCGAGGCCGATGAAGCGGCGACCGAGCTTCTTGGCCACCGCGAGCGTCGTGCCGCTGCCGCCGAAGGGGTCGAGGACAACGTCGTCGTCGCGGCTCGACGCCCTGATGATCCGGCCGAGCAGCTGCTCCGGCATCTGGCAGCCGTGCCAGCCCGACCGCTCCTTGAACGTGCCGCAGACCCGCGGGAAGTACCAGGTGTCGCCGTCGGCGGCGAAGCCCTCGGGAAGGTCCTGCGGCCGGAGAATCCAGGTGTCGTCGGGCAGGCGACCGGTCGGGCAGGCCCGCTTGTCGCCGTAGACGAGTTCGCGGGCGCTCGGCACGCGGATCGCGTCGGTGTTGAACGTGAAGGCGGCCGGGTTCTTCACGAAGTGGAAGAGGTGGGCATGCGACCGGCTGAACTTCTGCTTGCAGTTGACGCCGAACGTGTAATACCAGACCACCCAACTCCGGCACGTGAACCCGAGTTCGCGGGTGGCGATCACCTTGAGTTCGGCGGCGTATTCGTCGCCGATCGCGAGCCAGAAGGTGCCGTCGGATCGCAGCACACGGGCCACTTCGCCCATCCACTGCTTCGACCATGCGAGGTAGACGTCGGCAGCCAGCCGGTCGTCGTAGGCGTCGTAGTCGTAGCCGATGTTGAACGGCGGGTCGGCGAATGCGAGGTGGACGCTGGCGTCCGGCATGCGGGCCAGCAGGTCGAGACAGTCGCCGCGGTGGACGCGGTTGAGGGCGGGTGAGTCGTTGGCCGAAGGAGATCCGTTCCGTCGCATGGACGCGAGTGTAGGGGGGGCTGTGCAGGTTGCCAACCTGCACCCACGCGGGACGGGACGTTGGTCGGGCTTGTAGCCGCAGGTTGGTAACCTGCGGTGACATGGAGCCGAGCGTGCTTCATGTGCAGGCTGCCCGCCTGCACTACTCGGCGGTTGCGAGGCGGAGGGCCACGCGGCAGGCGTTTTCGAAAGCCGCGATGTCGAGCTTCTCGTCGGTGGTGTGGATATCCATCTGGCCGCAGCCGAGCGTGACAGTGGGCACGCCGTTGGTGGCCATCCAGTTGGCATCGAGCCCGCCGTTCGAGATGTCGAGCCGGGGTGAGAGGCCGATCGACGCCACCGCTTCGCGGGCGGCCACCACGCAGGGCTCGTCATCGGCCAGCCGGAAGGCCTCGTAGTCGAGCCGGCCCACCACCGTCGCCTTCCCAGACCGGCCGTCGGCACTCTTCACGGCCTTGGCGGCGTCGGCAAACGCCTTCTCGATCGCCTTGACGATCTTCCCGCGGAAGGCCGTGTCGTGGCCCCGGGCCTCCGCTCGGAGCGAAGCCGACTCGGCCACCACGTTGGTGGCTGCCCCGGCGCGAATCACGCCCACGTTGCTCGTGCCGCGCTTGCCGTCCTTCTCGACGAGCCCGTGCCAGCCGTCCTTCACCAGTGACGCAATCGCCAGCGACGCGATCGCGATCGCCGACACGCCCTTCTCGGGCGCGACGCCGGCATGGCTCGGAATGCCCTCGATGGCGATGTCCATCCGATAGCCGCCGGTGGCGCCGACCGTGATCTTTTCCACCGCGCCGCCGTCGAAGTTGAACGCCAGCTTGGGACGGCCGAGGGCGGTGGCCTTCACGTAGCGGGCGCCGTACAGGCCCACCTCCTCCTGGATCGCGAACAGGAGCGTGAGCGGCGGATGCGGCAGCTTCGACTTCAGGATCTGGACGGCGGTGGCGAGCACCACCGCCACGCCGGCGCGGTCGTCGCCACCGAGGCCGGTCTTGGGATCGGCACTCTTGATCACCTTGCCCGCGACGACGGGCTTCGCCCCGAGGCAGACCGGCACCGTGTCCATGTGGGCCATGAGGAGCCGCCGCGGCCCGGGCACGGTGCCTGGCAGTTGCACGATCAGATTGCCGACATTGCCCTTGATCGGTGTCTTCGTGTGGGCCGCATCGAAGGAGATCGCAGAGGCGGGGCAGCCGGCATCGCAGAGCCACTTCACGATCCGCTCGGCCACGGCCTTCTCGTCGCCCGAAACTCCGGGAATGGCCAGCAGGTCGAGGACGATCTTCCGTGCGGTCGCGAGGTCGGCCTCGGCAGCGACGGCCGTTCCCTCCGATCGCTGCGTGCGGCCCGCGGGACGGCGTACACTGGCCACCGTGGACGAGGAACCGGACTTCGACGAACGGGTGGAGACGCGGGGCATGCGGTGGCTTCCGATGGTGGGCTGGCACGCCGGCCGACGTCGGCTGACGACCTGCGGAGTCTACGGTGGCGACCGACGCTGTTCCACGCCACACAAGAGGATGCCCGAGGACTGCCTCGGATGAACGCATCCGCCACACCTCCCGTCCGGCTCAGCGGCGTCGTGAAGCGGTACGGGCGTCGGACGGTGCTCGACCGCGTGACCTGCGAGGTGCCCCCAGGAATCACTGGACTCGTCGGCCCCAACGGCGCGGGCAAGAGCACGCTCGTGCGAGCGATCCTCGGTCTCGTGCGGCTTGCGGCCGGCGACGTGAGCGTCTACGGCCTTGATCCAGCCCGCCATGCCCATGCGGTACGGCAGCTCATCGGCGTGGTCCCCGAGGACGAGTGCACCGTGCCGGGGCTCGCGGCCGTCGAGATGGTGCGGTATGCGGCCCGACTCTCCGGACTACCCGGCACGGAGGCGCTCCGTCGGGCGCACGAAGTGCTCGATTGGTGCGACGCGGGTCAGGAGCGGTATCGCCCCGTCGAGACGCTCTCGGTCGGCATGCGGCAGAAGGTCGCGTTCGCCGCCGCCATCGTCCACGATCCACGCATGGTGATCCTCGACGAGCCGACCAACGGCCTCGACCCGATCGAACGCCGGGCGATGCTCGGCCGGCTGACGACCCTCGCCCGCGACCACGGCAAGACCATCTTCGTCTCCACGCACGTGTTGCCCGACGTGCAGGCGATCTGCGATCGCGTGATCGTGCTCGCGGCGGGCCGCGTACGGCTCGAGGGCAGGCTCGACGATCTCACCAGGCCGGTCGCCCCGCTGCTGCGGCTCGACGTCGCGGGATCGGTCGATGCCTGTGCGGCACATCTCGCAGCGGTCGGCATCCGCGCCACCCGCATCGGCTCCGCAGCGCTCCACCTCCCGACGCAAGACGCGGCCGGTCTCGAACGCGTCTGGCAGGCTGCCCGCGAGGCGGGCGTCGTGGTGCAGTCGCTCACGCCGGTCCAGGAGCGGTTTGAAGACGTGTTCCTCCAGGCGATCGCCCAGCCAGAGGAGGCCGCGCATGCCGCTTCATGACGTCGGCTACCGTTCGTGGCAGGGCCGTCGACGGGGCCCGTGGTCGGCGGCGCTGGCGATCGCCACCACCGGCATCCGCCTCGCGTGGACGAGCCGCTGGCTGAGGCGGGCCGTGTTCTTCGCCTGGAGTCCGGCGCTTTTCTTCGCCGCGAGTTTCTTCGCGTTCGAGCAGGCGGCGGACGAGGGACGGATCGTGTCGCTCCAGGAACGTGCCGCCCGCGGCAGCGACCTCGACGGCATCGGGCTGCTCGGCACGATTCTCGCCGACACGCTCGGCAAATCGGACGCGACCGATCCTCATCTCAGCCGTGAGGCCGAACTGGCCGCCACGCGACGGCTGGTCTGGTCGCGGCTGCTGCTCGCCTTCATGCGGGCCCCGCAGGCGGTGCTGCTGGCGATCGTGGTGGGCCTCGTGGCGCCGACGCTCATTTCCAGCGACCTGCGGGCCAAGGCCTGGCTCGTCTACTTCACGCGGCCCCTCGGCGGCATCCATTACATCGTCGGCAAGATCGCGGTGCTGGCCACGGTGGTCGCCGCCGTCACGGTGCTGCCGGCACTCGCGCTCTGGTTCGCGGGCGTGCTCGTCAGCCCAAGCGCGTGGGTGATCGTGGAGACGTGGGACCTGCCGCTCAGGATCGTCGCAGCCAGCGTGGTGCTCGCGATTCCGACCGTGCTCCTCGCGCTCGCCTACTCGTCGCTGACCGCCGAGAGCCGGATCGCGAGCTTTGCGTGGTTCGCCACCTGGGCGGCCTGTTGGGTCGCCCATTCGTCGCTGGCGACGGCCGATTTCGTGGCCACGCTGGATACCCACGCCGCCGCGGTGGCCGATGCTTCCGAGGTGGACGACGGGGAGTGGCGGCCACCGCCGCGACGGGGCAACTGGGTGGCGCGGGCGGCGGGCATCGACACGACGATCGACCGCTGGTCGTGGCTCTCGCCCTACCACGCCGTGGGCGTGATCCAGGCCTGCATCTTCGGCGTGGAGAAGCGGCCTGAGGCGGTGCTGCCGCCGGCGATCGCACTCATCGCCGTTTCGCTGATCTCGATCCTCGTGTTGGCGTGGCGGGTCACCGCTCCGCTGAGGGCCTGAGCATGATCGAGATCCGCAACCTCACGAAGCTCTACGGGTCGGTGATCGGCGTCAACGACGTCTCGGTCGATCTCGCCGACGGCGCCCACGGCCTGCTCGGTCCCAACGGCGCCGGCAAGACGACGTTCCTCGGGCTCGTCACCGGCCAGCTGCGACCGACCATGGGCCGCGTGCTCGTGTTCGGCGAACGGCCGTTCGGCAATCCCCGGGTGCTGCGGCGGATCGGCTACTGCCCCGCCGCGGACCTTGGCGACCGCACCTCCTCGCCGCGGGAGTGGGTCACGTATCTCGTGCGGCTCTCGGGTTTCACAGCCGCGTCCGCCGCGGCCCGCGCCGACGCAGCGCTCGAGCGGGTGGGCCTTCTCGATGCGGCCCGGCGGCCGCTCGTGACGCTCTCCAAGGGGATGCGCCAGAGGGCCAAGCTCGCCGGCGCGATCGCACACGACCCCGATCTGCTCGTGCTCGACGAGCCCTTCGTGGGGCTCGACCCCGTCGCCCGCCACGACCTCGTGGAACTGGTCCGCGCGTGGGCGACGACCCGTAGCCTGATCGTCGCCAGCCACCTGCTCCACGAGGTGGAGGCGCTCGACGCGGGACTCGCCGTCATCCTCGGCAGCCGGCTCGTCGCCAGCGGCACCACCGCCGAGATTCGCAGCCTCGTCGATTCGATGCCGGCCGAGGTGAAGGTGCGATGCCAGGCACCGCGGCGGTTCGCGGAGATCGCCTGCGGGATCGACGGCGTCGAGGGGGTGCGGATCGAAGATGGTGTGGTCGTGGTGGCGACCAGGCAGCCTGCGGCGGTCCTGGAACAGGCGGTGCCGCAGGCGGTGGACGAGCGGCTTGGCGTCAGCGAGGTCGTTCCCGCCGACCGGTCGCTCGAGGGCATCTTTGGCCAGCTCGTGCGGCTGCGTCGCGGAGTGAAGGCATGACCGCAAGGTCGACTCACCACGACCGAAACCTGCCGGTGCCGCTGGCGGCAGCCGTCTCGGGCGTGTGGACGGTGGCGGTGTTTCAGCTCCGTCGGCTGCTCACGAGGCCCCGTCTGGCGATGGCCGCCATTGGTGCCGTTTTTCCGGCGGCGGTGATGCTGGCCGCCGATCGTGCCGCCCGCGGCCGACTCGACGGCGACCTGACGGTGGCCATGCTTTACGCGCTCATCCCCGAAGCCGTCTGCGTGCTCGGTCTGCTGGTCACGATGTGCCCGGCCGTGGCCGATGAACTCGAACGAGGCACCTGGGTGCACGTGGCGGTGCGACCCGGTGGCCGCCGCTCGCTTCTGCTGGGCACCTACGTCGCCGCCGTGATCTGGACGTCGGTCGTGGGCGTCGTGGCCACGCTCATCGCGCTCGTCGTGGCGCCGGTCGCTGATCCCTGGATGGTCGGTCGGATGCTCGTAGCGCTGGTGCTGATCTCATGCGTAGGGCGGGCGGCGCTCTTCGCCCTGCCGGCCGTGATCATGCCGAAGCGGGCCCTCGTGGCGAGCGTCGGCGTGGCCCTCGTCGTGGAGTATCTCGCGGGCGTGATCCCGGCGATCGTCAACCAGGCGACGGTCAGCCTGCGGCTCCGCAGCCTGCTCGTGGCCTGGATGGGCTGGGAGCGGAAACTGCCGACCGAGGTGCAGTTGCTCGTCGACACGCAACCGGCGTGGGTGCACCTGCTGGCCGTCGGTGTCCTGGTGGCGGTGCTGCTCACGGTGGCCGTCGCGATTCTCGAGCGGCGGCAGTTTCCGCCGAGCGACGAAGTGTGAGCGTCGCGTGGTTTCCGGTGCAGGTTGCCAACCTGCACCCACGGTGGCAGTGATCGGTAATCACGTAGCCGCAGGTTGGTAACCTGCGGTGAAGCACCTCGGGGCGCGGTGTCGCGTGCAGGCTGGCAACCTGCACCTCCGTTTCACCGGAGACTCGACCTCCAGCGTCGTTCGCCCCACGCCTCACGGCGTTGGGCTTGTACGAGGCACAGGAAGCCGACCGGCCGTAAGGCCGCGGACGCCCCCACACGCAGGAGTTCGCTTCAAGCCGACCGGCCGTAAGGCCGCGGGCGTCCCCGCACGTGTGCGTTGCATTCACCCCGACCGGCCGTAAGGCCGCGGACTGCCACGCCAACGACGCTTACGTCTCGCCGCGGCGGCGGGCGAGGGCGAGCCGACAAGCCTCGGCGACCCGCGGCGCGGCGGCCGCGTCGAACGGCCAGATCTCGCGTCGGGCCTTCGCGTCCGCGTCGTCACCAAGCCACTCGGCGAGCGTGGCCGCCACGGCCTCGTCGGCCGCCACGACACGGTCGCTGGATCCGATCGCCGCGACCACGAGCCGCTTGAGCGACGGCCGACTCGCAGCCGCCTCGAGATCGGCCGTCGACACGTGGACAACCACCGGCGCGCCCGTCTCCACGGCGAGGTCGGCGAGAATCCCGGCGTGGAGCACGAAGATCGCATCGGGAAAGATCGCGTCGGCCGCTTCCGCCACCATCTGTCTCGCCGTCTCGCGGGCGAGCCCGAGCACCCGCGACGGCACGCTGGCTGTCGCTCGCAGGAAGGCCTCGGGGCTCCCTTCGCGCACGGCCGCCAGAAACTCGCGGGATGCCGCCGCCACGTCGTGGAGGTGGATGCCG
>Ga0315902_10013401_pt1 | contig 10600 bp, 10 predicted proteins | sample LakEriMetagenome_9_FD_203523 | JGI IMG/M metagenome (GOLD analysis project Ga0315902, IMG submission 203523) | Freshwater fungal communities from buoy surface, Lake Erie, Ohio, United States - Buoy 12 MA117 | ecosystem: Environmental > Aquatic > Freshwater > Lake > Lake biofilm | place: USA...
TCCGCTTATGTTCATCTCACATGATCACCCGCACCGTCCTCGAATGGCGCCAACTTGGCTACGGAGATGGGGAGGATCAAATCCCTGAAGCTGCTGCGGCGCGGCTGGCGCAGGTCGCGAAGGCGAGCCCGCTTGGCGGCGAGGACGGTGTTCGCATCGTCCAGTTCGGACGCGAGAAGCTCCGCGCCCAGCAAGTTGTCGGCGTCCTCGCAGGACAAGACTGCGTGCTAGAAATCTTACCCAAGATCGATGGTCTAGGCGATGGTGAGAGCGGCTCCAGCCAAGCCGCCATCCGACAAAACCTCATTCACATGCTCGCCAAGACCCTCGACATCGAGATTGCTCCTGGCCGCACGTCGCTCCTCGGTTGGCAGAAATACAATCTGCTCGAAATCCTCATTAAGCTGTTTTGCGACCGGCTCATCGAAGCGGTGCACCGCGGCATGCCGCGCCGGTATGTGAGTTTTGAAGATGACCTGCCGATGCTGCGCGGCCGGCTCAATGTGATCCGGCAATTCAGCACCCTTGCTGCAACACCCAATCGGCTCGCCAGCCGCTTCGAGGAACTATCAAGCGATATAGCGCTCAACCAGATCATGAAAGCTGCGGTTCGCAAGCTTTTCCAGATCACCAGAGCGCCCGAGAACCAGCGCAAGCTCCGCGAGCTTGGCATCGCCTATGCCGAGGTCAAAGACGTCAGCATCGAAGCTCTGCGCTGGGACCAAGTCGTCCTTGATCGGACCAATTCCCGCTGGCAAGAATTGCTGACGCTTGCTCGCCTGTTGCTGGGCAATCGCTTCCAAACCACCTCGCTAGGCGCCAACAAGGGCTTCTCCTTGCTTTTCGAGATGAACACGCTCTTCGAAGAGTATGTCGGACGCTGCTTGCGCCAGCTCCTGGCAGGGACGGGCCTCGGCGTCGATCTGCAAGGCGGTCGCAGATTCTGCCTATCAGAGATCATCGACGCCGAACTGACCGCGCCGCGTCAGCGGTTTATGACGAAGCCGGACATCATCATCCGGCGCGGGAAGCAACCCGTCCTCATTATCGATACCAAATGGAAGCGGCTGGCCAATGCGATAGACGATCCAAAGCAAGGGGTAAGTCAGGCGGACGTCTACCAAATGATGGCCTACGGCCGGATCTACGAATGCCCAGACTTGATGCTGCTTTACCCGCATCACCACGAACTTCGTTGCGATGAAGGCATTACTAGTGAACACCAGATCACCGGCTGCGACGACCGTTTGACCACAGCCACGATTGGCCTTGCCGACCTGACCTCGATCATGGCGCGGCTTCGCCAGTTGTTGGCAGCGCGTTCTGGGTTCAGCTTCTTTCGCCCTGATCTCGAACAGCGTCTCGCAAGCTAGCGGAAAAGCAAAATAGCCTATCGGATAGTTTATCAGGGAACGTCCTGGCGCCGAGCTCGCGCCGGGGGGTACCTATGGGCTCCCAAACGGGGCAAAAAAGATCAGGCCCAAGTCTATTGGTCGAATATGGAATGCGCCCAGCTTGGCGACCTTGTTTTCGGCGGCGCATGCAAGCCTGCCCGTGGCGACGGTTGATCGAAGATCCTTTCGACCTTCTTGCTTCCCTAAAAGCGGCGGGGCCTAGCCCGTAAAGTCAGAGCTGCCTGTTGATCTGTTTCGGGTCTTGCGGAACCAGCAAGTCACTTGACTCAAGGCTTTGCCGATGTGATCCAGCTTTCCATAGGTATATTTATAGGGGTGCAGGGTGGCATTGCAGAATGATATAGCAGTTGACCGGCATCGGTCGATGCAGATGCTTGTTGCGTTGTTTTCAGTTATCTTCGTGGCGGTAGTCGCGTACGGATATTATCACTTGCTTCGCGACTTTGGCTGGTTTGTCGCCCTATTGGGCGCTCTCGTCATCTCAGCATTGGCTTGGCTTCTTGCACGCGTGGCTGGCACTGGTGATCGACCCAATTGGATCTTAATCGCTCCGCTTTTCATCATCAGCGCTGCGGGCGTCTTCAATACGATGATGGTTTATTTGGAGGGCGGGCAGGTTATGTCCGATGCCGCTGCTAGCTCCCAACGTAGCTTCGCCCGCGTTGAAAATGCAGCCTCTACTCAGCTAGAGACAATGGGCATTGCCCGCCGGATCAATAAGGTGAATTCACTCCGCGATGCGCTGTTCAGCGAGATTCGCAACCCTCTCAACTGTGGTCAGGGGCCTGAGGCCCGCCGGCTGATTTCCGAGCTTCAGCGGGAACTGCCAGAGTTCAAGCCCCTTAGCGGCGGCGGCAAAAGTTGCGCCAACGTTGATAGCATTGTCGAAGACTACACCTCTAAGCTATCCGCTTTGACTTCGAAAGCAGCTTGGAACGACAGCGAACTTAGCACTATTCTCGAGGCCGCCAAAAAAGGGCGGATTGAACTTGCAGATCTGCAGCTAGAACTAACGCGCAGCTACTCACCTGGAGATCTCCACCAGATTCGCGGAATTCTTGAAGGTAAGCAAACTGAATATCAGGATCTACTTTTTCGCTTGGGAAAGAGGGTCAACACCGCAGATTTCCCTTCCGAACTAGATATTAGGGGTGCCCAGAGTTTGGGTAACGTCTATAAGCTGCCCGCTTTGTTTTTCAGCAGAATCACGGAGGCTTCGACTTACGTTTATCTGCTCATCGCACTGGGCTTTGACCTGCTACTCGTGTATCTCTTCGGATTAGCGCGAAAGAGCCGGGTGAAGACCCATGCCATCGATGGTGCTATCACGGGAGCTTGGTGAGATGTCGCCTGAGAAGCCTAAGCGCTTTGACCCGTCCCTCCTGGGGGCGATGCAGGCCCCAGAAGAATCTTCAGGCAATACTGGTCCCGAGGAACAATATGCATCCAGTGGGAGCGTAAGCGATAACCAACCGTCGCCCGTGCTTGAGAGCCGCGGACCAGCCGAACTTTCCGATATGGGCAACCTATCGCAATTAGGCAGCGAACTCGCCAAGGTTTTGCAAGATGAGGGCTATCATCCTGTAATCCTATTCGGGACGAACAACAGCGGCAAGACTTCTATCCTCATGTCACTGTTTGCGACAATCAGCAGCGAACCAATCCTCGAGGCAGGCCTAGCTCTTTGCGACCCCATTCTCGGTACTAGGTCGGATGTTGCTCGACTTCTTCATCGTGAAGCTGAAAATACTTTTCACATTAAGACGCAGGCTTTCTTAGCTGGCGAAAAAATCCCGAAGACTTCAACGCCGCTCCCCTTCTTCATCCCCCTTGAGTTCCGGCCACCCAACGGTCCTAACGTAAAGTTGGCGTTTATGGAGAGCAATGGAGAATGGTATCGACCATTGATTTCAGATGGAAGCCGCATTGGCGATGCTGAGAAGCTGTATCCTGAACTGCGGGCTGAGATAGAGAGCTTCATTTCAGGTTTCCAGAACGGTATTACCTTTATTTATGCGGCACCCGTCACCCAAGGTGAAGTCTATGCAGCTTCTGAGAATGTCCATGACAATAAAGAAGTTGGATACGCCTCGCTTGCGATAAAAGGCGTTCTGCAGACCTATGATAGAATCCGAGCCAACGGTCGCGCTCAAGACAAGCATCTGCTTCTTCTGACGAAGTGGGACGCTCTGTCAGCAAGGTCTGCAGATCGAGCAGAGAGTATTAGTGCAGCGCACGACGAGGTTATGACCGTGTGTCGGAAGCGATATGCACAGGCTCTCACGGCCTTCCAAGGATTGAATATCGACCCGAGCCAGCAGAACATAAACGCCTTCTGTGCGGGGATGATAAACGAGCGCGGGCTACTTGCTTTGAAGCATGATGATCCGGTCAAGGGCGTGATTGCCAGTTATCCCGTTCGACTTTGGTCATACCTTTACAAAAATGCATTGGCTGATGCTGGCTTGGAGCCAGTCTCTCCTTTCAAAGAACCTCCAAAGCCCTCACCTTTAGTAAGGCTGTTCCGAAAGTTGCTCGATTGGATTTCAGGGTAGAACGCGATGGCTGATGTTGTCGGCACAAGGGCGGCTTCGCAAAGGCCGTTCTTGGAGCACCACTACTACAAAGGAGGGCTCCGGACGGACTTCTATGGCGTTACAGTCGAACGTCCGCTCTGGGCGCCGCCTGCCGAAGCCGTCGGATTTCGCGATGAAGTTGGGCTTGATCACGGAGACTTTGTCGTCGAACTCGCCAAGTTCAGATACGCACAGGATGCAGTCACTTGGATAGGCGTGTATCAAGCATCGACGGACGAGGTCTATGGCAATCGCCGCAACCATGCGGGATTGGGGGTCTGGCTTCTTAACCTAGCGCCTGTCGAACCTAGCATCATAATAGATGCTCTCAGTAGATCTCTGCAGGTATTTATTCGTGAGGGTGAGAGGGCCACAAATTCAAACGATAGTGCTCGTCCTTTGTTGGATTTCATAGACGCACATCTCGCTGCTTATGCTCAGTTGCCCGATCCATTGGGTGGACTTGCGCCATCTAGTGGCCTCGCGTTAGAGAGCGTGAAGTATGTGTCTGGTCTTGAGGGTGAAGCCAGAGACCGTCATCTTGATGAATTGTTCTTCCGTTTGCTGTACCTGAAGTCCCCAAGTCCGGATGCTTGTAGGGCGCTGGTATTGCTGACTGAGCCCACGCGAGAGCAGGCCGCTTTCGACAGGGGCTTCACAGTGGCTTCTAGCTTGAACTTCAAGGGGGAGCTGCTGGCTAGCTTACCTAAAGCCTTCGGCCTTCAAGACGCAGAAATTCAGAGCTTAAGGGCTACTAACCATGTGCAGGAAAAGGCCTGCGAAGCTCTTGACCTGCGCGTGGATACACTTGAACGCGCGCTGACAGAGCAGCAGGAGCGTGCCACCTTGGCCGAGCAGGAGTGCGCTGCCTTGAGAGGATCCCTGGAAGGCAACGATGAGCACAAGCGATACGCGTCTTTGCTTGATGCTATTTCGGATCAATCTCGTCAATTTAGTCAACTTTCTCGGGATTTGGCCAGTATTCAGTCAGAGTTGAGGACCTTACGTAGTGATGTTAAGGGTTTGCAGCACCACTCACCGTTGACCCAGTATCCTCAACCAAGAAATGACCCTGCGCCGGCACGAATTACACATACCCCCGTACGGGACGAGATTGACTGGAAGGCGGTAGCTACGATTGCATTGGTAATCCTTGTAGTCATTGCTTTAGGGTATGTGAGTTACCTTGGCGTGAATTATTTGATTACGAGCCGATGAAGGTATACGCTTGCTTAGCCTTTCTCGTTGCCATGAGTCTGTCTTCGTCCAGTTGTGGACCATCTGAGTCGCGCCATAGAAATTCGGCGTTTGATAGATTTGAGTCTCGTGACGGCGGAAATCAAAATCGCGACAATGTTGAAATCACCTCTGACGAATTTACAGCAACGCCAGGGCGCGGCACCAAAACGGCGGTGCCGTCGGCCGGAGCGTTCTCTAAATGTGGCTCAAATCGCTTCAACTGTGTGGTTGATGGAGATACGCTTTGGTTGAATGGCACCAAAGTAAGGGTGGCGGACATTGACACGCCAGAAATCTCCCAACCAAAGTGCGAAGCTGAGTTGGCGTTGGGCATCAAGGCTACAAGCCGCTTTATCGAGCTACTCAACGAAGGAGAATTTGACGTCGTTCCAGCGCAACAGGACGAAGATCGATACGGTCGCAAACTCCGGCGAATTGTGCGCGACGGTCGTTCGCTTGGCGATCAACTTATAAGCGAAGGTCTCGCGCGACAATGGAGCGGCAAGAAAGAGCCGTGGTGTTGAAGGTCAGGCTCTAGGGCGCTCTCAAACAGGTTTTCTTTGAACGCCCGTTGGTCACGGTCGGTCGTCAAGGAGCGAATCTGAAGCCAACCGGCTCGAACGCTGACTGGTCTTCAATAGCAATTCGGGTCCCTCAAGAGGACTCACATCGAGCTGGCCCTTGCAAGTCGTACACCGAACAGGTACACCGAGAGCCGACCGAGCGGTCCGGAAGTGACGGAAATCAGCCATTTCGAGGGGGTCTATCCTAAGTCCTCTTCTGGGCACCATCACCCCTTCGGCGATAGTTCGCCGAAGGTTGTCAAACCCGCAGAAATCTGCCATAAATTGGACCTCGGTCACCGCCGAGGTTCGCCCTTGTTCGCCTCTATTCGCGACACATTGGGGGCCAAGGTGGGGGCCAGGTGAAACCGACTAAAAAAGTGGCCCCCACACCATGCCTCTCACTGATATTGCGATTCGTGCCCTGGTTCCCGGCGACAAGCCAATCAAGAAAACCGACGAAAAGGGCCTGTTCCTTCTTCTGCAGCCATCAGGGGGCAAACTCTGGCGGTTCAAATACCGGTTTGGCGGTAAGGAGAAGAAGCTCGGCTTCGGTCGCTACCCTGAGATTTCCCTGAAGGAAGCTCGCCGGCGGCGCGATGAGGCCCGTCAGACCTTGGCGATGGGCATAGACCCAGGCGAAGAGAAGAAGCAGCAGGCGCTGACCGCTGCGCTCAACGCGGCTAACTCGTTCGAGGCGGTCGGCGGCGAGTATCTCGACAAGATGGGGCGGGACGGCCGGGAGGCGGTCACGATCAACAAGTCGCGTTGGCTCTTGAGCCTGTTCAGCCCTTCGGTAGCAACAAGACCTATCGCCGAGATCACGCCCGCCGAGCTGCTCAAATCCCTGCAGGTGATTGAGACCAAGGGCCACCTCGAGACCGCTCGGCGGATGCGCTCGCTGGCGAGCCGGATCTTTCGTTATGCGGTCGCCACTTCGCGCGCGACTGCGGATCCGACGGCATTGCTGCGGGGAGCGTTGGCCTCGCCCAAGGTCAAGCACCACGCCGCTATTGTCGATCCTGTGGGTGTCGGAAAGCTGCTGCGCGCAATCGATACGTTCGACGGTTATCCGCTCACCAAGCTTGCTCTTCAGCTTACCCCGCACGTCTTTGTGCGGCCCGGCGAACTCCGCCAGGCCGAATGGAGCGAATTTGACCTGAACGCAGCGGTTTGGACCATCCCTGCAGAGAAAATGAAGATGCGCGATCCGCACTTGGTCCCCCTCTCGCGCCAGGCGATCGAGATCCTGCGACGCGCCTTGGTGCTAGGCCCCCGCCAGAAGTACGTGTTCTCGTCGCTGCATACCGGTGCGCGACCGATGTCGGAAAACACGATCAACACGTCGCTGCGGCGACTGGGCTATTCCGGAAGCGAAATGACCGCGCACGGGTTTCGTGCCATGGCCAGCACGCTGCTCAATGAGTCTCTGCTTTGGAGCCAGGATGCGATTGAACGGGCCTTATCGCACGACACCAGCAATTCCGTTCGGGGAACCTACCACCGCGGGCGGCACTGGGATGAGCGCGTCAAAATGGCGCAGTGGTGGTCGGATCACCTCGACGAGCTCAAGCGTCGCTGGCTTGAGTGATCCTGGGCACATCCCTGCCTGCATCATAAAGTCTGAAAATTGTCGCACTAAATCTCCGCATTTGGAGACGCTGCGTTCTCATCACTATGGTCCAAATCGGGCGAGCACAGCCTCTGCATGCTGCGAGCAGGATTCTGGCCAGCCGCCAAGCCACTCGCGATAGCTGCACGTACTAAAGGCGACGCTTGCGCCTGAAACTGCAGCGGCAAAGGCTCCGATCTCTTCTCGGTGAAGCCGGTGAGACGTCTGAGATATGATCTTGCCATCGAGTGAGGCGGGCTCTGCAAAGAGATATTGGAGCACTGCCGACTTGCCGGCTTTACGGGCCTGAGTGGCTAGGCCAAGCGCGTGCTTGACGAGCTGAGCTGCATCGAGATGTACAAACATCCGCGGTGAGGCCTTGAGGCGGTCGCGCATAGTCGCAAATGGTTGCAATCCGTCGCCCCACACATCGCGGTCGTATGTGTCGCGGAACTTTGCTTCCTTGTGATCCCGGAACGGTTCGAAGCGCTTTGCTTCAATGCCGATGAGGTGAGTCTCAGTTTCAATTACTGCATCGAGCCAAGGATGCATGCCACCCCTCCAGGGAAGCCGCATTTCTCGCTCGACCCCGACGGACCTTGCTGGCCAGCATTCAGCGGAGATGCCTGGCAATGGGGGAAGCAATTCGGCTCGTTCGATAAACCAGCCAAAGCAATTCACCGCCAGCGCTGAGCTGCTAACGGGACTTTTGAACTTGCCGCTCGCCAATTCCTGCCCTGCTGCTGCGTTGAGCGCAGCAAGGACAGGGCCTGAAGGCACTCCTGGCAGAAGTTCGATATCTGGGTGATCCATTGTCCCCCCTCATTCTGGCGTATCATGGAATTGATCGAAGAAGGATTGCACATCGGCGCGTTCCGGTCGATCGTAGGGAAATGGTTCGACTATTCTATCCATTGCTCGTCTTAGCAGTGGCGTTTGCATCACCGGCAACCGCGCAAATTCTGACGGGTTCTGCACGTGTTGTCGATGGGGACTCTCTTTCGGTGGCCGGACTTTCAGTTCGATTATTCGGAATCGACGCCCCTGAACTCTCCCAGCAATGCAACCGCGACAACAAGTCCTGGGCTTGCGGCCTGCAAGCCAAAACGCAGCTCGAAGCGCTGACCAACGGCCAACTTGTTAGATGTGAACGCAAATCGATGGATGCCTATGGTCGCGCGGTATCCGTGTGCCGGGTCGGCGACCTCGATCTAGGCAAGGCCATGGTTTCGCGCGGCTGGGCCGTTGCATTCACTCAATACAGCACGATCTACGAAGCTGATGAAGCGGCGGCTCGCAATGCACAACTCGGCTTGTGGGATTCAAAGTTCGAGGTGCCCCAAGCCTATCGAGAGCGGCGCAAGACAGAAGAAGTACAAGGATTTTCTGCGCCGCCGCGCGTTGTACGACGCACGAACTCCAGCTCACCTGGAGGCTGTGTCATAAAGGGCAATCGCAATCGCCGCGGGCAATGGATCTACCATCTGCCAGGCATGCCCTATTACGACCAGACGAGGGCTGAGGAGATGTTTTGCAGCGAAGCAGATGCGCAAGCTGCAGGTTATCGCCGGGCAATTGTTCAATGACCCGCGATGAGGAAACTCTCGCGGTGGCGCTGTTGGTCAAGAAGGAGCATGGTGCCCGCGCATCGGTTTATGTCGCAGAGCAAATTGGTGCACAGGTGATTGCAGGTGACCAAGCCGGTGTAGCGCGTTGGCAAGAGATTGCTTCTGCTTTGGCGCCTCTCCTGAAGAAATCTCACTGATCGAACTTGAACTAGCGTCGGTCAAATCTTGGTCTGCGTTGCCCCTTGGGAGCCTCAAACTTCCCTGAATCGCGCAGTTTATCCCGCAATTATTGCTATATTCGCTTGTGCGGGATAAAACGCCTCCATGGCCGTCATCCAACCTTTCACTGCCGAGCAAGAACGTGCGCTCATCAACATGCGTCAGCGTTACGATGCTTGGATCGATGCCGAGCGTGAGCTGGCGGCCATGCCTTATGATCTCAAGCGCAAAAAGATCGGCGACTACGAGTATCTCTACGAGATTGTCGATCGCAATGGGAACGGCAAGAGCCTCGGTAGGTGGGATGAGGCCAAGCAAGATCAGTTCGACACGTATAGGGCCGCCAAAGCCGCCGCGAAAGCGCGCCGTGATGGCGTGCGGGACGCTCTAGGGGAATCCAGCCGGATTGCTCGCGCCTTACGCCTGCCTATGATTTCAGCCGATGCAGGGCCTATTCTGCGCGAGGCTGATCGTCGTTCACTGCTCGGCAGCCACCTCCTGGTGATCGGCACAAATGCCATGGTGGCCTATGCGCTGGAGGCGGCTGGTACGTTCCGGAACGTGCCTGACGAAACAGAAGACTTCGATCTCGCTTGGGCTGCTGAAGAGGCGGAAGATACTGCGAGGCTGTGGGACATGCTCAAGGCGGTCGATCCAACATTCACCGTAAACAGCGAGCGTGAATTCCAGGCCCGCAACGCCAAAGCCTACGAGGTTGAATTGCTAATCGCGCCCTCACGCCTGGGGACTCTAGCACCCAAGGATAAGCCAAGGCCTGTACCCCTTCCCGAACAGGAGTGGCTGTTGCCAGGTCGCCACGTCGATCAAGTCATACCATGCCGTGACGGCACACCCGCCCGGATCGTCGCGCCTGACCCCCGCTGGTTTGCTCTGCACAAGCTTTGGCTCGGTGCGCAGGACAAGCGCAACCCGCTCAAGCGCCGGAAGGACGTGGTCCAAGGCATGGCATTGCTGGATGCGGTTGCAGAAGCCATGCCGCACTATCCGCTTGACGATGAATTCATTGCCACCCTGCCAGAAGATCTTCTGCCGTATTGGGCCAGCTGGAAGCAGCGGGACTGATGCAAACGCTATCCTATTTATGTTTCAATTACAGTAAGTTGGATGCAAAATTGACTAGGCCGGGCGCTCAAGTTGTGGCAATATTAGGTCGCACCTGCCGGCCAATCTGTCTGTCTTCATCTCTCTCTTTCAACCAACTCTGTCTCTGAACCTTTCTGCCTTTCAGTTCTATCTTCCTTGCAGATCATTGTTTGCGCTGTGTCCGTCGTCAGAACATTTGGCGCAACTCGCGGCGTAGATTAGCGGAGTGCGGGCTTCGTCTGGGGGTTGATGTTAAGCGGCGAGCTTGCGGTGTTGCAAGCGCCGATACTCGATGGTTTGTCGC
>Ga0315902_10013405_pt1 | contig 10598 bp, 13 predicted proteins | sample LakEriMetagenome_9_FD_203523 | JGI IMG/M metagenome (GOLD analysis project Ga0315902, IMG submission 203523) | Freshwater fungal communities from buoy surface, Lake Erie, Ohio, United States - Buoy 12 MA117 | ecosystem: Environmental > Aquatic > Freshwater > Lake > Lake biofilm | place: USA...
GTCATGCCCTTTTCGCCAACCACGTTGGTCTTGAGCAGCGTCAGGTAACGCTTGACATAAACGTCATCACGAGCAAGCACCCGTGCGCGGTTACGCATAATTACGAGGTCAGGCTTTAACTCACTGTCTGGGCTGCGACTGGACCCAAAGAAATCGGCAAAGAGCCGACCAGTGTTCGCAGCGTGGTAGGAACGCTTTGCGACAGTGTTCTTTGCCTTCGGAGGCAAACCAAATGCTTCGCGCCAAAGACTCATAGGAACCGAACCTTCATAGTGGTTTTAGTGGGTTTACCCAATTCAATTGCATTATCACGGCGTTCTTTTACAACCTCTTTGCGGTAATAATCACGCCATAGCAATAGGTCAGAAATCGTCATCTTAGAGATAGAGCGACCTTGGATCGAGTAAGACGAAACATCCTTGTCAGCGCGACCCTCTAGCAGACTCTCGATCTTATCCAGCATAATCTCAGCATGTGTGCGGGGATCAGCGCCGTTATTGTCTAGATCGGCAATCGCCTCGAACTCGCCGCGCTCTACGACTATGCGGTTGCCGCTAGATGTCTGCGTGACCTCAAGCTGCCAGTGATAGAAACCAGTCTCGAACGATGCGGTGGTTGAACTGGTCGCTTGGAACAAATAATATCCTGTGCGCTCAATGGCAGGTATCTTAATCTCACCGCTTTGACCTGATGCTACACGAGCCACATATTCTGCCGAATAGCTGGCAGGAGGGTAATTTTCGGCAAGCGAAGTTTTTTTCCACTGAAGAAAGTCGCCAACGACAATCTTTAGAGGTTCACCTTCTGGTGCATTGCTTTCATCAAAAAGGTTTGCCATTATCCCTCAACGCCAGTTATTAGCAAAACCACCTCTTTTTGGCCCTTTCCTTGGGGCCAACGGATGCGGCTTCGCTTCTTCGGCCCCAGAAAGAGCTTCAGTCCTACGGTTTACAGTAGCATGAAACCGCTTGACTATGCTATCTATATTAATATTGAGAATATGGAAAGCGGCAATCGCATAAACTCGAACGTCAAGTGCCTCATTTCGAGTCCGCGTCTTGATCCATGCCCGTGTAGGGTAACCCTTATGATAGCGAACCACTTGTTTTTCAGCCGTTAGCTGGCGGAAATACTCATCGTCGCGTTTGGATTGAAAGTGGCAATAACCGCCGCCGGGTTCATCAATCCGTAATCTGGCGTAATGTAATTCCTTCGCAGTATCAACACCAATGGGGTAAAGCGGTATTTTTCCGATATTATTACGCGAAGGCCGTCCGACGATGGGCTTGCCCTCGCCGCCGATACCCTTGATGGCAAAAACCCTGTGCCCTGCCCTCGTTTTGGCATAGTTATACACAGCGCGGGTGTGGTGACCACCAGAGTCAATGCAAGTGGCGCGGATCAACATAGGCTCACCGCTTGGATGCTCGTATGTCGCCAGAATAATCTCATCCAGCTTCGCCCAGAGCGCCGGACTGGATGGGTCACCATACAGAACGTGGTACTCGATCTGCCAACTCTCCTCGCCAGCGCCCCAGCCGACAATCTCGACCTCTAAGCGGTCATCTTGAACGTCAACGCCACAGGTGAGGACAACAACGTCATCAGGGACGCCCTCATAATCCTCTTTGCGCTTGGAAATGGCGTAATCATCGACGCCCTCGCCCTGATCCTCCCAAGTCTCGCCAAAGAAGGTGTTGACAAAGGTCTTGAGGCGCATGGGGTCTTTGCGTGCCGCCAAAAACTCCTCAACCGCGTCCGACAGCACCGACCACGGGGAGTAAAGCGCGTTCAGATGGAAGCCAGCCACGCCATTGAACGATTTGTTGGCAACCCACTCACCCTTGGACACAGCCTTGCGCCGCTCCGCATCGCCCCAGATCGAGCCGCACTCGCAGCAGGAATAGAAGGCAGTGTGCGGATTATCATGTTCCCACTTGACATAAGACCAAGTCATTTCCTGCAAATGACCGCAATCGTGACAGGGGACCATGAACTTACGCTGGTCGCTTTCCTCATACGCAGCCTCAATGCGGCTGGCGTTCTTATTGGTTGGCGTCGATACTAAAATGATCTTCCTGTTCCAGAAGGTAGCGGCCCGTCGCTTGGCAAGAGATATAGGGTCACCTTCCTCGCCAGCAGAAGGAGGATATCGATCAACTTCATCGCAAAGAACAACACGAATCGGGCGAGAAGCAAGGGAACTAGGAGAATTAGCACCGACAAGAGAAAGAGCGCCACCGGGAAAAACTTTATGAAGCGTAGTGTTGTTTGCATCTTTAGCCTTACTATCTTTGACCTTGTCCCGAAGGCAAGGGGTTGAACGGAGAAGACCCGCAGTTACGCGGTCCTTCGAGAACGACTGGGCCATGTCCACAGTCGGTTGCATCATCAGGATTGGCGCTGGGTCGTGCGCCATGTGGTAGCCAATGGTGTTGAGCAGCATCTCAGACTTACCAAGCTGCGCACCGCACATAACCACCACCTCTTTGACCAGTGGGTCAGAGCAAGCATCCATGATGCCACGCTGGTACTCTGCTCTCGCCGTGATCCATCGACCCGGCTCCGCACTGCTCTGGGAGTCAAGCCGTCGTTCGTGATCCGCCCATTGTGCCACGCTCATGCGTGGGGGCGGCGTCATCTGCTTCATGGCCTTAGCCATTTGCTCCAGTGCGTGCTGTCTGGTGGCTTGCTCGATCATACGATTATCGTTCGACCCTTCTTCGGGCGACCAACTTTGCGCTTGGGCTTTGGCGCTTCCTCTTCAGCGCCGGGTTCACTCTCGACAGCAGCACTGCCTGTTCGCACAGGGTCAATCTCTGGCTGATAATTCGACAGTTCCGTCAGGGCCTCGCGGATCGCGCTCTCCAAAAAGTCCTTAACCTTCGCCACATCGCTCTCGTTCGCCACGACAGGCGCGACCTTGGTAGGCAGCGACAGGAATTTGGCCTTGCAAGCGTGTAGAACGCTCTCCCACGCCTTAACGACATCGTCCGTCATGCACAGTGTGCCGCGTATCTTCGCCAGTTCGAGTTCAGCGATCTCCGCTTCAGCATTAATCTTGCGCGTCCGAGCCTCGTCATAGCTGGAGCCGATAATAATACCGCCAGTTGTAGGTTTACGCTGCTGTGCTGTCACAATAGTTCCTAAATTCCCATAAAAATATTATTTTATAACTCGCTTGAAACCGGACTTATGGCTTCGTTTTGGCATTGTGACACCAACGGCTTTGCGTGTCTAGCCCCAATCTGCGCAACAATATTTCATAAATAGGTTTGGAAATTGCTGTCTCTTCAAATCAATTGGGGTCCTAATCACCCGCCCGGCCAATCCGCCCCATAGGACCCGCTTTCATATGCCTATCAGACATAGGCCACAGAGCGCCATAAACGGCCCCTAGGGCGTCAATCGCAACGGTCCTGCTAGTCATATAGCCAAGCGCAACGGCATGGCCTTAAACGGCTTCTATGGGCTTCTATTGGCAAGCGCCAAGCATAGAGCCGCGCCTATGCGATAGGCAAAAGAAAAGGGCCGCAAAAGCGGCCCAATTGTTTCGATTGTTTCGATTGTCTAAAGGATTGCCAGCAAGCGTGCAAGTGTCGGTGTCAATCGCCTAGTCCCGGCTTCTATCCGTTGAAGGTGACGCGGCCCTATACCTAGACGGTCCGCCGCTTGCTCTTGCGTTAGCTTGCGCTCTTTGCGCCATTGCCTAAGGTTCATTGACTCCACCCTTCATTGATACGATATCCGCATTGCTTTACCGCTATGCCGCGATACAACATGCCGCGCTTGATAAAATCGTGCCGCCATTTGGCTTGACCTTGCCTAAGGTTAGGCCATGCTATCTTTTGACCGTCCGCCAATATTGCCCATGCCGTCCAGTTGTTTGTCATTTGTTAGCTAACCTTTCATGAATGATTGCTTCGATTGCTTGCGCTCTTGCTTGCTCTTGTGTTGTGTTTCCCCATGAATGAAAGGCAAGTGCAAGGCGGACGTTTCGCAATTCGCGCATTGGCGCATTGGAATAGGCTTTGCGCTCTTGCGCGACTAATTCAGAATAATTCATATTAATTTACTCCCATTGCAACGACACTTGCCTTGCGCTTGCTAGTCCCATGCGCCGGGAAACCAATAATCGAATTCCGATCGATTTTTGCGCATAAGCCGCAAGTTGTGCAATTGACGTTATCAGATATCGCGGCTGGACATATTGCGACCTTGCGGCCCTTAGGCGTTGCCGTTGCCGTCACTTGGTCGCTAGGTAGGACCACCACCACCGGTCCTATTTCTAGGTCGGCCAATTGGTCCGCCTCTGCTAAGTTATCCGCCGATAGGTTAACGGCAAATCCCTTAGAATTGGCATAGGCTATGCTATGCGCGTTAGCCTCATGTTGTGCGTCAAGATTAACAGACACCGGCTTATGCGTATAGGTAAAGCCGCGCTTGCCTCTGTTAGCATTTATCAATTGGTGCAATGCCGTTGCGTCTATAGCGTCACCCGTCCCCGGCAAATCCCCTGCTTGGTTATGACGCCATAAGGTCCCCTTAGGCAACTTGGCAATTTCTTGCATTGCGTTATCCCATGCAATCCCGGCTTTGCGCTCTGTTACCTTGCGCCATAGCAAGGCAAGCGGCCCGCTATCGGCAAAACAACCGTTGTGTTTCAATGGGCAGGATTCCGGGCAACTTTCCTCTGAAGTTGTGGTAACTGGCATAGGTCCAGTTTTGGAATTGCGGCTGGTCCTAGTGAATTGTATCTGGTGCATTAAACTTACTCCCAATATTAAAAATCAATAAATATCGATAGGCGTCCAGTCACCGTCCTCACCGGCTTCTAGGACGGAATAAACGTCCTCACGGGAATAAGCTCTAACGTCTAGCGTATCAAAGTCTTCGCGAGCCGCCCGGATTGCCGATAGCATTTGTTCCACCAAATAATTCCATTGCGTATCGCTATCGACGGTTTCACCGTTAAGCGTGCCCACAACTTCAAAATCACCGTCACTTCTCTCCCATGCGAAGGTGATATAATTCGGATAGCGTGCCATTTTATTTACTCCCAATGTTAAAAGTTAATCAATTGCGCTCAATCATTGTAACACCAGTGCCCATGCCGAACATGCAAACAAGCAATATAGCAAGCGCAACATGCCCGGAAAAAAGAGCCGCGCCACCGACAAGCATAACCGTGAAAATGGTGATGCTTACAAGAAACACGATAAAGCCAAAAGTTACGTTAGACATTAGATAAATCCTTATTTTCAGTTTCAGTAACGCCTCAATAGCACGGCCAATGGCCGCGTCAATAAAAAAATGCGCCGGGATGAAAATAATTTTTGGCCGCCGACCAATGGCCGTTCACGGCCCTATATATAAAGCCTAAAATTCACGGATTGACGCGGTATTCCGACTGGCAAGTAGCCAGCAACATTATTGCTCAATGTTGATATATTATTGCGCGAACCCGCAAGAAAAAAAGTGGCCGCATCGGACCTAAATCAAAAGAGCGGAGCCTAGCGCCGGACCCCCTCCCCGGTTTATGGAGCAAAAATTTAGCCCCCTCCCGGTTTATGGGCCAAAACCCCTGCTACGATTTCTGGGCCAAAATTACCCCGTATACAATACTATGGAACAATTTTCTTTACGCCCAGCGCCTTCGCGCACTCGCCAGACCAGTACGCAAAACCGTAGATCGGCACACCATCCTCATCGAGCGGATCGAGGCCGCGCTTTGCTGCGTTATCCAAGACAATCATCAGATCGTTAAGCAGCGCCGCAGAGAAGAGATGCCTTGGCCCTTCATGATCAATGTTATCGTTCAATGTCACATCCTATCGAGATAGCGTTTCAATATACGGTCAAAGTGCCTTGGTAGGCTATAATTTAACTGCTTACGACCAACACCATAGTAGTCGTATTTCTTTGTGTAACCAACCTTTCTGGCTGGAACAAGCATTATTTTTAGGTCTCCGCCACGGCGCTCTGCAATAGCCATTGGCATATCGCCCTTCCTGCCTCCCTTGGGGACCATAGCGAAGAAGCTAACGCCTTTACGGTTGCGCTGTTTACCTTTGGGCATCTGAGACCGTGCAGTCTCAGACAACGCACCAATCGCCGCCAGCATCTCGCTGTAGCGTGCGCCATTAATGTTTCCGCTTGATCCTCTGGGATAGTCATCGCCTTGGATCGCAAACCCGGCTGGCATAATTAATCCCTGCATCCTCAGACGGCTTTCAGATGCTTTCTCCCTACGGGTTCCGCCAAAGACGTTTGGTGCGATTATAGAATTTGGCGATCCCCGTGAAGGAAAGTCCTCAAAGTAAGTCCCGGAGTTCGCAAGGCTCTGACCCAGCCGCTTACCGCCAAACTGACGATCCTTCCCATATGGTAAGGCTTTGATCAAACCTTTCTTAACATATGGTGACACCTTCTTAAAAGATGGACCCATTTCCGTTATTTGCGCCCTGTGAACATCATCCACCGTGTCAGCCATCGCACCAACGACAGCCTTCTCAATTGTCTTGGGCATCTCAAGCAGCATCTTGAACTTACGATCCAGATCGGATGTGTCCATCTTTAGAGCCAGCATTTAGATTTCCTCAAATTCACCACAGAAGCTGTAGGGACTCACCACCGGATTATGGAACTTAACTCTGTTGCGCTCATCAGCGCCCGTGAACACGGGAGGGTATCGCTTGCAGTAACCATGCAGCCCGCTGGGTGACTGCACAAAAAATATGCAGTCTGAGCATTTCTCTTCGCGGCTCAAATCATCCTCCATATTTTCACCCCTTATATTAAATTGACGATGCGGTCCAGATACCATTGCGCTTTACGCAGCGACTCATCACTCATGATAACCATCAAGTGATCCGTGCCTGTTTACGTACTTCCGAACCGCAGCGGGTGTTACCCGAAAATAAGCAGCCCAGTCAGTAATCACCTTTGTTTCACCATTATGAGTTATCCAGTTGTTATTTTTCTTATTCCTCGCCTGATCTTTTGATGTGGCCCAGCGGACGTTCCCCATCTCATAGCCATACAAATTGTCAATACGGTCAAGAGTGTGTTTCTCGCTTGGACTATCACCCATATCCTTATAAAATTGAGTGAAGTCATGCCACTCAGGTGAAACCGAAACAACCCCGTTGTATTTTGAATCTGATTTCCAAACACACCTAGCCATCATTGAGTGCCAACAACGCCATGCGCGTGTATCAGTCATACCGTGCGGTTTTCGATTACAACCACAAGACTTAGTGTTTCCGCGAGTTAGATTGTTATAAATCGCCACTGTTGTCTCTCCGCAATCGCAGCGACAGAGCCATTTTGTGTGCTTATCACCATCTTTGCGTTGGACCCTTTCAACCGCGACTAACTTGCCATAGCGCAGTCCAGATAAATCAATCAACCTTGTCATTTTTTTGACCTTCAACCTTCTTTATCAACGCATCAAGATACCAACGCGCTTTCTTTAAATCTTCAATACCATTTTTTATGCGGTAACGCCATACATATTTAAATATGTTTGCCACAAATACCGCCTCCATCGGCGATGCACCAACGACAGCCGATTGAATGGCATCGATGCACTCGATCTCACCCTGCCGATAGTGGCTTGGTGCATTCACATTGTCAGTCATATCTATCTCCAGTCATTTTCAGTCAGTGCGCGAAGTGCGCAAATTCTCTTGTATCACCCCTATATAATAAAAAAAAATATGTATACCCCTGTAACCCTACCTTTTACGTTAAAATATATATGTATCTCTATACGACTTATATATCTATATATTGCACACTTTTTATATAATATATAGATATATAGTAGTAAAAACAAGGGTTTAAGGCAGGTGCGCAATAAAGGTGCGCAATGTTTTTAAAATGCCTTATTGCGCACCTCCAAAATCAAAAGGTGCGCAATACAAAAACCCATTGCGCACCTCGAAAATCACCCTCCGTGGAACTCACGAACGATGTTTTTGACGCCCTTTTCATCACCCTTAAACCAGACATAATGAAGGCCATTTGTCTTGCTGATTTTCATCCGCCGCCCCTCTATCTGCTTATAGCCCATTTCCAAAAGTATGGCGCTTATGGCCCTCGTCTTCGGCAGCATAGTCCCTTCGGCCTCGCACAGCTTATTGAGCCATGTGACATCCAGAACCTTGTCATTGATCACATCGCACCGCATCAGGTCGATGGCGTCCTCGATAAGCGACCTGTCGGGCGAAACGCCAAGGGCAATCATTTCCTCACGCGCAGAGGTGTGCGGCGCACGCCCCTTGGCTGAGAACCCTGCGCTGATCTTCCAATTGCGTAGGAAGAATGACAGGGCGTCTGCCCGGCGTTCGCTCTCGTCGAACAGCTTGGTGAAATAGGCATCAGCCCCCAGCCGACCACCCAACTCCTCAAACAACTGCTCTTCGGACTGCACCCGTGAAAAGATCGGAGCATAGCGCCTATCGTTCTCGTTTACGGGCAGCGCGTCCTTATGGTTGGTCAAGAGCAGATACGTCTGGAAGTTTGGCACAGTGCGCTGATCGCGGCCCTTCTCCTCGATCTGGACCACATTGTTCGATACAAAGGGCTTCAGCCTGTCGATAAGTTCAAAGCGGTTCTCGCCTGAGATGCGGATTTCTTCGATGACCGCCAGCAACGCCCCATGCGCCCATGCTGTGAACCGTCCGCTCAACGCCATCGGCTCTACGTTGCGGGTCATCAGCCCCAACAGGTTCTGCATCACAACGGCAAAGTATGATTTACCAACGCCCTGCGCCCCTTGAATGAGCAGCGCCCAGTTAATCTTTTGGCCGGGATGCTGAATGATCCACGCCAGATAGTCCACCAGCAGCCGCTGTTCGTCCTCATTCTCAACCATGAAGCGCACATGACCCATGAACAGGTCGATAACCGATTGACCGTCCTCGTCCAATGTCTCGCAAGGCGCGATACCTGTCTCACGGTAAGTGTTGATGAACCGCTTGCCCTCATGCTCGAAGAAGCGACCAGCCCCCGGCCAGAACATTGTGTCAACGACGGTCTCGATGTCACAGTGATTGGCTGCAAACACAGACGGCAGCACAGCATCATCACCGAAAGCCAGCGCCATAGAGTGACCGAACTTGGTGTTGAACGCCTCACGCTTGATGCCGTAGTGCAGATCGCAGTTATAATATTCGCCCGTGGACTCGATATAGACCCACGGTTCTAACCAATCTGGCTTCTCAACCTTGTCAATTTTAACCTTTGAGGATGGCTTGAGTTGCGACTTGATGTCCGTTTTCGTAAGCCCACGCTCTTTACCCCATGCATCATAGACCTCTTGGGCCAGCAGGGAGCGTTTGTCCAAGGGCAGAACGGCGAGAGAGATGTTCTGGATGCGCGACTTGAAATCATCATATTCAGCCATGTCATCGACGTTTGAGGCCACCTCAAGCAGACGCTCAAAGGCCGACTGCTCAACAGCGACAGCCACAGAGGAAGGCCGCTCGATCTCTGCGCCACTGGCACGGGCCAGATGGATGACGGAGGCGAAGGTCACAACGCGGGTGGACTTGCCGAACGAGCGCCACTTGACTTGCATCTGAGCGGGGTCGTGCTTGTCGGACTTGGCGGACCAGTCGAGCCAACGCTTGAAGCCTGTGACTGAATCACCTTGGAACTGATGATGCAGGGCCGCACCAACCTTGATCCATTCATCATATTCGAGGGACTGCGCCGGGTAAGCGTCGAGGTAGGCGTCTACCTCATCATCGCTGATGTCAAGCGGCTGGGCGAGGACAGCGCGTTCAAAGTCATCGTTATCGTCACGCACTGGCACGGTGATGACGTCTGGCACTTCATGCGGCTCAAGACCCATCGCAACGGTCCATGCTATAGACAGGTCTGGGCACGCTGGGAGGTACATCAACTGATTTGGCACGAACGAGCATGGATCGAACGTCAACTCCGGCAGCAGGGCCGTGAAGTCGCGGGACACCTCACGATACTCGTCAGGGCTGACGGGCCGTGACAGTGGCACAACAACCCTAATCTTAGGATGCTCAGGCGTGTGGCTGAAGGTCGAGTAGGCGACGAAGGCGCAGTCGATGCTCATCACAAGCATCAGTTCCAGTTCAGCGACGGTCATGCCGACCACATTGTCAATGTCCAAGGTCAGGAGCGAACGGTTGAGGAGATTGGCCTCTTTGCGTTCGCTGCTGCTGTACTCACCCCCGACGAAATAACGTCCGCCCTTGGTCATGGCGACCTCATGGTGGCTCAGGCGCTCAACAATCTTATACCACTCAAACGACTTATTTTGCACTGTGCCGAGTTCAGTCCCGACGGCTATGGTGTATTTCACTTGTCAACGCCTCCTGTATTTAAAGCTAGTTTCACATCGTCAATGTCGAAGCGATAATGGCCTGAGCCGATTCGGATCGAAGGTATCTGTCCGGCCTTAGCCATCTTGATAACGGTATTCTTTGTCACACCGATCTGCAAGGCAATCTGTGATGAGGTGAGCATTTTCTTCATTTGCAATTTTCCTGTTGCGTATCGTTGCACATCGTCATATAGCGTCCAAACCAAATAAGCAAAAGGGAAAATGAAAA
>Ga0315902_10013407_pt1 | contig 10597 bp, 2 predicted proteins | sample LakEriMetagenome_9_FD_203523 | JGI IMG/M metagenome (GOLD analysis project Ga0315902, IMG submission 203523) | Freshwater fungal communities from buoy surface, Lake Erie, Ohio, United States - Buoy 12 MA117 | ecosystem: Environmental > Aquatic > Freshwater > Lake > Lake biofilm | place: USA...
ACACGTACAATGCAGTTGTTGGCGTGGGTACTAGCAACACAAATGGCTCAAACAACAACGGTGTGCAAGTAAGCGGAACCATCGCACCGTTCCAAGCGTTTTGGGTTCGTTTAAATACCACAGGTACTTATACGATGACGACGACCAATGCAATGCGTTCACACGGCACACAGAACTTCTTAACGTTAACCCCTTCAACCGTTCGTTTGAACATCTCTAACGGTACTTACCACGATGAGACTATTGTAGTGTTGAACGAAGACTTGAGTAACGAATACGATTACCGCGATTCAGATAAAGAGATTCCTTCTGCAACGGTTCACCAGATTTATTCTTTGGAAGGGACTAAGAAAGTGGTGATTAACGGTATCGCTAACGCACTTGCAAAAGACTCTCTTAAGCTGGGTGTTCAAATCCCAACAGCAGGTACATACAGCATCAACTGCTCTGAGTTAACGTTCTCTGATATGGTGTTCTTAGAAGATAAATTAACGGGATCTTACCTAGAGGTAAACTCAACAACAAACTACTCGTTCACGAGCGTAGCAGGAACCTTCAACAATCGCTTCGTGTTGCACTTCGCACCGTTCGTTCCAGCTTTACCTGGACAAACAGCAGCAACAGCTATTGCCATGCCAACAAGCAACTGGCCACAGTGTAACAACGTGAGCACAGAAGACCAGTGGCATGCCTTCACTGCAACAAGCGAAGCAGTAAGCATCGAAGTGAACACTTCTACCACAGATGTTGTAATAGAGCTTCAAGACGGAACAGGTAACGTGGTAGCACAAGAGAACGCAGTAAACGGTATCGGTAACGAGACGTTGAACTTCTTCGGATTAACTGCTGGACAAACCTACAAAGTGGGTGTTCGCAACAACATCAGCAGCCAACCAACAGGAACTTACGGCATCTGCGTAAAATCATTGAAGCGCGGTGGATGCGACTACGGAGCAGGTCCATATAGCCTTTGCCAATACTACAAAGCAACATGGGCAGGATCTACAGGAGTTAGCTACACGTTCACGTTCACAGGAACAAGCGGACCAGCACAAGGACAAACGTTCACCCGCACACAGAACTCAGATATCTGCGTTCTAAGCACTGTTACTCCACTTCTTCCTTACGGTTCAACATACGATGTAACGATCTCTAACACATACACCCTAACCGACGGAGCAGGAAACACAGAACAAGTAACTGTACCAAGCAACAGCGGATGTCAGGTTGTAACCATTGCACAACCACAAACTACATTAAGTTCAAGCAGCAGCTGCAACAACGGAGCACGCTTCAGAGGCGCAGTAGTATCAAGCATGCCATGGGTATGTGGAGCGAACAACTGGAGATGGAGATTTACAGAAGTAAACCCAATGACACTTCAAACAGTTGGACTTCCAATCGAGTTGAACAGAGGAACAGCTTCAAACTACTTAAGCCTTGCAACCGTAGCACAACTACAAAACGGTAAGACTTACGCAGTAGAGACCGCACCAATGTTCTCATACACTGGAACGAACTACAACTGGGGACCAACACAATACATGTGTATTGTAGGTGCTGCAAATGTTACACAAGATGCTACGCAAGATGCGATGCAAGATCCTTCGGAAGATGCTTCGCAAGAGTCAATGCAACATAGAAGTGCAATGAGCATAGACAACGATGTTCTTGTCTATACAACAATAGCACAACAGATAAAAGTGTGGACGAACATTGACAATGTAGACCTAATTAACGCAACTGTAAGAATATACAACAGCACCGGAAGCCTGGTTTACACACAACGCATGAGCAGCAACGAGATGATTATTGACCTTGACGCAGCAGCTGGACTTTACATTGTTGAAGTAGGCGGGGTGAAGCGAAAGGTCGTTATTTCACCACTTGTACCCTAATATTTGCAGTTGAAGAAAAAATTGCAGCACATTGATAATGTTTAGTTTGAATACATTAAATTCGCAGAACGAAATGAACAACATGGAAAAGAAATTATATTCCCGTCCAACAATTTCTGAAACGAAATTGGATTCAGAGATTAATTTGGTTTTGATGAGTGGTGGTGGGGCAACAGAAGGAGGAGCTCCTTGCGAGGATGAGTTCGGGAACACAGTTCCTTGTCCTACGGGTTTTATCAATCCGTTTAAATGGCTAAAATAAACTTATATATTTTTTGATTATGCAAAAATCTCCTTCGGGAGATTTTTTTGTTTAAGGAAGAATTAATTGAATAAGTGTTATATTTACACTAACCTAACTAATTCTTATTGTCATGACTTATATTAGTTCGTTTTCGAATTCTTCTTCTTTGAATTCAATTGGCTCGTGCGCCGAGCAAAATAATTTCTATCGTATTGGTGAGAAAATTTCTTTCCGCATAAATATGCGAATACTCCTAATGCCCTTGTTGGTGTTGGGGTTTTTATTTTCAAATTGGAATGTGTTCGGGCAGACGACAAAAACTGCTATTGCAAATGGCAACTGGAGTGATGCTGGTACGTGGTCACCTTCTGGTGTTCCTGCTTCAAATGATAACGTAATAATTGATGGTGATCAAGTTACAGTAACGGCTAATGCAACATGTGGTTCATTGACTTTTACTGCCGGAACGATTAGCTCATTAACAGTAAATTCCGACGTAACATTAATAGTAACAAATGCTTTTGGAATTAGTTCCATTGGAACGACATCTCGATCTGCTTCTGTGACTGGTGGAGGAACAATATCATGTGGTTCTTTTTTTGTGGGAAGTAGTCTTACCACCTTCACCTCAGATGTTACAACAACATTAACATCTTCAATTTCAAACATGTCTTCAGCAGGAGATTTAACTATTTTTGGAAATGACGACGGTAGTTCTGAGAATAATGCTACTTTGAATTTGCAATCAGGAACTGTTCAAGTTGCATCAGTTTCGATGACCGCAGAAAATACGAGCGGTTCAGCATCATCGGCTACATTAAATTTGAATTCAGGTACAGCGAATGGCACACTTAAAATAAATGGGGCAGCTCCCTTCTCTGCCACTGGGGGTGGAACCATTACCCGGACATTGAATGGAACATCCTCAACGATAGAATATAATAGAGCCGGTGATCAAACTGTATTAAATACAACATACCGAAACCTTACAATAACCAACAGTGGTGTAAAAACAACGGGCGGCGCCACCACGGTTGCTGGTACTTTAACTGTAAATAGTGGTGCGACTTTAGCCACTGCAACCACGCTTACTACTACAAGTGCAACTGTGAATATTAATGGGTCCTTTCAGATTAACCAGGGAGGGTTTGCAAGTGGTGGTACATGGACTTATGGTGCAGCGGGCACATTGATTTATAATAATTCTTCTGGTCCATATGGAGCTATAGATGTCGGTCACAATTATTGGCCTAGTACAAATGGTCCAGTCAATGTAACCGTTCAAAATGGTGGAGGCATTAATATGGGCGTTAGCAGGACTGTTACTGGAACTTTTTTACTTGTATCCGGGACGAATGCAGTTCAGGGAACGGCTCTTACTTTGAATGGCACTACCAGAATTAATGGAGGTAATTTTCAAACAACACCCATTTACGGCTCATCTTCTACTCTTGCATATAATACTACTTATGGTACATTCAACGAATGGACAGGGGGTGCTTCTACCTCAGTTTTGGCCGGTTCAGGGGTTCCGGCCAATGTTACCGTTGAATCAGGAACTGTTACGCTTGGAGGAGGAAGAGGGGTGCCAGGCAACATCACGGTTAATAGTAGTTGCGGTTTAATTTTAAATAATTCTTCAGGAGATTTATATCTCGGCGGTAATCTCACCAACAATGGAAGCACCTGGTTGAATAATTCAAAGGCTGTTCATTTTGTTGGAACAGGAACAGCAGTAATTACCAATGGAGGAGGAACACAATTTTTTGATTATTTATTAGTAGAAAAAACTTCTGGTTCGGTGCAGTTGAGTAGTGCAGGCAGTGGAACGAATGTGACGATAAATACCACTTCAGGAGATGTGCTTCAACTCCTAAATTCAGCCAGTTTAGATTTGAATGGAAGGACTTTAACATTAGCTAACGCTAACGGTAATATCTTAACAGATGGAATTGGTCGAACCATCACATCTAGTGTATCAGGAGGTACGGTTTCTATCATGGGAAATAAGTTTGTAACGGGTGCCGGAACACTTGTTTTTGGTTCTAATGTATCAGTGGTACTCGGCGCTGGTCTTGATTTCGGGTCATCGAAATCTACTATAAACGGCACGCTGCAAATCAATTCCGGTGGCTTTGTAAATACAAATGCCCCTATTTACGCCGCAGGTTCAACTTTACGATATAATTCCGGTAACCCTTATGGAAGAAGCACAGAATGGAGTAGCACCTCAGGAGCGGGCTATCCTAGTAATGTTGCTATTACAGGAAATACCATTTTGAATGTTGTAAACTCTGTGAATAGCTACAAGAAAGCCTCTGGTAACTTAACGGTTGATGCAGGAAGCACCTTCTCGGTTGCAGATTTAACGGTAGGTTCATCTGGCGTCGGAGTAGAGTTCTTGGGAAATATTATCAACGATGGAACCATTTCCCTGAATACCGGTTCAAACACAACCAGCCAGCGTCTAAAATGTGCTAATCTTATCAATGGTAGTAGCAATGCAACTGCAACTATTAATTTATCAGGAGTAGTAGGAGGTGATTTGGAACTTTCGGGCAATTATTTAGATAATGCGAATTTCACAGCTAATAGCCGAGCTGTATTCTTTACAGGAATAGTTGATCAAACGATAGGCGGTGAAGCTACAGCGCCGTTTAATATTGATTACCTAATTGTGACAAAATCATCTGGCTCTGTTCAACTGCTTAAAGATATACAAACTACCGCTTTTACAATTGTTTCAGGTGGTGTTGATTTAGGAGAGAATGTTATCTCAGGTGCAGGATCCTTCACCCTTTCCTCAGGCGCCACTTTAAAAACCTCACACGCTGGTGGTTTAAATAGCGCGATTGCTGTTACCGGCACGAAGACATTCACCGCTGGTGCGAACTACGTGTTCAGCGGTGCTACAACTACTCCTTTTCCTTCAACTGGTTCCATTGGAAATCCAGCAAGTGTAACCATAGACGCAGCGGTTACTCTGAATAGAGATATCGCCACCACGTCATTGGTTGTAAATTCAACAAAAACACTTACGCTGCCTGCTACCGCCGACCTCACCGTTTCCGGCAACATCACTAACGCTGGCACGATCAGCATCGCCGACGGCGGCAGCTTGGTTCAAAGCGACAGTGGAAATGACGGCAACACGAACAATGGTACTTACATCGTTCAACGCGCTTTAAGCGGCGCTGGTGGGTCAACCCCAACGGGACGTTTTTGGTACGTAGGTACTCCAGTTAACGGAGGCACTTCAGGCGTGTTCAACGCAGAATCAGCGAACGATTTCAGAAGGTACAACGAGACTACTGGAGCATGGGTTCTAATTAACTCAAATACGTCTCCATTAGAAAGAGGCAAGGGATACTTGTATCGCGGTACTGCTTCGTCAACGATAGAGTTTAACCACAATGTGATCAACAATGGTAATATTCCAATTGTTCTGAACCACACTGCGAGTTCACTTAAGCCGGGCTTTAACTTGGTTTCTAACCCTTATCCTTCTCACTTAAGTTGGGATATGCTTTACAACTCAACGGTTACCGGTGGTACTTCACCACTAGCCCCTACAGCTTGGTACAGAACAGCTACATCAAATAACACGATGGTGTTCGATACGTACAATGCAGCTGTTGGTTTGGGTACGAACAACTCTGGTACAAACAACAATGGTGGTGGTGTACAAGTAACAGGATCTATCGCACCGTTCCAAGCGTTTTGGGTTCGTTTAAATACCACAGGTACTTATACGATGACGACGACCAATGCAATGCGTTCACACGGCACACAGAACTTCTTAACGCTTACCCCAGCAACGGTTCGCTTGAACATCTCTAACGGTACTTACCACGATGAGACTATTGTAGTGTTGAACGAAGACTTGAGTAACGAATACGATTACCGCGATTCAGATAAAGAGATTCCTTCTGCAACAGTACACCAGATTTATTCTTTGGAAGGGACGAATAAAGTGGTTATTAACGGCATTGCTAACGCACTTGCCAAAGACTCTCTTAAGTTGGGTGTTCAAATCCCAACAGCAGGAACGTATAGCATCAACTGCTCTGAGTTAACGTTCTCTGATATGGTGTTCTTAGAAGATAAATTAACGGGATCTTACCTAGAGGTAACCCCAACAACAAACTACTCGTTCACCAGCGTAGCAGGAACATTCAACAACCGCTTTGTGTTGCACTTCGCACCGTTCGTTCCAGCACTTCCTGGACAGACAGCAGCAACAGCTATTGCCATGCCAACAAGCAACTGGCCACAGTGTAACAACGTGAGCACTGAAGACCAATGGCATGCGTTCACCGCAACAAGCGAAGCAGTAAGCATCGAGGTGAACACTTCTACCACAGATGTTGTAATAGAGCTTCAAGATGGAACAGGTAACGTAGTAGCACAAGAGAACGCAGTAAACGGTATCGGTAACGAGACGTTGAACTTCTTCGGACTAACTGCTGGACAAACCTACAAAGTAGGTGTACGTAACAACATCAGCAGCCAACCAACAGGAACATACGGCATCTGCGTAAAATCATTGAAGCGCGGTGGATGTGACTACGGTGCAGGTCCTTATAGCCTATGCCAATACTACAAAGCAACATGGGCAGGATCTACAGGAGTTAGTTACACGTTCACGTTCACAGGAACAAGCGGACCAGCAGCAGGACAAACGTTCACTCGCACACAGAACTCAGACATCTGCGTTCTAAGCACTGTTACTCCACTTCTTCCTTACGGTTCAACGTACGATGTAACCATCTCTAACACATACACCCTTACCGACGGAGCAGGTAACACAGAACAAGTAACTGTACCAAGCAATAGCGGATGTCAGGTTGTAACCATTGCTCAACCACAAACTACCCTTAGTGCAAACAGCAGCTGCAACAACGGAGCACGCTTCAGAGGCGCAGTGGTATCAAGCATGCCATGGGTATGTGGAGCGAACAACTGGAGATGGAGATTTACCGAAGTAAACCCATTGACGATGCAAACGGTTGGACTTCCAATCGAGTTGAACAGAGGAACTGCTTCAAACTACTTAAGCCTTGGCTCTGTACCACAACTACAAAACGGTAAGACTTACGCGGTACAAACATCACCAATGTTCTCGTACACAGGCACGAACTACCAATGGGGCCCTGTACAATACATGTGCATCGTTGGAGTAGCAGGCATGACGCTTGAAGGAGCAGATGCTGCACAAGGTGCTGAGCAAGGCCAGAACAAAGATGCAATGCAAGGTCCTTCGGAAGGTGCTTCGCAAGTAGATGCAATGGTTTATGTAACAGAAGGAAACCACGTAAACATTCAATTAACCAACACAGAGAGCAACACCGCTAAACGCGCCGACATCTACGATGTAACCGGTAAATTAGTGAAGTCAGTTCGTCTGGTTGAAGGAATGAACGAAGTAACCCTTACAGAAACTGCAGGTATCTATTTGGTTCGCACTACGGTTGGGAATCAAACAGAAACCACTCGTGTGTTTGTGAATAACTAACTACACCTGCGGTGATGACACAACACGTTGTGATGACAATCTTCGATTGATGACACTAACGTGATGACACAACACGTTGTGATGACAATCTTCGATTGATGACACTAACGTGATGACAGCAAAGCTGATGACCCTTCGGGATTAAAATAAAGAAAAAGGCCTGCGGATTTCCGTGGGCCTTTTTCGTCACACGAAGTGTGTCATCCGGTACGGTCATCACCTTCGGTGTCATCCCGCAGGGTCATCGCAACATTGTTGCGTCATCCATCTCCGATGGTCATCCGCTCCGCGGTCATCACGACAGTGTCGTGTCATCGGCTCCGCCGTCATCCATCTCCGATGGTCATCCGGAACGGTCATCGCAACATTGTTGCGTATTTCATACCACGCTTACGCGTGTTCATGCCCTTATTTGATAAAACAGAACTAATTAGAGGCTCGACAGTTAGATTTTACTGGATAAATGTTAGAAATTAGACTTCTCGTAATTCTTTTATGAGAATAATTAACACAAAGGTGTTGAGTAACTAGAAAAAGAAAGCGAGTTGTTTTAGAGTTAAGATACTAGAAACTAGTTTTTTACCTCGAGCGGAATAAATAAAAATGTGAATAGGCAAATAAAAATGAAACTTTTCAACCAAAAAGAAAGTAAGAGTATGAAACAAAAAACAATTTTTATGGAAAATCTCCTACGAAAAACAAATCGAACGCGCTCTGGCTTTGGCTTGAGTGTTTTATTTATGCTAGCTTTCTTCCTGGGCAGTGTTCAGGGGTGGGGGCAGGTAGCTATTACTGCACCATCCTTATCAATCAGCTCATGTACTTTTCCCTCGAGCTACGCAACTTTGGGGAATATTGTAATTACCGAAACATTGAAGTCCAACATATCCCAATCCACAGGAAACCCTGCCACGTCAACGTTGGTTTTTACATTACCGTCAAATTTTGAGTTGAATACCACGTCGGGTGGTGCAGTGACTTTTGCTGGTGCAGCAAACATAGTTTCTGCCTCAATAACCAAGACGGCAACAACATTCACCATAACGTACAACTGTGGTAATATAAACAAAGAAGACATTATAACAATAAGTGGTTTGCAAATACGAGCTATTTCATCTGCTGCTTCAGGAAATATAACAAGAACTGGAGGAACTGGAACTATACTCGGTTTAGTAAATAACACTGTGGTGGGTTCATGTACCTCTGCATCACCGTCAGTTGCAGCCATAGCCATTTCACCAGGCAGTGCAACTATATGTAATGGAGAGATTCAAAGTTTAGTAGCAACTGGAGGAACTTTGCCATATGTTCAAACAGAAAATTTTACTAATCCTGGAACTCCTGTGGGTTGGACTTTGACTGCCCCAGCTTCTGGAGAAATGACGGTTGGTGTTAATGCTTCAGCTAATGCTGGTGGTTCGGCAAATGAATTGAGATTTGCCTACGCGGCAAGCAATCCTTCGGCAACTGCAATAGCCGCAATGCCTGTAATAAATGCTTCGAATCTCAGTAGTTTGGCCATTTCATTTAAATATTTTTTAGATAACTATAGTGCAACAACTTACCCTTACTCGTTGAAAGTGCAAACTTCGACAAACAATTCAACTTGGACTGATGCTTGGTCTCTTACACCTACCGGAACAGCAAACGTAAGTTCAACTCCGAGTGTTTCTCTGTCTGCGTTAAACAATAGCTCTACAGCATACATTCGCTTTGTTTTTGTAGGAAATACTGTCGGAATTGATAATTGGTTTATTGATGATATAAGTATTACTGGAATCGAGCAAACTTCATTTGTTTGGTCCCCAACTGCATCTTTGTATACTAACGTCGCTGCAACTACCCAATACACAGGTGCTGCTACTACTACTGTTTATGCTAAGCCAAATACAACAACGACCTATACTGCAACGGCAACTTCAGCTGCCGGTTGTTCAACAAGTTCGAACGTTACCGTTACCGTTACCCCCCTACCAGACGCTTCTTTCACGGGACTTACAACAGGTGGAACTTTGTGTAAAGGCCTAAGCTATGCGCTTACACCTTTTACTTCAGGGGGTAATTGGACTGCAACGAATGGAACTTTCTTACAAGTGCAGAGCAATGTTGCTAGCATACCTGCTGGTGCGTCACCTTTTGGGCAACAATCGAATTTAACATACACCGTTACGGTTAATGGTTGTACAAACTCATCTACAATCTCGAATTTATCTCTATACATGACTCCTACTGCCCCAAGTATTAGCGCACAATCGTTTTGCACTGGAGCTACGGTTGCAAATTTGAGTACTGGAGGTGCTACTGTAACTTGGTATCAGAATAATTCAACAACAACTTCATATGACCCTTCAATCACATTATCGAGTGGAGGAAGTTACTTCGCTTCTCAAACGGTGAATGGATGTGAAAGCACAGCGCGCACACAAGTTGCAGTTAATGTTGATGCAGACGGAACCTATCGTTCAAGAAACACTGGTAACTGGTCCGATGCAACATCTTGGAACTATTGCACAGATGGAGCGACATACACCGTAGCCAGCAATGCCCCTTCGAATGCAGCTGTTATTATTCAGTCTGGACATACAATTACCGGAAATTCAGCGATTGCAGCAAGTTCATTGAATGTGAATTCTTCCAGTTCGCTTTCGCTCACTTCCACCGCCGACCTCACCGTTTCCGGCACGATCACTAACGCTGGCACGATCAGCATCGCCGACGGCGGTAGCTTGGTTCAAAGCGACAGTGGAAATGACGGCAACACGAACAACGGTACTTACATCGTTAAGCGCACTTTAAGCGGCGCTGGCGTTACTACCCCAACGGGACGTTTTTGGTACGTAGGTACTCCAGTTAACGGAGGCACTTCAGGCGTGTTCAACGCAGAATCAGCGAACGATTTCAGAAGGTACAACGAGACTACTGGAGCATGGGTTCTAATTA
>Ga0315902_10013409_pt1 | contig 10597 bp, 7 predicted proteins | sample LakEriMetagenome_9_FD_203523 | JGI IMG/M metagenome (GOLD analysis project Ga0315902, IMG submission 203523) | Freshwater fungal communities from buoy surface, Lake Erie, Ohio, United States - Buoy 12 MA117 | ecosystem: Environmental > Aquatic > Freshwater > Lake > Lake biofilm | place: USA...
GACGGCGCAGCGACTGGGCTGCGCCGGATGAGGGGGTGGTCGGTGGAGCGGGCCGCCTCAGCTGCCCGCGGGCACGCCCTTGCTGGTGCTGTATTCGAAGTGCAGCGCCTCTCCGGGGAAGACGCGCGGGTGGATGGCGTGCGCGGCCATCGCGGCCTCGGAGAAGCCCTGCAGGATCAGCTTCAGCTTGCCGGGATAGGTCGCGATGTCGCCGATGGCGAAGACGCCCGGGATGTTCGTCTCGCAGGTCGCTGGCGTCACGGCGATGTGGCTGCGCTCCAGCCCCAGCCCCCATTCCGCGATGGGCCCGAGTTCCATCGAAAGGCCGAAGAAGGCCAGCAGGTGATCGGCCGGGACCGACTTCGCCTCCCCCTTCAGCGTCGCCAGCGTCACGGCGGAAAGCTGGCCGCCTTCGCCTTCGAGGCCTGCCAGCTGATAGGGGATGGCGAGCTCGATCTCACCGCGCTCGGCCGCGTCCTTCAGCTGCGCCGCGCTTTCGGGCGCGCAGCGGAACTTGTCGCGCCGATGCACCACCGTGACCTTGGCGGCGACGGATTTCAGGCTCAGCGCCCAATCCACCGCGCTGTCGCCGCCGCCGGCGATCACCACGCGCTTGCCGCGAAATTCCTCGCGGCGCGTGACCATGTAGCGGACGGCGCCGGTGGCCTCATAGGCCGCGAGGCCATCCAGCGGCGGGCGGTTCGGGCCGAAGGCGCCGGCGCCAGCGGCGATCACCACCGCCTTGGCCGCGACCGTGTCGCCCGCACTCGTCGTCAGCTCGAAGCCGCCTTCGGCCTGTTGCAGCGTCTCCACCCGGCGGCCGAGCAGCAGGGTGGGGGAGAAGGGCGCGGCCTGTTTCTCCAGCGCCGCGATCAGGTCGGCGCCGGCGATCTCGGGGTGGGCGGGGATGTCGAAGATCGGCTTTTCCGGATAGAGCGCGGCGCATTGGCCGCCGATCGCCTCCAGCGTGTCGATCACCACGGATTTCATGCGCAGCATGCCGCATTCGAACACCGCGAAGAGCCCGACCGGCCCCGCGCCGATGATCGCCACATCCGTCTCGATCCTGGCGGACATCGTCCCACTATCCTCGAACAAAGGCGGGTGACTTAGCCGCAAGCGGCCCTGCGATCAAACCGCGAACCTGCCGCTTGTGCGGCGCACCCCCGCGGGGGCAGATTGCCCCCACCCCCGCATGCACAAGCCCGTGACCCTGACATTGTCCGATTCGACCGCCACCGAGGCCCTCGCCGCCCGGCTTGCCGCGCGCGCGCGGCGGGGGGATGCGATCCTGCTGGAAGGCCCGCTCGGCGCCGGGAAATCCACCTTCGCCCGCGCCTTCCTGCGCGCCGCCAGCGCCGACCCGGCGCTGGAGGTGCCATCCCCCACCTTCACCCTGGTGCAGGGCTACGACCTGCCCATCGGGCCGGCCTTCCATTTCGACCTGTGGCGGCTGGATGGCGCGGCGGACCTGGCGGAGTTGGGGTGGGAGGAAGCGCGGGAGGGGATCGTGCTGGTGGAATGGCCCGACCGGCTCGGCGCGCTGCGCCCGGCCGATGCGCTGACCATCGCACTCGCATCCGGCGCCGAGGACGACCAGCGCGTCGCCACCCTGACCGGCTGGCCCGGACGGCTGGAGGGGCTGGCGTGAGGGAGGACGCGGAAGACTTCCTGGCCCGGCACGGCTTCGCGCAAGCGCGGCGGGACGCGCTGCCCTCCGACGCCTCCTTCCGGCGCTATGTGCGGCTGCATGGCGGCCCGTGCCCCGCCCTGCTGATGGACGCGCCACCACCGCAGGAGGATCTGCGGCCCTTCCTGCAGGTCGGCGCGCATCTGGCCCGCAGCGGCCTCTCGGCGCCGGAGGTGATCGCGGCGGATATCCCACGCGGCTTCCTGCTGCTGGAGGATCTGGGGCGCGACAGCATGGCCGCGCTGCTGGATGCCGGCGCCGATCCCCGCCCGCTCTATCTCGCGGCCGCCGAGACGCTGGCCGCGCTGCATGACGCGCCGCCGCCCGAAGGCCTGCCCGCCTGGGGCGCCGCCCGGATGGCGGAGACGGCGGCGGCCACCTTCCTCGACTGGTGGTGGCCCGAGGTGTTCGGCGCGAAGCCTGCGCCCGCCATCGTCGCCGCGTTCCATGACGCGATGGCGCGGATGCTGGCACCCTTCGCAGCGCGGGGCTTCGTGCATCGCGACTACTTCCCCGCGAACCTGATGCCGCTGCCCGACCGCGCCGCGCCGCGCCATGTCGGCATCATCGATTTCCAGGACGCGGCGGTCGGCCACCCGGCCTATGACTTGGTGTCGCTGGTCGAGGATGCGCGGCGCGACGTGGCGCCGGACCTGCGCGAGGCCGCCATCGCGCGCTACCTGGCGCTGCGCCCGGCGGTGGATGCCGGCGCCTTCCGCGCGGCGATGGCGGCGCAGGCGGCGCAGCGGCATCTGCGCGTCGCCGCGCTCTGGACCCGGCTCGCGCGGCGGGACGGCAAATGGCAGTATCTGCGGCACGGGCCGCGCTGCTGGGCGCTGCTCGACCGCGCGCTGCGCCACGACGCGACGGCGCCGCTGCGCGATTTTCTCGACGCGCATGTGCCGCCCGCGCTGCGCGCCAACCCCGCATCGCTCAGGGACCATGCGGCATGACGACGCCCCAACATGCCGAAGGCGCGACGCCGGGGGCCGCGATGGTACTCGCCGCCGGGCTCGGCACGCGGATGCGCCCGCTGACGGACGGTACGCCGAAGCCGCTGCTGCTTCTGTGCGACCGGTCGTTGCTCCATCACGCGATGGACCGGCTGCGCGATGCGGGGATCGGGAAGGTTGTCGTCAACGCCTATTGGTTCGCCGACCAGGTCGTCGATGCGGTGGCTGCGCATGGCGGCGAGCCTGCGCCCGTTGTGCTGCGGGAGACGGCGTTGCTCGAGACCGGCGGCGGCGTGAAGGCCGCGCTGCCGCATCTCGCCGCGCCGGATGCGGATGGCGCGGCGCAGCCCTTCGTCGTGGTGAATGGCGATGCCTTCTGGCTCGACGGACCGCGCCCCGCGCTCGCGCGGCTCGCTGGCGCCTTTGATCCGGCGCAGATGGACGCGCTGCTGCTGCTGGTGCGGACCGCGCAGGTGGATGGGGAGACGGGGCGGGGCGATTTCCTGCTCGACCCCCTCGGCCGCGCGCGGCGGCCGCAGGAACGGGAGATCGCGCCCTATCTGTTCGGCGGCGTGCAGATCCTGAACCCGCGCCTGTTCGAGGGGATGCCGGACGGACCTTTCTCCCTCAACCGCGTCTATGACCGCGCGATCGAGTCAGGCCGGCTGTTCGGCCTGGTGCATGATGGCGCCTGGTTCCATTTGTCCACGCCGCGCGACCTGGAGCGCGCGGAGACCATGCTGCGCGCCGGCATCCTGCCGGCGTTGTTCTGATCGGGATGCGATGAGGTTGCAGTGCCGCAGGTCGGCCGAGCCCCTTCCCCGACCCTCCCCCGTGAAACGGGGGATGGGGAACCGGCGCGCAGCGCCGGTGGGTGGGGGCGCGACCGACCGTCGGCGACAGGCGCACACGCGATGAACATCTTCGACATCCCGGCGCATCTACCCTTCCTCGATTGCCTCGCCGCCGGGGTGCTGCGCGACACGGAGGGCGCGTCGCCGGATGCGCTGGCGCGCGCCACCATCCTGCTGCCCACACGCCGTTCCGCCCGCGCGCTGCGCGACGCCTTCCTTCGCGTTGCGGCGCGGGACCGCGCGCTGCTGCTGCCGCGCATGCGGGCGCTGGCCGGGCTTTCGACGGAAGACGCGGACGAACTCGCGCTGCCCGCGCTGCTCGACCTGCCGCCCGCCGTCGCGCCGCTGACGCGCCAGGCGGTCCTCAGCGGCTATGCCATGCGCCTGCCCGCGCGGCATGGCGGCCCGACCACGCCCGAACAGGCCTGGCAATTGGCGGGTGAACTCGGCCGCCTGTTCGATGAGGTCGCGCTGGAGGAAAAGGACCCGGCCCTGCTGCATGCGGCCGACCCGCAGCTTTTTGCCGAGGCCTGGCTCACGCGGCTCGAGACCCTCGTGCCACAGGACCAGGCGACGCATTGGCAGATCACCACCACCTTCCTGCGCGGCATCGCCAGCCAATGGGCGGGCTGGCTGTCAGACCAGGGGCTGCTCGACATCGGGCTGCGCCGCGTGCTGGCGCTGCATGCCCAGACCGCCGAATGGCAGGCGCGGCCACCGGAGGATCCCGTCATCGCCGCCGGCATCGGCGTCGGCGGCACCATCCCGGCGGCGGCGGACTTGCTGCGTGTCGTGGCCGCCCTGCCGCGCGGCGCGGTGGTGCTGCATGGGCTGGACCGCAAGGCGCTCGGCCGTGTCTGGGCGGCGGTGGAGAATACGCCGACGCATCCCTTCTCCTCCCAGGCGCGGCTGCTGAAGGCGATGGGCGCGGATAGCGAACGCATCCGCCGCTGGCCCGGCTGCGACATGCCCGTCCCGCGCCCCGTGCCCGAAGCCCGCGCTGCGCTGTTCGAGATGGCGTTGCGCCCGCCCGATGGCCTGGAAGCCTGGACGCTGCACAAGCCCACGCTCTGGCGTCCCGGCCTCGAAGGCCTGTCGCTGCTGCAGGCGCCGGACGCGCAGGCCGAAGCCGCCGCCATCGCGCTGACCTTGCGTGAGGCCCTGGAAGTGCCCGGCGCGCGCGCCGCGCTGGTCACGCCGGATCGCGACCTGGCGCGCCGCGTGGCAGCGGAACTGATCCGCCACGGCATCGTCGCCGATGACAGCGCCGGCGAGCCGCTCGGCACCACGCCTGCCGGCGCCTTCCTGCGCCTGGTCGCGCGGATGGTGGCGGAGGATATGGCGCCCGTGCCGCTGCTGGCGACGCTGAAGCATCCGCTCTGCGCCGCCGGGATGGATCGCGCGGCGTGGCTCGCGGCGGTGCGGCTGCTGGAGAGGCGCGTGCTGCGCGGGCCGCGCCCGCAGGGCGGGCTGGATGGGCTGCGCGCCGCCGCGCGTGCGGCGCTGGCGGAGGATGCGGAACGGCTCACGCGCTGCCTGGATGCGCTGGACGCGCTGGCGCAGGCCCTGGGCGATTTCGCGGTCGAGCACGGCGCCGCGATGCCGCCGGCGAAGCTGCTCGCTGCCCATCTCGCCGCCGCCGAGGCGCTGGCGAGCGTGCCCGACGCGCCCGGCGGCCTCCGCCTCTATGCCGGTGAGGAAGGGGAGGTTCTGGCGAACCACCTGGCCGACCTCGCCCCGGCGATGGAGGCGCTGCCGCCGGTCGATCCGCGCGCCTGGCCCGCGCTGTTCGACGCGGTGCTGGAAGGCCCCGCCGCGCGCACGCGGCGTTCGGGGCGCGGGCGCGACATCGGCGCGCATCCGCGCGTCGAGATCCTCGGCCTGCTGGAAGCGCGGCTGCTATCCTTCGATCGCATCGTGCTCGGCGCGCTGGATGAGACGGTGTGGCCGCTCTCGACCGATCCGGGACCCTGGATGAGCCGCCCGATGCGCGCCGCCTTCGGCCTGCCGGAACCCGAGGCCCGCATCGGCCGCGTCTGCGCGGATTTCCTTCTATCCGCCTGCGCGGCGCCGGAAGCGGTGCTGTCCCGCGCCGCGCGGCGCGGCGGGGCGCCGACGGTGCAGGCGCGCTGGCTCACGCGGCTCGAGACCTTCCTGGGCGGGCAACAGCTGCAATTGGCGCGCAGCGCCGCGCCGGGCTGGGCGGCGGTGCTTGATCGCCCGGACGAACCGCGCCCCATCGGCCGCCCCGCGCCGGCGCCGGCCGCAGCACTCCGCCCGCGCGAGATCAGCGTGACCGAGGTCTCGGAGCTTCTGGCCGACCCTTACGGCTTCTACGCGAAGCGCGTGCTGCGGCTGCGGCCGCTCGACGCGCTCGATGCCGATGTCGGCGCCATCGACTATGGGCAGATCGTGCATGCCGCGCTGGCGCGCTTCGTCACCGGCATCGCCGCCGCGCCGGGCGGCTGGCCGGGGGCGGCCGATGCGCGGGAGATCTGGGATGCGGCCGCGGCGGCCGCGCTCGCCGCGCAGGGTCCGCGCCCAGGCCTCGCGGCCTTCTGGCGGCCGCGCCTGGCGCGCATCGGCGGCTTCGTGGTGGAGCTGGAGGCGAGTCTCCGCAAGGATGGCGGCATCGCCGCGAGCCATACGGAATGCGACGCCCGCTTCACGCTGCGGCGTCCGGGCGGCGATGTGGTGCTGAAGGCGCGCGCGGACCGGCTGGACCGGCTGGGCGACGGGTCGCTTGCCATCCTCGACTACAAGACCGGCGATCCGCCGAAGCGGGATGACCTGGAGAATGGCAGCGCGCCGCAATTGCCGCTGGAAGCGGCGCTGGCGCTGCAAGGCGCCTTCGACAAGCTGGCGGATGTCATGCAGGTCCGCGCGCTGACCTATTGGAAGCTGACCGGCGGCCAGGACCCCGGCGAGGTACGCCACATGCTGGACGAGGCGGCGGAGATCGGCGAACTCGCGTCCGTCTCGCTCGACCGGCTCGGCCTGCTGGTGGATCGCTTCCTGCTGGGCGACGCGCCCTTCATCGCGCGCCCGCATCCGGCGCGCGCGCCGAAAGGTAGCGACTACAACCATCTCTCGCGCATCGCGGAATGGGCGGATGCGGAGGATGACGCGGAATGACCGTTCCCCTGTCTCCGCGCGATGAGGCGCAGTTCGAACAGGGGCGCGGTTCCGATCCCGCGGCCTCGGCCTGGGTCACGGCGTCTGCCGGGTCGGGCAAGACCAAGGTGCTGACGGATCGCGTGCTGCGGCTGTTGCTGGCGCCGGGCACGCGGCCGAATGCGATCCTCTGCCTGACCTTCACCAAGGCGGCGGCGGCAGAGATGGCGACGCGGCTGGCGCGCGACCTGGGCCGCTGGGCGGTGGCGCCGGAATCGGATCTCGCCGATCGCCTGTCGAAGCTGCTCGGCCGCGCGCCGACGCGCGACGACCTCGATGCCGCGCGGCGCTTGTTCTGCCGCGTGCTGGAACTGCCGGGCGGCATGCGGATCAGCACCATCCACGCCTTCTGCCAGTCGCTGCTGCGCGCCTTCCCGCTGGAAGCGGGGCTGTCGCCGCAATTCGGCGTGGTGGAGGACGCCGAGGCCGCCGCCCTTCTGGCCGACGCGCAGGAATCCGTCCTGGCCGGCCCCCGCACCCCGCGCGAGGCGCTGGAAGCGCTGGCCAGCCTGGTGCCGCCTTCGGCTTTCGGGGAGCTGGTCTCGACGCTGACGCGCGACCGCGAGATTCTGGCGGCGGCGCTGCGCGGGGCGGGGTCGCTCGACCTGCTGTGTGGCGCGGTCGCGCGGCATCTGGGCCTCGGCGATGCGGAGCAGGATCAGGCGCTGCTCGAACGCGCGGTCGGCGCGGTGGAGGAAGGGCTCGTCGCGGCCGCGCGGCTGTTGCAGGCCAGCCGCAACGCCAACGACCAGGCGCGCGGGACACGTTTGCTGGACTGGCTCGCGCTGGATGCCACGCAGCGCACCGCGGCGTGGAAGGGCTGGGCCGAGATCTTCCTGACCGAAAAGGGCACGGTGCGCGCGCGCCTGGCGACGAAGGATGTCGGCGCGCGGCAGGCCGAATGCCTCGCCACGCTGCAGGCGGAAGGCGAGCGCGTGGCCGCGGTGGAAGCCAGCCGCCGCGCCGCGCGGCTGTTGGCGGCGACGCGCGCGCTGCTCGCGCTTGGCGCCCCGGTGCTGGAGGGATTCGCTGCCCGCAAGCGCGCGCGCGGGCTGATGGATTACGACGATCTGATCCTGGCGGCGCAGCGCGTGCTGCAGGATCCGGGCAGCGCCTGGGTGCTGTACAAGCTCGATGGCGGGCTGGACCACCTGCTGCTGGATGAGGCGCAGGACAGCAACCCCGCCCAATGGGGCATCGCCGCCGCGCTGACCGAGGAATTCTTCGCCGGCCAGGGCGTCGAACGCACCAGGCGTGACCCTGTGGAGCAGCCGCCGTCCCGCACCATTTTCGCGGTGGGCGACGTCAAGCAATCCATCTACGGCTTCCAGGGCGCAGATGCCTCGGGCTTCGGCCGCTGGAAGCGCCATTTCGAGGCGCGCTGCGAGGCCATCGACGCACAGCTGCGCGACGTGCAGCTCAAGGTCTCCTTCCGCTCCACCGCGCCGGTCCTGCAACTGGTGGACGCGGTCTTCGCCGATGGCGCGGCGCGCGAGGGCGTGGTGGAGCCGGGCGCGGTGCTGGAACATCGCCCCGATCGCATGGGCCAGGCCGGCATCGTCGAGCTGTGGCCGATGATGGAATCGGAAGATACCGCGCCCCCCCCGCCCTGGGACGTCCCCGAACAGCCCGGCCGCGCCGCCGGCGCCGATGCGATGCTGGCCGAGGCGCTGGCCGCCCGCATCCGCCATTGGATCGACAGCGGGGAAAGGCTGCCCTCGCGCGGCCGCGCGATCCGCCCCGGCGACATTCTGATCCTGGTGCGCCGCCGCACCGGCGGCTTCGTGCAGCGGCTGCTGCGCGCGCTGAAGGACAAGGACGTCCCGGTCGGCGGCGCGGACCGGCTGCGGCTGGCCGACCAGATCGCGGTGCAGGATGTGCTGGCGCTCTGCGACGTGCTGCTGCTGCCGGATGACGATCTGCAACTCGCGGCGGTCCTGAAATCCCCCCTGCTCGGGCTGGATGAGGCGCAGCTCTTCGACCTGGCCCATGACCGCCCCGGCAGCCTGTGGTCGCGGCTGGCGGAGATGCGCGGGGCGGAGACGCCGGAGGGCCGCGCGGCGGATCTGCTCGCGCGGCTGATGAACCGCGCCGACCTCGTCACGCCCCATGCGCTGCTGGCGGAAATCCTGGGCGAGCATCGCGGGCGGGAGAAGCTGCTGGCGCGACTCGGCCCCGATGCCGCCGATCCGCTGGATGAAATGCTGAACGCCGCGCTGGATCACGAACGGCGTCACCCGCCCAGCCTGCAGGGTTTCGTGCAATGGATCCGGCGCGGGGGTGCCGAGATCAAGCGCGAACAGGACAGCGGCAGCGACGCGGTGCGCGTGATGACGGTGCACAACGCCAAGGGCCTGCAATCCCCCATCGTCATCCTGCCCGACACGGTGGGCGCCGGGCGCGGCAAGCAGGGCGTGCGCTGGGCCATGGAGCCCGACGGCCAGCACCCCATCCCCCTCTGGGCCCCGCGCAAGGACGCCCACGCCCCCGCCTTCACCGAGGTGCTGGACGCCGAGCGGCGCGCGCGGGAGGAGGAGGAGCACCGGCTGCTCTACGTCGCCCTGACCCGGGCGGAGGACCGGCTGCTGGTCTGCGGCTGGCAGAAGAAGCGCCCGGCGAATCGGGATTGGCCGGAAGGCTGCTGGTACGACCTGGTCGCCCAGGGCTTCGCCCGCGCCAAGGCGGCGCCGCTGCCGCTGGCGCCCGAAAGCTTCGGCGCGCCGCCCGAATGCCGCTTCGCGACGCCGACGCTGCTGCGGCTGGACTGCCCGCAGGCCGCCGATCCCCGCGAGGACGACCGCGACGCGCCCGCGCCCTCCGCCGCGGGGCTGCCCGAATGGGCGCGCCGGCCGGCGGCGGCGGAAGCGGCGGCGGAGGTGCTCGCCCCGTCGGCGATCCCGGCGGAGAATGAGACGCCGGCGGCGGCCCCCCATGGCAAGGCCGATCCCGGCGGGCGGCGCTTCCGGCGCGGGCGCATCCTGCACGCCCTGTTGCAGCACCTGCCCGACCGCCCGCCCGCGGAGCGGGAGGCGGCGGCGCGCGCCTTCCTCGCCCGCCCTGGCCATGGGCTTTCGGCAGCGGAACAGGCGGAGACGCTGGCGGAGGTGATGGCGCTGTTCGCCGATCCCGCGCTCAGCGCCGCCTTCGGCCCCGGTAGCCTCGCCGAAGCGCCGATTGTGGGACGGCTGGGGGACAGGCTGGTGAGCGGCCAGGTGGACCGGCTGCTGGTGACGCCGGACCGGGTGCTGGTGCTGGACTACAAGACCAACCGCCCCCCGCCGGCGGGGCTGGAGGAGGTCTCGGCGCTGTATCTGCGGCAGATGGCGGCCTATCGCGCGGTGTTGCGGCTGGCCTTCCCGGGGCGCGCGGTGGGCTGCGCGCTGGTCTGGACCTATCACGCGCGGGTGATGCACCTGCCGGATTCGCTGCTGGACCAGCACGCGCCGGCGGGGTGAGGGGGAAGGGGCTCCACAAACCCCCCACTTGCTTGACCGGGCGGCGTGCCGACACGATGTTGCGGGCCAAGGCCAGGGCCTTCCCTTGGCGCAGGAGAGGCAGGATGAGCGAACTGACCAAGGCGGTGACGGATGACAGCTTCCGGCAGGATGTGCTGGAGGCGCCCGGGCCGGTGCTGGTGGATTTCTGGGCCGAATGGTGCGGCCCCTGCCGGATGGTCGGCCCGATCCTGGATGAGATCGCGAAGGACTATGCCGGCAAGCTGACCGTCGCGAAGGTGAACATCGACGACAACCCGATGACGCCGAACGACTACGCGGTGCGCGGCATCCCGACCATGATCCTGTTCAAGGACGGCAAGCCGGTGGACACCAAGGTCGGCGCCCTGCCGAAGGGCGCGATGAAGGACTGGATCGCCAGCAAGCTCGGCTGAGCCTTCCGTGACGCCGCGCGGGGCATGAGGCCCCGCG
>Ga0315902_10013414_pt1 | contig 10596 bp, 11 predicted proteins | sample LakEriMetagenome_9_FD_203523 | JGI IMG/M metagenome (GOLD analysis project Ga0315902, IMG submission 203523) | Freshwater fungal communities from buoy surface, Lake Erie, Ohio, United States - Buoy 12 MA117 | ecosystem: Environmental > Aquatic > Freshwater > Lake > Lake biofilm | place: USA...
CTCACCGGGGCCGAGTTCGTCGTGCCGGCGCTGGCCAACCCGCGCTTTGCCGGCTTCACGCTACCGGCGCTCTCGCGTGCCGAAGTGGCGGATGCGCACCGCGATCTGGTGCGACGTCTCGGCGCGGCGCGCGACGCGCTCTGGATCCCGGAGACCGGCGACGCACAGGCGGAGATGAACCGGCGAGCGATCTGGGGCGCGGTGAATCAGCCGGGCGAGGAAGCCGCCGCGGCACGCGGCAGCTTTCCGCTGCTGAACCGGGCCTTCCGGATCGTCGAGCGGCTGTAGCGGCAGGGTCGCAGCGCCAGGACAAAGCAGGCCGCATCCGCGCCAGCCGCTCCAGGCGACCATGCTCGCATCAAGCTACCGGCAGCCAACGTCCTGAGATACCAGAAACAAGGGCGCCGCCGCCCTGATCATTGCCGCGATGCCGCCAGACGCCGCGCTGGCCGCGCGCATCACTTGGGCGACAATGTCCAAGGCCCGCCGCACCGACCCGCTCTTCGTGGCGCTCATCGCGGCAGGGCACGCCACGGCGAATCAGGTGGATGAGCTATTCGCGCAGGCGGCGTGGATCTGATCGTCGGTGGACAGCAGGGCTGGAGAGGCGGGGTGTTCGACGCAGGAACGCTGGAGCAGGTGGGCTGGCATGGCAAAGCCTCGACGCTGGCCACGCCGCAGTTGCTGCCGGCGAGCATCACCGACGGTCTCCCGAGCCTCGTTGCCAGCGAACACGTCGCTACAACCTTGACCGTGTCCGGCCCGACTCTGGGTGACTTGGCACGCGCGAGCTTCTCCCTCAATCTCCAGGATGTCGCGAGACGGCTTGGGTTTCGAAGACCCACTTGACGCCAACGCGGCTTGACTCGACACAAACCTCAGGCGCGTCGCATCCTCTAAGCGCGCGTCAAAACAACCAGTTGCGGCGCAGCCAAATGCCATCCGACATGGGAGGAACTAAGCTATGCAACGACGCCACCTGCTGACGGCCGGCGCCTTGCTCTCGGCGATGCTAGCCCTGCCGCGCGGCGCCGCGGCGCAGACCTTCCCCGACCGCCCGATCCGGCTCGTCGCCCCCTTCCCGCCGGGTGGGCCGGTGGATGCCGGCGCGCGCATCCTGGCCAACGCGATGGCCCAGGCGACGGCGCAGAGCGTGGTGGTGGAGAACCGCTCCGGCGCCGGCGGCGCGATAGGGCTGGAGGCGGTCGCGCGCTCCACGCCGGATGGCTACACGCTGTGCTTCGCCAGCACCGGTGCGGTGGCGATCAACCAGAGCCTGAGCCCGAACTCGCCCATCGACTCGCGGCGCGACCTGGCGCCGATCGTCGTCGTATCCGCCGTGCCGCTGCTGCTCGTTGCGCGCCCGTCGCTGCCGGCGACAGACCTAGCCGGCGTGCTGACCCTCGCGCGGCGCGGGCCGATCACCTTCGGCTCCTCGGGCCCTGCGAGCACGCCGCACCTGGCGGGCGAGCTGCTGAAGATACGCGCAGGCGTGGATCTCACCCATGTGCCCTATCGGGGGGCGGCGCCGGCGGTCACCGCGCTGCTGGCCGGCGAGATCGACCTCGTCTTCCTCGATCCCTTCGTGCTGCTGCCGCATGTGCGCGAAGGCAAGGCGCGCGCACTGGCGGTCACCGGGCCGACGCGCAGCGCCGCCATGCCGGACATCCCGACCATCGCCGAGGCCGGTGTCACCGGCGTGGAGGTGGAGAACTGGTACGCGCTGCTCGCGCCTGCCGCCACGCCACGCGACCGCGTCAATCGGCTATGGGAGATCTCCCGCGACACGCTGCGGCGGCCGGAAGTGGCGCGTCAGTTCACCGACCAGGGCGGGCGCATGATCGTGACCGGCCCCGAGGAGAGCGCCACCTTCATCGCCGCCGAGATCACCAAATGGGCCGAGGTGGTCAGGCGCGGCAACATCCGCGCGGAGTGAACCCAGGCCACGCATCGCCGGGCAGCGTTTCGAAGGATCCAGCATGACCATCGTTCACGGCACGGCGGGCGAGGCTTCGCCCCCGGTCTCAGCACTCTCCGGCATCCGCGTGCTCGACCTCAGCCGCGTGCTGGCCGGACCGTCCTGCGGCCAGTTCATGGCCGACCTCGGCGCCGACGTCATCAAGATCGAGGACCGCGAGGGCGACGAGAACCGCCGCTGGGCGCCCGTGGTGGACGGGCGCGGCGCGAACTTCATGTCGGTCAATCGCGGCAAGCGCGGCATGACGCTGAACCTGAAGAGCGCGGCGGGCCAGGACATCCTGGCGCGCCTCGTTGCCCGCAGCGACGTGCTGATCGAGAATTTCCCGACCGCGACGGCGGAACGTCTCGGGCTCGGCCATGCGAGGCTGCGCGCCATCAATGATCGGCTGATCCATGTCTCGATCACCGGCTATGGGGATCGCGGTCCGCTGGCGACGCGGCCGGGCTACGACAACATGGTGCAGGCCTTCTCCGGCATGATGGCGATGACCGGCGAGCACGACCGCGGCCCGGCGCGCCTCGGCCCTTCGGTGATCGACCTCGGCGCCGGGATGCTCGCCTTCGCCGGCGCCTGCGCAGCCCTGCTGGCTCGCGCGGAAGGCCGCGCGACGGGACAGCACGTGCAGACCTCGCTGCTGCAGACCGCGATCTCGCAACTCGGCTATCACCTCACCGCCTACACCATGGCCGGCGTTGTGCCGCAGCGTACCGGATCGGCCGTTTGGCACATCGTGCCCTACCAGGCCTTCCGCACGGCGGATGGCTGGGTGCTGGCGGGCGCCACCAACGATGCGGCGTGGCAGCGCCTGGCGCGCGACGCGCTGGAGGCGCCGGACCTGGCCGACGACCCCGCGTACGCGACCGCCACCGACCGTTCCGCACGCCGGATCGAGCTGGTAGCGAAGATCGAGCCGCATTTCCTCCGCCGCAGCACCGCCGAGTGGATGGAGCGGCTGGAGGCGGTGCGGATCCCCTGTAGCCCCGTGCAAGCGATGGACGAGGCACTGGCGCACCCGCAGGTGGCGGCGATGGACATGCTGATGCCGGTGCCGGATGGCCGCGGCGGCACGGTGACGCTTTCGGGCGTGCCGCTCTCCCTCTCGGAGACGCCGGCGCGCCGCAACGGCCGCCCGCCCGACCTCGGCGAGCACACCGATGCCATCCTATCGGGCGAGCTGGGCCTGACGGCCGATCAGATCGCCGTGCTGCGGCGGGAGGGAGTGATATGAGCGGAGGAGAGCTTCGCGTCGAACGTGGCGGGGACGGGGTCCTCACCCTCACGCTGGACAACCCGGCGCACCGCAACGCGCTGAACGACCACCTGATCGCTGGCCTGACCGCCGCGCTCCGCGAAGCCGCGACGGATCCGGCCTGCCGCGCCGTCGTGCTGCGCGGCGCCAACGGGATGTTCTGCGCCGGGCGCGAGCTGAACGACGTGGTGCGCCTACAGGCAGCGGATGCGGATACGGAAGCGGTCGAGGCGGCCTACCAGGCCGTCTGGGGGCTAAACGAGGCGCTCTACTACCTGCCGAAGCCGAGCATCGCAGTGGTGGAGCGCTTCGCGCTTGGCGCGGGCGCGGGGCTGGTGAACTGGACCGACTTCGCCATCGCGGAGGAGGGCGCGCTGATCGGCTACCCCGAGGTCAAAATCGGCTTCCCGCCGACGCTTACCACCGTCAGCCTGATCCGCTCCATCGGACGCAAAGCGGCGATGGACCTGCTGCTGACCGGCCGCAACATCACGGCGGAGGATGCGCTGCGCATGGGCCTGCTGACCCGCGTGGTGCCGCGCGGCGAGGCCGGGGCGGCGCTGGCCGAGACGTTGCAGCTGCTGCTGGCCGCCAGCCCCGACGCGATCGCGCGCACCAAGCGCGTGGTTTGGAAGGTGGAGGATGCGGACTACCGCGCCGCCTGCGCCGCGGCCGTGGACAGCATCAGCATCGCGGTGACGACGCGGGAAGCGCGCGAGGGCGTCGCCGCCTTCGTCGGGAAGCGGCCGCCGCGCTGGTAGCAGGCGGCCTACCCCCCGCACGCGGCAACCGAGACGGAAAGGAACCCAGGATGCGCCTGAAGATCGGCGAAGCGCGCCGCCTGCTGGAAGCGGCCTTGGCCACCATCGACTACGACCCGCGCGAGGCGGCGATCATCGCCGACCACCTGCTGGACTGCGAACTGCGCGGTCTGCAGATCGGGGGGATGTCGCGCGCCCTGAGCTTCATCGAGCGCTATCGCGGGCGCACCGCGGAGCGCCAGCCAATCCGGCTGGAGCGCGAGACGCCGATCTCTGCCCTGGTGCGCGGCGGCGGCCATGCCGGTCCGCTCGTTGCGCACCGCGCGACCGAGGTGGCGATCGAGAAAGCGAAGGGGACGAAGCTCGCCCTCGTGGGCGCGATCGAGAGCGTCTACACCGGCATGCTCTCCTACTACATGGAGATGGCGACGCGGGAAGGCTTCGCGGCGATGGCGGCGGGCAGCAGCGCGCCCTGGGTCGCGCCCGAAGGCGGCGTGGAAGGCCGCTTCGGCACCAACCCAATCGCCTTCGGCTTCCCCTCCGCCGAAACGCCGGTCATCTACGACATCGGCACCTCCAACATCATGGTCGCCGACGCCGTGCTGGCCGAGCGGCTCGGCCAGACGCTGCCGGAGGGCATGGCCTACGACGCCGGGGGCAACCCGACCCGCGATCCCGCCGCCGCGCTCGCCGGCGCGCTGACCATCTGGGGCGGCCACAAGGGATCCGGGCTGGCGCTCGTCGCGCAGTTGCTCGGCATGATGACGGGCGCGCCCGCCACCCCGCCGCGCCGCGAGAGCGGGATCGGCTTCTTCCTGCTCGTCGTGGACCCCGACCTGCTGACCGATGGCGAGGATTTCCGCCAACGCGTCGCCGACTATGCCGCTCATCTGCGCACGACGAAGCCGCTCGATCCCGCGAAGCCCGTGCGGGTGCCGTTCGACCGCTCGCGGCAGGAACGCGCGCGACGCCTGGCCGAGGACGCTGTGGAGGTGCCCGAGGCGCTACACGCGGCGCTGCTCCGCGCAGCCTCGGCCGGTGGGTGACACCGACTGCGCCCGCTGAAGGTGGGCGAGCGGCCGAATGGCCGCCGCCGCGTGTGCGACGTAGCCAAGCGCGCGCAAGCGTGCGCCGGCGACTGAGGGCGGATCGGTAACGATCCGCGGGATTTGGGCTCAGTTGGTGAGCCGCGACAGCGCCCGGTAGACCTCGTCCGCCACCTCGATCGAATCCTCCGCCAGCCGTCGCGCGCGCTCCGCCGCGGAGCGCTCGAACGGCATGCGGACCGGCTTCGCGGGATCGAGCGGCCGCGTCGCCCGCATCCGCTCCGCATAGGCCGAGACGCGCTCCTTGTACTCCTCCGCCGGACCGAGCAGCCCGGGATCGAAGATCAGCAGGAAGAAGCCGCAGTCGCGGATGATCGGCGGCGCGGCGTCCGCCCCGGTCATCATGCCGAAAAGCTGGATCATCGTCGCCAGCCCTGATCCCTTGTGGCCGCCCCACACCGTGACAGCGCCGCGCAGCGCCGCATCTGGGTCGCGCGTGGGTGCGCCTGCCTCGTCGAAGGCGATGCCTTCCGGCAGTTCCGTGCCGAGGCGCCGCGCTAGCATCAACTCCCCGCTCATGATCGCAGCGGTGCCGATGTCCCAGATCACCGGCGTGCCGGCCGAGGGCACAGCGATGGCGATCGGGTTGGTGGTGAAGCGGCCCTCCGTGCCGCCATGCGGCGCGACGCGGGGTGGGCCGCTGCCCGCCGCCAGACCGGCGAAGCCCGCAGCCGTGACCCGCTCCAGGTAGTAGGAGAACATCCCAGTGTACCAGGTCTCGCGGGCGCCCACGATGGCGATGCGCGAGACCTTCGCCTTCTCCAGCGCCATCTCAAGCACACGGTGCGCGACGAGGTAGCCCACCTGGTCACCACCATCGAGCGTGGCGGAGATCGGCGTCTCGTGCACCACCTTGATCGGGCGGCGCGGCTCCGGCGTCTGCCGGATGCGCTCCACCACAGAGAGGGCGCGCGCCAGGCCGCCGAAAGACAGGCCGCGGAGTTCGCAGTCCAGCAGATGGTCGGCGATGACCTCCGCCTCCTCAGGCGAATGACCGACCGCCCGCATGCTCGCTTCCGCGAGTGCGCGCGTCTGGCTGACGGTGAGCTTCATCCGGCCTGGCCCTCCATGTGCTGGCGTGCCGAAGTATGCCTGCGTGGGCGCTAGCCCTAAAGCCCGCGGAGCGCCAAAGCGCACGTTGCCTTCGCGGAGCCGTCGGGACAAAGCTTGCGCGCCCGAAGCAGCACAATGATAACTGCTTGACAGGTGACCCGTCGCAGTCGGACGGCCCGCTAATACTAATCCCCGGGGGTCACGACCCACGCCCTTGGACGCGGGCGAGCGGCCGAAGGGCTGCCGCCGCTAAGGCGGCGAAGCCCAGTTTGCGGATGCGGGCGCCCGGGGCTTGAGGGCGGATCCGCCAAGAGCCGCGGAATTTGGCATGAGACGCCCCAACCGAGGATGGACTTGGCGGCTGGGGTGGAGTTGCGACGCTTCCACCCCTGCCCGACCGAGGAACCGATGACCAAGAACAGACTGCCACTTGCGGACCTGCTGGCGAAAGCAGGCAAAGGTGACTTCCTGTGCGGCGTCGCCTCGGCGACGGCTGGGCACTTCCGGCGATGTGGATAGCGCTGCTGCTGGTGCAGCACGGGCAGGGCGTGGGCCGCATGCGTGCTGTGCCCGGTGCGGCTGACCGCCACGGTGGGGCCGTAGAGCGCCTCCCGACCCGACACAGACCACAATCCGGGCCAAAAGACGCGCGGATCACAGTCTAGGGTGCTGTTTGATGCATGCTTCACGCCTCCGGCGGTTTCACCCTACGACGATCATGCTCTAGGCTTGAACGGGCGCGCGCCCGTTGGGATGCGTGCGTTTCCCTTTCCGGAGCCCGCGCGTGACCGACCGGCTCGACCTGTTCAGCCTTCGCGTTCTGGACTCGGTTCGCGAGACCGGTAGTTTCTCCCGCAGTGCCGCGGCGCTGCACCTCACTACTTCCGCCGTCAGCAAGCGCATCGCGGAGATGGAGGCGCGGCTGCGCGTGCGGCTAGTGGTGCGCGGGCGTGATGGGGTGGAGCTCACTCCGTCCGGCCTTGCCGTCGCCGCTTGCGCGGCCGACGTGGCCGATCGCGTCGCGCTGATGGCGCGCGAGGTGACGGCGGCCGAGTCGGGCGCGAGCGGGGTGGTGCGGATCGCGGCGAACACCACGGCGCTGCTGCTAGGCCTGGCGGACGACCTGATGGCCTTCCGTGCCGCCCACCCGGCCATCGCGGTGGAGCTGGCCGAGCGCATCAGCGAGGACGCGATCGCTGAGGTGCTGGCCGGCCGTGCCGAGGTCTGCATTGCTGCCGCCTCCCGCACCGCGCGGCGCCTTGCCGCGCTGCCCTGGCGCGGCACGCGCCTGGTGCTGGTAGTGCCCGACGCACACCCCCTCTCGGCCGCGCGGGAGATCGCTTATGCTGAGGCCGCCGCGCTGCCGCAGGTCGGCCGCATCCGGGGCAGCGCTCTGATGGTGCCCGAAGGGCTGCGCTCCGCGACGCCGGCCCTGCCCGCGCTGGCCACCGCCGTGCACAGCTTCGACGCGGTGGTGGAACTAGTGCGGGCCGGCGCCGGGTTCGGCCTCCTGCCCGCACCAGCGCTGGAGCGACGGCCGGTCGCGGGGCTCGCAGCCGTGCTGCTTAGCGATGACTGGGCGCGCTTCAAACTGGCCGTCTGCCACGACCCAGTGGTGGTGCCGAAGCCGCCCGCCTCGGCGCTGCTGCACTTCCTGGCCGGCCGGGCCGCTACTCCAGTGTGATCCGCGCCTCCCGCACCACGCGGCGCAGCACCTCGCCCTGGGCGGCGACGAAGGTAGCGCGCTGGCGCGCATCCATCGGCGGCAGCGGCTCGACGCCCGCCTCCATCAGCCGCGGCTGCATCGCGGGGTCGCGCATCATCGCGGCCATCTCATCGGCCAGCCGATCGACGATGTGCTCTGGCGTGCCGGTCGGCGCCCAGAGCCCCGAGACGACGGCGACGTCGAAATCGGCCAGGCGCATCGTCTCCTCCACGGTTGGGATGTCGGGGATGAAGCTCGACCGGCGGGAGGAGGTGACGGCGAGCGTGCGGATCAGCCCGGCGCGGATCGCGGCGTTGGTGGTGTTCACGCCACCGATGTTCATCGGCAGCACGCCCGAGATCGTGTCAGACAGCGCCGGGGCGCCGCCGCGATAGGGAACGTGGACGATATCGAGCCCCAGGCGCTGCTTCAGCATTTCGCCGGCCAGGTGGGCGCCGCTGCCATTGCCGAAGGAGCCGTAGCTGAGCCGCCCGGGATGCTCGCAACGGGGATGAAGTCGCGGTCCGTGTCGTAGGGAAGGCGCGGGAAGATCGCGGGATTCACGACATGGGAGGTCACGGAATGGAACATCAGCGTGTAGCCGTCGGGCCGCGCCTTCGCGACCATCTCCGCGCCCATTACGCCGTTCGACCCGCCGCGATTCTCCGCCACTACCGGCTTGCCGAGCGCATGGCCCAGACGGTCGGCCACGATGCGGCCGACGATGTCGTTGCCCCCGCCCGGCGGCCAGGGGATGATCATCCGCACGGGCCGGTCGGGCCAGGCGGCCGCGGCCCCCTGCGCGAAGGCCGGCCGCGGCAGCACCGCGCCCGCGGCAAGGCCGGCGGCGAACAGCCCGCGCCGGCGTAACGAGATCTCCGTCACCCTATGCTTCCTCCCCTGCGTGGGCGGCGCGGTTGGCCCGCGTCTCGCCCCGTTCTGGTCCGCTACTCGGCCGCAGCCTCCGTCAGCTGGGCGCGGTAGCGTGCCGGTACCTCGAGGTTGAACAGTTTGGCCGCGTTGAGCCCGAGGATGTTGCGCCGCGCCGTGTCAGACAGGAACGGCAGGTCCCAGATCGCGGAAGGAACGTCGAAGTCCCAGTGCGGCCAGTCGGACGAATACAGCAGCTGGGTTTCCGCCCCGATCGCCTCGAAGGTACCCTCGAGAAGCTTGAGGTTCTGTGCCTCCATCGGCTGGGAGGTATAGAACATCTCGCGCATGTACTCGCTCGGCAGGCGCTTCAGCAGCGGCGCTTCCGAACGGCGCATGAGGTATTCATGGTCCAGCCGCTGCATCAGGAAGGGGACCCAGGCCAGCCCGCTCTCGATCCAGATCGGCTTGAGCTTCGGGAAGCGTTCTGGCAGGCCGTTCACCACCCAATTCGTCAGGTGCACCATGTTCGAAAGCACGAAGGACAGGGCGTGCATCGACATGAAGCGGTTCAGCTGCTTGGTGTACTCGTTATGCCAGTTGTGGTGGGCGTGGAAGCCGATCGGCATCCCCGCTTCCTCGAGCATGGCATAGGTGCGCATGTATTCGTTGGCGTGCACCGGGCTGTTGCGCGTGCTGGTCACCAGGAAGCCCACCACGCCCGGCGCGCCGAGGAAGCGCTTGACCATGCGCTCCGTGGCGTCCGGGGAATTGAAGGGCAGGTACAGCATCGCCTTCATCCGCGGCTCGTGCGGTAGCAGGTGCTCGACGATCCAGCGGTTGTAGGCGGTGGCAAGTTCCACCTCCATCTCGCGCACGGGATGCATGCCGAGGAACAGCAGGCCGTTCGGGAAGAACACCTGGTAGTCCAGGTGCAGCGCATCCATCGCGCGGCGGGAGAGCTGGACTTCGCGCGGCACCCCGATCTCCGCCACGCTTTCCTTCAGGCCCGATCCATGCGGGATTCGGCCATGGACGGATTGCCACTGCAGGCCGGGGATGTCGTTCAGGAAGGCGCCCTGGCCGGTGCCGCCGCCGAAGGTGAAGGCGGCCTCGCGGGTGGCGTCGTTCTCCAGGAAGGACATCACCTGCGGCCAGTTGTTGGTCTCGCCGATGTGGCTGTCCACGTCCACGATGAAGGTGCGGTCGAAGCCGCGCCGCTCCGCCTGCTTGCGGCCATGCGCCAGGATCTGGCTGCTGTCGGTCTTCGCGCCGATCACCGGCAGCGTCCCCGGCTGCATCGGGTTGGTGTTCGTGTCGGGCATCAGAGGCGTCCCTCGTTCTCGTCGCGCGCATGGCGCGGGCGGCTGGCCCACATGGACAGGTCGAACAGGTTGAGGTCGGCCGCGCGCAGCAGTTCGGTCACCGCCACCGCGATGTCGGTCGTCATCACCGCCTCCGCAGCGACGGGGGGAAAGTGGCGCTGCTCCTCCTCCGTCTTGCGGGCGTGCAGGCGGAGCGCGGCAGCGAACAGCCGCTGCACCGCGACATCGGGCACCTCCGCCGTGCGGCCCTCATCGAGCGCCGCCTCGGCCAGCGCCAGCACGCGGGCCGTCACGGCGTCGAGGCCGTAGGGATCAGCCGCGGATGCCGACATATACCCCGCCATCCCGTACCGTGACCGGATGCGCCAGGAGCCGCGCGGCATCGTGTCCGCAATGGCGGCCGCTGCGCAGGTCGAATTCCCAGCCATGCCAGGGGCAGACCAGATGCGCGGAGCCCGCGACGTAGTGGATGCCGAGGCTCCGGCGCTCCTCGTCCAGCCGTTCCTCGACGCCCTGCATCAGCCGGCCCTGGCAGACCGGGCCGCC
>Ga0315902_10013415_pt1 | contig 10595 bp, 5 predicted proteins | sample LakEriMetagenome_9_FD_203523 | JGI IMG/M metagenome (GOLD analysis project Ga0315902, IMG submission 203523) | Freshwater fungal communities from buoy surface, Lake Erie, Ohio, United States - Buoy 12 MA117 | ecosystem: Environmental > Aquatic > Freshwater > Lake > Lake biofilm | place: USA...
CTTCCCTCCCGGAGGGCAATACTGCTTGAGATAATTGGTATAGAGCGTTGACAGGTGTCTCATGGTGCCTTCTCCCTCGGATATGCTGTGGCTCCTGTTGGGATATGACATGAACTGAAATTGCTTGTTGTACTTGATCAGTTCATTCTGCAGCATTTCTGCATTCTGGTAATGCACATTGTCATCACCTGTTCCATGGATGTACAAAAGATTTCCCCTGAGGTTTTTTGCATGGGTGATGGGTGACCCTTTGACAAAATCTTCACGGTTTTCCTGGGGCAATCCCATGTAGCGTTCCTGGTAAATATTGTCATAGGTCAGCTGGTTGGCAACAGCGGCAATGGAAATCCCTGTCTTGTAAATTTCAGGATACCTGAACATGAGGTTCAAGGTGGCTGAACCGCCTCCACTCCATCCCCAGACGGCAACACGGCTGGTATCAATGAAGCCCATCTTGAACACTTCTTTGGCGGCCTTGGCCTGGTCATCAATGTTCACAATACCAATTTTCCTGTAGATGGACTTTCTCCACTCACGGCCCTTGGGGGCTGGCGTACCACGATTGTCAATGGTCACATAGACATAACCATCCTTGCGCATGTCGCCGGCATAGAGCCTGTTCCTTCCCGCGCCAAAACGATCAATCACATTGGCCCCTGCAGGTTCAGAATATACAAAGAAAACAACAGGATACTTTTTGGCAGGATTGAAATTTTCCGGCTTCACCATCCATCCGTCCATCTCAACTCCTTCATCGGTTTTGATCTTGAAAAATTCAATGGGTGAAGGCGTGCTGGCTGCTTTGCTTACTGCAATTTGCACTTCACTTTTTCCAGCAGCATCAAGATGGGTGCTGAGTCTAATGGCTTCGGTGGTCCACTGCACCTTGTGGTTTGAAAAACTGTGAAAGGCAAGATCAGCAACAGGAGAAATATCATACTGGTGGGTGCCTTGCTGGGCAAGGGGTGTAATCCTTTCTGGTAAAGCATTTCCATCCAATTTTGAACGGTAAAGGTATTTCTGTGTGGCATTGTCGGGGGATGCATAGTAATAAACATAACCCTCTTTTTCCTTTACGGCTGCAATTTCTATGACATCAAAATTACCCTTGGTCAGGAGGATTGACTCTTTTCCGTTGCGGGACATGCGGTACAGGTGGCGCCATCCGTCCTGCTCGGAGACCCAAAGAAAAGATTTGCCCTCATCAAGCCAATCCCATCCTCCATAGCTGTAATCGTCATCGATGGAGGGAAGGATGTCAATCCAGGCCGCATCTTTTTCAGCATGTATGGAATAAGCCTTACCAGTGCCGGCATTGGCCAGGTAGAGCCTGCTTTCATTTTGTTTCCTGTTGAGCTGCTGGATGATCACCTCCTCATTGCCAGCCCATTCCATCCGCGGAATATAGTGCTGACGCTGGTCTCCGGGAACAGCCATCCAGGTTTTCTTTCCTGTAGCAAGATCAATTACCCCAATCCTAACGGCTGAAGGCGCCTCACCTACTTTGGGATACTCTACCGGGATGGGTTTGGAGTAAATGCCAGAGGTATTGTCCATCATCATGAAATCCTTGGTTCCGTCAGCATTGACCTGCCAGAAAGCAATTCGCTTGCTGTCAGGGCTCCACCTGAATCCATCGCGGCAAGCGAACTCCTCTTCATAGACCCAATCAAATGTTCCATTGATCATCCGCCTGTTGCCATCCGTTGTCAAAGCCTTGATGGCACCGGTTTTAAGGTCTTCAACATATACATTCTGTTCGGAAACATAGGCCGCTTTTTTTCCATCAGGTGACAGCTTAGCAAACATCAGGGTCTGGGCAGGCCTTGACTTTCCAAGTTGTTGCCATTTTCTTGAACTGCCGTCATAAAGCCAGTAATCCCCTTTGGTATTGTAGCGCCAAACCCTTGCCGTATTGGCAAATACCAGCAATTGACGGGTATTTTCATTCCATTTGTAGTCGTCCATTTCCTTGAAAAGATCTGCCTTGTTCAGTACCAAGGCCCCAATAATGGTATCAACATCACCGGTCAAGACATCCGTTTTGACCAGGGCATTTTTACTGAGAGAAAATATGCCGGTTCCGTCTGCAGACCACTGGGTTTTGGATTGTGCCTGTAGCGTTGTTGCTTGGCATATCAATAAGCTGAACAGGATGGCAAGGGTGTTGAATGGCTTCATTTTCATTGTATTTGACTTGAAACCGAAAAATAGGAAAGTTCACTTATACTCAAATGGTTAATTTTGTGAAGGAAGCGATAAAATGGAAAAAGAGAAACTCCGCCTGGACAAATACCTCTGGTCAATCCGGCTGTTCAAAACAAGAACAGCTGCCAGCGCGGCATGCGAAAAAGGAAGGGTGAAGATGAATGAGGAAAGCGTAAAGGCCGCCAGAGGGGTCAAGATTGGGGACATTTATGAAGTGAGGACCGAAGAGAAGAGATGGACCATCAAGGTCATTTCATTGTTGCATACCAGGGTGCAATACAGCGAAGCCATCAAGCATTATGAAGACCTGACAGCACCTGAAGAAGTGGAAAGGATTGCTTACCAGTCTGCTTCCTTCTTTTCGGGCAAAAGGCCTTCCAAGATTGGAAGACCCACCAAAAAAGAGCGTAGGGACCTTGGCGATTTCATGGATCCGGATCTTTAACGCATGTGCGTACCTAAACAACTTATATCATGAACATTCATATCATCAGCGTAGTCCCCGAGTTAATGGAAAGCCCGTTCGGGCATTCCATCATGAAACGTGCAGCTGCAAAGGGTTTGCTGAACATCACCATTCACCAGCTCCGCAAGTGGGCGGTCAATGAATATGGCATGGTCGATGATTACCAATTTGGAGGAGGGGCCGGAATGGTCATGATGTGCGAACCCCTTGCAAATGCCATTGAGGAACTGAATGCATTGCACAAATTTGATGAAATCATCTACCTCACACCCGATGGTGATGTCTTCAACCAGGGCATGGCCAATAACCTGTCATTGAAAAAATCACTGTTGTTCATCTGCGGCCACTACAAGGGAATTGACCAGCGCATCCGCGACCATTATATTACCAAAGAAATATCCATTGGAGATTTTGTAATGAGTGGTGGTGAACTTGCTGCAGCGGTCATCGTTGATGCCATTGGCAGGTTGATTCCGGGAGTGCTGAATGATGAAACCTCTGCCCTGTTTGACTCTTTCCAGGACAACCTGCTTGCACCACCTGTCTATACCAGGCCAGTTGAATTTCGTGGCTGGAAAGTGCCCGATGTGCTCATGAGTGGAGACCACAAGAAAATTGAAGAGTGGCGCTATGAACAGGCTTTAAAAAGAACAGAAGAAAGAAGACCGGATTTGCTGGAGGATTGACAGTGCAATCGATGATTGAATGCTTTCTTTAAAGAGAAAATCATTGCTTGTATTTAACATCTAAACAAACAGGATTTCTTTTCTCAACTGTCTCATTTGATCAATGAATGCTGTATCTTTTTTGAGCAGCAATTTGAAATGTAGCGCAGCCTTTTGGCTGGCATAACGATCAATCCATTCCAGTGCTGCAAAACAAAATGTGGGAGAAACAAACACCAAAAGCCAAAGCATTTTTTGACCCAGAAACCAGAAAACAAGCTGCCAAATCAACCACCAGATAAGGCCAAGAAATCCAAGTACTCCGTTGTATACGCTGGTATAAAAATCAATCCTGGTAACAGTCTTGTCGGTAATCCATTTTCCAAGCTTCGCTGGAATCCACCAGATGATGGTGCCAAATAAATAAAAAGGCAATGCAATAACCAAGAATAAAATGTTGCTGTTCGTCTTGATGACAGTAGATGAAAAACTCATATCATCCAATCCATGATGACGAAGGTTTTGCTGATACTGCAATAGCTTTCCCTGATAGCATGCATAATCATCATCATCCATCTCAGCCAACTTTTCACATATATTCCTGGAAGCCCAAAAATACCCTTCCCTGTTTCCTGTATGATCATGATAAGCCATGCGCATAACAGCCTCTGCGGTTTCTGTACGTTCGCCCTTCCGGAGGTGGATCACATTTTTTTCAAATAAAGCCTGCATGTCTGCAGTGAGCCTGTTGACAGCCTGTGCAGGAAATTCGCGGTAAGCGGTTTCGTAATGACCAAGCTCGAGCGTATCTCCTACCCTGATGAAAAGATTGGCCCCAAAGCCATGATGGGAATAATTCAACGCAACGGCTTGGATGCAGAGCTGGTCTGCCTTTCCATCGTCAAATGCTGTCTGCAAGGCCACCCTGGCAGCGCCTTTTTTAAAGGGTTCTGCCTGCTTGGATTGCCGGCTGAACCCTTCAGGAAAAATCAACAAAAGGTTTCCTTCAGAAAGCAGTTTTCTGCCCCGATCGAAGGTGGCTTTGTTCTTTGAAAGATTTCCTGTTCCATGCTCCCGGCTGAAAATCGGAATCATGTGCAGCTTGCTGAGGATATAGTAAACCAGTGGGTGAGAAAAAATATCACCGCGGACATAAAAATGGATCGGCCTTCCCAAAAAAACAGCCAGCACCATGGCATCCAGGAATGAGGCGGGATGGTTGGCAATCAATATTGCGGGCTTCCCGTGTTGCAATTTTTCTGCACCCAACACATCGATCTTCCTGAAAAAGATCCTGAAAGTAACCCACATCAAAGTCCAGCCAAAACGGTACAGCATAGCAACAAGATAATAAAAAATGGAGAGCCGGCTTCATTTCCATCCATCAGTAACGCTATCCTGCAGAAAAAAATTTTCAACAGCCCTAAAAGGAATTTACGAAATTTGCAACTGCTCTAAATCGCAGCCAACCATCAATGCCAAGACGCAACCCTCTATTGTTCATATTTTTCCTCTTTTGCACAGCAAATGCATCAGGACAGGATGGTATGAAATTTCAGGAACAATTTAATGTGCAAATAAAAAAATTAACTGGACCCATCAAGATTGATGGCATGCTGGATGAAAAAGAATGGATAAATGCCGATGAAGCCCGGGATTTTTTCATGAAATGGCCCAATGATGAGGGTCGCCCCAAAAGAAAAACCTTCGTCAAGGTTACTTACGACAACCAGTTCATTTATTTTGGCATCAAAGCCATGGACACAAGTTTTTATATTGCCCAGACCCTCAAAAGGGATCAGGGTATTTACGACAGTGATGCAGTCTCCATAGCATTGGACCCGGTAAATCAACGCACCAATGGCTTCATCTTTTCTATCACACCCTACAATGTGCAAACAGAAGACCTGGTCAATGTTGGACAGTCGGATGATAATTTGAGTTTCAGCTGGGATAACAAATGGTACTCTGCGACAAGCCGACACCAGGATCATTGGATTGCAGAAATTGCCATACCATTCAGCACGTTGCGGTTCAAGCAAGGCAACAGCAAATGGGGATTTAATGTATTGAGAGCTGATTTGAAGAACAATGAATACTCTACCTGGACGGATATGCCACTGAATTTCAACTTTTTTGATTTTGGATATTCCGGAGCCATCCTGTGGGACAATCCTCCGGCAGCTCCCAAATCCAATATTTCTCTTATTCCCTACACAACCGGCACCTACAATGCTGACCGTGAAAATGATGTATCAGCAAATGGAAAATTAAATGGTGGATTTGACGCAAAGGTGGCTTTGACTTCTTCTCTTAATCTTGACCTCACCATCAATCCTGATTTTTCGCAAGTAGATGTAGACAGACAGGTTACCAATCTGACAAGATTCGATATCTTCTTTCCGGAGCGCAGGACTTTCTTCCTGGAAAACAGTGACCTGTTTTCCAGCTATGGCATTCCACCCATAAGACCTTTTTATTCCAGAACAATTGGTCTTGACAAGTTTGGCAACAAAATCCCCATTCTTGCGGGTGCAAGAATCAGCGGAAACATCAGCGAAAAGACCAGAATTGGCTTGATGAATATACAAACCAGGGCCACGGAAGAAACGGTGGCACAAAACTATACAGCCTTCAGCTTCAATCAGCAGGTTCAAAAAAGATCAATCCTCAAGGGATATTTTTTGAATAGACAGGGAATCGAAGACAGGAACAACAAGATCAAGGATCCCATGGATAAATATGGCAGAAATGCGGGCATGGAATACAACTTCATCAGCCAGTCGGGCAAATGGAATGCATGGGCAGGTCACCATCAATCCTATAAATCCACTATCAAAACCCCTGAAAACTATAGCAATGCAGGTGGTGGATATTTCAGTAAAAAATTGAATTTCATAGTAGATGCCGGTCGCATTACTGATAATTACCATGCAGACATGGGATTTGTCAACCGGGTTGATAACTATGATGCGCTGCTGGATACCAGCATCAGAAAAGGGTTCTATCTGGTATACAATGAAAACAGTTATACTTTTTTCCCAAAAAAAGGTCCGCTCAATCAACTGATGATAAGGCTTGAGAACTTTCTTGTGTACAATCTGGATGGCGGCTTGAACGAAAGAAGCCATGATCTTGAATTCCGGTTTTTTTTCAAGAACACATCCAACATGATCTTCCACATACACGACAATGTGAACAACCTCTTGTTCAATACTTCTTTCACGGATGGAAAACCGATCCCACCGGGCCGGTATGTGGCGCCATCCCTGGGTTGGACCTACAATACCGACAGCAGAAAAAAACTTTATTTCAGCGCTGACCTGGAATCTGGACAATTTTTCAATGGAAGGATCCTCCGTTACGAAATTAGTGCGACCCTAAGGGTTCAACCCTGGGGTAACTTCAGCATGACCCTTCAACAAGCCAACTTATCATTCCCTGAACCCTATGGCAGTAACAAACTTTTCCTGATTGCCCCAAGGATTGAAGTCAATTTCTCCAACAACCTGTTTTGGACCACTTTCCTGCAATACAACAACCAACGCAACAACTTCAATATCAACAGCCGCCTTCAATGGCGTTACAAGCCGATGAGTGACCTGTTTTTGGTATACAGCGATAACTACTTCACAGACCCCTTCATGAAAAACAAGAACCGTGCAATTGTGTTCAAGATGAACTATTGGCTTAATCTCTGATTTCCTTATCTTTAATACTCATATTTAAACCCTTAAAAATGAGTACCAATAGACGCTCGTTCATCCGCAACATAGCCCTGGGTTCAGGTGCAATTGCTTCTGCCATTCCTGAAAACGGATTTGCTGCCAACACTGCTGCTACGCCTGTAGCACCTGCAACATTCAACATGTGCGGCTATGCAGCACCCAAACTGCCCACTGTAAGGGTTGCCGTCATCGGACTGGGCATGAGAGGCCCAGGTGCAGTTGACAGGCTGAGCTACATTGAAGGTGTTGAAATCAAGGCCCTCTGCGACAAATATCCAGAGCGTGTTGACAAGGCACAAAAAATACTGACCAAGAAAGGATTGCCCATGGCAAAAGCCTATTCGGGTGATGAAGGCTGGAAAGCCGTTTGCGAATCAAATGATATCGATTTGGTTTATGTAACTACCCCCTGGTCACTGCATACACCCATCTCCGTATACGCCATGAAAAATGGCAAGCATGCAGCCTCAGAAGTACCTGCAGCGAAAACAATCGATGAATGCTGGGAACTGGTGGAAACCTCTGAGAAGACCCGCAAGCACATGATGATGCTGGAGAACTGCTGCTATGATTTCTTTGAACTCCTCACCCTGAACATGGCCCGCAATGGCCTGTTTGGAGAGATCCTGCATGCAGAAGGTGCCTATATCCATGACCTCAGCAAAGACTATCTTTTCAACAAGAAAGGATATGCTGACATGTGGAGGTTGAAAGAGAACATCCAGAACAATGGAAGTCTTTATCCCACCCATGGACTGGGCCCGATTGCACAGTGCATGAACATCAACCGTGGAGACAAATTCGATCACCTGGTGAGCATGAGCACCAATGATTTTTCATTGGGTAAGCTGGCAGATGAGATGGCAGCCAAGGATGATTTCTTCAAGGAATACACGGGCAAAACCTATAGAGGGAACATGAACACCACCATCATCAGGTCTGATCTTGGCAAAACCCTGATGGTGCAACACGATGTATCTTCTCCCCGCCCCTACTCAAGGATTCACCTGGTGAGTGGCACAAAAGGTGCTGCACAAAAATGGCCTGGCCCTGAGCGCATAGCCCTTGGGCACTCCTGGATGAAAGAGGAGGAACTCGCTGCCATGAAAGACAAATACACACCACCCATCGTCAAGCACATCGGTGAGATTGCGAAAAACGTAGGCGGACACGGTGGAATGGACTTCATCATGGACTGGAGGTTGATTGATTGTCTGCGGAATGGTTTGCCTTTGGATCAGGATGTATACGATGCTGCAGCATGGAGTTCCGTTTTCCCGCTCAGTGGTGCTTCTGTGGCCAAGCGTTCCAAGACCATCGATGTTCCTGATTTCACACGTGGTGCATGGAAAACAAACAAGCCGCACGACATGACCTTGAATGGTGGTGGAAACACTGGAGTCAGACCCGTTGTTAAATAAATAGTTTTTGAAATGGATTGATGCATGCATCATCCACTTTAACAATCATCTTGAAGCATAAAAAAGGAGCCAAACGTTTGTTTGGCTCCTTTTAGTTTTATGGAAACTGTCAATGATTTATTTGACCACCACCACAGGCAGTTCTTTCTCCCTGACCATTTTGTTGAAAGCTTTCAAACCGCCATCCAGGATGGATTTCAGCTTTGCAAGCGCTACATCCACCTCAGCAGCCAGCACTGCATAAACATCTTTGGCCTGCTTGCTGGGGGCCATGTTTCCGCTGCTGGCCATGTCATACACTCCGCCAAGCTTATCATCGAGTCTGATAGGGAAATTCAATACATCCTGTCCGCTTTTTGCTTTGGTCTGGTGCAATTTTTCCTCAACTGCGGTCAGGGCTTTTGACAAGCTGTCTGCCAACTGTTTCAGCTCCTTCGGACAAGCATCTCCCTGTTTGCTGATGAAATCACTCATCTGGCTTCTTGCCTGACGAATGTCCTTGATGCCTTTCATGGTCTCAGAGAATTTTGCTTTTACCTTGACCAGGAATTCATGCTGGGCCTCATAATCAGCCTGAGAGCACTGATAATTGGGATCTGCCAAAATGGAGAACGGAACTTCAACTGAATCCTTGTCTACCCTCACCACAGCTGTATAATTGCCTGGAATGGCCGTTGTAGCGCCTGGAACACCGTTCCAGAGGATAAGGTCTTCAATACGCTCTGCAGCAGGATACTGCATGTCCCAAACGAACTGGTTGCTGCCTTTGGATAGCTTGACAAGATTGGACTTATCGCTGCTGGTATAACGACTGATCAATTGCTTTTTAGCATCATAAATGGCAACTGATCCTGTGCTTGAATCTGTAGGGTTGCTGGCAAGAAAATTGATGACAGCCCCTTTCAACGGATTCATTGCAGCATTGGCCGGTGTACCTCCCATCGCGCCCCACCTGCTGAACACTGGTGGCATCCTATATACAGGATTGACAGAGAAAACATGCAGTGGTTTGGACTTGATGGATGGATCCATCTGCTGCACCTGCGTCAGGTCATCAATGATCCAAAGCGCCCTTCCCTGTGTTGCCACAATCAGGTCATTGTTCTTGATGGTCAGGTCTGTGATGGGAACGATGGGAAGGTTCAACTGGAATGACTGCCAACTGGCACCATCATCATAACTGACATACATACCAAATTCAGTTCCTGCGTAAAGCAGTCCAGCACGCTTGTGATCGGCGCGTGTGACCCTGGTAAAATGCATCGGATCGATACCCGCAGTAATCAGTTTCCAGGTTTGACCATAGTCTTCTGTTTTGTAGATGTACGGCGTATAATCATCCAGCTTGTAGCGGGTTCCTGTGATGTATGCGGCCCCTTTCTTGAAGGGATCGGTTTCAATCGCATTCCACATCATCCACTTGGGTGCATCCTTGGGGGTAACATTGCTCCAGTTCTTTCCTCCATCCCTGCTGATGTTGACCAAACCATCATCACTACCGGTCCAGAGCAGGTCTTTTTCCAGACTGCTTTCTGTAGCAGTGAAAATGGTGCAATAGTATTCAACGGAAGTATTGTCTTTGGTGATGGGACCGCCACTGGACAACTGCTTGGACTTGTCGTTGGTGGTAAGGTCTGGTGAAATCTGTGTCCAGCTGGCACCTTCATTTTCTGTCATGAACAAGGCATTGCCTGCACAATACAAACGCTTGGGATTGTGAGGAGAAAAGAAGATGGGGAAGTTCCACTGAAAGCGGAATTTCAAAACGTCTGCGCCTGCTCCCATTGGGTTGTCTGGCCATACTGAAATGGCGCGGTTCTCTCCGGTCTTGTGGTCCAAACGGGAAAGGTAACCACCATAGTTGCCTCCATAAACGATATCAGGATTGGTAGGATCTGCCACAACATATCCGCTTTCTGAACCCGCAGTTTCATCCCAATCTTGTTCTGTGATATAGGATCCATAGGTGGCGGAGCGAATGCGCAACGTAGAATTGTCTTGCTGGGCAGCCAGAATGCGGTAAGGAAATGAGTTGTCTGTACTTACCCGGTACAACTGGGAAGTGGGTTGGTTCATGTAAGAACTCCAGTTGTTACCCTCATCAAAG
>Ga0315902_10013416_pt1 | contig 10594 bp, 10 predicted proteins | sample LakEriMetagenome_9_FD_203523 | JGI IMG/M metagenome (GOLD analysis project Ga0315902, IMG submission 203523) | Freshwater fungal communities from buoy surface, Lake Erie, Ohio, United States - Buoy 12 MA117 | ecosystem: Environmental > Aquatic > Freshwater > Lake > Lake biofilm | place: USA...
TGCTAACGCGTGAAAATTTCACTTCCGGCAGCTTTGCAGAATACCTCTCATCGCTTCAGGTTGATTTGATAGTTCTCGCAGGCTTTCTGTGGAAAGTTCCAGAGCAACTGGTGAAAATGTTTCCTCAACAAATCATCAATATTCATCCTGCGTTATTGCCTAAATACGGTGGCAAAGGAATGTACGGCCACCACGTACACGAAGCTGTTCACGCAGCGCACGAAAGCGAGTCGGGTATCACCATTCATTGGGTAAACGAACACTACGACGAAGGCGCCATCATAGCGCAATACTCGACCCATTTAGAGCCCACCGACACGGTTGCCGACATTGAGCGAAAAGTGCGTGCGCTCGAGATACAGTGGTTTCCGAAAGTCATCGGCGACCTGTTAACAATTTGTTAAACGAGTCGATTCTCGCTTACTTTCGCAGCGAACTCAATTGTTAACCTGTGAACCGCTTCCAGCCCGGCTCGGATATTCCCGCGGCCATTGTTGTATTTCTAGTGGCGCTGCCATTATGCATTGGGATTGCACTTGCTTCAGATGCAACGCCTTTTAGCGGCATTATCGCAGGAGTCGTAGGAGGCATTGTGGTAGGATTGATCAGCGGCTCTTCCCTGAGTGTATCGGGACCTGCTGCAGGGTTAGCTGCGATTGTTGCGGCAGCGATTCATGACCTCGGGAGTTTTCAAGTTTTTTTGCTTGCAGCGTTTCTAGCCGGTTGTCTACAAGTCGTGTTCGCTTTCTTGAAGGGGGGCGGTATTGGTCGTTTTGTACCGAACGCAGTTATCAAGGGAATGCTTGCTGCCATTGGCATCCTGATAATTCTCAAACAAATCCCTCACTTTGTTGGCTACGACGCCGACCCTGAAGGCGAAGAGTCATTTATTCAACCCGATGGACAAAATACTTTCAGCGAGTTATGGATAGCATTCGAGCGCATTTCACCGCTTGCAATTCTGATTGCAGTTGTGGCATTGTTGATATTGCTTATTTATGAAAGCAAGTACTTAAAGAGCAGGCCCTGGGTGAAGTATTTACCAGGGCCATTGGTGGCCGTAGTAAGCGGTGTGTTGCTTAACATGTTTTTGGTACCTGAGGGGCATGCGTTGGCACTTACCGATGAGCATGTCGTTCAAATACCGGCTTTTTCGTCGTTCAGTGAATTAACCAGCTACATAACGCACCCCGACTGGCAAGCCTTTGCCAATTACCACGTTTGGATAACAGCCTTCACCTTAGCGATTGTGGCATCGCTTGAAACGTTGTTGAGCCTGGAGGCTGCCGACAAACTCGATCCGCAAAAGAGAATCAGCCCGGCGAATCGTGAGCTCTATGCCCAAGGTACAGGTAATATGCTCTCTGCTCTTGTCGGAGGACTGCCGGTAACATCGGTAGTTGTGCGTTCATCGGCCAATGTAAACGCAGGCGCAAAATCAAAAGCTTCAACCATTCTGCACGGAATTTTACTCATGACTTGTGTGTTTGCAATCCCCGGCATTCTCAACATGATACCAAAAGCTGCCTTGGCAAGTATCCTGATTCTGACCGGATATAAACTGGCCAGAATTTCGCTTTTCAAAGAATACTACAAACGCGGTAACCAGCAATTCGTCCCCTTTGTTGTCACCATCATCGCAATCATCTTCACAGATCTACTCATTGGGATATTGGTAGGTATTTTAGTCGGATTGTATTTCGTTGTGCGCAGCAATTATCGTTCTTCCATGATATTGATAGAAGACGAAGGAAAATACCTCATTCGGTTCTCTCGGGATGTATCCTTTCTAAATAAATCGAGACTGATTGAATACCTGCAGCGAGTACCGAATAATAGTGCAGTCCTGATTGATCCGATTCGCAATGAATTTATGGATCAGGATATCATTGAAACAGTCAATGATTTTATCGCCACATCACAATCCAAAGGGATACGCGTCTACGTCATGCGCGATGAGCGTCACAAAGAAATTTTCCACGATCCTTTTCGACTAGAAATGAACTAATCAACGAAATTATGAAAGCCTACGAAAAGCTACTACTCGAAAACAAGGCATGGGCTGCCGAAAAGGTGCAGCACGACCCTATGTATTTCAAAAAACTTGCGGGTATACAAACTCCGGAATTTCTATGGGTTGGTTGCAGCGATAGTCGCGTACCTGCCAATGAAATTACCGGCACGGCGCCCGGCGAGATCTTCGTGCACCGCAACATCGCCAATATGGTAGTGCATACCGATGTTAATCTGCTAAGCGTATTGGAATATGCTGTCAATCACCTAAAGGTTAAGCACGTAATTGTTTGCGGACATTACGGCTGCGGCGGCGTCAAAGCTTCTATGGCCCAGCACAACCTTGGCATCATCAATAAGTGGATCATGCATATCAAAGATGTGCAGCGCATTCATGCCGAGGAACTACAGTCAATTTCAAATGAAGATGCACGAACCAATCGACTGGTCGAACTCAATGTGATTGAGCAGGTAACGAACCTTGCAAAAACATCGGTTATTCAAAAGGCCTGGAAGGATAGACAAGCGCCGCATCTTCATGGATGGGTATATGGTTTGGAAGATGGACTTATAAAACCCATCTTTGAATTGCCTGCAGGCTCTCGAATCGATCCGCTCTACGAATACGACGACTTATAAAAACTGCTTCACTCGGCCGGGCAGGCATTACTTTCGCCCCATGTTCGACTGGAAGGAAATCGGTTCTTGCTTTATGGTGTTGTTCGCCGTGATTGATATCATTGGCAGTGTTCCCATTATCATAAAAATCAAGAACTCCACGAGCAACATTCAGCCCATTACAACCACATTGGTATCGTTTCTACTAATGGTTATCTTTTTGTTTTTAGGTGAGCGGTTTCTCTATTTGTTCGGTGTCGATGTAAATTCATTCGCTGTAGCGGGTTCATTCATTCTGTTTTTCATTGCCATGGAAATGGTGCTTGGCATTAAGATATTTAAACAGAAAGAGGGTGCAGAAGGTGCGGCATCCATTGTTCCGCTCGCATTTCCAATTATAGCAGGCGCCGGCACATTTTCAACATTGATATCTCTGGGAGCAGAGTATCATCAGATCAACATTCTCATTGCAATTGCTCTCAATATGCCGATTATTTTTTTGGTTTTAAAACTGACGAACCGTATTGAAAAAATGCTGGGCGTGGCAGGAATAAACGTACTGGAAAAGATCTTCGGAATCATTCTGCTCGCCATAGCGGTGAAACTTTTCAGCAACAACATTCAACACTTGCTGGGATAATTTTTCATGACGACCATAACCATTTACACCGATGGCGCAGCCAAGGGCAATCCGGGCCCGGGAGGATATGGTGCTATTCTGCAAAGTGGCCCGCATTACAAGGAAATCAGTCAGGGATTTCGACTTACCACCAACAATCGGATGGAGCTGCTCAGCGTAATTGTTTGCCTTGAAATGCTCAAACAAGAAGGTTGTGAAGTAACAGTCTATTCCGATTCGAAATACGTGGTGGATGCCGTAGAAAAGAAATGGATAGAGGGCTGGATTAAACGCAGCTGGAAGAATGTCAAGAACCCGGATTTATGGAAGCGTTATATGATGGTAGCTGCCCGACACAAGGTACGATTCAAGTGGATTAAGGGCCACAATGGCCACCCCATGAACGAACGCTGCGATTTTCTAGCCGTTGAGGCCAGCTGCGGAAGCAATATGGCAGTGGATGCGTGGTATGAGGCGAATAAAACAAATGACTAATGACAAGTGACTAATGACAAATAATCCGTGGGTCTAGTTTTGTAATTTGCCACTGGTCATTTGTCATTAGTCATTGTTTTTGTTTTCTGTTCACCAACCACCGTTGTACATTCGCGCCATCATCGGAAAAGCCGATGTTTATCTGATCAAACATTCAATACACAATGCGCACAGATTTATACCAAGGACACGATTACTATTTGATGGACGAATGGCTCAGCGAAGAGCAGAAGTTGGTTCGTGACACGGCCCGTGCATGGGTGAAAAAAGAAGTTTCCCCGATCATTGAAGATGCAGCCGAGAACTGCAAATTTCCACAGCACCTTTTGAAAGGTTTAGGTGAAATCGGCGCATTCGGTCCTTACATCCCAACTGAATACGGCGGAGCAGGTCTTGATCAGATATCGTACGGATTAATCATGCAAGAGCTCGAACGTTGCGACAGCGGCCTGCGTTCGACGGCTTCCGTTCAGAGTTCACTGGTCATGTATCCCATCTATAAATACGGCAATGAAGAACAGCGTATGAAGTATTTGCCCAAACTCGCCACCGGTGAATGGATGGGGTGTTTCGGATTGACAGAGCCCGATTATGGCAGCAATCCCGGCGGTATGCTTACCAACTTTAAAGACATGGGCGATCATTATTTGCTCAATGGCGCCAAGATGTGGATCAGCAACGCTCCCTTTGCGCAAATAGCCGTGGTTTGGGCCAAGAATGAAGCAGGACGTATTCACGGATTGATAGTAGAGCGTGGTATGGAAGGATTTACTACACCTACCATGCACGGCAAGTGGAGCCTGCGCGCCAGCGACACCGGCGAGTTGATTTTTGATAATGTGAAGGTTCCCAAAGAAAACCTTCTTCCCAATAAAAGTGGTCTCGGTGCTCCGCTGGGCTGTCTCGACTCTGCCCGCTACGGCATCGCGTGGGGGGCCATTGGTGTAGCGCTTGATTGCTACGATGTGGCACTCCGCTATTCGAAAGAGCGCATTCAGTTCGGTAAGCCTATCGGTGCATTCCAGCTGCAACAGAAGAAATTGGCTGAAATGATTACCGAGATTACCAAAGCTCAGTTGCTTACTTATCGCCTCGGACAGCTCCGCAATGAAGGCCGCGCCACTACCGCTCAAATCAGTATGGCCAAGCGCAACAACATCGCCATGGCAAAAGAAATTGTAAGTGAATCACGACAAATGCTAGGTGGAATGGGTATTACCAACGAATATCCGGTAATGCGCCACATGATGAATCTCGAATCCGTAATTACATACGAAGGCACGCACGACATTCACCTGCTCATTACGGGAATGGATGTTACAGGATTTGATGCCTTTAAGTAATTCCGACGTTCGCCAATTGCTGTCGAGGCTATTCACATAGCTCCTTGTATATTTATTTTGGAAAGTTCCTCAAGGAGCATTTCAAGTGACGTATATTTACAAAAAACGAAATACCTATGAATAAAATTTACTCTGTTTTTGTTGCGTTTTTTATAATGCTTGGTGTAAGTGCATTTGCAACCACCCACGTCATTACCCAAGAATCATTGACCTTCAATCCCAATGCTCTTAGCGTTGAGGTTGGCGATATCGTTCAATTCCAATGGACAAGTGGATCGCACACAACGACTTCAATCACTGTTCCAGCCGGAGCTTCTTCATGGGATGCCCTGCTAAACTCAGGCAATCCACTGGTTGAATACACTGTTACAACTGCAGGTACCTATGCCTATGTATGCACACCACACGCTCAAATGGGTATGGTTGGTGGCTTTGTAGCTGTGCTGCCCAACCGCGTTGCCAACCTTTCCAGCCATGCAGACATGAACGTTTCTGTGCAGGATGGTGGCCAATTGCGAGTAAAATTGACCGGCGCATCTTCTGGTTTTGCCTCTATCGGATTGCTCGACATCATGGGTAGAAATGTTGCAATGATTCATCAGGGAGGAATCTCGAGCGATGATTTCACAGTGCGTTACGACGTTTCTTCGCTTCAGCGTGGAATCTACTTCGTGCGTTTCCAGGAAGGTGCCTTTGTCACCACCCGTAAAGTGCTTATCCAATAACCTCAGTGTTATACGAAGAAAATCCCGTCCGAAACGACGGGATTTTTTTTGCCCTTTCGGTACACACCGCATTGTGTAAAAAGCATGTGAAAGGTGCTTACGGAATGCCAAGTTGAATCGCATTTTCGTAGACGGCCTGAAAAACATGAAACAACTCCTCAACAAACTGCAAGGCGACCGCACCATCTGGATGGTTACCTTTTTCTTATCACTTATTTCCATTTTGGCAGTGTATAGTGCAATCTCGACGCTCGCCTACAAAGCAGAAGGTAATAGCCTGAAATTTTTACTTAAGCACACCGGATTTATCGTTCTGGGGTTTATCCTGATGTACATCGTGCATCGCATGGCCTTTCGCTATTTCTCGCGCCTCTCGAAGATTCTTCTGCTCGTGGCCGCAGGATTTCTAGCTTATGCCTTGTTATTCGGTCAAAACCTGAATGACGCAAATCGATGGATTGTGGTACCATTTACAGGACTCACCTTTCAGCCCAGCGATTTTGCGAAAATCGTTCTCATCATATATGTGGCACGAACACTCGCTGTAAAACGCGATTTGCTGCACGATTTCAGAGAAGGTGTTGTTCCCGTCATTTGGCCTATTGCTCTTATCTGCGGACTCATTTTGCCCGCCAACTTCTCCACAGCTGCTATGCTTGCGAGTATTTGTTTCCTCATGATGTTTCTGGCGGGTGTTCCATTTCGACATATGAGTAAGCTGGTTGCCGCAGCGGTGGGATTTATTTTTCTCATCGTAATTGTTGGTGAAACCACCGGGTTTCCCGGACGTTATGCAACCTGGAAAAATCGAATCGTGAGTGCAATGGATGAAGACAGTGAAGGAAATTACCAAACCGCATTGGCCAAATACGCCATACATGAAGGGGGAATTATTCCGAAAGGTCCGGGCACGGGCAGTTCACGTAACTTTTTACCTCACCCCTACTCCGATATGATTTATCCGTTTATCATTGAAGAGTACGGATCTATTTTCGGAGGTATAACGCTCGTGTTGCTTTATCTCATCTTGTTGTTTCGAACAATTAAACTTTCGATCAACAATCCAAAATTAGGTGCACAACTAACCGCTTTAGGACTGGCCTTTATGCTGGTCATCCAGGCATTTATCAATATGGCCGTAGCAGTCAGTTTATTTCCAACTACGGGCCAACCCATGCCGCTCGTAAGTATGGGCGGTACCAGCACAGTATTCACCTGTCTGGCGCTAGGATTAATTCTGAGTATCTGTCGCAGCAAAGATGAACGGGAGGAAGATCTTAGTCTTACGCAAACGAAGTTCATGGAGCCGGCTGTCTCTAACTAAACCTGTACAAACATGCGAGTGATTATTTCAGGAGGAGGTACAGGTGGTCACATTTTTCCGGCTGTTGCTATTGCAAAAAATATTCAGGCGCAATTTCCGGATGCAACCATTCTCTTTGTGGGGGCCCTCGGTAAAATGGAGATGGAGAAAGTGCCTGCTGCAGGTTTTGAAATAGTGGGATTGCCTATCGTAGGAATTCAACGACGTCTAACCTGGAAAAATTTGCTTGTGCCCTTCAAACTTTTGGCGAGTATGCTCAAGGCGCGTCGTATCGTGCGCGAATTCCGTCCCGATATCGCTATTGGTGTTGGTGGCTACGCCAGTGGCCCCTTGTTGCGCGCGGCTGTAAGTGCAGGTGTGAAAACCCTCATACAGGAGCAGAATTCATATCCCGGAATTACCAATCGAATTTTATCCGGAAAAGTGAACACCATCTGTGTTGCTTATGACGGCCTCGAAAAATATTTCCCGAAAGAAAAAATTGTCATGACAGGCAATCCTGTTCGGCCCGAAGTGGTGCAACTAAGTGGTAAGCGCGAGGCCGCCATTAAACATTTCGCGCTTGAAGCCGGGCGAAAAACATTGCTTGTTATTGGAGGCAGTTTAGGCGCGCGTTCCATCAATGAAGCGGTCGACGCTCACGCAGAGCGTTGGGAGCTCGAGGGGTTCCAGGTTATCTGGCAAACCGGAAAAGGGTATGTGGAGGCTTCCAAAAAACGTGTTGCATCGCTAAAACATGTACAGGCGCATGAGTTCATTCGCGAAATGGATTTAGCCTATGCCGCTGCAGATGTAGTTATTTCGAGGGCCGGGGCTATGAGTATTTCTGAATTATGCCTGGTAGCCAAACCCTCCATTTTCGTTCCTTCTCCCAATGTCTCGGAAGACCACCAGACTAAAAATGCCATGGCCCTAGTTCAAAAAAACGCTGCATTGTTGGTGCGCGATAGTGAAGCAACAGCTCAGTTGGGTGATGTTGCGAGTAAATTATTACTCGACGAGGCGGAATGCCGCAAACTGTCGCAAGCCATATGCGCCTTGGCACAAAACCAAGCCGCCGAGCGAATAGTCGAAGAAATGAAAAAACTGGTGCAATAGTGCAATGACGAATTTCGAAGAAACAGAAGTCTATTATTTCCTGGGAATCGGGGGCATCGGTATGTCGGCGATTGCCCGCTATTTTCATGCACAAGGTAAACTGGTAATGGGCTACGACCGAACGTCTACACCACTCACAACCGAACTGGAAATGGAAGGCATTCCGGTCCACTTCGATGATTCTGTGCTCGAAATACCACCGATAATTCGTCATACACCACGCGAAAAAGTACTGGTCATTTATACACCAGCCATTCCAAAAGTCAACATGGAGTTGAATTGGCTGCATGACAATGGCTACACCATCATCAAACGATCGCAGGCCCTCGGTATAATAACCGCGCAGAGCAAGAGCATCGCTGTTGCCGGCACACATGGTAAAACCACCACCAGCGCCATGATTGCGCACCTGCTGAAGCATAGCGGTAAAGGATGCAACGCTTTCCTGGGAGGTATTGCAACCAACTACGCCACAAATTTGCTGCTCGACACACAAGCAGAATGGACTGTAGTGGAAGCCGATGAATACGACCGTTCCTTTCTGACTCTTTCACCGCGAATTTCCGTAATTACGAGCACTGACGCTGATCACCTCGACATATACGGCTCACACGAATACATGAAAGAATCGTTCAATTTGTTTGCTCAAAAACTGAACGACGGTGGCTTACTCATCCATCGCAAAGACTTACCCATCGATACTTCGGCTCTCAATACGGGCGTTCAGCATACCGATTACAGTGCAACTGAAACAGCAGCTCATACCGCCTCGCGAATCGATATACAGAATGGCAGTTACTATTTTGATTATACCTGTGGAAATGAAACCTGGCCTTCGATAGAATTGGGGCTTCCCGGAATGCACAACGTAGAAAATGCCGTTGCAGCCATTGCGGTTTGTCGCGCCGTTGGGTTGTCGCAAGATCAAATACGCAGTGGATTGAGCTCTTTCTCCGGGGTTAAACGTCGATTTGAGTATCATATACGTCGCGAAGATTTGGTGTTAATCGACGACTATGCACATCATCCCGAAGAATTAAGGGCATGCATCACTTCCGTTCGGCAACTCTATCCCGGAAAGCACATCACAGGTGTGTTTCAACCCCATTTATTTAGCCGAACCCGTGACTTCCTTACCGATTTTGCCCGTAGTTTAGAATTACTCGACGACGTTATACTCCTTCCCATCTATCCTGCCCGGGAACTACCCATACCCGGAATTGATTCACAATTGTTGTTGGATAACATTTCCAAGGCCACTAAAAAACTCGTGGAGAAGCACAATTTATTAGCAGAGCTGACCGGAAGTCCGCGCCAAGTGATAGTAATGCTGGGTGCAGGCGACATCGATGCTCTTGTGAGCCCTGTTGCTACGGCCTTTTCGGCAAAATAACCGGAAGAATTTCCTTCCGGCTCCTGCCAAACCAATGACGAAGGAAAGAGGAAATATTTTCATTCAAGACATTCAAAAGCGCAAGCGCCTGCGAGTGATACTCGTTTACTCGCTCGCACTCGTTGGTGCTATCGGGTTGTTTGTGGCGTTGGGATTTGTGGGCAAGAAGCAAAGCGACACCCGATGTTGGAAACTTGAAGTGCAAGTAGAGCCGACAGCAGGACACAAGTTTATTGACGAGCAGATGGTAGCAGCCCTGGCCGATAGTGCAACCGATGCTATCCTAGGAAAAACGCTCAATGAGATCGACTTGGGTGCCATTCACAAAGCGGTACAGCAAAACTCAAGTGTGCGTGAAGCACATGTTTACACTACGGTCGATGGGCGCTGCGTCATTCAGGTAAAACAGCGCATGCCGATTGCTCGAATCTTCAACCGAACAGGAGAAAGCTACTACCTCGATTCGGAAGGACATACGATGCAACTCTCCGACTTAACAGCTGTGAAACTGCCCGTATTTACAGGAGAAATTGAAGATGGTATGCGGTCAGGTAGTGTATTCGAAAATGTACCCGACAGCGTAGCATTGAAATCAACACTCGACGAGATATATCAATTCACTCAAGTCGTTGCACGCGACACATTCTGGAGTGCACAGATTGAGCACGTTTATGTAAACCCGGCGCTCGAATTTGAAATCATACCACGTGTGGGAGATGCGCGTGTGAATGTGGGGTACATATACAACATGGAAAGCAAACTGAAGAAACTGCGCGCGTTTTATGAGCATGCCGTCATTCACGATGATATTGATCGTTTCAGCACCATAAAAGCCCAATACGATGGCCAGGTGGTATGCGTGAAGCGATAAGGAAACACAGAACTGAAAATTGAATAACAGATAACGAACAATCCTATGAATTCAGAGATCGTAGTTGGCTTAGACATCGGAACCACCAAAATTGC
>Ga0315902_10013417_pt1 | contig 10594 bp, 9 predicted proteins | sample LakEriMetagenome_9_FD_203523 | JGI IMG/M metagenome (GOLD analysis project Ga0315902, IMG submission 203523) | Freshwater fungal communities from buoy surface, Lake Erie, Ohio, United States - Buoy 12 MA117 | ecosystem: Environmental > Aquatic > Freshwater > Lake > Lake biofilm | place: USA...
ATTCAACAAAACGGGGAGCTGGTGTTGCTAGCCTATCCCAAAAATCTCCGAAAAGGAAGCGAGTTGTTGCTTTATAATGGATTGGAAGTGACCAATTCATTCGTTGTTCCGGGAAAAGCAGAAGAACTCGTAAGAGATTATAGGGGAAATCCTCATGTCGTTTGTTCCGATAAAGTGTATGGAATACATGTCAATGATGAAAGGATCGGCATTTCAACGTTAGAGAGGGAATACTACCTGAAATATCTTGCACCTATTCTCGATACCAACCATACAAAGCTTTTCTTCTCCAACTTCTCGGTGGACTATCCTGCGTTCTCTTACTTTTCCTTCGATCTACTGGACTCAGCTTATCGCAAGATTTGTAATATTCAAGACGACTTGATGATGGAGCTGTATCGATCAGAATACAAATGGGTTGATGTGCGAACCAAGCTTTGGGCCAAGGAAAAAGAAAGGGCAACCGGAATAGATGCCGAGGTTTGGGTAGGAGCGAATTATTTTACGCAATCGATCTATTACAAAGAATTGTATGCGCCGATGTTTCACCGAAATGACACGCTTTTCGTTTTTGACTACTACAAAGATCTTCTTTATTCGTTTAGTGCTGTTGGTGAGAAGATCGACAGTATCCCGATCTACCATCATTATAATCCGCGATCTACGGGTTGGAAGAAACAGTTGATCCAAGATCGAACTACTGGTGAGATCTATGCAGTATATGACAGAGCAGGTTACACCTATCTCGGTAATGTGGACTTAACAACGGGAAAGATCAAAGAGTTGGTGCGGTTAGAATTTCGTTATGTGGATAAGCTTGCCGTACACAACAACTCTGTTTATTATGTTTATCGACCTTATGAATCGGTACAAAAACGCTTTCTCTACCGCGAAAAACTTCCGTATGAATTCTCTAAGAATGATGTTCCCAATGGAGATACTTTGTCTACTGGTTCAAAATAAAATTTCTGGCTAAAGGGCCTTCACAAAAGAGAATATCCAGAAACGAAAGGTTCGGTTCGAATTGCTTCCCGAAAACCTGTATATAGGGATTTTCACAACTGCTATTGATATCTTCCTCCGAGCGGTGGTCGACAGGGTAGTCGGATCGATATGCATTTGTTACTTCATACTTCAAGTGGATACCGATTAATTTAAATAATTCAACAGTCATGTGAATATTAAGGTCCGACAAAAAGATCGTGTTAAACTCGATCATAGAACGGATCTCCTTATCGTAAAACTCAAAATAAGGTGAAGAAGCATAAGCACTTTCGATCGATCTCCAGTGTTCTTTTCGCCATCTATTGTCGGGGCTGACTTGAACTTCTGATAAGGCTGTTTTCGATCCATTCGGACGAATGACTGGAACGGATAGTTGTTGTATCCCATTCGCTCCAAGGATCCGGCATCTGGATCTTAGTGATTGCTTTACGAAATGCTCATGCAGATCAAAAATAGGTTTCTCCGCTTTTGCCAGTGCCTGGAAATAACCGATACTACCGAAGTAGGCAATGGGAAATATTTCCACCTATTTGATCCATTTGAAAAGTCGCTCCCAACGGATCCCCATATATGGACTCTTCGAGAACCAGACGAGAGATGCTTTCCCAACAATATGATCCTCGGGAACAAATCCCCAGATTCTGGAGTCTGCGGAGTTGTCTCTATTGTCGCCCATGAGCCAGAAATAATTCATTTGGATCTTATAGGTATTTGTCTTTTTTCCATCGATGTAGATTCCATCCGGTCTTTCAGATAAGGTATGTCCTTCGTATGCAGTGATGATCCTTCTGTAATAGGCGATATTCTCCTTCCTGAAATCAACGGTCTTTCCTTTGTAGGGTATTTGGATCCTTTCAAAATTCGATGTTGTATTCGGAACATTTGGGTCTTTCGGGTAAACGCCAATATTCTCGATCTGATCCAGTGCTGCAAAACTGCCCTTGTCGTCGCGGTTAGGCGATGGTCGAAGTGACAGATCGAAAGTATTGTTCGGATAGGCTTTACGAAGTTTTGAAGCAGTTTTATCGTTGCAATGGATTCCCAGTATCTCTCCGGTTTTGTTATCGGTAGCGAGATCAGACTGCTCAATTCGGAATTTGTTGTAAAGCTCTTGCCGCGTAAATTCTTTTCTGCCTGTAATAATGTGTAGGCGATTCTGTGTCGGAGCTACTTTAGCCGGTTTGTCATTTATAAATAGCACGGCATCTTTGATCTCGATGTATTGACCGTGAACAGCTACGCAGCGTTTGATGTAATTTTCTCTTTTATCCACCGGACGGTACACGACGCCATAATGATCAATGAACATTCCTTCTTGGTTCGAGTAGGTCCTTTTTTTCTCTGCAATTTCTTTCCTTGCTTTAGTTTGCCAAACGGATAGATCATTTATGAAATCTTTAAAATAGATCGTTCGAATGTAGTCCTCGTATTGTGCATTCATTTCACTTTCCGTAATTCCGGATTGGCTGCGCAATTGCTCGATTTTTTGGTTGAGTTTCCATGAATTTTCCTCTTCGTACAATCTTTTTGCTTCGTCGTTGACAATTCCGTAATAATCGTGTCCCATCAGTCCATTTGGCATTCTTGGGTCATAAACTGCAGTGTCTCCTGATGGGTAATTGAATACCACAACATCGTATTGATTTACTTTACCGAATCCGGGAAGCCGCGTATAAGTGCCTTTCTCTAAAGTTGAATAGGAACGAATATTGACCCATGGCACGGTATTATGAACAAGTGGGTAGGAGAGCGGTGTTACTGGAACTTTCGGTCCATATGCGAGCTTATTAACAAAGAGGAAATCTCCAACAAGGAGTGTTCTTTCCATTGATCCGGTTGGAATCTGGAATGGCTCGAAAACATAGGTTCGGATAATACTTGCTGCAACGAGTGCGAACAACAAAGAATCCCCCCATTCTTTTACACGCGATCTGGTTCCGGGTTTCTCTCTAGTAAACGCTCCGATACCCAGCGCAATTGCATGACCTATGACCGGGAGACATAAGAAAAGTACGATATGGTCTCCCCATTTTCGGATCTCAGCCTCACGTGCATTAGCCCAGTTGGTTTCTGGTAGGAATTCGTTCTTACCGGAGGCGATCTTGGCGAATATCAAATAGGGAAAGAAAATACCCTGAAGCATGTCAGCAAAGGAATAATATCCGAACCTTCTGATGTAGGAGACGTTGAGTGATGACCACATAACGAGGTGAACTCCTGGAAAAAGCATGAGCAAGGACCAGAAAGGTTTGTTGCACATGATCTTGAAAGCAATAAAATAATTATAGCCTGGAACAAGTGCCTCCCAGGATTTTCTTCCTGCGTGCTCAAAACTTTTCCACCACATAGCGAGGTATGGATGGACTAAAATGAATAGATAAAATATCGAAAAACTCATGCTATTGTAAGTTTAAAACATTGCTCATAGTATATACTCCTTTTTTCCCAAAAACCCATTCGGCTGCAACGACAGCGCCTAGTGCGAATCCCTGCCGGTTATGTGCTTCGTGGCTAATTGTAATGGTATCGACCTCAGATGCATAGGTTATGGTGTGCGTGCCAGGGACATCCGGTTCACGCAGAGAAGTGACTCCCAGTTGATTGTCATTTGTGTGTGGCGACTTCCCTTCGCCGAGTACCCACGACAGGTAGTCAGGATTGTTTTCAAGTATTCCGTTTGCAAGCGTGATCGCAGTTCCGCTCGGTGCATCGAGCTTTTGCAAATGGTGGATCTCTGTTATTCCAGCTTTGTAATCGATTCGTCCGGTCATCAATTTCGCCAGATGCTTGTTGATCTCGAAGAAAATATTCACCCCGATACTGAAATTACTGGAATACAACATGGTGCCGTTGTTGTTTTTTACGTAGTCTTCCAGGTATGTCAGTTCATCCAACCAGGCAGTGGTCCCAACCACAACAGGTAGTCCAATATCTGCACAATGACGAATATGCATCGGTGCGAGCTCAGGCCGGGAGAATTCGATCGCTACATCGGCAAATGATAGATCAGCTGCATTTACCGGAAGATTGCTGTTCACTTTTGCAACAATATCATGTCCCCTTTCCAGTGCAATTGCTTCGATCGTTTTTCCCATTTTCCCATATCCGATAAGTGCGATCTTCATAATGTCTGCAAATTTAATCTTCCTTACTCGCCGGAATTAATTAGTGAAAATCAAAAGTAGCATTTAAACCCGGATTGCCATTCAGTAGAATGACCGGACGAAATGCGATGCTGAGATCTTTGGAAATATCAAATCGTACAAAGTGAGCTTCAATACCCGCATCTGCAATCTGGAAAGCATAAACAGCTGCCAGTCCCAAAATTGATAGGTCCCTGTTGCCAAGATACTGATTGTAGAGTGTAAGTATACCATCATCATCATAGGCTTCCCACTGTGGATCAGTCGGTTCGCCATTTTGACGGTTGAGATACTCCAGTTTCAGGGACCGCTGTGCAGAATTATTCGAGAATAAAAAATACGACATCGTACCTAGTCCTGCATAAATGAGTGGGACTTTCCAAAATGCTTTCTTTTGACCTTTGGGCATTGCGATGTGATTATAGATCTGACCAGCACCAGGGGCCATTGCTGAATAAAGCATCGCACGTTTCACAGAATGCGCTTTGGAGCTGTCACTTTGGGGAGCTTTCAGACTGTCGGTTTGACAGAAAGTAGTGCAAGCTGCCAGCATGCTCATGATCACAATTAATGTGAGATTCATTTGCTCAAAAGCTCTATGATCCTGTTAAGATCTACCTCGGAGTTGAAATTAACAATGATCTTCCCTCCGCCATTCGTTGATTTCTTAATATCAATTTTGGTTGAAAGGCGGTCTCCCAGGTGTTCTTTGAAAACGTATTGTCTTTCGGAGATCTCTGTTCTTCCGGTTGACCGTGTTGTATGTTTTTGTTCTGGTTTTGATTCTAAATAGCCCTCCCGCACAAGTAGCTCGGTGTCTCTTACAGATAGGCCTTCCTCTGCGATGCGGGCGTAGATAGCCAATTGCAGCGCTTCGTCTCCTGCAGAAACGATGGCGCGGGCATGTCCCATTGAAATGATATTGTCACGCACGGCAGCTTGAATATCTGCTGGTAATTTGAGTAAGCGCAAATGGTTTGTTATACTTGAACGTGACTTAGCGATCTTCTGACTGAGCTGGTCCTGAGTCAAATTGCACTCATCGATCAAGCGCTGATAGGAGAGTGCAACCTCGATTGCATTAAGGTCTTCACGCTGAATGTTCTCCACCAATGCCATTTCAAGCATAGTTTGGTCATTCGCAACCCTTATGTAAGCCGGAACCTCTTTGAGTCCCGCCATTTGAGACGCTCTGAAACGACGCTCCCCGGAGATCAGTTGATACCTGTCTCTACCAAGTTTCCTTACCGTCAATGGTTGTATGATCCCGTGTACGGCGATGGACTGGCTCAGCTCGAGCAGTGCTTCTTTTTCAAAGCTGGTCCTGGGATTGAAAGGGTTCGCCTCGATACTTTCGATAGGTAACATGGATACCGAATTGACCACGCCTGAATTAGCGGACTTCGATGTGATGTCTGTTTCGGTGTTCTCAAGTAAAGCACTCAGTCCTTTTCCAAGTGGCGGACGCTTTTTTGCGTTAGAGCTCATCGTTGAATTCAATTATTTTGTCGTCATTGCCGATCTTCGTCAAGTTATTCTTCTGGAGGACTTCCCTTGCAAAATTAAGGTAATTGACCGAACCTTTACTTGCTGCATCATGCATAACGATCGTTTCTCCGTAGCTTGGGGCTTCACCAAGTTTTGTGTTCCGGTGAATGACGGTATCGAAGACCAATTCCTGGAAATGAGTCTTCACCTCTTCTACCACCTGATTCGCAAGTCGCAGCCGGGTGTCATACATAGTCAGTAAGATCCCTTCGATCTCAAGCTCCTGGTTCAGACGCCCCTGGACGATTTTTATCGTATTGAGCAGTTTTCCAAGGCCCTCTAGCGCAAAATATTCACACTGAACCGGAATCATAACAGAATCCGCTGCAGTAAGAGCATTTACAGTGATCAGACCCAGAGATGGAGAACAGTCAATAATGATGAAATCATAGTTTTCTCGCACCTTGTCGAGCGCCAACTTCAACATGTGTTCCCTGTTCGGAAGGTTGATCATTTCAAGTTCAGCTCCAACCAAATCGATGTGGGAGGGAAGAATATCTAGGTTGGGATTCTGTGTGTGAATGACCAGTTCATTAGGGTGAACCTCGTTGATCAGACAGTCGTAAATGTTTCGGGTATTCTTCGGATCCAAACCTACTCCGGAGGTGGCGTTGGCCTGAGGATCTGCATCGACGATCAGTGTCTTATATTCCAACACACCAAGACAACCACCCAAATTGATCGCTGTTGTCGTTTTCCCCACCCCGCCTTTCTGATTTGCGATAGCAATGATTTTTCCCATCCCTTTATTTTTGAATGGTAAAGATACGATATGAAAAGGTGTTAAGCGAAGAAAGCTTCACCAATTTATTAACTAAGAAAATGTTGATAGGAAACGGATTTTATACACTCTTAGAGGTCCTCAAAAGAAACTGCCGAGTAGTTTTCTGTAAGTTCAGTACTGCCAATAAGGTCACCGGAATTCTTCAGTTCATCGATCTTTTGGAGTACATCATCCAGTCCTTCACGGAATTTTTCAAAATCCTCTTTATACAGAAAGATCTTGTGCTTCTGATAATTGTCTCTCCCGTCATCTTGAAAAGTTTTCTTGCTCTCGGTCAAAGTAATGTAAAGGTCGTTCCCTTTTGTCGACTTCACATCGAAGAAGTAAGTTCTTTTACCCGCACGCACCACCTTCGAGTAAACTTCACTGTTCTTTTCGTTTTCCATAGCTCCATCAATTATACTCAACAAATATTGGATTTTTTTTTGAAAACAAAAAAAATACCTTTCAATCCGTTCTCTCCGCCAGCTGTTTATGCCACATTTTAGCATATATGCCATTCAATGCCAATAATTGAGCATGCGATCCTTCTTCACTTTTACGGCCGTTTTCCAATAAGATCAGTTTATCGGCATTGCGCAGCGAAGAGATCCGATGGCTTACGATCAGCGAAGTCTTGTTCTTCATTACATTGTTGAGGTTGGAAAGGATGATCTCTTCCGTTTCTGTATCTACCGCAGACAAACAATCATCGAGTAGGAGCAGCTTCGGTTTTCTGATTAAAGCTCTGGCAATGCTCAATCGCTGTTTTTGTCCACCGCTAAGATTTACGCCACGTTCACCGAGCATGGTTTCCATCTTGTCGGGAAATTGTTCAATGTTGTGCATCACATGTGCCATACTCGCTACATGTTCAAGTTCTTCGTCTTGAATATCAGATCGTTCAGTGCCAAAACGGATGTTGTTGCCTATAGTGTCGGAAAAAAGGAAAACTTCCTGCGGTACAATGCCTGTCTGTCTGCGAAGGTCTTCAAGATTTATCGTTTTGAGGTCCTTGCCATCAATGAGGATCTGTCCTGAATCAGGATCGATATTTCGGAGAAGTAGATTCAAAACGGTTGATTTACCGCTTCCCGTTCTACCAATGATGGCCATGGTTTCACCGGGTTCAATCACAAAGCTCAGGTCTTGTATTGCCTTCACTCCAGAGTTTGGATAAGTGTAGCTCACATTTCGGAATTCCACTCGCCCGTTCAATTCAAAATTCGATCCGGCGATTATTTTGATGTCCGGTTCAATTTTGAGGAATTGATTGATACGCTCCTGCGACGCCGAAGCACGTTGAATGATCGAAGTGACCCAACCAACGCTGACGAAGGGCCAAGTCAGCATATTGACGAAGAGAATGAATGCCGTAATGTCTTCCGCAGCTATTGTTTTGCTGTAAAAAAGGATCCCTCCCAAATAGATCGATAGCAAGGTGCTCAGCCCGATTAGAAAGAAGATTGTGGGCATGAAGAATGCATTGACCAAAACAAGCCGCATATTTTTTTCCTTGAAGGCATCTGCTGACCGATTGAACGTTTGGTGGATCTCGTGCTCTCTCCCGTAAGCTTTCACAATCCTGATCCCGGAAAATGTCTCTTGCGCCAGCGTCGACATCCGCGATTGTTCCTTTTGAACCTCACCACTTAAACTGTTGATCTTACTGGAAACCCTATAGATGATCAGAGACATTAATGGCAAAGGCATCAGCACAAATAGTGTGAGCCAAGGATCGATTAGGATCATCTGTGTAATAGCCATGATGAAAAGTACGATCAGATTCACCGTATACATTACGCCCGGGCCGAGGTACATGCGCACTTGAGATACGTCTTCCGATATCCGGTTCATAAGGTCTCCGGTGTTATTTCGCTTGTAGAAACTAAAATCAAGTCGCTGATATTGAAGGAATATCTCGTTTTTCAGATCGTATTCAATGAGCCTTGACATAATGATGATCGTTTGCCGCATCAAAAAAAGGAAAAATCCTTTTCCGATCGAAAACAGCATATAGAGCCCGCCCACTTTTAAAGCGATCCAAAAAATTGAACCCGAAAGGGAGGCACCATTTGGATTGAGCAGGTCATGCACAGCTTCTTTAACGATGACGGGCATTTTAGTGCCAAAGTAGTTGGAAGCCACTGTAAAGACAATGCCGAGCAGGAATCTCCACTTGTATTTGACGAAATATTTGTTGAGATAGCTCAGCGTCTTCATGCGAATAATTTGCTATTTTTGCGACCAACTTTGCGTAGCGATGCAAAAGTAGAGATTAACTTGAAATACGTTTAGAACACATACCTGTTAAATATGTTTGAGGTAAAAAATATTGAGGATGTGAACCTCAGTGAGAATCCGGTCATTGCTCAGATGAGCAAATACAACCACGAACAGCTGCTCTTCTGTAATGACAACGAAACAGGTCTCAAAGCGATCATTGCAGTACACAACACTGTCCTCGGTCCCGCTTTAGGTGGTACGCGAATGTGGGCCTATTCAAGCGAGGTAGATGCGTTGAACGATGTTTTGCGTCTTTCCAGGGGTATGACCTATAAAAACGCGATCTCGGGATTGAATTTAGGTGGAGGAAAAGCGGTGATCATAGGTGACTCTAGAAGCATGAAGTCAGAAGCTTTATTTCGTCGATTCGGTAAATTTGTCAATAGTCTTGCAGGGAAATACATTACGGCCGAAGATGTGGGGATCTCGCCGATTGATATGACTTGGGTTGCGATGGAAACGAACCATGTTGTTGGCTTGCCTGGTAAAAGTGGCGATCCTTCTCCGGTAACTGCCCATGGAGTGTATGTCGGTATGAAAGCATGTGCCAAGCATCAGTTCGGTTCCGATTCCCTTGTCGGAAAAAAAGTAGCCGTTCAAGGAGTCGGGCATGTGGGCGAATACCTTGTAAAGGCGCTTACCCAAGAAAATGCAGATGTTTACATTGCGGATATTCATGAACCCACATTGAAAAGAGTGGCAGAGCAATACGGCGCGAAGGTCGTCGGATTGGATGAGATCTATGATATCGACATGGACATATATGCTCCATGTGCCCTTGGAGCTACAGTGAACGATGAAACACTCGGGCGCTTGAAATGCGCGATCATTGCCGGTGCGGCCAACAATCAACTGAAACAGGAAGAGGTGCATGGTAAGAGCGTAATGGAGAAGGGAATCGTGTATGCACCCGATTTTACGATCAACGCAGGAGGAGTGATCAATTGTTATTCAGAGGTGAAAGGACTTACTTCGCAGTGGGCAATGAACAAGGCGGAAGAGATTTATCGCACAATAGCAGATATAATCAAAAGATCTTCAGACGAAAAGATACCGACATACCAGATCGCAAACCGAATGGCCGAGGAAAGGATCGAAGCGATCGGAAACGTTAAATTGCCACTGTAGAATGGGTATCTTGAATCGTCGACATTTGAGGATAAAAGTCCTTCAATCACTGTATGCCTACTTTCAGTCGGATGAGGAGGATTATGTAAAAGCGGAGCGCGAACTGATGCGGTCTGTTGAGCAGATGTACGACCTTTATCTTTATCTCATCCTGATCTATCCCGAGGTTAGGGAAATCGCTGAGCACCGCATTGAAGAACGTAAAAAGAAACTGAGACCCACGGATGACGACTTGAATCCAAATAGGAAGTTTGTCGATAATGCGGTTATGATCGCGGTGGAGAATAGCACTGAACTGAGAAAGGTTTCAGAAGAGAGGAAAGTCAATTGGCTCGGGGATGAGAATAAGGAAATGTTTCGGAAACTGTTTCTGGTGATCACAGAGAGTGAGTCGTATATTCATCACATGAATAACGGTATTTCCGGTTTCGAAGAGGACAAGGCTTTTGCGGTTGAGATATTCAAGAATGAGATCGCTAATTTCGACTTGTTACACAGTTTTTTTGAAGAAAGAAGTATTCGCTGGCTAGACGATATTGATCTGGTCTGCTCAATGGTCATAAAGACGATCCGTCAAATCGAAGAAGGCGCTACTCTTACATTACTTCCGCTTTATAAGAAGGATGATGATGAGCAGGAGTTCGTAAAAGAACTTTTCAAAATGACGGTTTCAATGAATACTGAAAATGAAAAACTGATCGATACGCTCACTGAGAATTGG
>Ga0315902_10013418_pt1 | contig 10594 bp, 18 predicted proteins | sample LakEriMetagenome_9_FD_203523 | JGI IMG/M metagenome (GOLD analysis project Ga0315902, IMG submission 203523) | Freshwater fungal communities from buoy surface, Lake Erie, Ohio, United States - Buoy 12 MA117 | ecosystem: Environmental > Aquatic > Freshwater > Lake > Lake biofilm | place: USA...
TTTGATGAACCTACTAATTTTGATGACGCTTTTAATATTCCCGATTTTAACGATGATGATAAAAATCAAATAGGCGATAATCATAACTCTAATAATAACCAAAGAAGTAACGATGATAATATAGGTAATAATAAAAGACCAACATCTAACGAAGCTACTAAAAAAGAAGGTAAACCTGCTCCTATAAATCCTTATTTTGATGAACAATCTAATCAAAATAAAAATAAACAAACTAAGCGTTTTGCTAAATATATTACTGGCTTTGTTTGCTTTGCTTTAGAGAAAGGTTATGTATGGTATGCTACAAAGGATATTAACGAAGCAAAGTTAATTGAGTATGAACTAAAAAAAGAAATTGATTTAAGTTTAATGCTTACTTTAGATAGTAATACTACAATTACAGCTAAAGAGTTCTTTACAAAAATGTGTAGTGATGCTAAAATTGCTGCTAAAATTAGTGAAGAAGACCAAAAAGAATTAGCTGATGCTTTAGCTGATGTATTAATGGAAAAAGGTATTGCACCTACTCCAATGCAAACATTGTTAATGGTTGGTGGACAAATATTAGCTAAACAAGCTGCTAACGCATTTACTTCTGTTAGTATGTCTAAAAACATTATTCAAGGCTTAAAAGAGCATAAAATAAATGAAGATTTAGAGGCTGAAAATGTTATGAAAGATATTTACGAAGAAGCTAATAAGACTAAGCAATCTGATAAAAAAGATGATGATGAATCTGAATATGTAGAAGCAGAGGAGGCTTAAAAAAATCATATAAGCATTTTCTAAATAAAACACAAATATATTTTTAAAATAAAGTATATTTGTGTTTTAAAATTAAATTACAATAATAAAATGAAACAACAAAAAGATTTATCATTAAGAGAAGCTGGTTTATTTATATCTGCTGCAATGCAAGGTTTAGGTAAAACAAGGCAAAATATGTGGCTGATAAGTCGTTATGTAAGAGATAAAATAGACACAGGTGTTAGAGGTAGAAAGTGTCTTATTTTAGACCCTAATGGAGAATATACCGAAGCATCTTTAATTGAAAATGGAATTACAGATTTAAAAGTTAGAACAATAGCTGTTAAAGACGTTGCAGCTTGGTCGAGAAGCAATATTGTTGAGTGTAGACGTATTGATATGAAGTCGCTAATTGCTGATGATAGAGCGAAGATATTAAACTACATAATTGGAGTTTGTAAGAATATGCTATTGTGTATTGAGGATTTGAATACTATTTGCTTAAACGTATTAACGCTTGACCAAATGGTTCAAAATATTGTAAATTTAAGACATAAAGCTGTTGACGTGTTAACCTCTTATCAATCTTTAAGAGCTGTAGAACCTCGTATGTTACAAAATTGTAGGCATTTAAGGTTACATTATCAATTAGGTTCTGTTGACGATATTAAATCAAAATTACCTTGTGATAAAGAGGTTTTTAAATTAGCTCAATTAATCATAAATACTAGGTATTATGCAGGGGATAAATATTTCTTTTTATATATACAAACTTTAGCTGCAAAAATTGAGGGAGCTTTTAGTAAAGATGAATTTATGGATGCTTGTCGTAAATTTTTATTAATCAATAAAAAGAGATTAAAAGAAGAAATGGATATTACTGGCTGTAAACAAGAAGATGCTGTGAAACATCAATCTGAACTATTATATAAACAATTTTACGGTAACGCTGATAAAGAAAAATAGAGTATGGCTACTTTTTTTACAATATGGTGTGTATTATGCTTATTTGCATTGATGTTAATGTCTCTAACTGACAATTTTAGATTATACGTTTCTGATATGTTAAAATTTTTAATATTTAAAGATTTATTTAATTTTCTTTTGTCTTTATTAGTTCTTTTTGTATATTTGCCTTTAACAATAACTCACTTATTATGTGAAGTTTTTAGAAAAAAGTAATAGTATAAAAAATTAGTATGTATAAAAAAATCTATTTGTCTGGTAAAATTACTGGACTGTCTTACGAAGAGGCGTCAAAAAAGTTTAATTTAGCTGAAAATATTGCTAAAACAATGGCTTTAGAAGTTGTTAACCCAATGGCAATTGAGCATAATCACGATTTAAGTTGGGAAAGTTATATGAAACAAGACTTAAAAGCCATGCTTGATTGCGATAGTATTTATATGCTTAGTAATTGGCAAGATAGCAAGGGTGCTACTATAGAAAGAGATTTAGCTATTAAATTAAATTTATCTGTTTACCACGAATTATAATGATAACACCTACTGACAAAAAACATCCTTATACAAAGGAACTTCAAAATACATTAAATGTAGCTAAAACAAAATGTGAGTGTTTGCAAAAACGTTTAGATTTAATTGAAAAAAAGTATTTTACTAAACACTTATTTTCTTTTTTTATAAGTCCTTATGCTAGAAACGAAGCTACTTTATTAAAAATATCTACTCAAAATGAATTAGCTGCTTTAAAACGAGTTATTAAAGAAAAAGAACTTTACTTTATTGACTATATGAAGCAGTACGTTGAGGATATGGAAGAGGTTGAATCTAACTTTGAAAGAGTAGTAGCCGAAGCCAATGAAAAAGCTAAAACAAATGAAACTTTGCGTGTATTTTTAAGCAAAATTATTTGGGAAAATTTAGAAAAAAATACCGAAGCTAAAATTTACTTTTATAAACAAATTAAAAAGCAGTTGAAATAATGGAAAACGAAAAGCCAAAACACTTAACCGAATTTCTTAATGATAATGAAGCGTTAAAAGAATTTGACGAAAAATTAGCAACTATTGATAAAACAGTTTTATTAAACTTTGCTACCAAATGCGTTTTAACAAACTATTTGTACTTTAATCATTTATTTAAAAACTGTTGCAATATTTGTGACAAAGAAATGACTGATGAAGATAAAAAATTAGTTGAAAGTAAGGATAGGATTATCGTTTGTAAAGAACACAGAGAATATTCTAACGTTACTCAGGTTGACTTAGAAAGAGAAAAATTAGGATTTAAAAAAAGAATTATTGTTTAAAAATGAGTGTATTAAAATATTTAATTTTAGTCATATTTTACCTATATGTAATAGCCATAAACCTAACAAGTTACTTGAGTTATATAACCGATATGACTGGTAAGTTTAATTATGATTATGGATATAAAACATATAAAGAGTATATTAAAAAAAACAAATTACTGAAAATTATAAACTTTTTATTTAAAATAGTTACTATTTTAATTATTTTAATTATTATAAAAACATTAACTATAAAATTAATTTATGGCAACTAAACTTACCGCAGAACAATTTTTAAATAATAATGGAATAGAATTACAAAAAACTCAACTACTTTCTTTTATAGATGGATGTATGAGAAGTCCTAATTTATGTGCATTAATGGAGCAATACCACGAAGCTAAATTAAAAGAAATGGATATTAGTTTAAATAGTGATATTGACGATTTAAGATTTATTATTGAGTAAAAAAATGTAGTATGGCGGAAGTTAGACGCTATTGTGTGTTTAGATTATATCACACGCCCCGTCCTAATATCTTTTAAGATGTATGTGTTAGGAATAACGGATGAATAGACACAATTCAAAATTAATCGTTTAGGTTCAAATCCTAATACTACACTAAAAAAACACTAATGAATAAACTTGAAATACTTGAATACAACTATTGGGAGCATTTTAAGGCATTGAAAGAAATGTCTTTAATTTTGCCTTTAAAACATCCAAGACGATTAGAATTAGAAAGCGAAGTGAATAAATTGCAGAAAGAAATTAACGATTTAAAAAGAAGTAATGGAATTAAGTAGAGCAATAGAAATATTAACCGAGTATAATAAGTGGCGTGTTGGCGATGTTGAAGATGCTCCAATGTTAGAGCCTAGTTTAATTACTATTGCTTTAGATGTAGTTATTGCAGATTATAATAGAAAACAAAAATCCGCTGTTTCATTGTAGGTTAAAGGTTCAGCACACAGGACAGTTGAAAAAATAAAAAACACAGATGTAACCTTCATTAAAAAAGCCACCTATTATTTAGATGGCTTTTTTGTTTCATTTAAAAGTTTTTTCAACTTAATATTATTATAATCCTCCTATTGTATAGTTAAACTCATTTTTAATTTCTCCACCATTTTCTAGTTTAACTATAACGCCATCTTTTTTTAATTTATGGACATAATTTTCTATAAATTCTCTACTTGGCTTATCCTTACACAATTCATATTGATTTTTAGGCTCAGTCCACTCATAATAAAAAGCGTCCTCACCAAATCTATTTTTCTCAATAAATCTTTGATAGATATTAGTCCTATTTTTATTTTTAGAAAACTCTTCAATGTTCTGGTAAGTCCTATCATTTTTCTTAAAACATAAGTCTTTAAAATCAGACTTTATTTTATCCCATTTGTTATCAGCATCTATTGTTCTTTTATCATCTAAATCAGATAATTCTTTTCTTTTAGAAACTAATTTAGATGTTTCTTCAATATCATCTTTGACTCTTTTTACGAGATTATTAATATCAGAGTTTTCTCTATAGTGATATTCTCCAAATACTCTATCAATATTAGTAACGCTATGGTCGCTTATTCTAAACTTTCTATTTACATTGAATTTATCAATTAAATATATGTACGTGGAAACCCCAAAATCAGTTATTGACGTATTAGGATTACTAACAACAAAGCCCTCTTTAACTAAATAATTTTTTAATTCATTTGCTTTTTTTTGTTGCCTTTGCTTTTCTATGTCTTTAAAACTTATGCTCATTTCATTAAATATTTAAAACCCATATATCCAGTCCCTACAACTCCTAAACCTATAAATACCCATTTATACGCCTTTTGTATTTCAACCTCTCTATTAAGTCCTTTTATTGTTTTATTAAGTAAATCACATTCTTTCTGCTTCTCATCAAATGCTCTATCTTTATTTAAGGCAATAGCTTTATAGTCAGCTAAATTAGAACTATCGTTTTTGATAGTCTTAATTTGATTTTTAATAACTAACAAACTATTTGAATACTGTTTTTCGCAAATTGAATCAGCTATTTTATAATACTTTAATTGCCTTAATCCCTTTATTATAAAATCATTTTGAGTTAAAGTATAACCGATTAATGTATCTTTATTATTCGATATTATTTTCTGTGAATATGCTTCGCATCGTGTCAGCACTAGCAATATAATTAGGACTTTTAAAGTTTTCATACATTCCGATTTTATCTTTGTTTTTACTTTTTAATTTCTGTAACGAATCATTTTTCACCACTAAAGAATCATTTGTACGTGAATATTTTTTGTTTTCAATATTTCTTAATTCTATATCATCTAATAATCTTTTATTTACTGTATTTAAAGAATCTATTATAATTTCAATACGAGCTGTATCAATAATAGTTTCTATTTTTTTAAACGCAAAAAAACTAAGCATTACGCAAAGTATTGATAAAATAAAAATTATAATTGTTTTTGAATCTCTCATTATTTCTTTTCTTCTAAGTACAAACAAGCTAATGATTTATCTACTAAGCCACAAATAACGGCAGCTATCAAAGCATTACGTTCACTTGAAGCAATAAAAGCAGATGCGATAATAGGAGCGGAAAAACCAGCCCAAACTGTTTGTAAGCGTACAACTTCTTCTTGTGTTGCTTGAAATAAATTAAAAATTGAGAATTGAATTTTATATTTTTTCATTTATATAATTTTTTTAAAGTCAACTAATTTTTTCTTTTGAAACTCTGGTTGTCTTGGAGGAAAACCAATACATAATTGAGGGTATTTTTTATCAGAACGTTTATTATTATTAGCTTTTTCTTTAAAATTAACTATTGATATATTTTTTTTAGTAAAATTAGTAGATTTAAACTCTGTCCTTAAAGCAAATTTCTTAGCTTCTAATAAATCTATTCTGTTATTAATCTTTAGAATTTCAAGTTCGTACTTGTACATTATTTTAGATTCTAAAGCATCTATCTTATCATTAGTTTTTGTAGAGTTTAGTTCAACCCTCCACATTCCACCAGCAACTATTAAAGCCCCTGATAAAAACCATAACACATCTCTAAATTTATAACTTGTTCTATCTAAATCAATTAAAGGCATAATTTTAATTTTGTTTAAGTATTTGTATTCTAGTGTGCATTTTATTAGCTATAAACTCTCCAACAATTATCATTTGACATTTATGTTTTTCACAAATTGACTTAATTGCTTCATCAATCTCTTTACCACAAAGTTCAATATCTTATTGATTTTTAACCTCAATCACTTGTTTAGCTTTTTTTAATTCAGTTAGTTCTATTTTTTTAATTACTTTTTTCATAAATTATACATTCATGTCAATTGCTCTAATACAATGATTTGGTTTTTTATCTATTTTTTCTAAAAAATTATACCAAAACATACCATTACTAAATCCTTTTTTAGTTAGCGTTAAAGATAAATAATTTTTTCCAATCACGCTACTAATTTTTTCTTTTGGATTACCAAATTTATAGCCATCTTCAGTAATTAGTAATTTATTTAATATTGGTGCTAATATAACGTTACCTAGTTGGTCTTTAGCTAGTGAAATATCTCTATTGTACTTATGAAAACTTTTAGTTGTTAAAGCCCCATAAATCCATCCTATGCGCCTTAGTAACCAAAGTGATAATCCTGCAATTATATTTAAAAGTAAGCCTAACATTATAAATTAATTTTTTCTCGTGTATCTCTTCTTAATGGATAACCATTTTCAACTGTTAAAGGAAGAATATTAGGATTTTCTAATGTTTCTAAAGCAGGATTAATAATGCCGGGATATCCAAGATTATTAATAAAACCTGTTAACACTGGTAATGGGTCTTGATACCAATTTTCTATATCATTAACTGTAATAGGCAAATCTTGTAAAGAATACCATTTCTTCTCAGTTTTAATGATAGCACCATTAGGATATAATTCTCTTTCCCAATATTTTACTTTACAAAATAATACTTCATTCTCTTCTGAAATTTCAGTATCTAAACCTGCAAATTTTCTTTGTACTTGAACTCCATTTCTAAATTCAGAAAGTGTTCTCCATTCATTTATAATTGTTGTCATATATTTTAGTTTTGATTATTAAACATTAACCACCAATACCCTTGACCAACTTCCCAATTTACGGTATTACTTAAAGCGCCAAATGATGATTTAATTGTATCACCTCCACTACTATCAATCCATGTAGCATTTGTATTTGTAACACTTTGTGTTGCTCCAACAGCTAGTGTTAAATAAGCGTGTGATGTTGTACTTGAATTAACTGTTATTCTACTTCCTGATGTACCTGTTAATGTTAAACTAGAATTTACTGTATAAGTTACTCCATCTTTAAAAGTAATTGTTCTTCCTGCTGTAATACAAGATAGTGAATTTGTCGTAAAGCCATGTGTTCCTGCAAATACAACGTTACTACTAGACGCTAATGTTAAAGTGCCATTTATTGTTAATAATGAATTATTAGTAATAGTTCCTGCTATAATATTAACATTATTCCAATTAATACCGTTAGTATTTAAAGTTGTAGATGAGTTTATTAATAACGTACTTCCAGTTGTAACTACTGTACCAGCCATACGAGTCAATGTACCTGTATTATATGATAAAGTTCCTGTAATAGTAATTGTCCCAGATGTATTTATTGTTAAAGAATTTCTAAAATTAGATGAAGTCCAAGTCCCAGTTCCTACTAATTCAAATAATGTCGTTCCTCCATTTGTATTATTAGATAACGAACCTCCAATAGATATTTTATTTCCATTAAATGTAGCTGTATTTGTTATAAAAGAAACAGAGCCTGTTACATTCCAATTATCAGCAAGTGTTACAATTTGACTACCTGCTGTCATATTAAAATCTACAGAATTAGGAAATGTTTTACCATTTGATGTTATTGTAGAGGTTGCTCCTATTGTTAATTTACTAGTTCCTGAAATAGTCATAGCTGCAACAAATGTTATATTACCATTTACAACAAGAACACCATTCATAGTCAATGTGTTCACGTAATTTGTAAAATCAACACCTGCAATTGTAAACGTTGTATTAACTGTTAATTGACCACTTGTTGCTGTAAATGCAATAGTATCTGTTGAACTAGGGGCAACACCACCAACGTATGTTCCTCCTGCATTTATATTACCACCCCCATTTGCTACTGTAAAAACTGCCATAACTTACTATATTGAATATGAATAAACCCAACAATTATAAATTCCTGTAGAAGCGTTGTATCTAAAACCTACTGCTAAATTTTTACCTATAATTGTAGTAGTTGGTAACGATGCAAAAAAACTTGAAAATTTTGAACCCCATGTTATTGTTCGTGCCACACCATTATCTTTAATGTTTATAATTAAAGATTTAAAGTTTCCATTAACTCCACTTAATCCAGAAGTCATTGAAGTTATATTAGTAGCTAATGCCGTAATATTTACAATATCATAAAGACTTACATCTATTGTTGGAGTTGCAGAAGAAGTAATTGTTAAAACTCTTGGGTCTATTGTAGCGTAAGTAGATAAATCAGGAGCTATTCCTGCTGCTGAATCTGTTACTAAGATGTAACCAATTAACGCTGTATTAGCAGGTTGTGTTGGTAATGCAGCATATTCACTCTCAGTACCTTCTACTTTTACAATAGCATTTGAAGTATTACCATAAAATCCAACATATCTTTGCAATCCTGCTGAACTTAATGCAACTGAAAAATCAGTATCTATTGCTGTTGTATAATTACTTGGAGATATAAACCATACAGCAGCGGCTACTCTTACATTATTTGCACCAAATGTACCAATAGTAATAGCTCCACCACTTGTTAATCCATTTACTTTATCTTGCTTACCTAATAAAGCATCAAAAAGAATATCCTCACTAGGCGCTTTGTCAGTAACGCCATTAGTTATTGTTTGAGATATATTATCATTTGTTAATATATTTTGAATAGCATTACCATCGTTTTTCCATACTGGATTACCACTAGAATTAGCACCGATAGAACTTTCACTCGCATTTGCAGTAATATTAGCAGATTGATGTTTTAATCCTAAATGTCCATTCCCGCCTGTTCCTTTAACGTGCAAAGATTTTGCATTTAAACTAAACGTTCCTAAATCAGTATTTTGAGTTGCACCTGTGTATGGAACTTTTGAGCTTAATTGTGAACTGTTTTGAAGCGTAGAAGGTGACACAAATTTATCGGTATTTGTTCCCGTATTTACTTCTGATTGAGTTGCTTGGTACGGAGTTTCTGTAAACTCCCAAGACGAACCATTTGAATAATACATCCCTAAAGGATAATACGTTCCGCCTATTGAAAATGGAAGCCATTTAGTTCCTTGTGATGCCTCGCACCAATAAAATTTGCCAGATACCGTATTAGGAGCAGGTAAAGCCGAATAATTAGCAACTGTAGTAATAGTAGTGCCACCGCCACCACCCCCACTACCACTAGATTGAAATCCAAAATCATTCATTACTTTACGTGTTTAATTAAACTTCCCTTGTCCGTATGCTTTTAATATAATATATGCACAATATGAATCAAAACCTGTTATTTCTTTTTCTAACATTGAATTAACATCATTTAATACGCCTTTCCAATAGTCATATTCTCCAATACCTTCTAAATTTACTTCATTACTTAATGTAATTAATGCAGCATCTTTAGTTAAAATATTCTTACCTATAAACTCATTTGTTTCTTTATGATAATAGTTTAAATCACAATTTAAAAAGATAGTTTTTTTTATCTTATCATCTTTAAATTCGATATACTCTATTTCTCTTTTTAATCCCGACTTAGGGCAAATATCTATTTTTACAATCATTATTCGTGATATAAATTAGGTGATACAACAAATTGTAATACTTGTGATGGCGTAGCAGCTCCCGAAAGAATTTTAACAATAACCCCAACAAATTCACCAGCATTTACAACTATCGGTGCTTCAAAATCAAATTGAGTTGACGTTCCTTGTTGACCAATTACAGCATTTACAGGTATACCAATAACACCTACAGGCTGAATACGTCTTATTTTAGTTGTACCTGTAGTAAAAGAGGCAGATTCTGTTGCCGCTAAAGATACCGATGTAGAACCCCAAGCTACAGCTACCGCATAGGTAGTAGGAACAGTTGCAGAGTTTGCAGCACCAGCATTTACTAAACCTACCTGTATTCCACGTAAATACATAGTCCTTGCCGTTTGATTGACACCGCCTAAAGGATTTTGATAACTTGATATGACTATATCTGTTGCAGAAGTGGCAGCAGCATTTAATTGAAATATACCGCCTAAAAAAGCACCTAAAGCAGCCGTTGTATTTGTTCCTACTGCTGCTGTTGGTAATGCCGTATTAGCCCATTGAATTTGTTGCGCTCCATTTGTAAATGTACCACCATCTAATGTTTGTAACCCTAAACCTGTTCCTGCCATTTGACCAGCCCATGTTTTATTAGTTGCAATATCCATTAAAGTTACAGTAACATCTCCAACTTTAAATATCATATTTGGAGATGAACCAACTGTACCAGAATTATATTTTTGTATAAATACTGGTAAA
>Ga0315902_10013419_pt1 | contig 10593 bp, 7 predicted proteins | sample LakEriMetagenome_9_FD_203523 | JGI IMG/M metagenome (GOLD analysis project Ga0315902, IMG submission 203523) | Freshwater fungal communities from buoy surface, Lake Erie, Ohio, United States - Buoy 12 MA117 | ecosystem: Environmental > Aquatic > Freshwater > Lake > Lake biofilm | place: USA...
GGCAAGTCCGCGACCTTCATGCCGAAGCCCTATTTCAAAGACAACGGCTCGGGCATGCACGTGCATATGTCGATCTGGAAGGGCGGCGCCAATACGTTCGCCGGCGATCGCTACGCCGATCTCAGTGAAAACTGCCTCTTCTTTATCGGCGGCGTGATCAAGCACGCGAAGGCGATCAACGCGTTCGCGAACTCGACGACCAATTCGTACAAGCGTCTGGTGCCTGGCTACGAAGCCCCGGTGTTGCTCGCCTATTCGGCGCGCAACCGCTCAGCCTCGTGCCGTATTCCGCACGGCACTGGCGCGAAGGCCAAGCGCGTGGAAGTGCGCTTCCCCGATCCCGCCGGCAATATGTATCTTACCTACACCGCACTGCTGATGGCTGGCCTCGACGGCATCGCCAACAAGCTCCACCCGGGCGATCCGCTCGATAAGAACCTCTACGACCTGCCGCCGGAAGAGCTGAAGGACGTGCCCCACGTGGCGAGCTCGCTACGCGAAGCGCTCACCTCACTCGATCGCGACCGGGACTTCCTGCTGAAGGGCGGCGTCATGACTGACGATCTGATCGATGCGTACATCGATCTGAAAAAGGAAGAGCTCGATCGCTTCGAAACCCACCCGCACCCGGTGGAGTTCGATATGTACTACAAAGCATAATCGCCACGATCAGCGAGAAACACGAGCGGGCCGGAGAGCAATCTCCGGCCCGTCTTCTATTGCGTTGCGCCCGGACGGAATGCGAGCGCGCGTGTGTGTGCTTGATCGACCAACATGGGCGGCAAGCGTGCTTCAAGCGCATTTGCGCGTTGGATGGCGTGCACGTCGCCAGCGCGGCCGGCGGTAAGAAACCAGAACAGCGCTTCGGCTTCATTCGCGGCAACGCCACGGCCTTCTTCGTAGAGCACCGCGAGATTGTATTGGCTGTCGACAACGCCTTGTTCGGCGGCCTGGCGGAACCAGCGGAAGGCGGCGGCGGCGTCGGCCGCTACACCTTCGCCGCGCGCGTAATAGACGCCGATATCGTGCATGGCGCGGCTATCGCCAGCGCTGGCGGCGCGTTCAGTCCAAACGCGTGCGAGCGTAAAATCGGCGGCGACCCCCTCGCCGTGCTCATAGAGCTTCGCGAGCTGATACTGCGCTGGCGCATAGCCGCCTTCGGCGACCGCGCGCAATTGGGAGAGACCCGGCTCGGGGTCGCCGCTTGCGAGCATTTGGAGTGACACTTGATATTGCTCGGCCGGTGAAAGCGTCGTGCGTGTTTGCGGTGCGATCGGCGCGCGTGTTGGCGTGGCGATTGTTGGCGTTGAAACTGGCGCCGGCGCGGCGGCCGCAGCCTCGCGATGGACTTGCACGTACCAGAAACCCAAGCACAGCAGCATCACCACGCAAGCGAGCGCGCGGATAAGGCCCGGACGACCGCGACGGACGTATTTGGCCTGCGCGCGCGCGACATCGCTGATCGCGGCTTCGCGCGCTTTGGCGAGAGTTTCCTCTTCTTCCGACGGCGCGAGCTCTACGAGTTCGAGCGGCGCGGTTTCACCTCGGAATGTGAACGGGCGCGGCCCTTCGACGGGGGCGATTTCGGGATTGCTTTGCAGCGCTTCGAACGGTGCGATCTCGATCGGCGCCAGTGCGGCGGCGATGGGACGCTCTGGGATCAGCGCGGGCGCTTCCGGTGGGGCCGCGACAGGCTCTGGCTTGACCACCGGAGCGGTCGCTTTCGCGACGCGCGACAATGGCTGGAGCGCTTGCTTGCTGTGTTCGACGGGTGCGCGCCCCGTCAGCATGGTCGCGAGCGCAGCGATTGTGGTGGCGGCTTTGGAGCGCGGCGCACTTTGCCCAAGCGCTTGCCGCGCGACTTCGGCCACGCCGAACACGTCCGGTTCAAACACAAAGGTGGCGACTGGGCTCGTCTTCAGTGTTTCGCTGAAATCCTTCGCCGCGATCTCTGGACGTTTGGCGACGCCTGTCATCGACAATACCACGAGCGGTTCGGCAGCGGCCGGTCGTTCACTGCGCAGCACGTGCATGATGTGCTCGGCGTTGCGCAAGCTGGCGAGATCGGGGCTGGCGACGATGATTACATCATCGGCGGCCACAAGCGCCTGCTTCACCCAGGGGCTCCACGCATGTGGCACGTCGAGCACGATCACGGGGCTGGTGCGACGGACGCGCGCGATGAGATCGGACGCAGCCTTGGCCGAAGGTTCAAACAATCTTTGCAGCGTCGCCGGCGCGGTGAGCATGTTGAGCTTCCCGGCGGCGGGCGTATCTTCGATCTGTGCAGGCGCGTCGAGGATATCCGCGGCGGAGACGGCGTTTTCCGTGGCGCTGTTAAACGCCGCGGAGCCAAAGGCGACGTCAAGATCAAGCAGCGCCGTGCCGACCTGTTGGCGTTCAGCCATCGTCCAAGCGAGATTGTAGGCAAGTGTTGAAGCGCCGACGCCGCCGCGGGCGCCGACGACAGCGATCACGCGTGCATTGTCTTTATCCGCGTAGAGCGTGCAAATGGCGCGCACGACGGCATCGTCGCCGACCGGCGCTACGATGTATTGGCTGACGCCGCGCGTGGCCAGATCGCGAAGGAGCGAAATGTCGTTCTCGGCGCCGAGCACGATGATGCGCGCGCCCTGCTCCAAGCAAGGCGCCAGTCGATCGAGAGCCGCGAGCAACGGATCGCGCTTCAACGTGCTTTCGATGATGACGAGATCAGGCAGACATTCGCCAGCGTACCGGATCGCGGCGTCGACACCGCCAGGTTCAGAATAGATGTCGGCGCGCGCAAGACGGCGATCTGTGGCGATGCGGGCCAGCATGTCGCCCGTTTCGGCCCGATCCCAGCAAGCGAGCACACTGATGGCGGGCGCTGGATGCAAGGGCGTCTCGTCTTCGACGCGCGGGTCACGCGGAAACGACTGCGCCGCGCGCACATCCGTCAACGGGCGATCGTTTGTTGTCAGCAGCAATTCAGTGGCTTGGGCCGCTCGCTCTTCGTTGAGTGCTGACAGCGGGTATTCGACGAGCGGCGGCTGAAAGCACTCATCGCTTTCATCCGGCGCATCGAACGGCGGCTCCTCATCGACCGTCTCGACCAAAGGCGCTTGCGTTTCGTCGTCGCGGGGGGCGTCATCTGCGTCGGCCGTGTGGCTTTGAGGCGCCGCTTCGACAGTGTGCTCAGCGAAATTGAGCGTAGGTTCTGTAACGGGCGCGACGAAGGCGACCTCTTCCTCGTCGTCAAACTCGGGCGGCGCGTCGAAGTCGCTCATGTCCGGGGGATCGAACGGCGGTTCGAAATCTTCAACGGAATCACTGACAAACGCGCTGTTCACCAAATCCGTGACGTCAACGCACGCGGGTGCGTTCTCTAGCGGCGCGCAGGTCGCGTCGTTCGCAGCCTGCTGCACGGCTGGCTGCATCAAGCGAGCGCGTGTTCGCGCCTTCTGAATATGAGCTGTTCTTGCCAATGCCGCCCGCGCCCAATCGACAAGCTCCGCACGTCAGACGAGCGGAGCGCAGGGAACCTTTAAGCACTGTGTCTTTGCAATCGCGTTAGGAAACGGGGCTAACATGCGTTCACCAACAGAACGGGCCGGAGATTGCTCTCCGGCCCGAAATGTCGCTGCGCGACGACGTTAAAGATTCACCGTGCCGCCGAGCGAGATCGCGTCGACATCTTCCTCGGTTTCCGTGCGCGTGTAGTCCGCGCGTAGGCCAAAACCGCTGCCGAGGCGCCAGCCAAGCCCCGCGCCGTACGAGAAGCCGCCGTCATCGACGGCCGTGCCGCCGATATCGATTTGCTGATAACCGGCGCGACCAAGCACTTCAAAGCCTGACGTGCCGATCGGGAGCACGCCGACAGCGTAAGCGCCGTAAGCGCTATCGAGCTCAGCGCCGTCATCGTCATCGACGCCGAGCGTGCCCTCGCCTTCCACGGCGAAGTTGGAATTGAGGCGATACCCCAGACGCCCCGTCACGCCGCCAACTTCAGCGTTGTCGGTGTCGTACTGGGTGTAGGCAGCACCTGCGTACCATTCTGCGTGCGCAACGGCCGGTAGAGCCATCATCGACGCTGCCGCGACGGCGGCCATAATTGCAAATTTCTTCATGCTTGCTGCTCCTTCATCGAGCGGCCCCCGCATGCCGTTGACCGGGAGCGAACGGTCTCGCTGCGGCGATGTTTCGCCGGGAACTGACATTTCCCGAGTGAAATGAGGGCGCCGTGGCCCATATGCCACTTAATCCCCAGGCCGGGGCGGCGCGCGCGCGTTTACCTCTCGGATACCAAACCCCTATTGGGTGTAAGCCCACAGCCCAAGCATTGATGAACTGGCGCAAAGCGCCTTAAAGCGGAGCCCATGGCCCAAACACAGAAGAAATCTGGCGGCGGCCCCGAAGACCTTTGGGGCTCAGAATTGTTCGGCGGCAGCGAAGCCCCGCCCGCAGCAGCCGGCGGCTATACCGCCAAGGACATCGAAGTCCTTGAGGGCCTTGAGCCGGTTCGTAAGCGGCCAGGCATGTATATTGGCGGCGTCGATGAGCGGGCGCTGCATCACCTCTTCGCCGAAGTGCTCGACAATTCGATGGACGAAGCGGTCGCGGGGTTCGCGGATCGCATCGAAGTTGAGTTGGAGGCCGATGGCACCCTGCGTGTCACCGACAACGGGCGCGGCATGCCTGTCGATCCGCACCCGAAGTTTCCAAAGAAGTCCGCGCTTGAGATCATCATGACGGTGTTGCACGCGGGCGGCAAATTCTCGGGCAAAGTCTATCACACCTCCGGCGGTCTGCATGGCGTCGGCGTTTCTGTGGTGAACGCGCTTTCCGATAGGGTCGAAGTCGAAGTTGCGCGCGATCGCAAACTTTATCGCCAAACCTTCTCGCGCGGCACGCCGACATCGAAGCTCGTTGAAGTGGGCCCCGCGCACAATCGCCGTGGCACGACAGTGCGCTTTCACCCGGACCCGGAGATTTTCGGTAAGGGCGCTGCGTTCAAGCCCGCGCGCCTCTTCCAGATGGCGCGTTCGAAGGCCTACTTGCAGCGCGGTACGCAAATCCGTTGGAAATGCGCGCCTGAGCTGATCAAGGACGAGACGCCGACCGAGACGATCCTGCACTTCCCGAACGGCCTCGGCGACTTTCTCGCCGAACTGACGAAGACAAAGCGCAGCGTCGTCAACGAAGCGTTCGCGGGTCGCACTGACAAGGATAGCCCGCACGGTCGCGTCGAATGGGCGATCACCTGGGTAAGCGACGGCTTCGGCGAAGCCGATGGCTTCATCCGCTCCTATTGCAACACGGTCTACACGCCAGATGGCGGCTTCCATGAGGCCGGCTTTCGCGCCGCGATCACCAAGGGCCTGCGCGCGTACGCTGAGCTGCGAAACAACAAAAAAGCCAGCCTCATCACGCAGGAAGACGTGATGAATACCGGCGCCGGCTTGGTCTCGGTTTTCATTCGCGAACCGCAATTCGAGGGACAGACCAAGGGCCGCCTCGTCTCGACGGAAGCAGCGAAGATCGTTGAGCAAGCGGTGCGCGATCCGTTCGACCATTGGCTGGCGGCGAATACGCAGGACGCCAATCGCTTGATCGAATGGGCGATTAGCCAAGCCGAAGACCGCATGCGCCGGCGCAAGGAGAAGGAAGTCTCCCGCCAAAGCGCCACGCGGAAGCTCCGTCTGCCGGGCAAGCTCGCCGATTGCTCGCGTGCGGGCGAGAAGGACACTGAGATTTTCTTGGTCGAAGGTGACTCGGCCGGTGGTTCGGCCAAGCAAGCGCGCAATCGCGAGACCCAGGCCATTCTTCCGCTGCGCGGCAAGATTTTGAACGTCGCTTCCGCTGGCGCGGAGAAGATGAGCGGCAACCAGGAACTGGCGGATCTCGCGCTGGCGCTGGGCGTGCAGATGGGCGCGAAGTTCAGGGTTGAGGATCTGCGCTACGAGCGCATCGTCATCATGACCGACGCCGACGTCGATGGCGCACACATCGCCTCATTGCTGATCACGTTCTTCCATAAGCAAATGCCGGCGCTCATTCGCGAAGGCCGGCTTTATCTGGCGATGCCCCCGCTCTATCGCGTTACGGGCGGCAAAGAGAGCATCTATGCGCGCGACGATGCGCACAAAGAAGCGCTGCTCAATGGCGAGTTCAAAGGCCGCAAGGTCGAGATCAGCCGCTTCAAAGGCCTCGGCGAAATGATGCCGGCGGATTTGAAGGACACGACCATGAACCCGCATACGCGCACGCTCGCGCGCGTGGTGCTGAACGATGACGGGTTACCCGATTTCGAGAATTTGGTTGAGACGCTGATGGGCAAGAAGGCCGAGAAACGGTTCGATTATATCCAGGCGAACGCAAAGTTCGTCGCCGAAGAGATCGATGTTTAGCCGCGCGCCAACGCCGTAGCGGGGATTCTGTTCACGCAGCAGAGCCAATGTGTCTTCATAGAATTGCGCAATGCTGAGGTATTCGCCACGCGCAATGCGTTTATCCACCGTGCTTAGAGGCGCGCAGAAACTCTGCTTGCCGGGTACAGCAACACAAATTTCTTTGCCGTGTTTGTCCGAGACGCTCACCCATTCTAGTCCGGCGCGATCTACGAGAACTTGACCGAAAGCGGCGCCGACCGTGATTGTGCGATCCGGATCGAGCATCTCATGCTCCAGAAAAGCATTGTAGATTTCTTGCACCTTTGCGGCGTCTATCTAGCTCTCGACCCCAGCCCACTGCGCCGCCTTCGCGAGGTTCATCTGGATGGCCATGAGCTGTTGCTCTGAGGGCGGAGCAAATACCGGGGCTTCCATCGCCCATGAATAATTGCCTTCGCGGCGTTGAACATTGACTTTTCCACAAAATCCGCCCATCTGCGGGGCGTCCGTTGTGCGCGCCTCTAGGGCGTGCTCGCCCTTGCTGAACGCCCCCGTCTGATCCGCAGACGATGCCGGCTGGAAGCGCCAACCTGAAACGGCCCTGCTCTCTCGCCCTAAATGCGAAGCGCGGCGCCTCAAGTGAGATTGAATGACCTCTGAAAATACCGCGTCCCTCGACGCAGAAACTGCCGCTGCCCCTCAAATCACCTTCGACGATCTGGGACTTTCCGAAGCCACGCTGCGCGCGGTCAAGGAAGGCGGCTACAACACGCCGACCCCGATCCAGGCGGCCGCCATCCCCGAAGTGCTGAAGGGCCGCGACGTGCTGGGCATCGCCCAAACCGGCACCGGCAAGACCGCCAGCTTCACGCTGCCGATGATCGATATTCTGGCCTCGGGCCGCTCGCGCGCCCGCATGCCGCGCACCTTGATCCTGGAGCCGACGCGTGAACTGGCAGCCCAAGTCGCCGAAGCGTTCGACAAATACGGCAAATATCAAAAGCTGACCAAGGCGCTACTGATCGGGGGCGTCTCGTTCGGAGATCAAGACGCCCTGCTCGCGCGCGGCGTCGATGTGCTGATCGCAACACCTGGCCGTCTGCTTGACCACTTTGAGCGCGGCAAGCTGCTGCTCAACGGTGTGCAGGTCATGGTGGTCGATGAAGCCGACCGTATGTTGGACATGGGCTTCATCCCCGACATCGAGCGCATCTTCAAACTGACGCCGTTCACGCGCCAGACGCTGTTTTTCTCCGCGACGATGCCGCCGGAAATTACCCGTTTGACGGAAGCGTTTCTCTCCAACCCCAAGCGGATCGAAGCCTCACGGCCGGCAACCACCGCCAACACGATCACGCAACGCGTCATCATGCTGCCGGGAAACGATCCGCGCACGCGCCGCGCCGCTTTGCGCGCGGTGATCAATGCGTCCGAGATCAAGAACGCGATCGTCTTCTGCAATCGCAAAACCGACGTGGATGTTGTCGCCCAATCGCTGAAGCGCCACGGTTATGACGCCTCGCCGATCCACGGCGATCTCGATCAAAGCCTGCGCACCAAGACGCTGGATCGCTTCCGCTCGGGCGAGTTGAAAATCCTCGTCGCCTCCGACGTCGCCGCGCGCGGCTTGGACGTGCCGGACGTCAGCCACGTATTCAATTATGAGCCCTCGCGCAGCCCTGACGATTACGTCCATCGCATCGGCCGAACCGGCCGCGCTGGTCGCGAAGGCGCGTCGTTCACGCTTGTAGGTCCGGGCGATTCCAAGAGCTTGGCGCAGATCGAAGCTCTGATCGGCAAGCCTATCGAGAAAGCTGTGATCGAAGGCATGCCGGAAGCGGCGATCGGCGATCCGAGCGATCGTGGCGGCCGCGGCCGTCGCGCTGAGGAGCTGAAGAAAGAGCACTCAAAGCGCTTGTCGGAAAAGAAGCAGCGCTATGTGAAGCGTGATGGCGAACGCCCGACAGCGTCGAGGGAACCGGTCGAGCAAACCGAAGCGCCTGCACCGGAGGAACGCGCTGAGCGAAAGCCGCGCAGCGAACAACGAAGCGAGCCGCGCCGTGAAAAACGCGCCGAAGCGCCGCCACGTCGCGAACAAGAGCGCCGACCGCCTCGCGAGGAACGCAGCGCCGGCGACGTGCAAGGCTTCGGCGATAATCTGCCGGCGTTTTTGAAGAAGAAATAACCATCAGCGGACCGCCGGCTTCCAGCCGGCGCTTGTCTGTTCACCAGCTACAAAATGGAGCTCGGGGTCACCGCGCTCCATTTGTTTTCGTTCGTATCGTTTTCGAAGATGCGGGCTGGAAGCCGGCGGCGCGGAGCTTACGCCTTGATCCGCCCTTCGACCTGCTTCTTAAACGTCGCGCCATAGGGCGGACGCATCATCGCAAGCAGTTCGCCTGAGATTTGGCGATAGACCGCCTTCTCGTGGCTGAATTCCAAGAACCCGCGATGGCCGTGATAGGCGCCCATGCCCGAAGGGCCGACGCCGCCGAACGGCAGATCCTGCATCGTCACATGGAAGATGACATCATTGATGGTGACGCCGCCCGAATGCGTGCGATTGAGCAGCGCTTCGCTCTCGGTCGCGTCCTCGCCGAAATAATAAAGCGCGAGCGGACGTGGGCGCGCGTTGATTTCGGCGATGGCGTCGTCGAGACCAGCATAGGTGCGCACCGGCAGGACGGGTCCGAAGATTTCTTCCTGCATCACGTTCATGTCGTCGGTGGCGCCGAGAATGAGCGTGGGCGGAATTTTGCGGTGTTCTTGCTGGGTGAAATCCTCGCCGGCCGGATTGATCTCAACGATCTCAGCGCCCTTGGCTTTCGCGTCCTCGATCAGCCCGCGCACGCGGTCGTAATGGCGCTGATTGATCATCGAGGTGTAGTCGGCATTGTCCTTGATGCTCGGATACATCTTGGCGACGGCGCGCTTGGTCTCGTCCACGAAGCCGGCCACGCTTTCGCTGGGCGCAATCACGTAATCGGGCGCAAGACAGATTTGGCCGGCGTTCATGGTCTTGCCGGTCATCACGCGCGCGGCGGTCTTGGCGAGATCGGCGCTGCGGCCGATCACGACGGGCGACTTGCCGCCGAGCTCGAGCGTCACCGGCACGAGGTTTTCGGCGGCGGCGCGCATCACGTGCTTGGCCACTGAGGTAGCGCCGGTGAAGATCAGATGGTCGAACGGCAGGCTTGAGAACGCCGCGCCGACTTCGGCGCCGCCAGGGATCACGGCGATTTCGTCTTCATCGAAATAGAGATCGATCGTGCGCGCCATCAGCGCCGAGGTGGCGGGCGTGAATTCCGACGGCTTCAGCATGATGCGATTGCCGGCCGCGAACGCGCCGGCGATGGCGTCGAACGAGAGCTGTACCGGGAAATTCCAGGGCGAGATGATGCCGACGACGCCTTTGGGTTGGTAGCGTACTTCGGCCTTGGCCCCGAACAGGGCGAGCGCAGATGGCGTCACTTTGCGCTTCTGCGTCTTCATCCATTTATCGAGGCTTTCGCGCGCCTCTTTAAGCGGGCCAATGGCGCCGGCAATGTCGGTCAGCCGCGTCATATCGCGTGAGCGATTGCCGAAATCGGCATTCATTGCCTCGACGAAATCATTCTGGTGCGTAATGAGCAGATCAATACAACGCGTCAGGCGATCCTTTCGTAGACGCGCGTCAGGCGCGCCCTTGCTGATCACAAGGCGTTTTTGCAGCTCAAGCACCGCCTGCATGCGCGCTTTGCTTTCCTCGATGGACGGATCGACTGGCTTATTCACGCAAACCTCCCGAATGACTTTGCGACCACTTTACCGGCACGACGTTGCGTAAGGGCAATTACCAATTTTAACGAAAGCGACCGTGGCATTTACCACTCGCTCATACCCTGCCTCGTAGCGTCCGACACTAACAGCAGATTCTCGGAACTGACCCGCGTGACAGATCAAAGCGTATTGATGCAAGGGCCAGGCGGCCAAACGGTCGCGCAAGAGACGCTCGATCTCATGCGGCTGCATGGGGTGCCGGCGACCGGGCAGAATTACGAAGTTTGGCTGTCGTACAGGCTTGCCCGCAATCGCCAACTTCGCGAAGCGATTGATGCGCGTATCGCCACCGGCGAAGGCTTCTCGCAGGAATTCAATGCCGAGACCTACGAGCATTTCTTCACCGGCCTTGGCGCATCGGCGCAGATCGTTCTGGCTGGAGAAAAGATCGCACGTGACCTGA
>Ga0315902_10013420_pt1 | contig 10592 bp, 10 predicted proteins | sample LakEriMetagenome_9_FD_203523 | JGI IMG/M metagenome (GOLD analysis project Ga0315902, IMG submission 203523) | Freshwater fungal communities from buoy surface, Lake Erie, Ohio, United States - Buoy 12 MA117 | ecosystem: Environmental > Aquatic > Freshwater > Lake > Lake biofilm | place: USA...
GCCTTGCGAAGGTGCTCTCGCACCCGCTCGAGGAGTTCGTCGAGGCATGCAGGCTGCCGCGCAGCGTGGTTGGGATCGTCGTGGCGATGGTCGTGCTCCTGCCCGAGACCTGGGCCGCGATTCGGGCGGCGCATGCCAACCGGTTGCAGAGCAGCATGAACCTGGCAATCGGCTCCGCACTCGCCACGATCGGCCTCACGGTGCCAGTGGTCGTCTTCTTCGCGACCGCCTACGGCCTGCCGCTCGTTCTTGGGCTCGACCCGAAAGACATCGTGCTGCTTTCGACGGCCCTGCTCGTGAGCGCCGTCACGCTCGGCACGGGCCGCACGTCCATGATGCAGGGCGCCGTGCACGTCGTGCTGTTCGCAACGTACCTGTTCCTCGCCTGCGTGCCTTGAGCCTGCGCTGCCCTTTGCCGAGCTCGGTCGGTGAAAAGGACAGCCCGGTCAATGGCACCTTTGCAGCCATTTCCCGGCCGGATTCCGTGGCCATCCCGACGATCCGCTTCGCGAGTGTGCCATTGACCGGGCTATCCTTCGTCGCTGAGCAGTATGGCGTCATGCACGGCATCCCAGCCGCGGACAAACTGAAGTACGCCTGCGGTCGCTACTACAACAGCGGATACAGCGAGTGCAATCACAACTGGGTCGAGGCCACGGCCGTCACGACCATGCTCATCGACGCGCTCGTCGAGCTCGTAAAAAAGGCCGGGGGTCGCCGGGCCATACGCGACCGACTCCTGACGAAGGCCCGCGCGGAGGCTGAGCACAACGCCGAGCCCGAGGAACCTGCCGCCCTCGTGCAACTGCGGCGACGGCTGGCCGAACTCGAAGACAACATCGCGACCGCGGAGCGGCGGATGGCCACCGAGAAGAACGAGGCCCGCTACGAAGCCATCGCCAAGACGTTCGACGGCCTCGTGGCGGAAAAGGCCGCGGTCGCGCGGGAGGTGGCGGAATTGGCCACGCCCAAGCCCATCACCAAGACCAGCCTGAGCCCGGAGGAACAGGTCGACGCGCTCATGGCCACGATCGATGACCTGGCGGCGCTCGCAAAGGACGAAAACGCCAACCAGAAGGTCCGTGACCTGGTCCTCCGGCTGGGCATCTTCGTTGGCCTTGAGTTCGAGGAGGCCCGATGGGGCAAGCGGCCCGTCCGCCGGCTCCGCCGCGGCGTCATCGCCTTCGGCGAGGACAACCTGCCCGTGCCGATCCACGGGCGAAGCCGGGCTGACCGCCCGCTCCCAGACGCCGCCGGCGACGGCGGCTGCCACCACACTCACTCAGCTCCGGCGTGTTGCCGGGCACCGTCGACTGAACCCGGTTCCTCCGTAGGCGAGGGAACCGGGAACAACCAAACGGATGAGTCCCACTCCGGGTTGGAGCAGACTCATCAAGGAACAAACGTCGGGGCGACAGGACTTGAACCTGCGACCTCTTGACTGGAGGTCACGAGGTCGCCGCATTCGGTCGCCTCAACCAAACAACCGCCCTACGACTTCGTCTCGTGTCAGCCCCACATGCTCGGCGACGTCTTTGAGAATGCCATTCAACGTTCCCGTGCGGAGCACGTCGTGGTTCGGCACCGTGACGTGATGCCCGCCACCCTGGGTCGTCGTCAGCCGCAGATGGGAACCCTTCTGCCGGGTAACCGCATAACCGAAGGCGGCCAAAAGTTTGGCCAGGTCGGCACCCGAGACATCCCGCGGCAGCCGCGGGCTCATGGAGCGAGAATCTCGTCGCGCACGATGTGCAGCCGAATGACCTTCGGGGCTTGCCCATCGTCGAAGTGGCAATCCACGGCTGAACGAACGTTGGCCCGCAGTTCCTCGAGCGTGTCGCCTTCAGTGAAGATCGACTCGCCAACCGCGCGGGCGGTGAAGCCGCCTTCAGGAGCCTCGTCAACCACAAAGACGATTTCGACCATGGCTCCGACGGCCTCGAGCGAATCGGTGCGGCGGCACCTCGTCGGCATACCTCGCAGACCGCACCAAAAAGTCGGGGCGACAGGACTTGAACCTGCGACCTCTTGACCCCCAGTCAAGCGCGCTAGCCAGACTGCGCCACGCCCCGAAACCGCCACGGGACGACAGTGCCATCGGCACCGCCGCCCCGCGACCGCCACACTATCGCACAACCGGCCGCAGGCTTCAACACGACTTCCCCACGGCCGAATGCCCCGCTCATGCGCGGCTAACGGCCCCCGACCGGCCCCGCATGCAGACCGCCCCCAGGCAATTCCACAGCAGCGCCGCCGCCGCACCGCCCACATAGCCCAGCACCGCCGTCGCCAGCAGCAAGAGGGCCGCCGCCCCGGGATCAAATGGCTCCACCACCACGTCCGACTTCATCGCGTGCAGCCGAAGCACGAAGTCGGCCACCCGCTGGGCCACACCCGCCGCCACGAGGGCCATCCAAACGCCGTGCCACGCCGTGAGCAACACCGCCGCCACGATCCCCAGCCGATTCGGATCCACGTTTCCCATGACACCCTCCACGCGCTCTCGAGGAGGCCTCCTGCCGAAACCGGTCGCCAGCCCGTGAATCCCTGCGACGCCATCGAACCCTATCGGCCGCCACATCCCGCGGCCAGCCGCCCCGCAAGACCGGTCACCGCCGCCGCCCCGCCCCGCCCCCTCGCCAATCGGCCGGCCGAGTGACACACTCTTCCCACCCAGCCTGCCGCTCCCCCAAGGCTACGCTCATGACCACCGCCCCCGGACACCTGCCCCCGTTCGCCGCCCGACTCGCCGCCGCGATCCAAAGCCGCCGCACCCCCGCGTGCATCGGTCTCGACCCACGCCGCGAATCGCTTCCCGCTGCTCTCAACGCCGCCGCGGCCGCCGACCCGCGTAACCTCGCCGCCATCTTCACGACTTTCTGCCGCGACGTGATCGACGTCGTCGCCCCCCTCGTGCCGATCGTCAAGCCGCAGCTCGCCTGCTTCGAAGCCCTCGGGCCCCACGGCATGACCGCGCTCGCCGACGTGATCGCCCACGCCCACGCCCGCGGCCTGCTCGTGCTCGCCGACGGCAAGCGCGGCGACATCGGCTCCACCGCCGAAGCCTACGCCGACGGCTGGCTCGCCGGCCCCTGGGCCGCCGACGCGGTCACGGTGAATCCCTACCTCGGCCTCGACTCCCTCGAGCCCTTCGTGAAGACCGCCGCCGACCGCGGGGCCGGGATCTTCGTGCTCGTGAAGACCTCGAACCCCGGCAGCAAGGATTTTCAGGAACTCACCAGCGACGGCCGACCGCTCTACGAGCACGTCGCCGCCGGCGTCGAGGCCCTCGCCACCCGCACCGCGGCGGGCATGACCTACGGCGCCGTGGGCGCCGTCGTGGGCGCCACCTGGCCCAAGCAGCTCGACGAACTGCGGGCCGCCATGCCCCACACGTGGATCCTCGTGCCCGGCTTCGGCCGCCAGGGTGGCCGCGCCTCCGACGTGCGCGGCGCCTTCCACGCCGACGGCCTCGGGGCGCTGGTCGTCAGCGCCCGCGACGTGATCTTCGCCCACGCCCGCCCCGAAATGAACGCCGGCCTCGCGGACACCCAGTGGCAGACCGCCGTCGAACGGGCCTGCCGCGACATGATCGAGCGGCTCGCCACCGACACGCCCGCGGGCCGGCTGTGATCACGCCTCCCCCGTGGCGCACGCCTCCAGGCGTGCGAATGCGGCCCGTGGCACCCAACCGCCCACTCGCAAGCCTGGAGGCTTGCGCCACAAAACACCCGCCGGCCGGCTGTGATCACGCCTCCCCCGTGGCGCACGCCTCCAGGCGTGCGAATGCGGCCCGTGGCACCCAACCGCCCACTCGCAAGCCTGGAGGCTTGCGCCACAAAACACCCGCGGGCCGGCTGTGATCACGCCTCCCCCGTGGCGCACGCCTCCAGGCGTGCGAATGCGGCCCGTGGCACCCAACCGCCTACTCGCAAGCCTGGAGGCTTGCGCCACGCAACCCGCTCACGCCCGCGACGTGGCCAACAGCTGGCTCACCAGCGGCAGGAGCTGCTTCTTGCGGCTCACGATCCCCTTGAGCGAATACAAGCCCGGATCGAGTCGCGGGTAGTTCGTCTCCTCCCACGCCTCCGACTCCTGCGAGAGCAGCAACAGCGAGCCATTGGTGACGACATCGGTCACGAGCAGAGCCGCGAAGTCGAGCCGCTGCTGGGCCGCGAACTCCTCCAGCGCCGCCCGGAGGTCGTCCTTCCGCTCCCAAAAGAGATCGAAGCCCGACTCCTCAATCTGCGAGATCGAGAACCGCACGCCGTGCTCCGTGAACTCCTTGCAATCCTCGCGAATCACCTCCGCCGGCCGGCTCGACCGCAGCGCCGAGCCGATCTCGAAGAACTCCCGGGCGTAGGTCGTCAGGTCGACGGCGCACAGCCGCTCCAGCCAGACGAGGATCTCGCGGTCCACGTCGGTCGTGGTGGGCGAGCGGAGATGGAGCGTGTCGGAGATGATCCCCGACGCCATGCACAGGGCGATGCCCGGCTCGGGCTCGAGGCCCGCCGCCCGAAACTGCCGGGCCACGAGCGTGCAGGTGGAGCCCACCGGCTCGTTCACGAACCGGATCGGCTGCGTGCTCTTCAGGCCGCCGCCGAGCCGGTGGTGGTCGAGCACCTCCACGATCTCGGCCTCGTCGGCGCCGTTGACGGCCTGGCCGAGCTCGTTGTGGTCCACGAGCACGAGCTTCGGCTTGGGCGGGCTGATGAGATCGCTCTTGAAGGCCAGGCCCACGAGCCGGCCATCGTCGCCGACCACCGGAAACACCGGCTGGGCCGACCGCTCCGCCACCGCCCGCGCCTCCGCCACCGGCGCCTTGCCCGGCACCGTGATCACGTCGGTGTCGACCACCGGATCGACGAACTGCGACGACTTCAGCCGCAGCGTGGTGTTCACCGTGTCGAACGGGCTCAAGATCACCGACACGCCCCGCAGCTTCGCCAGATCGACCAGTCCCGCCGACAGCGTGAAGCCGCCGGTGATCACCAGGGCCCGCACGCCGTGCTCGATGGCCGGCAGCTGGATCGTGGGCCGGTCGCCGCAGACCACGATCAGCCGCTCCCGCGGATACTTCTGCATCCGCTCCGTGAACCCCTCGGCGCTCATCGCCCCCACCATCACCAGCAGCTCGTCCCGCTGCTCCGGCTCGATCGCGTGTTGGAAGCCGCCGCCGAGCACCTCGCGGATCTTGGCGAGGCTCGTGGTCACGGTGCGGCTCTTGGTGGCGTCGGCCGAGTCGTGAAAGAAGAGCTCCATCAGTTCGAGCACCGAGAGCACGCCCACCACGCGGCGGTCGTCGTCCACGACCGGGATCGCCCGCAGGTCGCCCGCCTTCATCCGCTGGTAGGCCTCGTGGAACGTGTCGCCGAAGGCGGCCGTCACCACCTCGCGGCGGCAGACGTCCTCCACCTGCGGCCGCACGTCCATCACGATCCGCGGCGCCGCCAGGCCGGCCCGCTCGAGCACGTACTCCGTCCGCTTGTTCGGCGGCCCGCAGCAGCAGGCCACGGCGTCGGGCCGGGTGGTGCGGCGCAGCAGGTCGGCGTAGGCGATCGCCGAGCAGATGGCGTCGGTGTCGGGATTGCGATGCCCGAAGACGAGCGTGCTCATGGGTTGTGGATCAGGCCTCACCCGGAGCCTGGTACCAGCAGGCCAGCGACGGATCCCAGGAGAGGATCTCGTCGGCCTTGAAGTAGATGCCGATCTCGCGGGCGGCCGACTCGGGCGAGTCGGAGGCATGCACGAGGTTCATCTGCCGGCTCGATGAATAGTCGCCGCGGATCGTGCCGGCCGCCGCCTTGAGGCCGCTGGTGGCGCCGAGCATCTCGCGGACGACGCGGATCACCTCCGGCCCCTGGAACACCGTCGCCACCACCGGCGACGCCGTGATGAACTCTTCGAGCCCCGGATAGAACGGCTTCTCGACGTGCTCGGCGTAGTGCTGCTTGGCGACCGCGGGGGTGACCCGCAGCATCTTCATCGCCACCAGCCGCAGTCCCTTCTCCTCGAACCGCGCGAGGATCCTGCCGAGCAGGCCGCGTTCCAGGCAATCGGGCTTGAACATCACGAACGTTCGTTCCATGGGCGGCGGCGTCTCCAGGTGAAGTGTGGGTGAGGATGCGGGTCATCAAGGGATGATACTGGTCCGGGGAGTGTATGTAGCGGCTGCGTGAGGCCACAACCAGCCCGGGTTGCGACGCCACGCCCGCCCCCCTACCCTCCCGCGCCATGACGCTCGCTTCCCGCCACCGGCGCCTCGGCCTGATCCTGCTGGCTGCCGCCGCGCTCGGCACCGGTCTGGCCGCGCCCGCCCGGGCCGCCGACCTGCCCCCCGACCTGGTCTCCCGCTTCACCCGGCAGGTGCAGCCGCTGCTCCTCAATCGCTGCGCCACCGGCGCATGCCACGGCGGCCCGCGCGGCCACGCCCCGCAGTTTCATCGCGATCCGGCCAGCAGCGGCATCACCCTGGCCAACGCCGCCACATTTCGCGATCTGCTCGGCCCCGACGGCGACCCCGCACCGCTCGTGCAGCGGCTTTCTGCGCGTCACCCGGCCGACTCGAAGTCGCGCACGCTCGTGATGACGCCGCTCACGCCCCGCGAACGCGCCGTGCTCGAAGGCTGGCTCGTGGACGCCCGGCATGCCACCGGTAAGCGACGGCTGCACGATCCCGACGTCGCCCCCGCGAGCCACACGGAGCCCCCCGCGACGCCGCGTCCGCCCAACCGCCTGCAAACACTCCTCGATACCGGCGCCCAGCCACCGACGCCACGCGGGCAGCCGCCAGAGGGGGCCAGCAGGTTCAGCGGCATCGTCGATCTCCGCACTGCCCCGCCCGCCGCCGGCCTCACACCGGAATCCGCCCCGCCATCACCGCTTCCAGAAACGGCCGATTCCCTTCCAGCACGTCTGGATGCTCCATCATCTCCCGGGCCGACAGCCAGAGAATCTCGCTGACCTCCACCGGATGCGGCACGAGTTCGTTGTCGCCGCGGAGCGTGACGGTCCACCACGCCAGTTCGGTGCCCCAGCTCGTCATGCTCCGCCACACGCACTCCCGTGCCTCGACGATCGCCGCGAGCTCCTCGTGGCACTCGCGGACCACCGCCTGGTGCTCCTCCTCGCCCGGTTCGACGTGACCGCCCGGGAAGCAGATCGTGCCCCCCGCCACCACCGTCAGGCCGCGGCGGATCGCCAGGAACTGCTCACCGCGCCGGGTCACGGCCACCACGCCGCGCCGCCCGTTGGGCCGCACTTCGCCGTCCTGCATGACCGCCTCCTCTGCCTGCGTCCCTAAGATCGATCCCACGGGCCGCCCGCACCGGCCACCGGGCTTTCCTCGGCCCACCGCCGCGGGCCGTTGGTGGGCCACTCGCATACACTACACTGTTCGATTTCTAGCGACCGCGATCCCCGCGGCCACAACCGCCCCCCGCCAGGACGATTCGGCACATGGATTCCGCCCCGCGGCCCAAGGGACCGTCGAACACCCCGCCCATGCTCGGCCGACCGCTCGGCATGCCGGCGGTGATCCTCCTCCTCCTCGCGGCCCTGGCACTGGCCACCTACCTCACCAGCGGGGTGGCCGGCGGCCGGCCGGTGATGCGCTACGACGAGTTCGTGCAGCAGGTGAAGGCCGGCAACGTCGCGGCGATCGAGCTCACCGGCGACCGGCTCGTGGGCGAGCTCAAGGAGGCCCCGGCCGAGGCCAAGCCCGGCCTGCGAAACGTGAAGGCCTTCCAGCTCGACCTCAATCCCTACCTCCGGGAGAGCTTCGACCGGCTGATGCAGGATCACGACGAGATCCGCAAGGCCACGAAGTCGCCCGAAGACCCGACCGGCTTCCTGCTTGGCCTCTACCTGCTCGTGCCGCTGTTGCTCATGGCGGGCTTCTGGATGACGCTCCGCCGGGCCCGCGACCCGCTGGGCAACACCGGCTTCCTCGGCGGCTTCTCCAAGTCGCCCGCCAAGCGCTATGGCGCCGGCGACAAGACGGTCACGTTCGCCGACGTGGCGGGACTCGAACAGGTGAAGCAGGACCTCCAGGAGATCGTGGAGTTTCTCAAGGACCCGAAGAAGTTTCAGCGGCTCGGCGGCCGCGTGCCCAAGGGCGTGCTCCTGATGGGCCCGCCGGGCACCGGGAAGACGCTCCTCGCCCGGGCGGTGGCCGGCGAGGCGGGCGTGCCCTTCTTCTCGATCTCGGGCAGCGAGTTCATCCAGATGTTCGTCGGCGTGGGCGCCTCGCGGGTCCGCGACCTCTTCAAGACGGCCAAGGACAACGCCCCGGCGATCCTGTTCATCGACGAGATCGACGCCGTCGGAAGAGTTCGCGGCGCCGGGCTCGGCGGCGGCCACGACGAGCGCGAGCAGACGCTCAACCAGATCCTCTCCGAGATGGACGGCTTCAGCCCGTCGGAGAGCGTGATCATCCTCGCCGCGACCAACCGCCCCGACGTGCTCGACCCCGCGCTGTTGCGGCCCGGCCGCTTCGACCGCCACGTGACCGTCGACCGCCCCAACCAGAAGGCCCGGCTCGCCCTCTTCAAGGTCCACACGCGAAACGTGCCGCTCGCCGCCGACGTCGATCTCGACCGGCTCGCCGGCGCGACGGTGGGTCTGACCGGCGCCGACATCCGCAACCTCGTCAACGAGGCCGCCCTGTGGGCCACGCGGCACGACAAGGACGCCGTCGACTCCTCCGACTTTGACTACGCCCGCGACAAGGTGCTCATGGGCCCGAAGCGGGAGGAGGTGCTGGCAGGCCGCGAGAAGAAGATGACGGCCTACCATGAGGCGGGCCACGCGCTGGGCGCCTGGCTGCTGCCCGGCGTGGACAAGCTCCACAAGGTGACGATCATCCCCCGCGGCCGGGCCTTGGGCGTGACGCAGCTGGTGCCCGAGGAGGACCGGATGAACATCGGTGAGTCCGACCTCCACAACCGGCTCGTCTTCATCCTCGCCGGCCGGGCGGCGGAGAAGCTCGTGTTCGGCGAGTATTCGGCGGGCGCGGAGAACGACCTCATGCAGGCCACGCGGATCGCCCGCAAGATGGTGGCCCACTGGGGCATGAGCGAGCGGGTGGGCCCGGTGGCCTGCGCCAGCTCCAACGAGCATCCCTTCCTCGGCCGCGACGTCTACGAGCAGCGGGAGTTCAGCGAGGCCACCGCGCGGATCATCGACGAGGAGGTGTCGCGGCTGCTTTCCCAGGCCGCCGAGCGGGCCACGAAGCTCCTCTCCGATCACCGCGAAAAACTCGACAGCCTCGCCGGCGCCCTCGAGAGCCGCGAGATGCTCGATGACACGGAAGTCGTGGAGATCATCGGCCCGGCCACGCCCCGCCGCGGCGAAACCGGCACCCCTGCCGACGCCGCCACCGCCGCCCAGGCCGCCCGCGACTCCCAGGCCGGCTGAAGCACCACCCCATTTGGTCGTAAATCGCACATCTCGCACCGCAGTTCCGCCAGACTGCCTCATGTGCTCCGGAATGGGTTTCTGATGTGCGAGTTTTGAGTTTTGGCGGTCCCGTGCCTTGAGGCCCGGTCCCGTGGCGTACGCCTCCAGGCGTGCGAATCCGGGTTTGGGAGCGAAGACGCCCATTCGCATGCCTGGAGGCATGCGCCACGGATGAGCCCAAGGCGTCGGCCGTCCCGACCGCGGGTCCATATCCCCCCGGCCGGGTCAACACGACCCGCAGCGGGGCCGGCCGGCGGCGCGGTGGGCGAGCGCCTCCACGATCGCCCCCACGCCTTCGGCGGCGCCGGCCGCCATCTGGCAGACGTGCTCGGCGTCGGTGAGGGTCGGGGCGTCGGGCTTCGCGACGTTCGTCACCACCGAGCAGACGGCGACCTCCAGCCCCATGCGCCGCGCCGCCACGACCTCCGGCACCGTCGACATCCCCACCACGTCGGCGCCGAACTTCCGCAGCATCCGATACTCCGCCCGCGTCTCGTAGCTCGGCCCCGACAGAAAGGCATACACGCCCTGCCGCGCGACCGCGTCCACCCGGCGGGTCGCCTGGATCGCCAGGTCGGCCAGCCGCGGTTCGTAGCCCGCGGCCGGCTCCACATCGGCGGCCGGCTCGAGCGCCGCATCCCACGGGCGACGGACGAAGTCGAGGTGGTCGGTGACCACGACGAGCTCGCCGCTTTGCATCTCGGGCCGCAGGCCGCCGGAGGCGTTTGTGAGCAGCAGCGTGCGCACGCCGAGCGCGGCGAGCAGTTCGGTGCCCCGGGAGAGCGTCTCGGGCGGAAAGCCCTCGTAGCCGTGGACGCGGCCCTGCAGCATCGCGATCGGCACGCCGTACAGTCGGCCGCACACGATCCGGCCGGCGTGGCCCGTCGCCGTCGACGTCGCCAGCCAGCCCGTTTCCGCGGCCGGCATCGCCCACGCGTCGCCGAGCCGATCGGCCAGGCCGCCGAGGCCGGTGCCGAGCACCACGCCGATCGCCGCCCGGCTGCCACCGGCCGCGACGATCCGCTCGGCGGCGGCGACCGCCGCCGCCCGCGGCCTGCCGCCGCTGGAGCCGGCACCCTTTGCCGGTCGCCGCTGAAAATCATAGAACGTCACTTTTCGCACCCCGACACCTG
>Ga0315902_10013421_pt1 | contig 10592 bp, 10 predicted proteins | sample LakEriMetagenome_9_FD_203523 | JGI IMG/M metagenome (GOLD analysis project Ga0315902, IMG submission 203523) | Freshwater fungal communities from buoy surface, Lake Erie, Ohio, United States - Buoy 12 MA117 | ecosystem: Environmental > Aquatic > Freshwater > Lake > Lake biofilm | place: USA...
CGAGCACGTCGTCGCGCTTGGCCGTGGGGGTCTCGACACAATCGAGGGCGACGCTTCCGACGACGAGCAGCGGCATGAAAACGAATCTCCGGGGAGGACGGGCCGTGAATCGGGAATGTACGACGGCCGGCCGGCAGCGTCCATGACGCGGCGCCGGCGGCGGCCACGAGGTACGTCAACCTCGAAAAAAACCTCGTTCAATCGTTCGTGCAACAGTGCTCCTGTCGATCGCCGGTGCGTGCCTGACCGAGACGCGAGCACGACGGTCAGAGACCACCGCTACAGTGGCGCAAGCCTCCAGGCTTGCGAATCCGGGTCGGGGAGCCGCAGGCCGTATTCGACGGTCGGCGCTCCAACGCCCGGATGTTCGCTCAGTTCTTGAGGCACGCCTCGGCGATCTCGAAGTCTTCGCTGGAATCAGCTTCACCAGAGATACACGTAAAGCAGGCGTTTCCGGCGAAGGCCGAGCCAATGACCCATATCTGCTCGCCACACGAGCACCTGACGCCCGCTTTGTAGGCCGCCAAGGCGGCCTTGAGATTGGCGACCAGTTCAGTGCGACTCCCCCGAGGATTCACGGCAAGATGCTTGGCGACATAGTCTTTGAAAGAGATGGGCGTGAATGTGGTGGTCATGGTTTTTTCTCCTGGCCGCACGATCGCCGTCAGTGGCTCGCCAGTCACGGGTTACCCGCACCATGGCGATTCTATCGCCCGAAACAAAAACACCTGCACACCCCGCAGATCGCGAGGTGTGCAGGTGTTCCGATACCCCCACGGGGAGGCCTACAATACAGGCTTTCCCAACGCTTATGTACACTCGTTTTGCAGGCTACACTGGGCGTGTGTAGTATGCATTTCGAGGGTACATAAAATGCCGCCCCCCGCCGACGCGTTGCTCTCGTACCTTGCCGACCTCACCGGTGAACGACCGGAACTGGCGAAGGCACCGAACGAAAAGCTGCCGCTCTATCTCCGCAAGCGGTACGGGTGCTACCGCGCACGGATCCTGGGCCGGGACTGGATTCTGGCCATCGAGACCGCACACGAGGACGCGACGCCAGCCGCAACCTACGCGACCCACGCCGAAGTCGTCACGGGCCACTTGGGAAAGCCCACGGTGCTCGTGCTCACCGGCCTGGAGACCCGCACGCGCCAGAAGCTCGTTCAGCTTCGGGTGCCCTTCATCGTCCCGGAACGCCAGACGTTTCTGCCCCTGACACTCGTGGATCTGCGGGAGCGACAGAACCTTCATCGCGGGCATGTCATGAAGCGCCTCACGCCAGCCGCCCAGGTCGTCTTGCTCTATCATCTCGAGCGAGCGAGCCTCGACGGCTGGCCCCTCAGGCGAATCGCCCTCGCCGTCGGCTATTCGCCGATCATGCTCTCGAAGGTCAGGGCGGAGCTCGAAGCGACCGGGCTGTGTCATGCCCGAAAGACCGGCCGGACAATTTCGCTCGCGTTCCGTTTCGCCGGCCGCGAACTGTGGGACAAAGCCCTGCCCTGGCTCGCCACACCCCTGCGGACATTTCACTGGGCACGATGGGACAAATGTCCCGCCGAAGCCTTGGCTGCCGGGATGACGGCCCTCTGTCGAACCACAAAAATCGCAGATGACCGCGTCCCCACGTTCTGCATGGCCGCCCCGGCCGTCCGTGAAGCAGTCATGAAGCAGAAAATCCGGATCGTTTCCGAACCGGACGAGGCAAACGTCAAAGTCGAAGCCTGGTCGTACGATCCCCGCGTGTTGACCGATCGCGACATCGCCGATCCACTGTCGGTGTACCTCACCTTGCGCGAAGTTCCTGATGAGCGGGTGCAGGAACAGCTCGAAACGCTGCTGAAACGGATTTCATGGTCGTAGGCCTGGGACTTTTTCGCGAACGCTTCCGATCGTTTCAGGACTCGTTCGTCCTGATCGGTGGAGCTGCCTGCGATGACTGGTTCGGGCGGCAGCAACTGCCATTTCGGGCGACCAAGGATCTCGACATCGTCCTGCTGGCTGAAGCGCTCGACGAGACTTTTGTACGCGAAATGCGCCGATTCGTATCCGACGGCGGATATCGCATTCGCCAGCGGTCGACGGGCACTCCGGAACTCTACCGCTTTGCCGAGCCAGGCAGCCCGGACTACCCGGCAGAAATCGAACTGTTCAGCCGCTCTGTCGGACGCCTCGACCTCGACCCCGGCGAGATCGTGCCCGTGATCGTCGCGCCCGACCATCACAGTCTCTCGGCGATCCTGCTCCGCGACGCCTACTACGACTTGGTAAGCCAACACAATGACGTGATCGACGGCCTTGCGATCGCGAATGCAGTCTCACTGATACCGCTCAAGGCATACGCTTGGCTCGACCTGACTCGCCGCCTGTCGCAGGGCGAGCAGATCGACTCGCGGAAGATCAAGAAGCATCGCTCCGACGTGTTTCGGCTGGCCCTTACGCTTCCAGCAACACCGGGGCCGCAACTGCCTGAAGAGATTCGAGCGGACGTAACGAGGTTCCTCGAATCGTTTCCGGTCACTTCACCCGAGTGGGAAGAGATCAGCCGCTCGCTGGCAGCCACGGTTCGAGCTTCCATCGATCCGAAGGAAATTACCGCGACAATCGCTGCTTTCTTCCGCCTGTCGCCGACTGCGTAAAAACCCTCCGCCGCGGCGCGGCATGGACGACGGCTTTGTTTTCGATGCGCCGGATATACCCACGGTATATCTAGAGCGCAAATCAAAGTGCGCCCAAGAGGCAGTCGCCGGGCGTCACCGGCCTTTCCGGACCCGTTCCGGCAGCTGCTCGACCCAGGCGGCGAGCGGGTCGTAGGCGTTGGCGACACCCGTCGCCCACTCGATCCACTCGGCCGCTTCCTGCCGGGCGCCCTCAGGGAGTGGTCGCCCCTCGACCACCTCGCGGACGGCATCCACAAACTCCCGTACCTCGCCGCATCGCTTCCACAAGCGGGCCCGCCAATTCTTCGAGTATGCGAAGGACTGCAAGATCATCACCGACAACCCCTTCGCCAAGATCCGCGCCGGCTCGCAGCGCAACACGTCCCGTAAGTTCTTCGTGAGCCGCGAGGTGATCGAGGACGTGCTCGCGGCCTGCCCCGACAACGAGTGGCGACTGATCGTGGTGCTCGCCAGGTATGGCGGGCTCCGGATCCCCAGCGAACTCGAGGAGCTGACCTGGGAGCGAATCGACTGGGAGCACAATCGCTTCACGGTGATCGTCAAGAAGAAGGAGCACATCGACGGGCATGGCACCCGCGTCGTGCCGATCTTCCCGGAGATTCGCCCGTACCTCGAAAAGGCGTGGGCCGAGGCACCAACCGAGAGCCTCTACGTCGTCCCCAGGGGCCGCACGGGCAACGTCAACCTCCGGACGGGCCTGTTCAAGATCATGGCCCGTGCCGGCGTCGCCCAGTGGCCCAAGCTCTTCGTGAACCTTCGGGCCAGCCGCGAGACGGAACTGATGCGGACCGAGCCCGCCCACATCGTTCACGCCTGGCTCGGCAACTCCAAGGAGGTCGCCGAGGATCACTACCTGATGGTGACCGACGAGGACTTCGAGCGGGCCTCGAAAGGGACCGCGGGATTCGGCGCGGAAGTCGCTTCGCGGCCCCGGTCACCCGCACTAAGAAATCCGAACCACTCAGTGCAGGTCAGATGCAATCCAGAGCGATCACCGAAAACAAAAACACCTGCACACCCCGCAGATCGCGAGGTGTGCAGGTGTTCTGATACCCCCACGGGGAGTCGAACCCCGGTTTTCGGACTGAGAACCCGACGTCCTGGGCCACTAGACGATGGGGGCGTCTGTCGGCCACTGGGACCAACACAGTGGTTCTAGCAGTGTCGGTTGCGGAGTCAAGCAGACTTGAACGGGCCGCGCGCCAGCCGCGCCAGCGGCCTGGCGGCCGAAAAAAGGGCCCGGCTGCCCGCCCACGCCCGCCCACCAGCCGTCACCGCCGGAGGCGAAAGAGCTCCGACCGCCGCCCCCGCGATCGCCCGATCCCGAAGCCGATTGCGAGGGCCGCCACCGCCGCCACCGCGGTGCTCAGCCAGATTCGGCGGCGGATCGCAGCCGCGTCGCGATCCCGGGCCACGGCCGCCCGTAGGTGCTGCGTCGCCTCGCGGAGCGCCACCGTCGCGGCCCGGGCTCGCAGCGTCGCCGGCGCGGACTCGGCTCCCGCCGCCGACGGCAGGTCACCAGTGCCGGCGACGAGCCACGCCGCGTCGTCCTCATGCCACATCAGCGGTGACTCGGCCCGCCGGCCGCGCGGCATCACGGCCGCCTCCACTTCCTCCACTGCATGCAGCATATCCGTGGGCGTTTCGTATCGTTCGGCGGGGGCCTTCGCCAGCAGCCGCTCCACGATGCCACACAATCCCGCAGGCAGATCAGGCCGCAGCGTCGCCAGCGGCAGAAGCGGCTCGTGGATGTGGGCCATCACCACGCTCACCGGCGTCGGCCCGGTGAACGGCGGATGGCCGACGAGCAGGTGATAGACCGTGGCCCCGAGCGAGTAGAGGTCGCTGCGGGCATCGACGGTGCTGCCCTGCCCTTGCTCCGGGCTCATGTAGAGCGGCGTGCCCAGCGTCATGCCATCCTGCGTGAGTTCGACGTCCGAAGCGAGCACGCGGGCCAGACCGAAATCGGCGACCTTCACCTCGCCGGCCCGGGTCACGAGCAGGTTCTCCGGCTTGATGTCGCGATGCACGATCCCCTGCTGGGCCGACCGCGCCAGCGCCGAGCCCACCTGGGCGAGCACGGCGAGCCCCTGCCGCGCGTCGAGCGGCCCGCGGACCGCGAGCCAGGCCTTGAGCGACGGGCCCGCGACATACTCCTCGACCAGGAAATGCACGCCGTCGATGCAGGCCACTTCGTGAATCTGCACGATGTTGCCGTGCACGAGCGCGGCCGCCGCGCGGGCCTCTTGCGCGAACCGCTCGACCGCACCGCGATGCCGCGTCGTCTCTGGCCGCAGCACCTTCACCGCCACCTGCCGCCCGAGCGACTGCTGCTCGGCGAGGTAGACGTGGGCCATCGCGCCACTACCCAGGCGGCGCAGGAGCCGGTATCCTCCCAGGCTTCTCCCCGCGAGATCGTCGCCGCTCGGAATGCCCGCTGGATTCGCATCCATCGGAGTCCGAGTATAGGCCGTTTCCCCAAGTCCCAGGAGCACCGATGCCCAAGCCCAGCCCCGCCGATCTGCAGAAGGCCGCGAAGGCCGTCGATGTCGACGGCTTCGACTACCAGGTCACGCTCGACACCACCGCCGGCACGATCCGTCTCGCTCTCGATGCCAAGCACGCCCCGGGACACGTCCGCAACATGGTGGCGCTCGCTGAGAGCGGCTTCTACGACGACGTCGGCTTTCACCGCATCATCAAGGGCTTCATGATCCAGGGCGGCTGCCCGGAAGGCACCGGCACCGGCGGCCCGGGCTACAAGATCCCGGCCGAGTTCAACAAGACGCCGCACGAGCCGGGCGTGCTCTCGATGGCCCGCACGAACGACCCCAACTCCGCCGGCAGCCAGTTCTTCATCTGCCTGGAGCGGGTGCCGCACCTCGACAACCAATACACCGCCTTCGGCCGCACCGCCGACGCCGAGAGCCTCGCCGTGGTGAAGGCGATCGGCGCCGTCCGCACCGGAGCCGGCGACCGCCCGGTACAGCCCGTCGTCATCACCAAGGCGACGGTCACCAAGACTCCGAAGCGTTGACCGGCGGCCGCCGCCGCCCGCCGAACATCGTCCGCAGGCCGAGGAACACCAGCGCCAGGCCGCCGGCGGTGGAGAGCAGCGCCGGGCCGTTGCCGAACGGGTCGAGGATCGGCCGCACCGCCGACCAGAGATCGCCGCCCGGCGTCGGTGCGGAGGCGAACACCGCCGGCGGCCCGGCGGGCGGCAGCGGTGGCATGGGGCCCGGCACGTGCGTCGATCGTTGGATCGCGCCGTCGAGCGCCGCGGCCAGCTGCACCTGCGGCTGCACGGGCGTGCCGAGGGCCCGATCCACCGCCTTGGCGGCGGAGAACTCGGCGATCGGCGTGGGCGTGAAGCCGCGGGAGCCGGCACTCGCCAGGAACGTGCGCACCCGCGACGCACAACTGCCGATCGTGCGGCCGCCGTTCTGGCCGAAGAGCAGGCCGGCCAGCTCACGCCGCTCGTTGAAAATTGGGCCGCCCGAGTCGCCTTGCCGTGCGGTGGCCTGGAGTTCGACGAACTCCTTCGGATAGCCGGTGCCTGGGGAAAGATACTCCGTGCAGCCGCCGGTCTCCTCGCGATAGGTTCCACGGCCGAAGCCGGCGATCGTGAGCGGCGCGCCGGGCGCGGGATCCGCCGCGGCCAGCGACACGGGCGTGGCATGCGGCTTCCAGATGACGATGGCCGCGAGATCCCAGGCCTCGTCCCAGCGGACCACGGTGCCCGCCGACTGGAAGCCGTCGGGAAACTGCACGAGCACCGCGGAGCGGCTCTCGCGGATCACGTGCCAGTTGGTGAGCACGAGCCCCTGGCCGCGGTTCACGTCCACGAGCACGCCGGAGCCGAGCGACGTGCCGTCCTGTTCGGGGGCCACGATCCGACACACGGCCGGATGCGGCGTCTGCCCCGTGAGCAGATAGTCGGCGACCGCCTCGGGGGACCAATTCGCCGTCGGGTTGCCGGCCAGGCCCCAGCCCCATGGCGCCGCGTGGGCGACGGCGGGCTGGACGGCCGCGACGGATCCCAGCAGGGCGAGACAGGCGGCGAGGCGGAGGCGGTTGATGCTGTGCATGGTTCCCTCCTGCCCGTCGTCACCGGGCCGTCAGCGCGGTGCACCCCGCGCCGACTGACGGCGGGTCTCCCGGTCGATGATCCGCCGGAGGAGTTCCTGCCGCAGCCGCTCGCGTTCGCGGTCTGTTTCGGGTGATGTGGGGACGGCTCGCGCCACCGGCACGAGCAGGCCGTTTTGATGAGTGATCATGACCGACGCTCCTGTCGTCATGCGGCATCCGGCCCGATGTCGCATCCCCCGATTTCGACGTGACACCGCGCGCGGCCCCACTGATTTTTCGGAGCCCCACGCAACCCGCACAACCCGCAGGGTCGCGGGGCAGGTCAGGAGTTGGTCGCGGGCGCGATGGTGAAGCCGTCGGCGCGGAGCCGTTCGGCAAGCGCGGCCACGTGCTCGCGGTCGGCGGTCTCGACCGTCACCTCGACGGCGGTGGAGAAGACGTCGGGCCCGGAGAAGGCCCGGTCGTGCACGATCTCGCGGACGCTCGCCCCCGCGGCGGCGATCGCGGCGGTGAGCCGGCTGATCCCGCCGGGCCGGTCGCTGATCTGCGTGCTGAACCGCCAGCGGCGGCCGTCGGCGGCCAGGCCGTGGTCGATGACGCGGTCGAGGATCGTGAGATCGATGTTGCCGCCGCACAGGAGGATCACCACCTTGCGGCCGAGGAGGTCGGGGCAGTCGCCGGCGAGCAGCGGCACCAGCGCCGCCGCGCCCGCCCCCTCGACGACCGTCTTCTCCAGTTCCAGCAGCCGCAGCACGGCCAGGGCGAGCCCCGCTTCTCCGGCCGTCACCACCTGGTCCACGAGCGGCGCGGCCAGGGCGAACGACACATCTCCCACGCGGCCCACCGCCAACCCGTCGGCGAGCGTCGGCCGGATCGGCACCTGCGCGGGGCGACCCGCCGCCAGCGACGCGCTGAAGCTCGGCGCCGCGGCCGGCTCGACGGCGATGATGCGAATGTCGGGCCGCAAGGCCTTGGCCACGATGCCCACGCCCGCGAGCAGGCCGGCCCCGCCGGTGGGCACGATGATCGCGTCGGCGTCGGGCACGTCCTCGAGGATCTCCAGGGCCATCGTCCCCTGCCCCGCGATCACCCGCGGGTCGTCGAATCCGTGCACCCGCTCGAGCCCCTCGGCTGCGGCGATCTCGACGGCCAGCCGCCGCGCGTCGTCGAAGGTCTCCCCTTCGAGAATCACGCGGGCACCGAGCCGGCGGCAGGTGGCCATCTTCACCAGCGGCGCGAACCGCGGCATGACGACCGTCACCGGAATGTCGAGCAGCTTGCCGTGATAGGCCAGGCCCAGGGCATGGTTGCCGGCCGAGGCGGCCACGACGCCGCGGCGCCGTTGGTTCTCACTGAGCAGGAGCAGCGCGTTGCGGGCCCCACGTTCCTTGAAGCTGCCGGTCCGCTGCAGGAGGTCGAGCTTGCAAAACACCTGCGCCCCGGTCGCCTCGGAAAGCGGGATGCTCGCCGGACAGGGCGTCCGCTGGATGCCGGAGCGGATCCGCTCGTGGGCCTGCCGGACGGCGTCGAGCGTGACCACGGGCCTCGTCATGGTGCGCTCACCCGCGCCGGCATGTGAAACGACCGCACGTCGATCCACTCCATTCCGGCCCGCCGCGCCGCCTCGATGCCGAGGTCGCTGTCCTCCCACACGACGCACCGCTGCGGCCGGGCGCCGAGCCGCCGCGCGGCCTCCAGGAAGGGCTCGGGCTCCGGCTTGTGGCGATCCGTATCTTCGCTGGCGACGAGCGTGTCGAAGGCGTCGGCGATGCCGACATGCTCCAGGATCCGCGTGCACACGGCCCGGTGGCCGCCGGTCACCACGGCCATCGGCACGAGCCCCCGCGACCGCCGCACGACGTCGACCACGGGATCGATCGCCGCCACGCGGTCGAGCTGGGCGAGGAAGGCGGCCTCCTTCTGCTGCACGCCGTGATCGAGGTCGAGGTCGAGCCCGGCCTCATTAGCGAGCATGGCAAGAATGTCGCGGGTGGGCCGGCCGCCGAGGCCGTAGAAACGGCTCTCGTCGAAGGCGATGCCGTGGGCGGCCGTGACATGCAGCCATGCCCGGTAATGGGCGGGCATCGTGTCGGCAAGCGTGCCGTCGCAGTCGAAGAGGAGCGCGTCGTAGGCCTGGAGCTGCCACATGGCGGGGGGCTTCGCGGGGCGGGGCGCCGGGCCGGAGCGGCCGGGAACGCCTGGTTATACGGGCTGGAGGGATTTTGTGCCGGGGAGTGCCAGGCGAATGCCGGAAACGAGCCCGGCGATTTTCCCGACGGTAACCTAGATTCGTGTGGACAAAGCCCTCCATGGCCTTTGTCCACTTGGCCGACCGGTGGAATCGCCGAGGGTTTCCACGGTCGGCATTCCTCACATCCTGCTCGGGCAGACTTGTTCCACAGTCTGCTCGGTTTGCAACGCCCATTTCCCGCTTCCGATCTCCGCATGCACCTTCCCGCGTTCGGCATTCGCACCCGCCTGCTGCTGTTGGGCGTCGTGCCCGCGGTGGCGATCCTGACCGGCGTCCTCGGGGCGAACTTCCTGCGGATGCGGTCGCTGCTGCTCGGCTGCGGCGAGGAGATCCTCGTCGACCGGGTGAAGATGATCGCCGCGGATATCGACCGCGGCACGCTGGAGGCGGTAACCGCGGCGCGGGTGCTGGCGATGGCCGCCGAAAACGGCCTCCTCGGCCGCCGCCTCGACGCCCTGCGACTGGCCCGCGACGTGCTCGAGTCGCATCCGCAGTTCGTGGGTGTTTCCTACGGCTTCGAGCCCGAAGCCGACGGCCTCGACGCCCGCGCGGCGGCCGCCACGGCCGACGCGGCCAAGGCCGCAGCGAAGGAAGCGGCCCTGCCCGCGCCCGAGCCGATGGCCGACCAGACCTCGGCCGCCGCCCTGGCTCGCATCCCGCCGCAGGCGCTCGGGCCCGACGGCCGGTTCATCCCCTACTGGTTTCGCGACCGCAGCGGCGGCCCGGGCATCTTCCTCACGCGACTGGTGATGCTCGACAGCCTCTACTACGCCGGCTGCAAGGAGCGGTTTCTCGACCCGACCCAGTCCGACAAGGCACTGGTCACCGAGCCCTACGACTACGACGGCCGGCTGATGGTCGAGCAGACCTATCCGATCGTGATCAACGGACGGTTCGTGGGCGTGGCCGGCGTGGACCGGGCGCTCGACAAGGTGGCGACCGACCTGGAGACGATCAAGCAGCAGCAGAAACTGGCGGGCTGGAACGTGGACGTGTTTCTCCTCAGCCGGCTCGGCAAGGTGATCGCCGCGACCGCGAAGGCTGAAGATCTGCGGGCCAAGCCGCTGGCCGACACTCCCTACGGCAAGATCCTCGGCGACTTCCACCGCGCCGTGACGATCGGCGGCGTGGTCCGCGACGCCGACCCGCTGACCGGCGCGGCCTGCCTGTATGCCGCCGCCCGCGTGCCGACCGGCGGATGGACGGTCGTGATGCAGCTCCGCCGCAGCGACATCATCGGCCGTGTGCAGGGACCGCTCCTGGCGTCGGCGGGCCTGGCGGCAGCCGGGATGGCGGGCGTGATCGGCCTCATGACGTGGCTGACCGGCACGCTCACACGGCGGATCGGCCGGGCGGTGGCCGCCTCGCGGCGGGTGGCCCAGGGCGACCTCACCGGCACGATCGACGTCCGTGGTGGCGACGAAACGGGCCAGCTGCTGCGGGACGTGGGGGCGATGACGTCGAGCCTCCGGGGCATCGTCTCGCAGGTGAAGCAGGCGAGCTTCGACCTCAACGCCACGGCCCGGCAGCTCTCGGCGGCCGGACGGCAGCAGGAGACGGCGATCGCATCG
>Ga0315902_10013424_pt1 | contig 10592 bp, 8 predicted proteins | sample LakEriMetagenome_9_FD_203523 | JGI IMG/M metagenome (GOLD analysis project Ga0315902, IMG submission 203523) | Freshwater fungal communities from buoy surface, Lake Erie, Ohio, United States - Buoy 12 MA117 | ecosystem: Environmental > Aquatic > Freshwater > Lake > Lake biofilm | place: USA...
AACCGCCTCAGGCCCCATACCCGCCTCTCCGAGGCGAGCCTCTGCGAAGCCTACAACGTCAGCCGCCAGCCGATCCGCGAGGTGCTCTTGCGCCTGTCCGGCGACAAGCTCGTCAAGGTCCATCCTCAGCGCGGCTCCTTCGTCCTGCCGGTCTCGCGCGCGCTCTTCCACGCCGCCCAGTTCATCCGCGAGGCGGTCGAGGTCGAGATCGTCTCCCGCGTCGCCGGCACCGTCTCGGCCGCCACACTCGCCACGCTCGAGGAGGAGCTTGCCATGCAGGCGACCTTCCGTGCGCACAGCGACACCGAACGCTTCTACGCCTCGGACGAACGTTTCCACAGCCGCATCGCCGGCGCGACCGGCATCCCCGTGCTCTGGAGCGCGCTGATCGAACACAAGATCCACCTCGACCGCGTGCGCTACATGTCGCTCAGCCTGGGCGAAAGCCTCGGAGAACTGATCGAGGATCACCAGGCCATCCTCGCCGCCATCGCCGACCGCGACAGTGCCCGCGCCAGCGCCGCGATGCGCCGGCACCTGCGCCTCGTGCTCGGCCGCACCGGCGGCATCGCCCGCGAACACCCCGACTGGTTCTCGGACTGACCGCGGCGCGTCGCTCTCAGTTCTCCATCCGGGCCTTGCCGAAGGGGTCGCGCACCTGCACCAGCGCGCATTCCATGATCCAGGGACGCGCCGCCCCGTCGCAGACCGCCGCCACCACGCCCGCGACCAGCGCCTCGTCGGCGATCCCGCACAGCATCTCGTGCCAGTGCGGCCCCTCCTGATGCTGGACAAAGATGTCGACCGACCATTGCGCCGGCGCGCAGGCCGCGGTGATCAGGCAATCCTCCGCCCGCGCCCCGCCGGCCACGCATTCCGCCCGCGCCGCCGCGATGGCCGCCTCGATCGTCGCGCCCGTCCCCACACCGCCCGACACTTCGGCCGCCTGCGCATAGGCGATCGCCCCCGCCCGCTGCTCCTCGGCCGATACCGCCCCGGCGGCAAACACAACCGCCGCTGCCCCGCCCATCGCCCGCCATCCCGTCATCGCCCGTCCTCCGCTGCCGTCCTGTGGCCGGGCCAAGGCTAGCGCGCCGCCAGCAGGCCGCGCAATCCGTCACCTGCCCCGGCCTTGACACTCAATCCCGATCCGGCGATCTTTGTGACATGAAACGTCTTGCCGTTCTCCTCTGCGTCCTCGGCCTTCCAGCCGCCGCAGACAGCCCCGATGCGTGGGAAGCCTTCCGCGCCGAAGTCGCTGCAGCCTGCACTGCGCTTGTGACACAGGACGGCACTGTCACGGTCGAGGTGAACCCCTTCGGTTCCGAAAACTACGGTGCGGCCGTCGTGACGGTCACCGCCGACTGGGGCTCTGACCGGATGATCTGCATCTTCGACAAGGCAACCCGTGCCGCCGAACTGACGGCCCCCTTCACCCCGGCTTCCTGACGACGCCCCCCGCCCCGCAACTCCTGCCGCGCGCAACCCGTCGCCACGGTCCGCCGCCGCCGCCCCTCAGCCAGACAGACACCGAGTGCCCGCCATGCGCAGCTTTTTCCTCCTCCCTGCCCTCGCCCTGCTCGCCACCGGCGCAAGGGCCGAAGACTGGTCCTACACCGCCACCCTCTATGGCTGGCTACCCAGCCTTACCGGTTCGGTCGACACCCGCTTCGGCTCCGTCGACATCGAACCCGAAGGCGGGGGCGACTCGCTCTTCGGCCTCGAGGCGGGCTTTCTCGGCTCCTTCACCGCCCGCCGCGGCGCGTGGAGCGTCATGGGCGACATCCTCTTTGCCCGGCTCGGCGCCGACGGCACGCCGCCGCTCGGCTTGCTCTACGACAGCGCCGCTGTCACGCAGGACCTGATGGCGATCAGCGGCTACGGCTTCTACCGCGTGGTGGACAGGCCACAGGCGAGCCTCGATCTCGGTGCCGGTTTCCGTCACTTCGACCTTGGGCTCGGCGTCAGGCTCGGCGGAGAGGCGCTGCCCCCGTTGAGCGAGGATATCGAAGCTGCCTGGACCAATCCCGTCCTTGCGGTCAAGGGCCACTCCGACATCGGCGAGCGCTGGTTCCTGCATGGCCTTGCCGACTGGGGCGGAACACAGTCCGGCGAACGGACGTGGCAGGCTTACGGGGGGCTTGGCTACCGTTTCAGCGACAGCTGGTCGGCCGAACTCGGCTACCGCCACATGGAGATCACCAGGCAGGTCCGCGGTGCCGATGTCGACATCGGTCTTGATGGCGGCCTGATCGCCGTCAGCTTCAGCTTCTGACGCCGCCCAGCACCCGGCCCGCCAGCCTTCACGGCGACAGCCAGCGGCAAAGAGTGCCAGAAACCGCACCGACGCAATACCGACGCGATACCGACGCGATACCGAAAGCTGGCCAGGGACCGTCCGACGCCGTTTTCGGCCGGGCCGATTAACACTTGGGATTGATCCACCGCACGCCCTGCCGCGTATTCATGCAACACGCGACGGACGGATGCTGCACGTGCAAAACAGCCCGGCCCTGCCCTTGAAGCGGCCCGATCCCGGAATAAACGTTCATTCAGCACTTGCACCCGATGCCGTAAATGAATAAACGTTCATTCTCTTTTCCTGGGGACCGACCCGCATGACCCGCCACGCGCCACTGCCCGCCCAGTCCGGCGCCCTGCCCGTCGATCCGCGGGTGGACGAAATTCTCGTCCAGGCCCGCCACGCCTTTGTCGAAAAGGGTTTCGACGGTGCCTCGATGCAGGACCTCGCCCGCGCCGCGGGGATGAGCGCGGGGAATTTCTACCGCTACTTCAACTCCAAGGCCGCCATCGTCGAGGCGCTCGTCACCCGCGATCTGGAAGAGGTCGAACGCGAATTTGCCGCGGTGGTGGGCTCGCCCGACCCAATCGCCGCGCTGCGCGCCACGCTGCGCCAGCGGCTGGGCGAAGATTGCGACCGCGATTTTCCCCTCTGGGCAGAAATCATGGCCGCCGCCGCCCGCAAGCCCGAGATCGCGCTCGCCTGCGGCCGGCTGGAACGCGACGTGGTGGACAAGATCGTCCATATCCTGTCGGTCGGATGTGACCTCCCGCCCGACGAGGGTGCTCGTCGCTTTGCCGCTCCGGCCCGCCTGATCCTTCTCCTTGTGCGCGGCGCCGCGATGCAGACCAGCATGACCGCCCGCGTGGACGGGGAACTCAACGCCCTGATCCTCGCCACCATCGACCGCCTCATCGGCGAAGCCATATCCATCCCCTCCGAAATGACATCATGACCGTCTTCAAACGTACAACCCTCTGGGCTGCCTTTGGTTTTCTGTTCATCGCCACCGCCCTGCCGGTCCTGGCAGAGGATGCCCCCACGGCCGACCCGGCCGTCACGCTCCCTGCGATCACCGTCTCTGCCGTGCAGATGCGGCCCCTCACTGACCGCGTCATAGCCTCGGGCTTTGTCGCAGCGGTCGAGGATGTGCACGTCCAGCCGCTCGTCTCGGGCGAGGCGGTTCAAGCGCTCCTCGTGGATGTGGGCGACACGGTCACCGAAGGCCAGGTGCTCGCCCGGCTCGAGGCGACAGAGCTTGACCTGCAGCGCAGCGAACTGGCCGCCAACCGGGCCGCTTCAATGGCCGCGATCGCCCAGGCCGAGGCAAACCTGATCGAGGCCCGCGCCAATGCCGCCGAGGCTCAGCGCGTAGCAGACCGCTCCGCCGCCCTGCGCGTGCAAGGCAACATCGCCCAGGCCCAGGCCGATCAGGCCGCCTCGGCGCTCGAATCCGCACAGGCGCGGGTGCGCGTCGCCGAACTTGGCATCGAAAGCGCTCAGGCCCAGATCGACGTGATCGACGCCCAGCTCGCCACGCTCGAACTGCGCGTCGGCCGGACCGAAGTCCGCAGTCCCACCGCTGGCCTGGTCGTGGCCCGCAACGCCACCGTGGGCCAGATCGCTTCGGGCGGCGGCCAGCCGATGTTCGAAATCGTGCGCGACGGTCAGATGGAATTGCGTGCCGAGGTCGCCGAGGCCGACATATCCCGCCTGGCCCCGGGGATGACCGCAACGCTGACGACCGTGGGCGGTGGAACACCGCTCGCCGGCACGATCCACCTTGTCGAACCCGTGATCGACCGCCAGTCCCGCCTCGGCATTGCGCGCATCGCGCTCGACGACGAAACCGCCGGGCCGGTCAAGGTCGGCATGTTCCTCACCGCCGACATCACCATCCGGCAGGGGGAGGTGCTCTCCGTGCCGGTCACCGCCGTCGGCGCAGGGCCCGAAGGCGCGACCGTGATGCGCGTCAGCGCCGAGGGGCTGGTGGAGCGCGTGCCCGTCGTCACCGGAATGCGCGACGCCGGGTTCGTCGAGATCGTCTCGGGCGTCGCCCCGGGCGATCTCGTGGTGACGCGGGCAGCCGCCTTCGTGCGGGCCGGCGACCGCATCAGGCCCATCAGCGAAGACGGCACGGCAATCGGGGAACAGGGATAACCGCGATGAACTTCTCTGCCTGGTCGATCCGCAACCCCATCGCCCCGATCCTCGGCTTCGTCCTGCTGATGGTGCTGGGCTGGCAAAGCTTCAATTCCCTGCCCATCACCCGTTTCCCCGCCATCGACGTCCCCCTCGTCGCGGTCTCGGTGACGCAGTCCGGCGCCGCCCCCGCCGAAATGGAAAGCCAGGTCACAAAGAAGATCGAGGATGCCGTCTCGGGCATCACCGGGGTCAAGAACGTCACCTCCTCGATCTCCGACGGCGTGTCCACCACCGCCGTCGAATTCCGCATGGAAGTCCCGACCGACAAGGCCGTGCAGGACGTCAAGGACGCCATCGACCAGATCCTCGGCGACCTGCCGGGCGATGTCGACGCCCCCACCGTCACCCGGATCGATGTCGAAGGTCAGGCCATCATGACCTTCGCCGTCTCTGCCCCTTCGATGTCGCTCGAGGAATTGTCGTGGTTCGTCGACGACACGATCACGAGCGCGCTGCAAGGCCGCCCCGGTGTGGGCCGGGTCGACCGCTACGGCGGCGCCGAGCGCGAGATCCGCGTCGAACTGGATCCCGCCCGGCTCGATGCCTTCGGCGTCACCGCCGCGGCGGTCAGCCAGCAGCTTCGCGCCTTCAACACCGACCTCGGCGCCGGACGGGCCGAACTCGGGACCGGCGAACAGGCGATCCGCCTTCTGGGCGACCAGGGCGACGCCGAGGCGCTGGCCGCGCTGCCGATCTTCCTGCCGGGCGGCACGCAGGTCCGGCTTGGCCAGCTTGGCACCGTCAAGGACACTTTCGAGGAACTCCGCTCCTTTGCGCGCTCGGGCGAAGAGGAGGTCGTGGTCTTCGCCGTCTTCCGCGCCAAGGGCGCCTCCGAGGTCAGCGTCGCCGAAGAAACCAACGCCACGCTCGACCGCATCCGGGCCGAAAATCCCGATGTCACGATCACCATGGTCGACGACACGGTGTTCTACACCTACGGCAACTACAAAGCCGCGATCCATACGCTGATCGAAGGCTCGATCCTGGCCGTGCTTGTGGTCTTCGCCTTCCTGCGCAACTGGCGGGCAACGCTCATCTCGGCCGTGGCGCTGCCGCTGTCGGCGATCCCGACCTTCTGGGTGATGGACCTTCTGGGCTTCTCGCTCAACCTCGTCTCGTTCCTTGCGCTGACGCTCGCGACCGGCATCCTCGTCGACGATGCCATCGTCGAGATCGAAAACATCGCCCGACATATCCGAATGGGCAAATCCCCTTATCGCGCGGCCATCGACGCGGCCGACGAGATCGGGCTTGCAGTCATCGCGACGACACTGACCATCGTCGCGGTCTTCGTGCCGGTGTCGTTCATGCCGGGGATTCCGGGCCAGTATTTCAGCCAGTTCGGCCTCACCGTCGCGATTGCCGTCATCTTCTCGCTTCTCGTCGCGCGGCTGATCACGCCGCTGATGGCCGCCTATCTGATGCGGGCCAGCGATGCCGACGGGCACGATCATCGCGACGGGCTCTTCATGCGGGGCTATCTCTGGTTCGTCCGGACGACTGCCACCGGCGGCCTGCCGCTGCCCAATCCGCTCTGGCTTTTCAAGTTCGTCTTTGGCCGGATTCCAGGGATCGGCCGCGCCTTCCGGCGGCCGATCTTCCGCTTTCCGGCGCGCTATGTCACGCTCATGGTCGCCATCGGCGTGCTTGTCGTGTCAATCTTCTTCATGATCCGCATTCCCGGCAGCTTCATCCCGCCCGAAGATGTGAGCCGCATTCCGATCAGCGTCGAACTGCCCCCCGGCGTCACGCTGGCCGAGACGGAGCGTACGACCATCGCGATGTATGAACTCATCCGCGATGTCGAAGGCGTCTCGAATGTCTTCATCCTCGGCGGCTCTTCACCCACGGGCGAGCGTGACGTCCGCCGCGCCTCGGTCACGGTGCTCCTCGACAGGCTCGAACATTCGCTCGAACACAAGCTCTACCAGATCGCAAAGGGCATTCCCGTGGTCGGCGAATGGCTGCCCGAACGTCCGCCCCAGGGCCGCGAACGCCCGCAATCCGAAATCGAGGCCGAAATCTTCGCCCGCCTCGCCGCGATCCCCGACATCCGCGCCTTCAAGCTCAACGACCGCGGCAGCCGGGACATTTCCTATTCCATTCTGTCGCGCGACGAGGCAGCACTGAACCTTGCCGTCGCCCGCCTGGAAGAGGCGCTGCGCGGAGAGCCGACGCTCGCCGCCGTAGCCAGCGAGGGCGCCCTGCCGCGGCCCGAAATCCAGATCGTCCCGGATGTCGAGGAAGCCGCCCGGCTTGGCGTCTCGACCGTGGCAATTGCCGAGGCGGTGCGGGTTTCGACCATTGGCGATATCGACGCGGCACTGGCCAAGGTCGGCGTCGACAACCGGCTGATCCCCGTGCGGGTGCGGCTCGACGATGCCTCTCGCGGCGATCTGGCCCGCATCGCGGCCCTGCGGGTGCCGACCGCCTCTGGTAGCAGCATCCCGCTGGCGGCCGTCGCCTCCGTCGGCATCGCCGAAGGCCCGAGCGTCGTGAAGCGGCTCAACCGCGAACGCATCGCGACGATCGGCGCGAACCTGCCACCCGGCGTGCCGCTGGGCGTGGCGACCGCGCGCTTCAACGAAATCGTCAAGGATGTCGAACTGCCCCCCGGCGTGCGGATTGCCGAATCGGGCGATGCCGAGGTGCAGCAGGAGTTGATGAGTTCTTTCGGGAACGCGATGATTCTGGGCCTTCTGCTCGTCCTGACGGTGCTGATCCTGCTCTTCGGATCGGTGATCCAGCCCTTCACCATCCTCTTCTCCCTGCCGCTGGCCATCGGCGGGGTGGCCGGGGCGCTCATCCTGACCGGCAACCCCGTCTCCATGCCCGTCCTGATCGGTATCCTCATGCTGATGGGGATCGTGACCAAGAACGCCATCCTGCTTGTCGACTTCGCGGTCGAGATGGTGGCCCGCGGCATGACCCGCTTCGAGGCCATCGTCGAGGCCGGCCACAAACGCGCCCAGCCCATCGTCATGACCTCGATCGCGATGTCGGCGGGGATGCTGCCCTCTGCGCTCGGCGTGGGCGAAGGCGGCAGTTTCCGCGCGCCCATGGCCATCGCCGTGATCGGGGGCATCCTCGTCTCCACCGTGCTCAGCCTCGTGATCGTGCCCTCTTTCTTCCTGATCATGGACGACCTCTCGCGCGTCTTTTCCTGGGTCTTTGGCCGCCTCGTGGGCAAGAAGGACGAAGAACCCCTGCCCCCCGACAATGCCGAACTGGCGGTCGAGCTTGCCCGGCGCGAGGCCGAGATCGCCGACCTCGCGGCCCGCATCTATCATCTCGAGGCCGGGCAGGCGCCGCGACCGGGCAAACCCGCGCTCGTCGCCGAATAACCCGGCCTTGCGGGGCAGGATTGGCGCCGTCCGGGCAACCGGGCGGCGCTTCTCTTGTCCGTTTGGTCAATTCGTCGCCCATTCGGGAATTGACAGCGCCACGGCGCAGGGACCAGCATGGAACCCGGACGCGGCGTCAGATCGCGGCTTTTCCCCGCACCCGCGGGCAATCCACAGAGGGGGCCACATGACCAATCGCAGACAGACCCGGACCCGGACGCGCGCCATGCTCGGCGCCGCCACGCTCGCCGCCTTTGCCGCCGCCCTGCCGGTCGCGGCGCAGGACGCATCCGACCCGATCCGCCTGACGCTGCACGACTGGACCGGGCAGCTGATCACCACCCGCCTCATGGGCGAGGTGCTGGAAGAGGCGGGCTTTGCCGTCGAATATGTCCAGGCCGACTACCTCGCCCAGTTCGCCGGGCTCGAAACGGGTGATCTGCATGTCGCGATGGAAATCTGGGAAACCACCGGGCGCGAGGCGATGGATGCCGCCGTCGCCACCGGCAATGTCGTGGTGCTCGGTCCCACCGGCATGCAGGCCAAGGAGGAATGGTGGTATCCCGCCTACATGGCCGAACGCTGCCCCGGCCTGCCGAATTGGGAGGCGCTGCTCGACCCCGCCTGCGCCGAGGCCTTTTCCACCGCCGAAACCGCGCCCGACGGCCGCTATCTCGGCGGCCCCGTCACCTGGGGCGGCTTCGACGAGGAACGGATCGAGGCTCTGGGACTGCCCTTCCAGGTGATCCATGCCGGCACCGATGCCGCGCTCTTTGCCGAACTGGAAAGCGCGGTCCAGCGCGAAGCGCCGATCCTGCTCTGGGTCTATGCCCCGCATTGGGCGCCGGCGAAATACGAAGGCGCCTGGATCGAATTTCCGACCTATACGCCCGAGTGCTATACCGACCCGGCTTGGGGCATCAACCCTGATTCGGCCCATGACTGCGGCAAGCCCTTCGGCGAGATCTGGAAGGTCGCCTGGGCCGGCCTCGCCGACACCTGGCCCGGCGCCGACAAGGTCATCGAGGCTTTCAGCATTAACAATGATGAAATGGGCGCGATGATCACCAAGGTCGATCTCGAAGGCCAGACCGTCGAAGCCGTCGCCACCGAATGGATGGCCGCCCACACCGACCGCTGGCAGGGCTGGATCGCAGAGTAAGTGGCCTGCCCGGCCTGTCGGGGGAGCAGATGACCGAAGCGCGGCTCGTCTGCCGCAATGTCTGGAAGGTCTTCGGACCGCGCGGGGCCGAGGTGCTGAAGCGCCTCGGCCCCGGCGCCGATCCTGCGGCCTTTGCCGGCACGGGCCATGTCGCGGCCGTGCGGGCGGTCGACCTTGTGGTCGAGGCGGGCGAGATCTGCGTCATCATGGGCCTGTCGGGGTCGGGCAAGTCGACGCTCGTGCGCTGCCTGTCGCGGCTGATCGAGCCCACGGCGGGGGAAATCCTCTACGACGGTCGCGACCTGCTGCGCGCCTCGGCCACCGAGATGATGGAGTTGCGCCGCCACAGGATGGGGATGGTATTCCAGCATTTCGCGCTCTTGCCGCATCTGACGGTGCTGCAGAACGTGGCCTTTCCGCTGGACATCCAGGGCGTGCCCAGGGCACGGCGCGAGTCCGAGGCGCGCGAGATGATCGCGCTGGTCGGTCTGGCAGGGCGCGAGGATTTCTTTCCCCGGCAACTCTCGGGCGGGCAGCAGCAGCGCGTCGGCATCGCCCGGTCGCTGGCCGCCGATCCTGAACTCTGGTTTCTGGACGAACCCTTCTCGGCGCTCGACCCGCTGATCCGGCGCGAGATGCAGGACGAATTCCTGCGCCTGCAGGGGGTTCTGAAGAAGACCATCGTCTTCATCACCCATGATGTCGACGAGGCGATCCGGCTGGCCACCCGCATCGCCATCATGAAGGACGGCGCGGTCGAACAATGGGGCACGCCCGAGGAGATCGTCCTGCAGCCGGCCACGCCTTATGTGCGCGAATTCACCCGGGCTGTCCCGCGCGCCAAGGTGGTGCGCGTGCGGTCCGTGATGGAACCCGGCGAGGCCGAGGGACCCGCCGTCACCGCCGCGCAGACCGTGGCCGAGGCGGCACCGCTCTTGCAGGCGGGGGCGACGATGCTGCGGGTGACCGACGAGGGCCGCCCGGTTGGCCGGCTCAGGCGCGAGACGGTACTCGACCTGATGCTGGCGGGCTAGGCATGGCGGTGGCGGGTGTCATTCCGCAGGCCAGCCGGACGGTGCTGCCGGCAGCTGCGATCTGGGCCGTGGCAGTCGCGGCGGTCGGCGCGCTGGCCGTCTGGGGCGCAGGCTCCTGGACAATGGAATTCCCAAAAGCCTGGGTCCCGCCCTTCGAGGACTGGATCGGCGGTTTTGTTGACTGGCTGCAGGACGAGGCGAGCTTTGGCCTTTTCACCTTCCAGGACCTGACGCGGGCGATCGCCTGGGTCATCGCGCAGCCCTATGCGCTGGTCCACGGGGCTCTCTCTGGCGGACTTGGACCGGTGCCGCCCCTGTCCTGGACGGGGCTCACCGGGGCACTGGCCCTCCTCGGCCTCTGGGCCGGGGGACGCGGCCTTGCGGCACTTGTCGCGGGGCTCATGATCTTCATCGCCCTCTTTGGCCAGTGGCAAAGCGCAATGGTCACGCTGGCCTCGATCCTGATCGCTGTGCCGATCGGTGTCGCGGGCGGGCTTGCGCTGGGGCTCGCAAGCTGTCGCTGGCCAAGGCAGGAACGGATGCTC